>Ga0302324_100008728_pt1 | contig 21318 bp, 15 predicted proteins | sample Palsa_T0_1_FD_201949 | JGI IMG/M metagenome (GOLD analysis project Ga0302324, IMG submission 201949) | Peat permafrost microbial communities from Stordalen Mire near Abisko, Sweden - Palsa_T0_1 | ecosystem: Environmental > Terrestrial > Soil > Palsa > Peat permafrost | place: Sweden: Abisko...
ATACAAATGCGTACGATGAAGCGATTACTACACCCACCGAGGAATCGGTGCGTCGGGCTATGGCTATACAGCTTATCATTAATAAGGAATTGGGATTGGCAAAGAATGAAAATCCCATGCAGGGTTCTTTTATTATCGAGGAATTAACCGACCTGGTTGAGGAGGCAGTCTTAACGGAGTTTGACAGGATCACCGAACGGGGTGGCGTGCTTGGAGCTATGGAAACCATGTATCAGCGGGGTAAAATCCAGGAAGAAAGCCTGTATTACGAAACTCAAAAGCACACCGGAGAATATCCGATTATTGGGGTAAATACTTTTCTAAGCTCCAAGGGATCGCCTACCATCATGCCGCAAGAAGTTATCCGGGCCACAACGGAAGAAAAGGAATATCAAATAACCATGCTGCAAAATCTTCATGCTTTCCACGGCGACGATGCCGCCCGGTCCCTTGAGCGCGTTCAGCAGGCGGCCATTCACAACAAAAATATCTTTGATGAATTAATGGAAGCAACAAAAGTTTCTTCCCTGGGGCAGATCACCAAATCGCTTTTTGAGGTCGGCGGACAATACCGCAGAAATATGTAAATCAACAAATCCAGACCCCGAAAAGGATACTCCCCGGGCTGTTTTACCGGAGAGTATTTTTCGTTTACAGGTACTTATTGTTTTATCACTTTTGTCAGTCCTGTTTTATCAGTTATTTCAAAAGTAGGCGTACCCTCTACTTGCTTCAGATTATAAACCAGGCCAAAGTCGCCCGTGATGGCGATCGTTTGATCATGCACCAGATTGTGGGCTCCATCAAATATGCGTACGGTGATCAGTTCTTCTCCTTTGTTGCTCACGGACAACAAATACTTGTCGTTGGCCGACATTTTAGAGATATGAACACTTGCCGTAGTGGCAGAATTCGCAACGTAAATTATCTTTTGTACTTGCTTTCTCTTCGGTTCAATCACCTCAATGGTGTATTCACCGGAGAGCATTCCTTCAAAATTGACAGGAAGAATAAAGCCCTTAACACATTTTATGGTCTTGGAAAATACCTGGACACCATCGACGTTATAAATGTTCATGAAAACCTTTTGAGCCCCGCCTTCATAAATCACTTTGTAAACACCCGCTTTGTGGTTTATCACCACCAACTTGGAATCACCTGGCTCGTTGGCGAAAGCAAACACCGACATTACCATCGCTACAAGGATAGTTAAAATCACACTCTTCGTTTTCATAATTGTTTTGTTTTGGTTACGGGACAAATATACCGGCGAGAAATCGCCGGAACGGTTCACTGTAAGGAAACATGATTTTATGAACAAAAAATCGATTGCGGTTTTCGTGCGGAGATAAAGTCAGACAGAGGGGTTACCCGGCGTGATCAGCAAGGCAGGAGTCTCAGAAAAACGGTAAATAAAAACTACAACGATTGCGCGTTGAGCTTTCTATTTTAATTCAAGTGAAAAACATCCTTGGCTTTTTCGGCACGTTGCAAAATTTGCTTCATGTAAATCAACCGCGTATTCAGGAAGGATTCTTTTTTATCGGAGTCCAGGCTGACAAACTTGATGCGGTCTTCGAAGTCGAGGTTTAATTCGATGGCGATATTGTAGGCTGAAAAAGATTTATCGTGCCGACTTATTTTAATGAGCGAAAGATATTCCAGAAACGCATCAGCAAGTTTTTTATGAACCGGGTGAGTAGTATCTACATTCCAATACTGAACTTCTCCGCCGGGATAGAGTTTGTCGCGGTAGGAACGGAGAAGGGTCGTCATTTCAAGCAAGTCCGTACATTTAACAATGACATCCGACTCTCCTCCGGGATATCGCTTGATTACGCTCTCCAGTTTCACCAGGGAGCCCAATTTTTTCACGTTCGAAACGTGGTTGAAATAAATGCCAAATGAAATGTCTCGTGTTTCTGCGTCTTCCAACAACTGGCGGTAACGCGGTTCGAAAACATGCAATGGAACCAACTCTCCCGGTAACGGGAAAATGGACAGTGGAAACATAGGAATTTTTATTGATTCAGCCACACGTAATTAGACCAAAATGTCAGTGGAAAGTTACATCAAGAATAACTTATTAAATAATGCGGTTTAACTGAAAATTGATCCGTAAGGTACTTTTCCCCAGGTAGAAAAGAAAGATTAATGATGAACGAAAAGCCTGCAATAGTGCCTTTTAGTTCCTGGATCATAGCAGCGGCGGCGGCCGAAGTGCCTCCGGTAGCCAGCAGATCATCATGGAGCAGAATGCGCCACCCGGGTTTTATGGCATCTTCATGCATTTCGAGGGAAGCCGTCCCGTATTCAAGTGTATAACTTTGTTGAATTTTTTTGTACGGAAGTTTCCCGGATTTCCGAACCGGAATGAAAGGAAGCCGGAGAGCCGCCGCAATCAGGGATCCGAAAATGAATCCCCGGGCTTCTACCGCCGCTACGGCGTCAATGCGAGCGGAACGGTAATTCTCCGTAATGGAGTCAACCACTTGCTGCCGGGCAGAGGGGTTGGCAAGCAGCGGGGTGATATCTTTAAAAACGATTCCCGGCTTGGGGAAATCGGGCACATCGCGAAGCAATGATTTGAGCATTTTTTCTATTTGCATGAAACAAAATAGGTAAATTCGGGATGAATAAAACAGAAAAACGATGAAAACCATTGCGCGCATGCTGGCCGATGAGGTGTACGAGTCGTCCAGTGAAAACGGGAATACGGTAATGATTGACATGCGCAAGATGGAAGAGCGCCAAAACCAATCGCCGACGGAGCTGCTGCTATCCGCCTTATCGGGGTGCAGTGCTGTTGATATAGTCATTATGCTAAAAAAAAGGAAAAAAAAACTTACGGATTTTGTTATCGAAACGGAAGGAACGAGGAGAGAGGAGACGCCCAGGTTCTTTACCAAAATTCATTGTCACTATGCCGTAACATCACCGGATGTCACCGAAGATGAGTTATATAAGGTGGCTCAACTTTCACTCGAAAAGTACTGCTCGGTGGCGTCAAGTTTGAAATCGAAGATCACCTTCTCAGTGGCGGTGAAGAGGGGCTAAACGTTGATGCGCTTTCTCCATTCCTAATGTTCCCGGGTATTTTCATGCCGACAAATGTCCCTTAAAAATCCTCGGTCATTCCAATAGGCTGGCCTGGCGGAGGTGTTAGTAAGGGCTCGATTTTATATTTATCCGGATCTTTCTGCAGCGTGTTGATCTTCATGAGACAATACGAATAGTGCGCCCTCCATTCCTCATCGCTGGTTATTTTTAATTGAAGGGTAAGCCAGGCTTTTAATTCATCAATTTTCAGATAGGCTATTGCAGACGATGTCGTTGCGGCATCTTTATTAAGGGCAAGTTTGGCAAGATTTGAAAAAAATGCATTATTGACCGTCATTTGTACGGAGCCTTCATATCCCGTCTTTGTCCCTGATTTGAATGTTGCATTGACCACTTTATCAATGACACTTTCCAGGCTGGGTTGATGGGAATCCCGGGCGTGATGCTCCACCAGGCGATTGGCCCGGGCCGGGTGAAGAATCAAACTAAAAGTCATATCGGCCGCGCTTTCGGCGATGGCCAGCGCATCGAAGGTGAGTTCTGTCCTGATTTTAATTATTTCCCGGTGTCGCTGATAGCCGATGGGTCGGGGCGGAATAATCTTTAAGAGATTTTCAGGCAACATCAATGCCTCCGGGGAAGCAGTTTTCAACAAGGCATCCAGTGCTTTTTGTTGTTGCTCTGGTGAAATAAACTCCGTAACAACTTGTCCGTCGCCCCGAAGGGCGTACCGGTAATTCAACCCTCCAACGAGCTTGGAGGCGGCTTCGGTTTGATAGCGGTGATAAAAGTACATCGGAACCAATACTTCTTCCAGCAAGGCCATCGGCTGGCCTATCCTGATATTTTTCTCTCCGAAATTCTTTAACACCACCGCCCTGATCTCCAGCATGCGATCAAGCTCCCGGGCTGCATCATGACCATTATCCCACAAATGGGCAAACGGATGAGCGCCACCCAACGGCCGTGCATCCTGGTCCGAAAGAAATGTTAACCCCGATTTCAACGAGTTTTGAATGATCTCATAACACGCTTTATCTTCATCGGTTCCCTCTGGAAAATCCTGGTACCCATAGGCTATTGATACTTTATCCCACGCACCGATCTTGTTGTCATAGGCATCATGAATATCGATTTTTCCATTGCTAAGCTGAACCAGAGGCTGGGGATAATCCATCACCGAAGCCCGGTTTTCGCTACTGGACGTATAGGCATGGGCAAGGCCAAGGGAATGCCCTACTTCGTGGGCCGCCAATTGCCGAAGGCGCTGGAGTGTCATTTCCTCCAACTCTTTGGTCAACGGTTTACCTTCTTCATAAGGAGCGAGAAGACCTTCTGCAATCAAAAAGTCCTGTCGGTCGCGCAACGAACCCAGGGATACATGGCCCTTGATAATCTCCCCGGTTCGCGGATCCCTGATGGATGCCCCATACGACCATCCGCGGGTAGAGCGATGTACCCAATTGATTACATTGTACCGGACATCCATAGGATCCGCGTCCTCGGGAAGTACCTCCACACGAAACGCATTTTTATATCCGGCCGCTTCAAATGCCTCGTTCCACCAACTTGCTCCTTCGATCAATGCCCGCTGCACAGGTTCCGGGGCTCCTGGGTCGACATAATAAATAATGGGTTTGACGGGCTCACTGATTGCCGCGCCAGGATCTTTTTTCTTCAAGCGATGCCGCGTGATGAATCGCTGCTCGATGGGTTCCGTAAAGGGCTTGGCATAATCGTAATAAGAAATATCAAAATAGCCCGCCCGCGGATCAAACTTTCGAGGCGTATAGTTAGTGTCAGGCAGCTGAATAAAAGAATGATGTTCCCGAATGGTAATACTCGAAGCCGTAGGCACGACGTCTTGAATTTGTTCTCCGCTGGCCTGACCGGTTAACGTCAGCGTAACTTCAAATTCAGAATTCTGCGGAAAATTTCTAATTCTTTCCGGAAAAAAAGAGGAGCGGGACTTATCCAGTGTGTAATTTCCCTGATTCATAGCTTTTAAACGACCGGCCACATCATGTACGTCCTGCAAAAAAAAATCAGACGCATCGACCAGCACTTTCTGATGGGTCGGGTCTGCAGACGTATTCTCTTCCGAAACGATTGGGAATCCGAACAAGGTTGACTGAGCAAAGGATTCCTCTACCGCTTTTCGTTCCATGGCATTTTGGCTTATGGCGCGATAGGAGGTATTGGGTTCCACGAGCATTACTTTCGGCCCCTTTCGTTCCCACTTCACAACACGTTCACGGCCGAGCTGATTCCGGTCCAATCCGATGTCATTTGATCCGATGGCTGACGTGAGGGATTCCACGTAGAGAAATTCGCTGTCAAACTTGTCGACAAGCAGGAAAATTTTGTCTTGCTTCTCATCATAGTAAAACTCAACGAATCCAGCGTATTTTTTCATACCCGCTGTTTTCGTTTCTATGGCCAAAAGAATAGTCGCCTGTCCGGCGTCCTCTTGCTTTTTCTTTTGTGCGGTGACATTTCCAAAAAGGAAAATGAAAACAATGATCGTCACTATGGGGTTTTTCATTTTTCGGGGTATTGATCTTTGGGAAAGCTAAAAAATTATTCGCAAGGTTTCCAGAAGATCGTAAAGAAAGACAGTTGGCGATGGATTCCGCCGACGCAAAGTAAGTTAAAAGGCTACCCGGGTGACTTATGACTTTTTCAGCCGATAGCCCACAAAAAGACCCAAGGAGGCAATAACTTGCTTTCCCATGTAGCGGTCTAAAGACACGATAATTAGATCAATTTCTCCAGGTTGGCCTTGGCAATGGCTTCTGATTTGCTTTTTACCTGCAGCTTCGCGTATATATTTTTTATGTGTGTCTTCGAGGTCTCCTTTGAAATGAAAAGTTCCTCGGAAATTTGCGTATAGGTTTTTCCCTCGGCGATAAGCGATAGAATTTCCGTTTCACGTTTGGTAAGCGGGCTGTTGGGATTAACATGAAAGTTGTCAATAACCAGGCGCGCAATCTTACTGCTCATGGGTGCCCCGCCCCGGATGATTTCCTCAAGCGCCGCCAGCAGTTCCTGGTAGTTGGCGCTTTTGGTGATGTACCCCGAAGCGCCTGACTTCAAGGCTTCAAACACCAGTTCGCTGTCTTCGTACACCGTCACCATCACAATTTCCGTATCGGGACTTTTTTCTTTGATGATTTTCGTCCCTTGAATGCCATTCATCCCCCCCGGTAAACCGATGTCCATTAAAATAATTTCCGGTTTGTCCGTCGCCAAATGCCGGATTGCTGTCTCACAGTTATTGTAGGCGTTGACGACAAAGAAATTTTGGGAGCTATTGACGATCACCGAGAAACTATGCCGGATTTCAGGATCATCCTCGATGATCAAAACTCTTTTTTTTGAAGGGATCGCCATGATCGTGTTGGTTTTGTGTAGAGAAAATGTAAACTAATAAGGGTTCCTTTATTTGTATTCCGTTGAATATGTAACGTAGCATTCATGCGTTCGGCCCGAAAGACCATATTTTTAATACCATTCTGTTTTTGCAATGTATCCGGATCAAACCCGATTCCATCGTCCTCCAGTCTCATTTCAAAATTCCCCTGATCCTGCCGCAAAATAAAAGCTACATTGTGTGCCTGCGAATGCGCGAAGGCATTGGTCATGGCTTCTTTCATGATTAAATTCAATTCACGGCTAAAACCATAGGGGATTTTCAATTTTTCCTTCACCTCATTGAATGCCCGGAATTGAATGTTCTTTTCTTCAAAAAGTTTCTCTCCGAAATCGCGAATGTGAATAAAAACCTGAGACAACTCGTCGTTTCCGGGATCAATGCTCCAGATGAAATCGCGGGTACCTGTATACAGGTATTTTGCCGAATCTTCTACTTTATTGTAGAATTCAGAAGCGTGACCATTGCCGTTCATCTTCATCAGACTGATGTAGTTAATAATCCGCGTAAGCTGATTTCCCATTTCATCGTGAAAGTCCCGGGCGATTTCTTTGCGCAGACTGTCTTGCTCTTGCTGACGGATGTGCTCTACGTCGAGCATTTTATTAATCCGCTGCTTCACTTTAATATAGGAGAGTAATACAATTAATGCCACTCCCACTGCAATCACGCCGGCGAGAAAAGGCGCAGTTTTATAAAATGGCATATTGATTACAAACGCATATTTCAAGGGAGTGTCATCCCAACTTCCGCGAGTATTAGTGGCCACGATGTTCAGCACATAGCTTCCCGGCGGAAGATTGCTGTAAGTGACCTGCCCCACCGTAGTGGGCTGTGACCACTTTTTATCAAAATTCTCCAAAAAATATTTGTACTCTACCGATTTGGGATACCGTTTGTCAACGCGGTTAAATTGAAATGTAATATGGTTCTTATCCGAAGGGAAGGAAGGCTGGTAGGGGAGCTGAAAAAATCCAAATGTGCTATCGGCAAAATCGCGACTGGAAAATTCACCAAAAAATAGTTCGACATTGGTCAGGTGCAAATCGTACGTTTTATAGGGCAGGTTGGTAAAATCATTGTACTGATAAACGCCATCAATTAGCCCAAAAAACTTTTGGGCCCCCAGATAATACGCATTTTGGTTTGTCTCCAGGCCGGTTAATCCATTTTCAAAGCCATAGGTTATGTTTTCCGTAATTTCCAGTTGCCGGTTCAATTTAATGTGACTGATCCCCCGTTCCGTGCCTACCCATACCGTCCGGTCTTTGTCCTGGACAACAAAATAAATGTAATTGGAGAGGAGTCCGTCTTTGGTTGTCAACTGCGTTTGATCTTTAGAAATAGGGTTAAGAAAAATTATTCCTGCCCCGGTTGTCCCCAGCATGAGCAAAGAATCATTGTAAGGGTGAATAGAAATAATTGTTGCATTGGCCAAATCGGGTACAGGAATCTCTTTGACTAAATTATCCTGAATCTCGTTCAGTCCCAGTTCCGACCCGACGTATAGGGACCTGGTTTTCCGGAAGTATTTTATCGAAGAAGCATTCCGGCTGAGAAGCCCTTCATTCGTTGAAAAGGACTGAAATGTTTTACCGTTAAAATAATTTACTCCCCCGCCGGAGGTTCCACACCATAAACCACCGTGTTCGTCGAAATCGAGATTGATGACATGCTGGCTTGATAAACCGTCCTCTCTTCGGTACCACTCAAAGGAATCCTTGGATGTAGTAAACCGGCCCAGGCCTCCGTAGCTGGCCACCCACAAAATACCGTCAGGACTTTCCTTGATATCTGATACCGAGGATTTATTCTCATCGCCCGAAAAAAAAGATTTAATGATTCCTTTGCGAATCCGCCACAAGCCTTTGCTGGAGGACCCGATCCAGGTAGCGCCCGTACCATCCTTTTCTATGGCCATAACGGATTTAAGTTTTTCGGAAGTGCATCGGTCAAAATCGCGGACAAAATATTTATAAAGTCCGTTTCCATCAGTGGCAAACCACGTATTCCCCTCTCCGTCGAAAAGGATTTGTGTCACCTTCATATCGCGAAATACTGTATCGACCTGATTTTTTATCCCTTTGACCATTTCCCTGAAAAACGTATTTTCTTTTCTGGTCCAGACCATTTTACGCAACGAATCATATGCCACGACGTGTCGCTCAAACTTAAACGGCCGATGAACAAATTGATCGCGCTCAGTGTCCATCATAAAAAATCCACTATCCGTGTCAATAAGTACATCATTTCCGTAATTCAGCATATTGTAGACTTTGCTGAACTGTTTCTTGTGCGATATTTTTTTTCTTTTGCCTGAAGGTAAAGCGGTTAGAAAACTACTATCGTTGAGATAGAAGCAAACACTGCGCCGCGGCGAGGTATGGGCAAAGAAAACGGTTTTACCCTCCAGCAGGGGCTTGTTCCAGTAATAGACAGAGTCTTCAAAGATTTTTCCGATCGTCCCGGAACCGGAAAGCACCACAATGGAATCTTGCAGCTCAAGAACTTTGCGGATGCGGCCCATCTCGGCAGAATGCGCCGGAGGCTGAAATTTCCGGAATGACAAACCATCAAACTTAGTGATCCCCCGGGGGTGTACGATCCAGAGGTTCTGCTCGGAGTCAATCATTAAGGTGGAAATAAAATTGCTTAAAAGTCCGTCGAGTGTAGTATACACCTTGAATTCGCGACCATCAAAACGGGCAAGGCCTCCGTTGGTGCCGATCCACAGATACCCGTGTTTATCCTCCACGATCGCGTTAACCTGGGATTGAGGAAGCCCGTCCACCACGGTGTATTGTCGCAGGGAATATTGCTGAGCCATACCTGGAGCAGGCCATAGACAAGAAAAAACGAGTATGGGCAACAGTAAACGATTCATACGCCTTGTAATGTAGTGTTAGTAGCATTCAGGGAAATACCGTGGAGTTCGGTATTTCTTGAATCACGGCATCGTTAACATTTTCAAAAGAAACGGCGCTCACGTGCAACCCGACTGATCAAACTCAAGTCTTAACAATATTAAATCAAATCCCTTTGAAATGCTACGAAATTATATGCTTATCGCTTTTCGGAATACACGAAAACATGCGACCTATTCCGCTATTAATATCCTGGGGCTGGGTCTCGGGCTGGCCACATGCCTCTTATTGACAATATGGATTCTTCATGAATTGAGTTTCGACCGCTTTCATGAAAAAGCGGATCGCCTTTACCGTGCATCTATGGAATATAGTTTTGGCGGACAGACCAACAAGACATCCGTGTCGCCCACTGCTCTCTTACCCGTATTGCAAAAGAATTTTCCGGAGGTGGAGAATGGTGTACGGTTATACAATCCCGCCTCCTACAACCCATTTATTGTGCGAAAAGATGACAAACTCTTCCAGGAAGGAAGATTCTACTATGCGGACAGTACCTTCTTTGAAATTTTTTCTTTTCCCTTGAAAGAAGGCTCAATCCAACACGCCTTGACAGAGCCCCGATCGGTCGTGCTCACAAAATCCATGGCCGCAAAATATTTTGGCGATGAAGACCCGATGGGAAAAATATTGCAAATCAACAACCGGGCCGAGTACACCGTTACCGGCGTGATGGAAGATGTGCCCTCCAATTCCTTTCTTCAGTTTGATTTTATGGCTTCATTTTCCTCCCTGGATCAATCCCATGAGCAAATCTGGTGGAGTGCCAACTACCAGACATTCCTTCTTCTCGCTCCACACACCCACGTTGCTGAACTTCAAAACAAAACCAATGCTCTGGTAAAAAAAGAATTGGCTTCCGAACTTACAAATCCGGGGGATTATGTTCACTATCATTTTATGCCGCTGACCGATATTTACCTGCGCTCGGACATGAATGAATCGGAGGTCACCGGTAGCATCAAGTACGTTTATGGGTTCGGGGCAATTGCAGCCCTGATTTTATTGATAGCCTGTATCAATTATGTCAATCTGGCCACTGCCAAAGCAGCTGAACGCGCCCGGGAAGTGAGCATACGCAAAGTTGTTGGTGCGGCAAAAAAGCAACTTTTCATTCAATTTATCGGAGAATCCGTGATCCTTACATTCCTGGCATTTCTTTTGGCGTTTTTGCTGGCGCAACTCCTGCTACCGCTTTTTAATAGCATGACAGAAAAACATTTTACGTTTGATTCACTGGCTTCCCCGGCATTCTTATTTTATTGCGGGGTGACCCTTTTGCTGATAGCTGTGGCTGCCGGAGCCTATCCCGCTTTTGCTATCACCTCTTTTAAACCGGTGAGTGTGCTGAAAGGAAACTTTAAGGCGTCCGCCCGGGGAATAGGGTTGCGACAATTCTTAGTTATGGTTCAGTTTTGCATCTCCATTATTTTAATGGTGGGGACGATTGTAATAAGTAAGCAAATCACCTACATCCAAAACGTTCGCCTGGGCTACGACAAAGAGAATGTCATCGTTTTGCCGTTGGACCGTAAAACCGCAGAAGTATATGACCACTTTCGTCACGAGCTTTTACGAAGCGGTAAAGTTTTACAAGTGGGGCGGGCCACCGAGTCACCCACAAAAATTGTAGGAGGGTATGGCCTTTCGTTAGAAGGCGGCTCCGATCAGAACCGGATGGGTGGGGTGATTGCTACGGCCATGAATGCCGACACTACTTTTATTCCTGCATTGGGAATGGAATTCCTGGCCGGAAGGAATTTTAACGATGCCGACGTCAAACGATACAGGTCGGATTCAGTGGTTTCTTTTATTCTCAATGAATCGGCCATAAAGGAATTGTCGCTGTCCACCGACAAAGCCATCGGAACCAGGATCAACCTGAGCGGGAGAAAAGGTGAGATTGTTGGAGTTGTGAAAGATTTTCATTTTACATCGCTTCATACCGCCATCGGTCCGTTGGTGCTTTTCAACGAGGATAATCAACTCAATTTTATTTTTGTAAAACTCAACCCCGGCGATGTCACTGATGCACTTGCCGAAATAAAAAAAGTCTGTGCAGTTATTCTGCCCCACCGTCCTTTTGCATACGAATTCCTGGATCAAAAATACGCCGCGCTCTATTCCACAGAACTTCGCACCGGAATCGTCTGTCGTGTTTTTGCTTCGCTGGCTATCGTGATTGCGTGTTTGGGGTTATTTGGATTAGTTGCGTACGCAACATCGCAAAAGACCAAGGAGATTGGAATCCGAAAGGTCATGGGCGCTACGCCGGCTCAGGTTGTCATACTCCTTACGAAGGAATACATCCGGCTGGTTTTGATTTCGATTTTTATAGGTCTTCCGGTGGCATACTGGGTTATCGAAAATTGGTTCCTCGGCGGTTTTGCCTATCAGACTACGATCGGAATTTGGCCCTTTGCAGGGGCGGCCTTAGCGTGTATTTTTATCGCATTTGCCACGGCGAGTTATCAGGCCGTGAAGGCGGCACTTATCAATCCTTCCAAGACACTGAGGGATGAGTAGGAATTGGATTTTGATGAGATCCCAACTCTGTTTTCGCGTCGGTAGTGATCCTTCGGATATCTTAGTTATGTATCTTTCAACATGAAAAAGATAATTCTCCTTCTCTTTTGTCTCCTTTCCGCAGAGGCATACGGTCAGGACAAAGGGTTACCTTTTTACTATGCTCAGGCCAAAGAAGCCTACAGAAAAAAATCGTATCCAAAATTTTATGAAATGATAAAAGAGGCACATACACTGAGTCCCTATCACCAAGGAATACTCTACCAACTTGGTCTGGCGGCTTCGCTTACCGGTCGGAAAGAGGAAGCAATTGAAAATCTCAAACAAGCTATCCTGATCGATAACCGATTCAAACTTGAGGGGCTTGCCGATTTTAACCTGATCAAGGGCACTCCCGAATTCCTCAAGTTGCTTGATTTACAAAAGGAATTGGGCCGGCGTATTATCCATTCCGACACTGCATTCGTTATCACGGACAGAAGTTTACATGCTGAGGGAATAGAATTTGATCCCGTAGACAATACCTTTTATTTAGGCAGTATTCACAAACGAAAAATTATAGCAAGAACTCCGGATGGGCGGGTGACTGATTTTTGTCAGGAAGGAATTGAGGGAATGACCAGTATCTTCGGAATAAAGGCCGATGCAAAACGCAATGTCCTTTGGGCCTGTTCTTCTCCGGTTCCGGAAATGGAAAATTATGATTCCGCTGCACGATCTGCGGTTTTCAAATTTGATCTGACGACCCGCAAACTGATCGAAAAATTTCAACGGTCACGGTACGAGCGGGACGGAGATTTTGGAGACTTGATTCTGAGTGATGACGGCGAAGTCTTCGTGTCCGACGGCAAGAACAATATGATTTTCAAAGTCAATGAAAAAAGGCACCAACTCGAACCCTTTTTCGGTTCTCCTGATTTTTTGAACATGCAAGGACTAGCATTTTCAAAGAATGAAAAATATATGTTTGTTTCGGATTATGTAAAAGGCATCTTCCGCCTTACGCTTCGGACCAGGGAGTTTGTTCCTATATCCTGTTCTCTTGACGCATCCCTGAAAGGAATAGACGGGTTACTGTATTATGAAAACAGCCTGATCGCCATACAAAACGGAGTAAACCCCTCGCGCATCGTGAGGTACTTTCTGAATTCTTCGCAAAATCAGATCATTCGTTATGAAGTCATTGACCGGAAGCATCCTGCCTTTGGCGAGCCCACGATGGGGGTTGTCGCCGGAGATGTTCTTTATTACATTGCCAACAGTCAGTGGGGAGGCTATACTGAAAATCACCAGATTAAACCCAACGATCAACTTCAGGACATTGTCATTTTGAAATCGAAACTGGATCATTAGAGCTTTCCGGATTTGGCAGGGCCTTAATACGGGTTAGTTAAATAGAATCTCTAATAATACCCCCACGATTTCATAACACCCAAGTCCTCTTTAACGGATTCTATGGGGTCTTTGCCTTGGTAGGCCTCTTGTTCGACAATGAAAAGCGATGTTCCCGATTTTTTAGCTTGATCGATTACGTCCTTTACCTGGACGATGCCATTTCCGAGGACTGTGCTTTCGTACAGCGGGTTTCCACTGGCCGCTTTTACTTCATCTTTTACATGGAGAGATTGAAATCTTCCTGGGAACCGTGATAAAACATCCAACGCGGTGGTGCCCCCATTATAGAGGTTGCCAATGTCCAATTGCTGACATACCCATTTCGGATCCGTATTTTTTAAAATGAGATCATAGAGGGGAACATCGTTCAGTTTCTGACTGAATTCGAAGTCGTGATTGTGATATCCGAAAGTCAATCCTGATTTTTTGCACAACTCTCCACAGCGGTTAAATATGTCCATAGACCGTTTCAGATCGTCTAACGTTTTCCTCCAACTCTCTTCCAAGGAGGGACTAATGACATATATCTGGCCCACGGCGGCGGCATCTTCGACCGTGTATTTCCAGGAACTTGAGAAATCTTTTCGTGCTTCATTCCAATGTTGCGGATGAAGGACCGTATGGCCGCTGAGCATCTTTAGTCCCAAATCGTCCAGCACCTTCCTGAACTCCATCGCCGTATAAGTATAAAATTTGCGGTTTACATAATTGGCGTGTTCTACCACCTTATATCCCATTCCCACAAGTTGTTTCAGTGTGCCCAGGGGATCTTTTTTCATGTCATCACGTACCGAGTAGAGTTGAACCCCTACTGTTTGCCTGGGCCGGGACAATGCAAAAATCGTATCTGAAAATAGAGCGCTCCCCGCTATGGCAAAGGCGCTATTTTTTAAGAATGTCCTTCGGGAGTTTTCCATCGTGTTGGCAGTTAAGGCCGTGATAGTTAAATAAAAAAATTGCCTTTTACCAGTTAAACTTTATGAAAGGCTCGGATTTTTAACCCGTTTATAAACGGAGTAAATCTGCCGCGACCCTATTCTCACACTTCACTACAAAATTTCCGCACCTCGTGGCACCTGCCTTGCCAGCGCAGCAACCCAGGTGCACCTTTGCAACGTTTTACCACTGAAAACAAAGTTTATGAAAGTCAGGATTATCCCAACGAGTGTCTTCTTCTTTGCCCTCCTGTTCTCTCCATGGATGCGGGCGCAGGATCTGTACGTGCACTCAACCATCAACGGCAAAATCATTTATTCCACTTCCAATGGTCTCTCGAGTTTTAATGTAGAAGTGCGAGGCAAAATTGAACTCGCCGATGATGACAAAGATGTCAAATCTATGTCATCCGACGGATATTTGGAAATCAATAAAACGGTTTTCGGCAGCAAGCGAACATTGGTCATTACGCCTCAGGGAAATTCAATCAAGCGGGAATATTACGAAGGACGCAAACAGATTGACTTTGAGCCCGAAGGCCGTAAATGGATGAGTGAAATCATGCCTGAACTTGTCCGCACGACTACGCTTGGTGCGGAGAGCAGGGTCAACCGGCTCTATAAACAAGGAGGCGTTATGGCAGTCCTTTCTGAAATAACGCAGCTCGAAAGTGATTACGTAAAGGCGTTCTATGCCAATACGTTAATGAAATTGCCCGTTCAGGCAAAAGAGTATGCTGTTGTTATTGGGAAGGTCGCCGAAACCGTAAACTCCGACTACTACCTCAGCGAGTTCCTTCAGAAGAACCTCGACAAGTTTTTAACCAATAAGGAAGCTACCGACGCCGTTTTTGCCGCGTGTGGCAAAATGGAGTCGGACCACTACAAAACCGTTGTGATTAAAGAGGCTTTGCAGACCCAGACAGCTTCGCCTGAAGCGGTGAAATCGATTCTAATGGCGACCGGAAAAATGGAATCCGACCACTACAAAACCGAAGTGCTTACCTCCCTCCTCAAACAAAACAACCTGACGGAATCGACGATTTCAGAAATGATTAATACATCTAAAACAATCGGTTCAGACTATTACCGCAGCCTGGTGTTAAACAAAGCGTTGTTGAAATCCGGCCTGTCGGCAACATCCTGTACACGGGTGCTGGAATCAGTGAAAGATATCAACTCCGATTTCTATAAATCGGATGTCATGAACACCCTTTTGAAAACTAAACTGAGTGCCGATCAAATTAAAGATCTCATTGGAATAAGTTCCTCGATTGAATCGGATCACTATGCTACCCAGGTCCTCAATAATGTTTTAGACAAACAGGATCTGAGCGATGATGCCTTCAAGTCTTTGATGGATCGGGTAGCGCACGTTAGCAGTGACTATTACGCATCAACGTTGCTACGCGATGCTCTCAAAAGCGACAATCTGGACAACGCCAAAGTAATTTGTGTTCTTAAGGCGGCCAGCGGCATTGGCTCCGATTATTATATTACAGAAGTGTTGATGGAAGCCGCTACGCGTGTAAAAGCGGGTGACGCGGCGATAAAAGAGGCCTATCACGCGGCAGCCAAAAAAATTAATTCCGAAAGCTATTACGGCCGGGCCATGAAAGCCATTGAAAATTAGTTGGTCGTATCACGTCGATTGATGTGTTCGCATAAATTGCTTAGTTTCAACGTTCCAATGTTCGTACTCCGGCAAGAAATCTGACCCGTTTTATGCGCACATATGTCCTGCTCGTCTCGGTTGCATCTCTGCTGGGCATTTTATTTTATGTATACATCTTTTATAGTGAGAATGGACTATTTCCATCCCCGGAGAAAGAAGGTTTATATTATGGGCTAAGTTTGCTCTTGGCCAACCTGACAGCCGTGACGGTATATCACACCGATCGGAGGCTGGATGCATGGATCGGGTGGAAGAATTTATTCCTTAGACGCTTCCTGACCGGTTTTCTGGTCAATTCTGTTCTGACTTCCCTGCTTGTTTTGGCACTGGGTACACTGCTCTTTAATTTGTTGAGCGATGTCCTGTTCGCCGATTTCTACCATCAATGGCGCGAGGAAATCTGGAAACTAAGTATTCTTATATGGATCACTTTTTTTCTCTATGAAGTTTTTTACGGCTGGTTTTTCTCGTATCGCTATTATGCCATCACGCAAGTGGGACAACTTCGGTCGGAACGATGGCAATTGGAGGTCCAGTTTGAATCTCTGAAAAGTCAGATCAGCCCGCACTACCTTTTTAACTGCCTGAATACGATTTCTTCCTTGCTCTACAGAGACAGCCGGATGGCGGAAGAATTTATTCGCCGGATGGCAGACACCTTCCGGTATATCCTTGTAAACCAAAAGCAAAAGCTCGTAACCTTGCGTGAGGAAGTGGAATTTGTAAAAGCCTACTACTATCTTCTTCAAGTGCGCTACGAACATCACCTTACACTGGAAATCAATTTGCCTAAGAATCTGCTGGATACCCGCATCCCACCCCTCTGCCTCCAGTTGCTTGTTGAAAATGCCGTAAAGCACAATCACATATCAAGAGATCAACCGTTGCTGGTGTACATTTCCGCATTGGATAACACCCACATTACCGTTGCCAATACGAAAACGGTGGCCGCTCATCCCAAAACCAGTTTTCGTGTTGGGCTCGAAAACATACGGAACCGGTATCGGTTCTTTACTCCAGAGAAAATCGTTGTAAAAGACGATGAGAAATTTACCGTTCAACTGCCGGTCATTAAAAACGCTGGCTCCTATCCGCTTGCCCGGACACCCTGGACCCCGGTTGCATGAACCGCCTTTTTATCCATAACGTTTTTTTTCGAATTTGTTCCGGCGCTATTTTCGGAGTATTAGTGTATTTACTTATTCTGTTAATCAACAATACCGTTGAAGACATTGATGAAATTTTCAGTCACCAGGAGTTATATGCCTGCATCGCCCTGTGCTATGTTTCTTTTGAGTCGATGAGAGCTGTTCTGAAGTGGCTCGACCGGGTTTCCCCGCAAGGAAATTTTCAAAAAAGACTGATCATTCGGGTACTTGGAACACTAGGGGTCTCCCTCAGCCTTGTCGCCCTGTCGATTTCCGCGTACTACCGGTGGGTCATTGGGTTTAGCATAGGATCCGGTGAGCTTACCCTTTTCCTTGTTGTTTTTGGAGCGCTCGGACTACTCTATAATATTCTGTATTTTTCCCACTACTACCTTCAGCAAGAAAACAGATCGCTCATGGACGAAGAAGCCAGGCTGCGGGAGAAAGTGGAAGCCGATTTCTCTTCCTTTAAAAGTGAAATTAATCCGGACTTATTATATGAAAGCCTGGAGAACCTGATCCTCACGATTCACCACAACGCCGATGAAGCAGAAGAACAAATTGATTCTTTGGCGGGAATTTATCGGTATAGTCTGGTCAACCGGCAACAGGAGTTAGTGAGCCTGGAAGATGAACTCGCCGCAGCGGGTACCTTAATCCATTTATTAAATTTTAAGCATACCCACGGCATCTGCTTTACTTCCGACGTTCGGCAGACGAATGAGGTTTATTTGATTCCGGGGTCTCTTTTGGTGACCATCGATAGCATCGTGCGCAACACGCTAATTTCAACCAAGTCTCCTCTTCGTATGAAACTTTCCCTTGAAGAGGATGATGACTATCTTGTTCTTCAACACGTTTTGAATGACCGGCTCGTCCAGCATACAGAAAGCATGAACGCATTCGCGAGGTTGCAGCGTTCCTATTTATTCTTCAGTGAAAAACCATTTGTCCAGGTGAAAGCCGGACACGAGAATTTTATTAAATTTCCTTTAGTGAGAATCCCTCAACCTGTTAACGAGACTTCATGAGCCCGGCGCTAAAGGTTTTGATCGTGGAAGATGAAACTCCTGCAGCCGAGAAGCTCGAACGCTATCTGAAAAAATACAACCCAGCTATACGGATTGTGGAGAAACTCGCCGGCGTACAGGAGACGGTGACGTGGTTGCGCGAACACCAAACGGAGATCGACATCATTTTCATGGATATTCAACTTCACGACGGAAAGAGTTTTCAGATTTTTCAACATATAAAAATTACCAAACCGGTCATTTTTATCACGGCCTACGATGAATTTGCTCTTGATGCCTTTAAGGTCAAGGGTATCGATTATCTGTTAAAGCCAATTACATTTACCGATCTCTCCAACAGCCTGCAAAAGCTGGAATTCCTGAGTACTCAATGGCGATGGGATGAATCCAAAAGTGAACAAATTACCAGGTCGCTTGGCGAATCTCAGGGTAAGAATTTCAAAACCCGGTTCATGGTGAAACTCGGCGACCACATCCGTTCCATTACCGCCGACCAAATCAGTTTATTCTTTGCGGATGGCCGCGATGTTTATTTAGTGACCCATCAACTCCGCAAATTTATCATCGACTATACCCTCGAAAGTCTCGAAGAAATCCTGGACCCCCAACTATTTTACCGCCTCAACCGGTCTTACATTCTGAATATTGGAGCTATCCAGGATGTAATTGTTTTTTCTAACAGTCGCTTAAAAATCACGCCTAACATTGCGTGGGGACATGAAATCATTGTAAGCCGCGAAAAGGTAGGTGATTTTAAGGAGTGGTTTGATGGAGCGCACGGCGGACCACTGTGAGGAATTCGGGTATGACAAACCAATTCCGGACTTGATAAGCTTTTTTGGACAGAAGGAACTTTCCGGTAAACGTTATTAGTTGCCAACGGGTGCGGCAGCACGCTGTCCCTTCAGAATAACTTCCTCGATGAGATTGCCTCCAAAGCTATAGGGTATAAATGCCAGAGAGGGAATCGGTTTGGTGATAAAAAGATTTGCTGTTTTTCCTTTGGTAATGCTTCCCAAGGTACTCAAAAGTTCGAGCGCATATGCCGTGTTGATCGTAACGGCATTGATGGCCTCTTCCGGTGTCATTTTCATTTTAATGCACGCCAGCGATATCATCCATAGCATATTTCCGCACGGTGCACTGCCCGGATTATAATCTGAGGCAATGGCCAGCGGTAGCCCTGCATCGATCATTTTCCGGGCGGGAGGAAAAGGCAAGTCCAAAAAAAAGGCCGACCCCGGGAGTGCGGTTGGCATTGTCGACGTTCCTCTTAAAAGTTCTATTTCCTCTTCACCGATATTTTCAAGGTGATCAACACTGAGGGCGCCCGTTTTTACACCGACCTGCACGCCACCCGAACAATGCAGCTGATTGGCATGAAGGCGGGGTTTCATTCCAAAGGCCTTTCCCGTTTCGAGTATCCGCTCCGTCTCTGCCGGCGTGAAGAATCCTTGCTCACAAAAGACATCAATATAATCGGCGAGGTTTTCTTCGGCTGCCGCGGGGATCATTTCCGAAAGGATAAGATCGATATAATCTTGCTTTTTCGTTCTCCGGGGTATAGCATGCGCGCCCAACAGTGTGGTCTTCACGGTAAGTAAAGTTTCCTGCCCTATTCGTCGGGCCACCCTCAGCATTTTCAACTCATCGTTCACCGTCAACCCGTAGCCGCTTTTTATCTCAACGGCTCCTGTTCCGGACTGAATAATTTCGTAGGCTCTCTTCAAGGAGATCTCAAAAAGCTCATCTTCCGAAAGCTGACGGAGTTTTTCTGCGGAATTAAGAATACCACCTCCCCGGGCGGCAATTTCCTCATAGGTTGCTCCTTTGATTTTCATTACGAACTCTTCTTCACGGCTAGCTGCGAAAATCAGATGTGTATGAGAGTCCACGAAGCTGGGTAGGACAAATTTGCCCGTGGCATCGATGATTTCCGCGGCGGAATAATGCGAGGGTAAATTTTCCATGGTCCCATAGTTTTCAATGAAACCGTCGCGGACAAAAAGAAAAGCAAGGGGGAGAGAAGGCAGTTCGGTCATGGCCCGCCCGGCGAGGAAGCTGGGAGTTGACCCCCGGACCTGAACCAGATTTTTAATATTGACAATAAGGATGTCCGCCATGACTCATGGTGATCAGTGTCAAAATAAAATGAATTTTTTTATGATAGCTCAGGCGGCCATTACTTTCCAAAGGATTCTACTTTGTAATCAAGATTGGTGCCGTATAGCGGAAACGATATTTTGAACATGGCGTAGAATGTCTCTCCTTTGATGCTGGGGCGGTACCCGATTTCGCCTCCGTAACCCCAGCTGAATGTTCGGTTAAATTTTCCATCAAGACCAGCCCTAAATCCAAGGGGTATCATATTAATGGGTTTGGTGGAGTAACTTTCATTGATCGTAGGCGTATTAGGATTGGAATAATTGATCGGATCCAGCTTCAATGCGGGTGCATATTGAAGGTCAAAAAATAACGTAAAAATTCCATCATCTACAGCTTCCTCAAATTTATCAAAACTGACTGCCAAATTCCTGATCCAGGTGATGGAGGCTCCCGCATAGACGCTGACGGAATGGATATTTCCAAAGACATCAAAATTCCTGGTGGTTCCCGATGCATCCACGTACGTTGTGGGCAAACCCACATTTTCGGCGTTCACCAGATTACTGTTTGTAAGTCCCTGATGTTTCAGTGCGCGGTCGAGATCGGCCGTGCTGCTCCATAGGATGGTACCCAAGCGGGCTCCGTAAATTTTTCTGACCTTACACGGCACTTCAGCATGCAAGGGTACGCGTGATGCCCAACGATTACCTTTGTACGTGCCCTTGTATAAAACCAGGGTTGTTTTGCCATCCTGTTCTGCATCTTTGAAATGATACGTGCCCCCCAGTTCGTAATAGTTAAAAATCTGAGGCTTGGTAGTGATACCCGGGCCCGCGTCGAGCGACGCCAGGTTTCGGTTTAAATCGTAGAAGCTGCTACTATAGGTTTTTCGGAAATTGGCCTTGAAATCCAGTTTGTCTTTATAGTAGTAACTGGCTTCCAGTCCATACCCTGCATTAGGGTTGGTGGCAAATAGTTCTCCGTAAAAAGGTTGGAAGCCAATGAACAGTTTATTAACGGAAGAGGGCTCATCATAGAGCTCTTCAAACGTAACGGCTGTTTTGTCTTTTCGCTCTTCCTGGGCC
>Ga0302324_100008729_pt1 | contig 21318 bp, 15 predicted proteins | sample Palsa_T0_1_FD_201949 | JGI IMG/M metagenome (GOLD analysis project Ga0302324, IMG submission 201949) | Peat permafrost microbial communities from Stordalen Mire near Abisko, Sweden - Palsa_T0_1 | ecosystem: Environmental > Terrestrial > Soil > Palsa > Peat permafrost | place: Sweden: Abisko...
CGTATTCGTAAAGGTTCCTTCCTTTTCCAGGCTCGGACTCGCAGGCAGCACTACATCGGCATACTGGCAGGTGTGGCTGAAAAAAATATCCTGGACCACGAAGAAATCCAGCTTCGCCAGACCCTCGCCGACAAAGTTTGCGTTGGAGTCAACCAACGCCATCTCCTCGCCGAACAGGTACATCGCCTTCAGTTTGCCCTCGTGGATTGCCTCGATCATCTGGTGGTTGTCGAGTCCCCTGGTCGAAGGCAGCGGCACTCCCCACCCAGCCTCGAAGCGCGCCCTCACCTCCGGATCGTCGACCTTTTGATAGCCAGTGACGTAGTTCGGCATCGCTCCATGATCGCTCGCCCCCTGCACGTTGTTATGCCCACGCAGCGGATAGGCCCCCGACCCCGTCTTCATGTAGTTGCCCGTCACCAGCAGCATATTGGAGATGGCCGTCGAAGTGTCCGACCCCATGCTGTGCTGGGTCACCCCCATCGCCCACAGCACGCAGACCCCATTTGCCTCCGCGATCATGCGCGCCAGCATCACCAGCGTCTCCTCCGGGATGCCGCATTTCCGCGCCGCAAACTCCATCGTGAACGGCGCAAGGCTCTCTCGGTAGGCATCGAGGCCATTCACCCACTGATCGAGGAACTCCCTGTTCGCGAGGCCGTTATCCAGAATGTAGCGAGTGACCGCGCAAAGCCACACGATATCTGTCCCCGGCACAGGCCGAATGAACAGATCGGCGCGGCGCGCCATCTCATGCTCGCGCAGGTCGCTGACTACCAGCTTCTGCCCCCGCAGCTTGTGCGCCTGCTTCACCCGGGTCGCCAGCACTGGATGGCTCTCCGCCGTATTGCTCCCAATAATCACGACCAGCCCTGCGTTCTCAATGTCCCTGATCGAACCCGAATCGCCCCCATAGCCCACCGTTCGAAACAGCCCCATGGTCGCCGGCGCCTGGCAATACCGCGAACAATTGTCCATGTTGTTGGTGCCGATTACCGCCCGCGCCAGCTTTTGCATCAGGTAACTCTCTTCGTTGGTGCATTTGGACGAAGAAACGAAAGCCAGCGAATCCGGCCCGGTGGAGGTTTTGATCTCCGCGAACCTCCGCGCCACCAGATCCAGCGCCTCGTCCCAGGAGGCTTTGCGAAAGGTTCCGTTCTCTCGGATCAGCGGGGATGTTAGCCGGTCTTCGCTGTTCACGTAGTCCCAGCCGAATTTGCCCTTCACACAGGTCGAGATGCCATTCACCGGCCCTTCCAGCGGCTCAACCTTTAAGATATGCCGGTCCTTGGTCCACACCTCGAAGCTGCACCCAACTCCGCAATAGGTGCAGACTGTCTTGGTCTTTTTCGTCCGCGCCTCCCGCATCGCCGACTCGGTCTCCGACAGCGCCAGAATCGGAGGGTAGCCCAATTCCGGCTCGATCCCCTTGATCACATCGATCATGTTTTCGAGCGCCTTCGCCGGCCAGTTGGTGAAGTAGCCTGCCTCCCCGATCATCGACTTCTCCATCAGCGCATTGCACGGGCAAACGGTGACGCAGTGACCGCAGGAAACGCAGCTCGAACCCGCAATCTCTTCCCCGCCATCCCACAGGACACGCGGATGCTTGTCCTCCCAGCGGATCGACAGCGTCTCGTTCACCTGTACATTCTGGCAAGCCTCCACGCACCGTCCGCACAGAATGCATTGATCGGGGTCATAGCGATAAAAGGGGTTCGACTCGTCCTTTGCGTAAGGCTTCGCCCGGTAAGGCCGGGCCTGGTGGACTACCCCGAGAAGGTGGGTTGTGTTGTGGACCGTGCAGTTGCCGTTGTTGTTGTCGCACACCGTGCAATACAGCAGGTGATTTCCAAGGATGCGGTCGAATGCCTCGCGCTGGGCGACATCCACCCGGTCCGAACCGGCGACTACCTTCATCCCCGCAACCGGTCTGGTTGCGCATGCCCTTAGCAGTCTCCCGTCTATCTCGACCATGCAGGTATCGCAGGTCTGGATCGGGCCCATCTGTGGGTGATAGCACACTTGCGGAATATTCCGACCCGCAGCATTGAGGACGTCGACCAGATATTTGTGGTCGCCGATCGTATAAGGAACTCCGTCGATCGTCAGCTGGGCAGCGGCCGAAGTTGACAAAGCGGTTGCCGAAACGGCAGACGGTTCATCCAGAATTTTCATAGTCGCCAGTATAGATAGATTCAAGAGGATAGACGCAGGACAACCGTCCCTGGGGTAATTTGAAGTCAAGGTTGCTGGCGTACCCCAGACACAGCGAGACCGCTCCCGGCACGCAAAAGGCCGCCCCCGAGAGAGCGGCCTTATGGCAAAAAGCAGGGCTGGTGTGGATCTACTGCTCCTGCGGAGGCGGTGGGCCTTGGCCGTCCGGCCCAGGTCCGGGACCGCGATGCTGCTTCATCTCCGCGAACTGTTGTTTTTGCGTATCATTCAACAGCGCTTCGATCTTGGTCTCGGTCTCCTGATGAAGCGCTCTGGTTTGCGCCAGGAACTGCTGATGAGTGATCGTCTGGTTGGCCTCCAGGCTCTTTCGCTGCGCCTGCTGGTTGGTCAACAAAGCCTGCACCTGGGCCTGCTGTTCCGTCGAGAGACTGAGCTTCTTGGCCAGATGCGCCGCCATCGACGCTGGATCTTCGGGGCCGTGCCCCCAATGACCGCCCGGCGGCGGCGGCGGAGCCTCGCCGGATTGTGCAATTGCCAGATTCCCCGCAAGCGCCATTACTACGCCCAGAGCCATGCCGTAGAGTAGTTTCCGCATTCCTGATTCCTCCCGTTGGACAGTTTCCCTAGCCGTCCATCTTGCAGCTAGTTCCATCTGCTACAGGAGACGAGATTTTTATGGGCGCGCCGCATCGAGAACTCGAAAAAATACGTTGCTCTTGCGGAAAACCCGCCCCGGCTGCCATCCCAGGTGGGAGCCTTTGTCCCCAAGATGCACCATAACGCGTCTAACCCTTCCGCTCGATCACAGCTTCTGGCCGTTGCGCGTACTCCGCCCACGACCCGTCATACAGGCTCACATTTCTGGCCCCGGCAACTTCCAGGCCAAGCGCAATGACCGCGGCGGTTACACCCGAGCCGCAAGTGGTAGTGATCGGTTCTTCGGTGTCAACATTTTTGGCCGAGAAGAGCGCTCTCAGCCGCTCGGCGCTCTTCAGCCGTCCTTCATCGACCAACTCGGAGAACGGAACGCTGGTCGCTCCCGGCATGTGGCCCGAAGCGATGCCGGCCCGAGGCTCCGGCAAGCTCCCGTTGAATCGACCTGAGGAACGGGCATCGAGGATCTGCCCACCCGCGGCAATCCTGCGCTGGATCTGGGCGAAATCTGTCACTGCGCCAGCATCGAGAACGGCGTTGAAGCTCGCCGGAGTCCGTTGCACCGGGCCGGATACCACTGGAAACCCGCCCTCCACCCATCCCCGGAGACCCCCATCCAGCACCAAGACGGTCTTCGCCCCAAACGTCCGGAACATCCACCAGGCGCGCGGCGCAGAAAACACCCCTTCCTGTTCGTAAACCACGATCGTCATCCCATCTCCCACCCCCAGCTTCGATATCTCGCGGGAGAACGCCTCGGTGGTGGGCAGCATGTGGGGGAGCAGCGACGAGCGGTCGGAAAACTCCTCAATATCGAAAAAGATCGCGCCGGGAATATGCCGCTCCATGTACTTTGCCCTGGTATCGACTACCGGCGTAACGCCAACCGGAGGAAGCGTGGCATCCAGAACAGCGATATCCGGATCGCCAAGACGGCTTGCCAGCCAGGTGGCTGTGACCAATGGGTTCATGGAATCAAGCTTACTTGCAAACTGCGCAGCAAGGTCAGCTGCGAAGACCGCTCGCATTCAGGGTCACAAAGTCTGCCTCCAGAAACGACTCGACCTCCGGCAGCCAGCGGTCGCGCACAAACGCCACATGCACAGGATGAGTGTTGTAGCCGTCATACGCAGCCTGATCGGCGAACTCCATAGAGACCCCGAAAGAATAGGGATTCTTCACGCTCACCTGTCGGGTAATCTCGAACTCCGTCACTCCTGGTATGGCCGCGAGCTCCGCCCCCTTTGCCAGGAAGTCTTTTTCCGCTTGCGACCCTGGTTCATGTTTCAGCTTGAATGCGACGGTATGCCTGATCATGGAATCTCCGAGTCCCCGCGTTGCGATATCCTTACTTTCGTTCCACACTAGACGATAGAACAATCACCCGCAAATTTAGAACTCTTGAGCCAATTCGCTGAAAGCGTGAGAAATCATGTCCGAAGAAAAGCAACAATTCCGGTCCGCCGCCTGGTTTGGACGCACCGATAAAGATGGATTCATCCATCGCAGCTGGATGCGCAACCAGGGCTTTCCCGACGATGTCTTCGATGGCCGCCCGGTCATCGGAATTTGCAACACCTGGTCTGAACTTACCCCCTGCAACGCCCATCTCCGCGCCCTCGCCGAACGGGTGAAGCGCGGCGTCTGGGAAGCCGGGGGCCTGCCGCTCGAATTCCCCGTCATGTCCACCGGCGAGACCAACATGCGCCCCACCGCCATGCTCTTTCGCAACCTCGTCAGCATGGACGTTGAGGAATCGATTCGCGCCAATCCGATCGACGGCGTGGTGCTCATGTGCGGCTGCGACAAGACCACCCCCTCGCTCATCATGGGCACCGCCAGTTGCGACATTCCGGCCATCGTGGTCTCCGGAGGCCCCATGCTCAATGGCAAGTTCCGAGGCAAAGACATCGGTTCAGGCACCGATGTCTGGCGGTTCAGCGAAGACGTTAAAGCCGGTAAAATGTCGCTGCAGGAATTCAGTGAGGCCGAGTCTTGTATGTCCCGCTCCGCCGGTCACTGCATGACCATGGGCACGGCCTCCACCATGGGCTCCATGGCCGAAGCGCTTGGACTCACTCTGCCCTATAACTCGACCATCCCCGCCGTCGATGCCCGGCGATCTGTCTTGGCCCACATGTCCGGACGGCGCATCGTCGAAATGGTGCGCGAAGATCTCCGCATTTCAAAAATCCTCAGCCGCGAGGCCATGGAGAATTCCATCCGCATCAATGGCGCCATTGGCGGTTCCACCAACTCCGTCATTCACCTGCTCGCCTTTGGCGGCCGCGTCGGCATTCCACTCACTCTAGATGACTGGGACCGTCTCGGTCACGATGTGCCTACCATCGTCGATCTCATGCCCTCCGGCCGCTTTCTCATGGAGGACTTCTATTACGCCGGCGGACTACCCGCAGTCATCAAGGCCCTCGGAGAACACAACCTCCTGCACAAGAATGCGCTCACCGTCAACGGCAAAACCATCTGGGAAAACTGCAAAGATGCGCCGAACTGGAACCGCGAAGTGGTTCGCGACTTCGACCGGCCGCTGGTCGAACACGGAGGAGTCGCCGTGCTGCGCGGCAATCTCGCTCCTGACGGCGCAGTGCTGAAGCCCTCGGCCGCCTCGCCCCATCTCATGCGCCATCGCGGCCCGGCGGTGGTCTTCGAGAACATCGAGCATTACCACCAGCGAATCCTTGACCCCACTCTCGATGTCGATGAGAACTCGATCCTCGTCCTCAAGAACTGCGGCCCCAAAGGCTATCCGGGCATGGCCGAAGTCGGCAACATGGGCCTGCCGCCAAAACTGCTCGAACGCGGAATCACCGACATCGTCCGTATCTCCGACGCTCGCATGAGCGGCACCGCCTACGGCACGGTCGTACTGCATGTATGTCCGGAGGCGGCCGTCGGCGGCACGCTGGCTCTGGTTCACGATGGAGACGTCATCGAACTCGACGTCGAAGCCCGCCGACTTCACCTCGACGTCTCCGACGAAGAGCTGGCGCGCCGCAAAGCGGACTGGGAACCGGTACTTTCGCAGAGCAATGGCGGCTACCAGCAACTGTACGTCCAGCACGTCATGCAGGCCTCGAGCGGCGCCGACCTCGACTTTCTCGTCGGCTGCCGCGGAACCACCGTCACCCGGGAGTCGCACTAGCAGCGCGAGTTGGGTGCCCATTCAAGCCGTCCCTCGGCTTGAGGGGGAGAACGAAAGAACCGAAACCAAAGCTACGGAAGGGACACGGCTTCAGCCGTGCCAAGAAAAAAGGACCATTGTGGCGGCCTCGGCCGCGGAGGGAATGCCGCTCCGCCGGATGGACTCCTCTATGATTACCCTGGAATGAAAACACCTGCCCAGCACGAAGCAAACTTCGCGGTCTATCCGAGCCTGGCCGATCGCGTCGTATTAGTCACCGGCGGAGCGTCCGGCATCGGCGAGAAAATCGTCGAGGCCTTTGCCCGCCAGAAATCTCGCGTTGTCTTTCTCGATATTCAGGACGAAGCCGCACAAAAGCTTATCGAAACTCAAATCATTGGCGGACACTCCGCTCCTGCCTTCTATCACTGCGATGTGACCGATATCGAGGCTCTTCGCGCCTGCGCCACCCGCGCGATAACTTCATTCGGCTCGATTGACGTTTTAGTCAACAACGCGGGGAACGATCACCGTCACAGCATCGAAAGCGTTACCCCCGAATATTGGGACAACTCCATCGCCGTCAATCTCAAGCACCAGTTTTTTCTGAGTCAGGCAGTTATCCCCGCGATGAAGAAGGCACGTCATGGATCCATCATCAACTTGAGCTCCATCAGCTGGACGATCCCGTCCACCGGGCTCCCGGTCTATATCGCAGCCAAGGCCGCCATCGTCGGGCTAACTCGCACTTTGGCCCACGAACTCGGTCCCGATAACATCCGCGTGAACTCCGTCTTACCTGGAGCCATCCTTACCGAACGCCAGCAAAGACTGTGGTTCACCGAGGAATATCGCGCCGAAATCCTCAGGAACCAGGCGCTGAAGCGAATGATTCTCCCCGTGGACGTAGCCAACCTGGTTCTCTTTCTCGCCGCCGACGATAGCAGCGCCATCACCAGCCAAAGCTATGTCATCGATGGAGGCTGGGTATAAGCACGCCTTCAGAGCAAATTCCAACGATCCAGAAAGACATGGTTACATCGATCCCATCGCGTCATGCGTTCGGTTGTGGCAAACAACCGCTCCCGGCAAACCTTTGGTAGCGACGCTCCGCACTTCGCCCGAATCGCCCATCATGGCCACGCTCTTGATCTCCTTCAACAGCGATACCAGGCGCGCAAACCCCTGCTCCCGCGCCGTCTTGTTGCCTGGAACGGTGTTACTCGGATCCTCCCCGGCGCGCATAAATCCATGTCCGGCCCCATCATAAGTGACCGGGTCGAATTGTTTGCCCGCAGCCTTCATGGCCGCGGTCGTCGCCGGCAGGGTGGCGTCAATCCGTGCGTCATTGCCGCCGTAGAACCCATACACCGGAGCAGCAATCGTACTCACGTCCGCCGGTCCCGGCCCATAAAAGACAAACGCCGCCGACAAGTCTTTGCGGTGCGCGGCGTAGGCAAACGACTTTCCTCCGCCCCAGCAGAAGCCAGCGACCGCGATTTTGCCATTCCCTGCGGGGATCTTCTTCGCATAATCCGCAGCCGCATCCAGATCGGCGTTCACGCCATCCGGATCCAGCCCCGACACCGCCTTGACGGCGGAATCCTGGCTCGCGAACTCGCTCGATCCGCCGCCATTCGGCCCAAAACCGGAGAGCAAGTCGGGAGCGATGACCATGAACCCCTGCGCCGCCAACTCATCTGCCATCTCCTTGGCCCAGTCGCTCAGACCGAAGATCTCGTGGATCAAAATCACCACCGGGACCTTTGACTTGACCTCGGGATAGACCACGAACGCCTGCACCGTCCGGCTCCCATGCTTCAGCGAGACGTACTCATGGTGGCGCGGAGACGCATCCAGGCGGGCCTTCGCCCAATCCTGCGGAAGACCGCGGGAAGCCGACAGCGAGAGAAACAAAACAGCGGCGAAAAAGCGGAGCGCGCGAACTCTATGGAATCTCATGCCCAGCAGTGTAGTAGCCCAGCCCAGCCCGCCGCAAGCGGGTTGGCTTTGTCTGAAGGCATGCATTCATTGGCTTGCAGAAAACTCACGTTGTTGAAGGAACATCCCTTCATAGCTTGGGAAACTTCATTGGTGGACGAGATATGGCGTTATAGATGACACAAAACCGCTTGGTCGAAGGGACGGCTTCGGGTGCCCTAAAAGCGATGTGATCAATGCGGCTTCCGCTGCAGAGGGGTGGTTGAGCGGCCTCCGCTCCTTCCACTCGTCGCTACTTGCTCACCCGCAACAATACCGCTCCATGCGTAGGAACGGTGGCGGTATAATCCCCGCCGGTTGCCGATACTTCCCGGCCCGTCCACAGATCGCGCAGTTTCGCTCCCTGCTTGAACCCCACGTCTTTCAACCCCAGCGTAATCGGGCTATCGCTCTCGCCCCGGTTGAAGAGCGCAACTGCCTTCGCGCCCCCGCTCAGCGGCTTCTCCCAAATCTCCAGCGGCCCCACCGCCGAAACCCGATACCCCTGAGCACTCAGCTTGTCCTGGTCAACCGCGATCACATCGCGGTTGGTCAGCGTTGCCAGCGTCTCCGGACTCATCTTGCTCAAATCGTTCCCTGCCAGCAGCGGAGCCGCCAGAATCACCCACAGCGTCATGTGCGTCCGGTATTCGTTCGCATTCATGCCCCCATTGCCGACCTCCAGCATGTCGGGATCGTTCCAGTGCCCGGGCCCGGCATACTTTCCCAGTCCCGATTGTGCGAACCCGATCACCGACATCCGGTCATAGGTGTCGTTAATGTCGCCGGTCGTGCGCCACAGATTGCCGCCTACCGCCGGTCCCCACTCCCAGACATTCTGGAACCCGTACTGGCAGAGACTGAAGACAATCGGCCGCCCGGTCGCCACCAGCGCCTTGTGCATCTTCTCGTATGCGGCCTTTTCCATCTCAAAATACTCTTGGCTGCCGCCGCCCGATTCCTTCTTCAGAATGTCGCCGAAGCTGCATAGGTCGTACTTCAGGTAGTCGATCCCCCAGCTCGCGTAGAGCTGCGCGTCCTGCTCCTCGTGCTGGTAGCTCCCCGCATACCCGCCGCAGGTCTTCGGCCCGGGGGACGAGTAGATGCCCAGCTTCAATCCCTTGGAGTGCACATAATCCGCCAGCGCCTTCATGTCCGGAAATCTGCTATTGGTGTGCAGCACCCCCCTGGCATCGCGGTCGCCCTGCCAGGTGTCATCGATGTTCACGTAGATGTAGCCCGCATCCCGCATCCCGGTCGAAACCAGAATGTCCGCCGTCGCCCGGACGTCGGCGTCCGTTACCCGCTCCGCGAAGTGGTTCCAGCTGTTCCACCCCATCGGGGGAGTTGCCGCCAGCTGCGCTGGCGACCAGGCCCCGCCGCCCAGCCCGAGAATTATGCAAACGCTTACAATCAGAAATCGAAATCTTTTTTTTGGACCCATAAATAGCAGCTCTCCTTATCCACAGGAAAGATACTGGCCAGACCCGTGAATGGCAAGCCTTGGAACCACAAGCGGAACGACTGCCGTTTCAATCGAGGCTGTTTGCGCACCGTCCCAATCACGGTAGCGCATTCTCATTCTGTTGCATACGAGGCAATCCCCTGGTCGTGGCTTTTCGTCGGGAAAAGCCACACCTTACCGACTTCTCCAGTCGATACTAGGGGTGAAAATGCTCTAGAATGCGTACACGTGAGCACCGGAATCCCTCCACCGCCTGCATCCTCCTCGGACCCCTCGAAGCCGCCGCCCAGTCCTCAGCGCCTTGCTCTGGCCAGCGCCTACAGCGGCGGCGGCGGCAGTCTTCTCCCCAGGATCGCGATCGCCGCCGTCCTAGTGACTCTTGCTATTGGCGCCTATGCCTATTTCGGGCAAAAGCCGCCGGTGGCCGCCGGTGAGATCACCCATCTCACCGCCTATCCCATCCACCGCGTCTCCAACTCCGCTCTTGCCGCCGAACCTCGTGCCGCCAAGGTCGAGAACACCTTCGACGAGATCGTCGTCATCGCCGAAGTGCGCCTTCACAACCAGAGCAAGGGTCCGCTCTTCCTATCGGACATGTACGCCGTGGTCAGCCTTCCGGGAGAAGAGCACCGCAGCTTCGCCGCCAGCGCCAAGGACTTCAATCGCGTCTTCGTCGCCTATCCCGAGCTCAATCCCACCAAACAGCAACCGCTCGTGCGCGACACCACCATCCCCGCTGGAGAGACGGTTGCCGGCCAGGTGATCTTCAACTATCCCATTACCAAAGACCAATGGGACCTCCGCCGCTCACTCGACCTCACCGTCTCATTCCTCCACCAGAACGACCTCACTCTGCCCGCGCCGCAGTAGAGCCGAAGTCCGGAGCCCTTCCACAGGAAGGAGTTCGGTCCACTGGTTTGAAGCAACACTCAGCTGCCTCAAAAGAATCCGGCTTACGGCGTAACCGGCTGCGGAGCGTTCTTGGGCGTCGAGATATACCCCTTCACCATGTTCTTATCCACATTGTTCACCACCAGCTCAAACAACATATTGTCTTTGCCGGTATAGAACTGCACTGGCTCGTTGGTCCCCTTGTCCTTCTTCTCGATTTGCTTGTCGTCGGCGATCACCACCAGCGTGTAGCGGTTCTTTTTTGGATCGGACTTTTTCAGCAGCAGGCTCACCGTCGAAACCGGCTGCGGGTTCTTCTGCTTGTTCAGCGTGAACTCGAAATAGTTCCGGTCGCCCTTGTGCTTTAGGATTTCCAGCTCGTCATGGTTGGTCGCGATCAGCCCGCTCTGCACCCCAAGGTCGCCCTTCATGCTCTGCATCTGCGCCTCGGCAGACTTCAACTCCGTCTTGGTCGCCGCCACATCCGTTTTCACCCCGCCGACATCGGTCTGTACACTCGACACCTGGCTCGAAACCGCGCCAATCTGCTGCGTTGCCGCCTGGCTTGCTGCCGCTTGCTCGCTCTCCAGCCGCTTCGCGTCCGCATCTTGGCGTCGCTGCAGGTCTGCGGCCCGGGTCTCCAGTTGCTTCTGGGTTAGCCCGACCGACTTGCCCAACTCCTCGGTCTCTACCTTCAATTCCGCGTTGGTATGATCGAGCGCCGCGGCCAGCCTCTGATTCTGCTGCTGGGCCGCCACCAGCGCCGCCTCTGACTTGGTCAGCCGCGTCGACAGCGTATAGCTCCAGATCAGGCCGCCGATCGATGCCAGCACCGCCAAGGCCACCAACCCCAGAAACGCCCCCGAATAGCTCCGTTCCGCCACCGGTTCCGCAGGTAAATCACTCATAAAGGTCCTTTCCTTCGCCAAGCTCGATACGTGAGACTAACTTTATTTTGAATAGACGGCAAACTCGCCAGGAAAGTCATACCCGCTATTCCCATCGCCATTTCGCGCCGCCATACAATCAATATGTGGAAACCGCCGACGCAGTCATCGCCGGAGCAGGCATTATCGGACTCTCGCTCGCCCTCGATCTGGCCGCCCACGGCCTCCGCGTCATCGTCCTCGAACGCGGCCAGGCCATGAACGAAGCCTCCTGGGCCGCCGCAGGCATGCTCGCCGCCCACGACCCGGACAATCCTGCTCAGATCCGCGAACTAGCCGAGCTCAGCCTCCGCCTCTACCCCGCATACCTCGAAACAGTGGAACGTCTCTCCGCCCGAAGAGTTCCCATCCGCGCTCACTCCGCACTCCAGGCCATCCATCCAGATCCGGTTCGCGAATCCCCGCGCACGCTTACCTCCGCTGAGGTCCGCAACCTCGTCCCCGGCATCAATCCCGGTCACCTCGAGTCTCTGCTGCTCGACGAACCCAGTCTCGATCCCCGCGACCTCTGTGCCGCTCTGCCCCTGGCCGCTCAAGGCGCCGGAGTTGAGCTTCGCGAGAAGACCCCGGTCGTCTCCATCGACACCGGCGCCGACAAACAGGTCATCGTCCAGACCCCCGCCAATCCCATCGCCGCCGCTCACTTCGTCAACTGCGCCGGAGCCTGGGCTGACTTCCCCGCTCTCTCCCTCTCCACGGACCGCCCGCTCGGCGTCACCCCATGCAAAGGCCAGATAACCACCGTACGCCTGCGCGGACCCGGCGCTCTCACCCATGTCCTCCGCACTCCCGGAATCTACCTCGTTCCCCGCGGAGACGGCCGCATCACCATCGGCGCAACCGCTGAGCATTCCGGATTTGACAAGACCGTCGAACCCGCTGCCATCGCGCGTCTCCTGGCCGCCGCCGCCGCGCTCTGGCCGCCCATCGCCGATGCAGAAATCCTCGAGTCCTGGGCCGGGCTCCGCCCCGCCTCCAACGATCAGCTCCCGCTCCTGGGGCCACTCATGAACCAAAATGGCGCCCACCCCAACCGCTGGGTCGCCACCGGACACTTCCGCAACGGCATCCTGCTCGCCCCCGCCACCGCCCGTGTTCTCTCTCAGGCGATCCGCGGCCAGGCCCGGGAAATTGACCTCGCTCCCTTCGACCCCGCCCGCATCCCCCTCAAGAATGCCGCCGAAATCCCCATTCCCTCGCCCGCCTAGTCCCGTCCTTTAGTGACAACCCCCGGACCGCTGCGCTATAAATCAAACAACGAGCCATCGCGCACGTAGCCGCCCCGGTGCGAAACTTTCGCCTCGCACCAGAAGTCTTTATACAAGGCCGCCGGTTGGCGATAAGCGGCTGCAAACCGCGACGGCCCGATCAAGAGATCAAGGGGAGAAACCACGAATGGCGACTGCGGCACCAGTGAAGGGCCTCGAAGGAATTGTCGCGACAAACTCCGCCGTCTGCTACATCGACGGCGAAGCTGGCGTCCTCGCCTATCGCGGCATCGACATCCACGAGCTCGCCGAGAAGTCGACCTTCGAGGAGACGGCCTATCTGCTCTGGTTCGGCAAGCTCCCTACCGCCGATGAACTCGCCGACTTCAACCGAAGCCTGACCGAAGCCCGCACCCTCGATCCCAGCATCATCACCTTGCTCAAAAGCGCCCCACCCACCGCCACGCCGATGGAGGTCCTGCGCACCGCCGTCTCCGCCCTCAGCCTTTACGATCCTGATGAGAGCGCCGTCGACCGCGACTCCAACGTCCGCAAAAGCTTCGCCCTCACCGCGCAGATCGCAATGATCGTCGCCTGGTATGACCGCATCCGCAAAGGCCTCGACCTGCCCGGGCCCGACCCGTCGCTCTCCCACTCCGGCAATTTCATCTGGATGCTCACCGGCGAGAAGCCGTCCGCCACCGCGACCCGCACCCTGGACGTCGCTCTCATCCTCCACGCCGACCACGAACTCAACGCCTCCACCTTCGCTGCCCGGGTCATCGCCGCCACGCTTTCCGACCTCCACTCCGCCATCACCGGAGCCATCGGCGCCCTCAAAGGCCCGCTTCATGGCGGAGCCAACGAGAATGTCATGCGCCTGCTCTACGCCGCCGACAAAGAGGCCTCCGAAAACGGTAAAGACCCCGTCGAACACGCCCTCGAATTCGTCGCTGCCATGCTCACCCGCAAAGAGAAGGTGCCCGGCTGCGGCCATCGCGTCTACAAGACCGAAGACCCCCGCGCCACCCACCTCCGCAAGATGTCCGAAGACCTCGGCAACTCCAAGGGAGATGCCAAGTGGTACAACATGTCCCGCGCCATTGAGTTGTATGTGAAGAAGGAGAAGAAACTCAACGCGAATGTCGACTTCTACTCCGCATCGACCTACACCACGTTAGGGATCGACATCGATCTATTCACGCCGATTTTCGCCGTAAGCCGTATCGCCGGATGGGCCGCCCACGTCATCGAACAACTCGACGACAATCGCCTGATCCGCCCAAGGGCCGAATACATCGGCCCCGAATATCCCGCGCCATATATCCCGCTCAGCGCCCGCTAATCAGTCTTCTATTCTGAAAGGCAACCGGCGCACCCGCATTGGGTTCGGATCAATGGTGAACAACGCGCCTGATTCAAGCTCATCGGCTACCTGGAGCAGGGCAGCCACAACCTGGGGCCCAATGAATTCGGGGCTCACTTTCGCAGAACGGATTTGCGCGACGCTCGGTCTCCGGCCAGGGTCGAAGCGCTGCCGCTGGGTCAACCAAGGCTCACTTAGAATCACGCGTTTTGCTGACTATATCTGGCGCAGAACACTAAAACGTGAATCGCCCTGAAAACTGCAGGACGCGGGGCAAGCCGTTGGGGCTGATTTCCTGCAGCGCGCCAAAATTTCCCGGGCCCGAGTTGGGCACAAGGTAGCAGGTCTGGTTCACTGAGGCTCCGTCGCCGCAGTTCGAGCCGATAGGGTTGTATTGCAGCTGGTTGATCCCATCTCCGTTCTGAACATAGTAGTTGGCGTGATTGAACAGGTTGAAGGCTTGCGCCTGCAACTGCAGCCGCTTGCCTTCTCCGAGTGAAATGCTGCGGGCCAGCCCAACGTCGATTCTCTCCAGCCACGGACCGTAGAAGGAATTCAGACCAATGCCGGGTGTGGGACCCGCGCCATTGATGCCGCCAGCGGTGTTCGCCGAGTCCTGGTTGAAGGCGCTATCGTTCAGGTTTCCATTGGCCCCATCGCAGTTGCTGAAGGAGAGGGTAGAGCTGGTGCAGGCGGGACTCAACAGGCCGGCGTAGGGGCGGCCGGACGAGAACTGCATGACCGTGCTGAGGCGCCAGCCTGAGAGCAAGGCGCGGCCAGCCGGCGAATCCGTTAGTCTTTCTAGCCCGGGCTGGTAGATACCGGCAAGTGTAACGCTATGTCGCTGATCCAACAGGGAAGGAGCATGGGTATTGCTGAAGTCGAACTGATTGTTGAAGTCCATCCCATCCAGCATCATGCTCTTGGCCCAGGTGTAAGCGACCTGCAACTCAAGGCCATGGGACATGCGGTGCTGCAATTGCACGAATAGCGAATCGTAGTAGTTTTGAGCAGGGCTGATCAGTTCGTTGATCTCGCCAAAGTTGGCGTTGATCAGGCCATCAGTCAGCAGGCTATTGTCCATGTTCGGCAAGACAACTGTGGGTCCGCTGCACGGTGCCGTGGTGCTGCCGGGAGCGCAGGTTATATATGTCGTTGTGCCCTGCAACGGGAATTGATTCAGGTCATAGGCGCTGCCGGAAAGCAGATGCAGCCCGTGATTCCACATCGTGCCGATCGTTAAAGCCGTGTTTTCCCCGATCTCCTGCTCGATCTGCAAACTCGCCTGCAATATAGACGGCGCCCGAAATTGAGGAGAAATCAGGGAGATGTCCGGCGAGGACTGGAACAGGGGTGAAGTGCTGGGGAGGATATTCGGGAACGTGGGCAGCTGTTGGTTCGGAGGACCTGAGATGTAGCTGGCACTCGCCGAGGACTGCTGCGAGGCGAGCCCATTGGAGACCACCGCGTTGCGGTAGTTTAGCCCATTCATATTGGTATAGAAGCCCCCGAATCCCCCCCGCACCACGGTCTTCGCCTTTGCCTGCCAGGCAAATCCGAAGCGCGGCGCCAAGCGCATATATTGATTCGGATACTGCCCGGTGAGGGGGAAGGCCGGATTTTTGGCTGGCTGCGGGTAAACCTGAAATTCCTCGCGCAACCCCATTTCCAGCGTCAATTGTGACAAAGCCCGGTACGAATCCTGCACGTAGAAGCCGTAGTAGGGCACCGCAAAGGAAAACTTCGGGTCGCCCGAAGCCTGACTGAAGGCAATGTATTGTCCCAGCGCATACGCTTCCAGATTTGGAAATTCATACAGCCCGAGCGGAGACCCGAAGTCGAGTGCCTCATTCGGATCCGCACCACCATCATTGGTGTCCGCATCCCAGGAGCGGTTCCAGTCGAAGCCGAATTGCAACATGTGTTTGCCAATCACATAGTCGATGCGGTCAGACAGAGAGTATTGCCTTTCAAAAACTCTTCCGATGGAGAACGCGGCGTTTCCCAGAGTAAACGCCGCAGGGCTATCCAGCACTACGGTCGGCGTGTTGGGAGCCAGGCCAGTCGGTGTCGCGATCTCGTTATCTTGCGAAGTGCCGGCGTGAAATTCGTTCAGCAGCCGGGGGGAGAACGTGTGCGTCCAGCCCATGCTGGCCTGGAAGGTACGTACATAAGCGTTGGCCAGCGTTTGCAGGCCATAATTGCCAACCGTCGGGTCAGTGATCACGCCTCCGGGCGAGTTGAAATGATTGAGATTCAAGCTGAGGAACAAGCTATCACCGGAACTCGCCCGGTAATCCAGCCGCGGCGAAATTACCCAATCGTTGCCCTTTCTTGGTTTTGTGCCGAGATTGGAATTCAACCCATTCACGGCATTTGATACTTGCTGGAGATATACGGGATTGGTTGGGTCTGGGGTAGCATCAGTGCCCGGCATCGGCAAGGGCCCATTCGGCGGAGGCAATGGCGTTCCGGCTGGAATGCCAAAATAAGTGTTTAGGAATGAACCCAGGTTCGATGAATTCGTCGCCAAATCGGAGTTAATGACCGAGATCGGGAAGTTGCGAAGTTGTTGCTCGTAATCAATGAAGAACCATAAACGGTTGCGAACAATGGGGCCTCCCACCTCCGCTCCGAATTGCTGCAGAGAATCATCCGGTTTCGGGATCCCGGCAGCCTTGTCGAGGGCATCGTTGGCTCCGGTCGCGGAGTTACGGTTGTAATAGAAAGCGCTGCCGTGGAACTCGTTGCCACCCGACCGGGTGATGGTATTCACGAAACCAGCTCCTCCACCATAGATTGCCGAGTACGGGCTAACCGAAACCTGAAACTCCTGGATTGCCTCTTCACCGTATAGATAGGGGATCCGGTAACGCCCGATGATGTCGGAGAAGTAGTTATTAGTGGCGTTGGAACCATCGACGGTGAAGCTGGTAGAGCCGTTCCCATTGGCATAACCTGAGTCTTCTCCGCCCTGCTGTCCGGCAATGCTGACAAGGCCGGTATCGCCGTCCGGGCTGGTATTCGGGGTGAGCAGCGTGAAGTCGGTGTATTTACGCCCGTTCAGGGGAAGCTCCTCAATCAAGGAACGTTGCATCACCGTGCTGGTGGATGATTCCCCAGGCCGGAGAAGCGGCCCCGTGCTGATTACTTTAACCGTGTCTGCGCTGGCTCCAATCTGCAGCTTGACGTCTTGCACGGTGTTGTGGCCGACCATGACTTGCAACAGAAACTCGCTGTCACGAAATCCGTCGTGATTCGTAGTCAGGGAGTAGGATCCCGGGCCGAGTGCCGGAAACCGGTAAATCCCGTTATTGCTGGTCTGGGCCGTCTGTTTCACCTCCGTGTCCAGGTTGCGAACGATAACTACCGCTCTTGGCAGAACTGCTCCGGTCGGGTCGGTGACCCGTCCGCTCAACGAGCCGGAGAGAACTACATTCTGCGCGGTCAGCCACAGGCAGCTCGCAACTGCGAACGACAGAGTCCCGGCCCATAGGCGGGATGCCGCCCGAAACGTTCTCCACTTCGCTCCAATGACAGATTCGTCTCTCATGTTCGCCCTGCCGAAGATGGAAATTAACCAGCTTACCGAACCTACCGAAAATTGATGTCGGGTAGCCCGAAATAACCCTGACCAGGTTTCGCTGTCCTAGCCGCAGTGACGTCGGTTACGCCTCGCTCACCGGTTTATCGGGTTGATTCCAAGTTGCGCCGGCTGAAGCGGCCCGGGGACGGAAACTTGAGGCGGCACCCGAGCTAGTCGTCGTCCGGATCCATCGCTGCTCCTGTTTGCGAGAGGAAAAAGCTCGCGTTCTTTTCAGCCGGTATCGTGTGATAAGCACGCGGCGTGGTGAGGGTGAAGAACTGGTGCAAGTCTGTTGTCGCCCGTTTATCGGCAAAACCGAGACCACCTTCCTCAAGACCGTTGATTCCTTCGATCATGCGTAGAACGCTTCCGAAGTCGTGCGGGGTATTCTCGATCTGGCCAGCGCGGGTATATGCAGAAACCACCACCAGCGGCACCCGGAAGCCGTATTGGTAGTCCCCCTGGCAATTTGTCGAGGTGCAGGGAAGCGCCGACAAGTAGTGTGCCGGCTGATTGTCTGACCACCCTCCCCAATCGTCCCAGGTGATGACAATGGCGGTGTTCTGCCAATAGTTCTGGCCGGCGTCCTTGGTTCCCGCGGCGCAGGTTGGATTGTTGCCGATCGCATTGACCACCGCTGCCACCCATGACGGCCCGTAGAGGTCTTTGGGTCCTGCATGATCAGACCACTCCCCATCGGGGATGACCCAGTTTACGCGCGCCAGGTCGCAGCTGGAGATGTCCCGCAGAATGTCCGTGCCAAGATTGTTGACGTCGACATTGGCGTTCCATTCCTTGCCGGTGCATTCCAGAGGAGAAGTAGGATCCCCGTTGGGATTTACGAAAGCCGGTTGGCAGATCGCCTTGATTGCGTCCGGGGCCGTCCAAATCGAGCCCGCCGACGGAGCGTAGTACTTCCAGCTGATCGAATTCGGATCGAGTAGGTTCGCCATGCTCTTGTGCGGATAACAGAACGTGCCGACCGGGTCTGTCGGGTAGATCAGCGCGGTATTGGCAATCGGGCATTCCTGCACTGAACCGTTGTCGTATAACGTGCAAGCTTTGGGCGGAGTGTCGACCACCGGGGAAATCACGCTACTGGTTGCACCGGCGAGGGCCAGGCATCCAGCATCGCTGCCGGTAACCTTCCCGTTGAAATTCTCAGAAATGAACATGGAATGGGCATCATCTGTGCCCGTCTGCGCCGATGTGCCGGCGAAGATGAACTGGTGGGCCGGGAAGCTGGGTCCCTGATTTGTCTGGTACATGAAGTTGGCCCACCCATAGTCCTTGGCGAGGGTTATATAAGGGTCGAGTAGGTGGCCAGTCGTTCCGTTACTATTGGTCACCACCGGGTCTTCAACATAAGCATAGGAAGCGCCTGCTGGAGATGAAGTCCTCCAGGCGCCGTCGTTTCGGCACGCCAGGGTGACTGGGTCAGGGTCGCACATGTCATTGAAACCGGTGTGGGTATGGTTGGGATCGACGCTGCCCGACAACGGGGCGCCGGTCAAAGTGACCGGAACATCGGTGCCGCTTTGGTTGGAGATGCCGCAGGGGGAGATGTCGTAGCAACTCGTGGTCACCGGGTTGGGAGTGCAAGCGGTCAATCCGGTCGCGCCCGAGGGAATGGGGCACGCCGGAGTTAGAAAGTGGAACAAGTTGTCGGGAGTTCGGTTTTCCTGAAAGATCACGACTACGTTCTTTATCTGCGAGGGGAACTGGGCGAAGGTTGTTCCTGAAGCAAGCAACACTACGATCGACATGGCCAGACGTTTCATGATGCACCCTCCTGAGCGCTCACGGGAGCGCTGAGCGAATTTAGACGGGAGCGGTCGGCTGGGCGAAGAGCGACCGCAATCCGGTTTGCAGGGGTTTTGCCTCACCTTCGAGTCGCGAGGCGATGCCGATGCGCGTGGTCTCCGGCAGAGACTTCCAACAAAAGCAGTGGCGCGCCGTCGTCAGTCGGGCTGGGTTCGAAATGCGTCCTCGGCGGTGGCGCTAGCAATTATCTGCCCAGCGTTCTAATCTTGCGCCGTGTTTGACCTGCCTGCAAGCACTAAGTTAATTTTCGCGCTGCTGCAGTGGAGTCGAGTATATAAGAGTCTCCGTGCCCCCTACGAACATCGAAGCGTTCGCAGAGGAAGCGCTCTCTTCCTCCCGCTCCTGAACTCGTTCCAAGGGAGCTGGGGGCCCCCGCACAATGGAGCTTGATCGCGGATGACGCGTGTCCTCTGAAGAGACCCAGGTAGACTGGACAGGCCTTCTCCTAGGCGCGTAGGACATATTCTGCAGCCGAACACTTCGTTTATTATGCACCCATAGCCATTCGAGGGGAGGGAATCATGTCAATGTTCTGCCGGGCACTAGTATTGTTTCTGATAGCTTGGACGGCAGCGGCTCTGCCGCAGTCGTTTGAGAAAAACACCATAAAAACTGCTCGTTCGAGCGGTCCAGGTAGCAACCGACTGCAAGTGCTACGTAACGGCGATTTGATTGCGAATGCGGTTCCCGTGATCGAGCTGTTGAGTTACGCCTACGATCTGCCGGTCAACCCTTCGCCACGTCTTGCTCCTCTTCCCGACTGGTCCATAGTTGAGAGGTACGATATTCAAGCGAAAGCGCCTGCCAACGCCATCACACCTGGTCTTCAGGACAGCGAACTGCGTAGCCGAGTTCAGCAGATGATTCGCGGATTGCTGGCCGATAACTTCAGGCTCGCGATGCGAGTCCAGAATCAACGGATGACGGTTTATGCTTTGACTGTGTCCAGCAGCGGGCCAAAGCTCCCGAGGTCAGCCACCACCGAAAAGGACTGCACCTTCGATACCGCCCCAGGAGGTTGCCATAACTTTGATATCGGGTTCGGCCATCCCCTGAATGCAAAAGCCATCAACATGGATGACCTTGCATCTTACATAGCGAACTGGACGGATTTGCCGGTCGTGAACCGCACGAAACTCAGCGGGCTGTTCGCCATAAGCACGGAGGGTTGGCTTCCCATGCGACTGCCTCCTCCGCCACCAGGCGCTACGGGGAACGTCAACTTCTCCGCCCTTCCTTCAATCTTCACCGTCCTCGGCAAACTCGGTCTCGAACTGCATGACCAAGACGCATCTTTGCCGGTATACACAGTTGAGCATATCGAGCGTCCACCGACCATTTGACAAGCGAGAAGGCGCAGTATCGTCACACACCGTTCGGGCTGCAGCAACTCGCGACTGGGCAATATCCGCGACTCGCCGCCCTCGACCGGAAACAGTCCGTGCTGAAGCAAGCTTCGGGTGACAAGAAAATCGAGGCAGCCATTGACAACAGCCCTGTCAACTCAATTCGAGCAGGGTCTCAAGGCGATGCTTGACGGGCTGGACCACAGCATCAATGCTCGTTGATTGTTGAACTGATCGAATCTATGGCCGGCTGAGACGGTAAACATCATGGAACGCAATGCAAGGTCTGAGTCGGCAAGTGAGACATCGCCATTGCGCTCGTCGACGGCAGATTAGACCGTTATACGTGTGGTAGTGAGGATTCTGTTCTCGTTGCGTTGTTGATTCAAGCGACTTCAAGGCCTACCGCGTGATCAAGGGGATATCAAGGGCGAAGCCCTTGGCTAGTTAGTACCGCGGAAGTGGCTCTGGGCCACGTGGGCATCGTGCTGGGGCTGGAAGTTTCCCGGCTGGCGCGTAACAACGCCGACTGGTATGGCCTGCTCGATCTGTGCGGCATGACCGATACGTTGATCGGAGATAGCGACGGAGTCTGTCATCCGGCTCTTTTCAATGATCGCTTGATCCTCGGATTGAAAAGACATGATTCACAAAGCACCTCTTGTTCAACATTCCGGAATTCTCAGCAAATTTAACCCCGTGTCGTGGTACCTCATTCTGAGTTCTGGCGA
>Ga0302324_100008730_pt1 | contig 21317 bp, 15 predicted proteins | sample Palsa_T0_1_FD_201949 | JGI IMG/M metagenome (GOLD analysis project Ga0302324, IMG submission 201949) | Peat permafrost microbial communities from Stordalen Mire near Abisko, Sweden - Palsa_T0_1 | ecosystem: Environmental > Terrestrial > Soil > Palsa > Peat permafrost | place: Sweden: Abisko...
GTCCGTTCGTACGCCGCTACATTCAGGCGGCGATGGAGCAAGCGGCGCCCGCCGGCGCGCGCGGGATTGGCAGGAGCGTGGTAAGAACCCGCAGCGCGCCCGCCAAGAACCGCACGGCTCGGCGGAAACCCGCCTCCGGATTGTGATCAGGCGTCCGGCCACAGCTTGCGCGCTAGCTCACCGGTCGGACGGTTCGTCTACAAACCTTCTCCGCAAGCGTTGCACTGCGGGCGCGAGCACGCGGCTCGACCACATCAGCAGAGCAGTCGAGAACAGTACCGCGGGCGCGAGGCCCAAGATCACCCATAACGTTTTGACGCCCCAGCCGGCGAAGTTGCCGTAATGAGCCAGCGAAAATCCTCGTAGAATTCGAGTGCCTAATGTTGAGGCCCGCGGGACCGTACCCCGGCCGGCGGACTGAAACGCTGGAACGGTGATCGGCGTAAAGAACGTAATTGCAGCGCGGAACGGCTGCGGAAACACGAAATATCCGCCCGTTAGTCCCCACATCAGCAGTATGGCGAAAGTCCAAATGCCCACCACGCTATGCAGATCGTAGACGAAGCGTTTCCAGCCCGCGCTTGCGGATATCGTCAAGGCGCGGCGCCAGCTCCCGAGACCCGGCCACCAGACAATGATCCCCGTGAAACACAGAGCGGCGAGCAGAAAACCTCCAATGGCATTCGCCGTCATGCCGGTGCTTTCCATAAGAAGGCTCCCGTGGAGCTTGCCCAACCAAGACAGCCAATGGTAAAGAAGTCCCTTGTAGGAAACGGTTCTGCCACCGGACTCCAGCCAATCGTAAATATCGTTTCGAAAAACGATCGCGCTTCCGCTTGCGCAGACCACGACGACATAAAGACCCAACAGTATTCCCGACCAGAGGTGAAGCTGGAATACGAGCTTCCGGATCCAGGTGCTCTTGGGCCGCCACAGCCACTGACGCCACAAGGTGCTTGAGAAGTGGATCACCGGGCACGTGGAATAGTGGTCGTCGGCTTGAGCTCCACGCGGTACGCTTGATACGTCACCGTGCCCAGGTTTTCCACCGAGTGCAGCGGCTGGCTGCCCGGATCGTAAGTCACTTGCAGTTCTTTCAGCTCCGGCCGCACAGTCGTCTTCCCATCTTGCAAGAGCCGCTGCGAGGGAGGCAGGCTGAAATACACCACGACGGCCGGCCAGGTATGCGTGTGCCACGGTTCCTTCTCGCCCGGTGGGATTCGAACGCTCAGCACGCGCACGTAATCGTTTTCAAGGACCACGGTCATATTAGGATCGTGGATCTTGACGGCGTCAGTGGAGGGCAAGTCCGCTGCCGGCGCGGGCTGGCAGTCGACACCCTTGATCTCGATCAGCAGATTGTGCCGGTCATGATCGCTGCTCTCGAATCCCTTGCTGGGCCCTCCCTGGGACCACCTGATGTTGACAGTCTTCCAAGGCTCGCTGAGCCCGGAGGTCTGTTCAAAGAACACGCTGGGCCAAGGGTGCGTGTGAGGCGGTTCGTTGCTGTGCAACGGGACCCTGGCCTCAAGAACGCGCACTGCGTCGTTCTCCAAAATGACTTTGTGGTGATCCGGCGCGGCGGCGACAGCGTCAGTCGAGTCCGGCTTGATTAGCCCACAGCCGGTGGCGGCTTGCAAACCGCCCGGCACGAGCAGAGCGGCCAGGGCCATCGCTTCCAGGGAGAATCGAATCCGTCGCGTAAGCTTGTTCATGGCTAACGATCTTATCACTTTACTTTCAGCCGCCTTTCATTCGGCGTACGGCTCATATAAAATGATTTGCGACTAGGAGGCCTATGGCCAAAAAACTCATCGTTGCTTCCGTATTCTGCACCCTCGTGATCGCCACCACGGATAACCTGCGCGCGCAAGACGCTCGCGCCGTATTGCAGGCCGCGATGACGGCGATGGGCGCCGCCAATGTGAAATCGATCCAGTATTCCGGCACCGGCTGGAATGCCGCCGTAGGTCAGAGCTTCAGTCCGGAAGAGGATTGGCCGAGGTTTGAAGTTACGCGCTACACGCGAACCATCGATTTCCAAGCCAAATCGTCACGCGAGGAGCTTACCCGCAGGCAAGGCGACTACCCGCCTCGCGGGGGCGGCGGCACTCCGCTGCAGGGCGAGCAACATCAGGTTGCGATCGTCAGCGGTAATTACGCCTGGAACATGGATGGCGACAATGCGACGCCGCAGCCGGGCTTATATCTGGCGGGCATTCCTGTCGCGGAATTCCGGCAGCTCGACATCCTGCTCACTCCTTACGGCTTTCTAAAGGCGGCGCTCGCCGCGGACCCGACGGCCATCTCGTTGCGCCTGCCGGCGGCGCCGGGCGCGATCCTCGAGCACGGGAAGGCCACCATGGTTTCGTGCACTTTGATGGGCAAGTACAGAGTGAACGGTACGTTCAACGATCAGAACATGCTCGAGCTGGTGCAGACATGGGTGGCCAATCCTGTTTATGGCGACATGCTGTACGAGCTGCGCTACACAAACTATAAGGATTTCGGCGGAGTGAAATTTCCCACGCTGATCCACATTCATCAGGGCGACCCGCGGCTTAGCCCGGCGCATAACTCGATGGAGATCGCGGTCGTGAGCGTCCAGCCGAATATCAGCGTCCCGGCCATGAGCGTGCCGGATGCGGTACAAAAAGCCTCGGCGCCACCCGAACGGGTGCAGTCGCAAAAGCTGGCCGATGGCGTCTGGTTCATCGGCGGCGGTACGCACAACAGCCTGGCTGTCGATTTTGCCGATTTCGCCGCCGTGATTGAAGCGCCGCTCAACGAAGCGCGCTCGCTGGCCGTGCTGGACGAAGTAGCGAAGCTGATTCCAAACAAGCCGGTTCGCTACGTGGTGAATACGCATCACCACTTCGATCACTCCGGCGGGCTTCGGACGTATCTGGCGCAAGGAGCGACCATCGTGACCAGCCAGGCCAATCGCGATTACTACGAGCGAGTCCTGTTTAGCCCCGCCCCGCGCACGCTCCAGCCGGATCGATTCTCGACTTTCTATCCATATTTCACCGGAGGCAGGCGGCCGCTGCCGATCGAAACGGTTAATCAGAAGTACGTCATCAGCGATGGCGTCCGATCCATCGATCTTTATCCGATGCAGGGGCTGAATCACGCGTCCGGCATGCTGATCGCATACTTCCCCAAGGAAAAGATCCTGGTGAATGCGGATTTGTATACGCCCCCGGCCCAGGGCGCGCCAACGCCGGTGCCGAACGCAAACATGAAGGCTCTCCAGCAGAATATCCAGCGGTTGAAACTGGACGTGGCGCTGCACGTGCCGATTCATGGGCAACCGGGACCGAACGATCAGTTCGCGCAGATTGTGGGAAGGTAGCTGAGCAGACAACCGCTCATTTGCCTATGTCCGAATCCAGCCCGAACGCCAGCAAGACGTTGCCCGGCAAACCGCCCCGCGCCGGATAGCCGGAGATAGCGAACAACATTCCGCCGGCTACCACTGGACCAGCCACGTCAATCGCACCGCCGCGGCCGGACACGCCGTTCACCGTTGGATATTCGTGAGCCGTATCGTAGTCCCACACTATCTTGCCATCGGAAGAAGAATAGCCGCGCAGATGGCCGTCCGCAGCGCCGGACCACACCACCCCGGGAATCGCCGTCACTGCCGCCGACTGCGCTGGACTACAAGGCCGGCGATCACCACAGCCCGGCGGCGGTGTCTGCCACATGCGTTCGCCGTTGTCTACGCGCAACGCGAACAATCCGCCCCCTTTGTTCGGGTCCAGGTTATAGGCGCGGTCGTTGCTGCCGGGCTTGCGGTCCGCTTCGAAAGTGACGTCGGAAAGCGCCACGTATACATTTCGCCCGTCGGTGGCCGAGCCCCACTCGATGCCACCCACCGTGCCGCCTTTGCCGATGCGCGTTTGCCAAAGGATCTGGCCGCGCCGGTCCGGATCGACGGCGTAGATGACGGCCGACTTCTGCCCTAACAGCAACTCCCGCCGGCCGTTGGGCAGCGAAACCAGAATGGCCGAGGATGCGAAATCGAAATCAGGACCCTCCGAATCGGGGCAATTCACTTTGCCTTGCAGCTGGCAGGAACTGTTCCACGCGTCTTTGGCGGTGAATTGCTTGGACCACAGAATCTCGCCGGTGGACAGGCGCAAAGCAATCAGGGCATCGCTCATCACCGTCGGCGGATCGGAATAATTGTCGCCAGAGGTCACATACATGGTGTCGTGTTCGATGTCGAGCACCGGAGCAGTCCAGATGCCGACTCCCGATGGGCCCCAGGCCGCGGCGCCGCTCCGAGTCTTCGGCCGCGCCTTGGCCACCTCGCCGATCGTGAAGGTCTTCCACAATACCTTTCCCGTGGCGGCATCCAGAGCCGACTCGCTGCCTCGGAACGTGCAGCACAGGTAACCGGGAGAGACCGACAGAGATTCCTCGCGGGAAGCGGATCCGACATACAAGCGGTCCTTGTAATACACCGGCGTCGCGGTCACCGTGGATGCCGGATGCTCGTCCGGGCGCATCTTCCACAATTGTTTCCCGGACGTTGCGTCCAGTGCATATACGAACCCGGCCGAATCGCCGAAGAACACCGCTGAGTTGCCGCCGGCCTCTCCAATCGTAATGCCCGATCGCACCTGGGATTGCACAGCCGTAGCCCAGTACACGCAACCGGTCTTCAGGTCGAGCGCGTAGACGCTGCCGTCCTGTCCGCCGGCGAATACTCTGCCCCGATAAACCGCGGGCTGGGAACGCATGGTGGACGTGTCCGGGAATGCGAATGCCCACTTCAGTTTCAGCCGGGGCAGGTCTTCGGCGCGCAAACCCGCGTCTTTCGCCGATTGGAACCTCGTATTGGCGAGACCGCCTCCCCAACTGGCCCACGCAGGCCCCTCACTCCAGGCCGCGCCCGCCGGACACAGATTCGCGATTTCGTCGCGCTTCTTTTCCAGTGTTACCGCCGTTCCCAGAAAGCTTGCGATTCTCAGACGCTCGTCCGGCGAAAGCGGCGCCGCCTGCTGTTTCATCACGCCGCTTTCCAGCGTCTTCTGAATGGCCGGCGGCGTCATGGACTTCAGCGCGGATATTTGCGGAACGCGCCCGCCGGCTCCGGCCTCGGAGTTATGGCAGGAGGCGCAATGTTTTTGAAAAAGCTCGGCGGCGTAAGGATCGTCAGCCGCGACCACCGTGGCGGATGCGATCGCGAATAATAGGCACAATCTCATGGAGTTCCTCACTTACCGACCATATGTTCGACGTCTTTTTCGTTCTCGGTGCAGACATACTCGCCGATGTCGTCGTCGGCATCCAGCTCCGACGCTCTCGTGATTTTCCAGGGCTTCGCATAAGCTCCGGGATCGTCAATCGTAAGCTCGATCTCGAGATGTCCCAGATCGGGCCGCCGAAAGCGCTCGATCACGCGCATCTTTTCGGTATGTGGATGACCCACGTTATCGAGCCAGGATCGGCCGTCGAAGCCCACGCTGTCGATGACCAGCGTGTCACCTTCCCAGTGTCCGATGGAATGTCCCATCCACATAGGATTCGGATCCTTGGGATGCCCGCGGCCGTCTAAAAAGACCTGGCGATGGCTCGGGATGTCGTCCTCGAACAGCATCACCAGCAGGCTGGGCGTTTGAACCAGTTTGTAGGGAAACAGGGCCCCCGCGTTGGTGATGCCTCGCGGCAGGCAACGCGCTCCGGGAGCGTCCTTGGCGTTGTTTGCGGCTCGTTCCCGAAGCAGCGCTTCCGCCCAAGGCAGCGGCTCCGGCTTGCCCGCATCCACCGTTCGTTGCGCGTACCAGACGCCGGAGAGGTCGGGTTTGCCATCCGCGGTTCGCGGCGCTGGCCCCGTTGGCGCCGCATGCGGACTGGTGAGCTGCACTCGGAATTCCCGCCCGTCGCCAAGAGTGCCCAACTGGTATTCGAGCAGGCGAACATCTAGCCGCAGCGGTTCTCGCGCGCCCACCGACACATTTTGCCGGCTGTACGGATTGAATCCTGGAGCATTGATCGAGACGTCATACGTGCCTGGCGGCAACATCGCCAGCGTGAAGTGACCCTTCTCGGAACCGGCGGCCTTGTAAACGGTTTTTGTGCCCCTGTTCGTGGCCTGAACCTGAGCATTTGCGACAGCCTCGCCATCGGAGTCGACCACGGTGCCGGTGATGGCCCCACCGCTCTGTCCGCACGCCCAGGTTGAGCAAAGCAGTGCAATCCAGCACAAAGGGGCCATCCGATTCATGATGTGAAGATTATAGTCCACAAATCGGCCTGGCAGACGACGCGTCGTTGGCTAAGTGTTGTCTCCGCAGGCTCTACACGCTTGACATCTGTTGTCACTAATGACAACATGAGTTGACTTGGCATGGAAATAGCGGATGGCTGAGGCCCGCGAAACAAGACCGGTCTCATGGATCAGGGCGGCGCTGAAGGAATTCGAGACGTTCCCCGAAGACGCACAGTTCATCCTTCTTCGGGCCCTTACGATCGCGGCGGACGGCGGCAAAGCGGATGTCGCGAAACCGATACAAGGTTTCGGCTCCGGCGTCTTTGAAATCGCACTCGCCTTCCGAGGCGATGCTTTTCGCGTTATCTACGCCATCCAGGTGGCTGAGGAAATCTGTGGTGATACACGCATTTCAGAAGAAGTCCAAGCAGGGCATCAAGACGCCCAGACACGAGATCGACGTAGTGAAGGACCGCTTGAAGAGATTGAAGGAGGCACTCCGATGAAAACCGACAAGTTGCAACTGGTACGCGGCAGCGGCAATGTGTTTCGCGACCTGGGCCGTGAGAATGCAGATGTTGAGCAGTTGAAGGCGCTGCTCGCATCTGAAATCATCAAAGTGCTCGATCGAGACGAACTGACGGTCCGCGCGGCACATGCCCGATCAGGTTTCGCCGCGGCCGACTTCTCGCGCATCCGGAACGCTGAACTCGATCGATTCACCGCTGATCGGCTTGTGTCAATTCTCAACCGCCTCGGTTCGCGGGTCGAGGTGAAGATTCGCGTGCGCCCGGAACCGGTTCAAGGCGAAGCAAGGGTTTAGCCGACTTCGTTGGGGAGCACAACGGCCGGACGGCTTGCTTATGTTGGGCTGCCTGTGACAACATGTGCGTCAGTACAACACTGGAGGACACCATGAGAAAGACCTTCGTAATTGCATTCGTATGCCTGGCAAACGTGGCCAGTTCACAGGCTCCGCCAGCCGCGCCCCTGGCTGTGCCCAATCCGAACTACGTTTCGATTCCCATGGAAATCATGGTGAACCGCCCGGCCGCCGAAGTGTGGAAGCGTGTCGGAAAGTATTGCGATATCGGGGAGTGGTTTCAGATCCCGTGCACCATCACCTCGGGCAAAGATGATGAAGTCGGCACGGTCCGCTCCGTCGGCAACGAGATTCTCGTAGGGAAGACGGAACTTTCCTACACCTACACGCAACCTGTGCGGGAGGGCCGGCCGTACAATCTCTACCACGGCACACTGGAGGCGAGGCCGGTAACGGCTACCACATCGAAGCTGGTGTACACTCTGATGTTTGACAACTCGGCGCTGCCCGACGACGCCGCGCGCGAAAAGGACAAGGCGCAAAGGAAGATGCTGTTCATGCGGGCGCTCGAGAATATGAAGACCCTGGCTGAAGGCGGCACGCTTCCGCCCCGGCCGAATCCGACGAAGTAAATCTTTACCGAGGCAAAGAAGTGTTTTGCGGGGGCCATTCGGGCCAGCGGTTGCCGGCCGTGGCCTCAATCGCAATTGGCCCGGTGAGCGAGAAACCCGGGACGAAGCCGGGCGGCCTGGGCCGTGCCGGAGGCGGCGGCTGATGGTCCACCTCGGTAGTGCAGCGCATTTCATTCCATCCGACGTGAGCCGTGACGTGCTTATAGAACGTAGGCAGCTCCCCGTCGCCCCAGTCCTCGTGGAGGATATTGAATTTCAATAGGTCACCCTGGATCTCGAAGTCATCCAGCGCCGCCATGGTGTAGGGGTTGTCGCAAGTTCCGCAGACCATCCCGCGCAGCTTCCCGCCAACCTTGCGAATGATGAAATATTGCTTAGGCGCGCCGACGCCAAAACCCAGCCACACTCCAACCACGTCCTTCTCGCTCAGCGTCGATTTCCACGGTCCAGGTTGAATGTACCTCGGGACGGGCGCGCCCACGCCTTGCTGGTTGATTGCCACGGCGGGCACGGGAGGAGCCTTGGGGAGTCTGGAGACAATGATCGGCAGCGGGTCCGGTCCCCTGGGATCTTTAATGAGCGTGCGTTCGAACTTTCTTCCACCGCTGGCGCCGGTCACGATCAGATTGCCGCGATCCAACCTGGCCGTCGCCGTGTCCTGATACGCCGTGCTCCCATCCGCATTGACATGCGTGACCGTGAAGGCGATGCCATCCGGTCCCAGCGTGCCATCGACAAACGCCAGTGTCGTCGCATCCGCGCAATACGTGCAATAGATACCCCGCACCTTGTCGCCCCGGATCGAGAACTCATAGGTGTGCGCCTCGCCTTTGTCCGTCCTCCAGCCGCCGCGGTAATGGTCGGCGTCGTTGTTCGCTTGCACCGGGGCGCTCGGGCTCACAACCACGGTGACATCGCGCGACGTGAACAACTGCCCGTCATTGGCCGTCGCCAGCAAAACATAAGTTCCGGGCGCGCCGAAACTCACCTTGGAAGTCAGCGCCACCGGCTGACCGTATATCACCGCGGAAGCGTCCGGATCGAACGTAACTTTGCCCGGTCCGCGGTACTGCGTCCATTTGATCTGCACGCCCCTCGGACGGCGAGGCTGCGAATCGCGATCCGGATTCGAAGGGGTGCGCCGGTACGGTTTCGGAAGACCGTCGTCGGTGGCCGTGGCAGTCAGTGTTGCGCCGGCGGGCAACGTAATGGTTGGAACATCACCAATTGTGAGCGACGGCGGTTTGTTGTTCGGGTCGGGCACGCCGCCACCCATATTTTCGACGATGACGTCCTGGCTCAGCTCCCATACCGGCTGGAGCCATCCCTTGGCCTGGTCGGTTCGCCCGTGGGACGTCAGGGTCCAAATCACCTTCTGTTGTTTGTCCCAATCGGCGGGCACCACCACTCGAAACAGGAAACGCTGGCGCCTCGGGTAGAAATGCGTCGGCTGCCCGCGATCGCCAACTGTCTCCGCACCTAACGCAATGCTGTTCTCGGGGCCGACGGGGATGTCGACCTCCTCCTCATAGTTCCGGTTGAGGTACCCAAAGACCATGCTGAAGGTGCCGTCCGGATTGCGCTCCCACCCCTCAAACACCGGCGCGACGTTCTGGCCCCGCGCATACTGAACTTGGGCGCGCGCTCCGCTTACCGCAAAGAACACGGCACACCCCGCCAAAATCCAGCGCACCCGTTACTCCACCTTCGCCAGAGTCTGCTTCCCTTTGCGCGCTTCCACCTGCTGCTTGAACTCTTCGTCGGAGAGATAGTAGTAGCTGACCCACGCGCCGCCCATTTCGTCGATGGTGCGCTGCCCGTAAGTAATCAGGTTGTCCGGATCGGGATTGAACTTGTTCCCGGGCGAATTGTCATACCAGGAGATCATGTGCAGGACGGTCCCGGCCGGCAGCAGCGGTTGCTCGTCTTCGGCATAGAGGTACACCAGATGCCAGGCAAACTGGTATTTGCTGACACAGCTCAGCATCTCGACCTTGTGTCCGCCCGGGTAGATGGCCTCCATGCACGAGGCCTTCCCGCGGTTATGCAGGTGCGGTTGGAACGATAAGAGCCGAGCCGGTTTGGCCAGCGTGTTATAGGCATCGAACCGGACGTTGTCCGCGTTCGGTGGAATGTCGAGCTCTTTGGGGTCGCCGATCTTTTCCGTCGTCTCGATGTACTTGGGCGTAAATCCCTTCGGATAAAACTTGAGGGCCAGCGCCACGTTCGCCGGAGTCTCTTGACCCATCGGGTGCAGATGCAGGTTGAAGTTGATCTTCGTCCCTGCCTTCATCAAACGGCCCGCGCCCTCCGGAAATACGTCGGCGTTCTTTCCGAGAGCATACTCGTTAAGAAAAGTTCCTTGTACGCTGTCCCCGTCATCAGGATCGTCGTCATGCTTCATGGACGTGGTTACGTGGTGGACCGCCCTGAAACCTTTGATTGGTTTGACCTCGATCGCCTTGATATAGCGATCCTCGGTGAGGCCCGGGTCCACCAGAACGTCCACCCAGCGGTCGGACGCTTCGGCCGGCACTAACTGGTCCTTCGGCAGCGTTACGATCAGATCCGGCTGGTCGAAGTGCCACCGATCCGAATCGTCGAACGTGCGCGGCCGGGGCATATCGGCCGGATTCCCTTTGGGCGCGCCGCTATCCACCCACTTGACGATGGTCGCGATCTCTTCGTCGGACATCGACACATCATTCTTGAAGTGCTGAATGCCCACGTTCTTGTCGATGTACCAGGGCGGCATCTCGCGCGCCAGGACTTTCTGCTTGATCGACTTGGCCCACGGCCGCGCTTCTTCATAAGTCAGCAGCGACATCGGAGCGAACGTGTCCGGCCGATGGCAGGCCTGACATCGGTTTTGAAGGATGGGCGCAACGTCTTTGGTAAACGTGACTTGGCCTTGGGCCATCGCCGCGATCACGAAAAGACCCGAAATACCGCAAATAGCTCGCATCTGGCTACCTCCAGGCAGGACTCTTTGAGACTAGAAGCTAAAACTGATAGTGTCAAGCCCTAGTAGCGATGTACTGGTCGAAGTTGCGGTACTCGCGGCTTCAGCCGACGCTTTGCGGCTTCAAAGCCGCGCAACGCGGCTCAAAAGCCGCGTGTACCAGGGTATTACATTTAGCCAGTCCTGGACGGAATGTCCTCGCGTTGCTCGTTGCGCGATCAGAAGGGGACAGATTGTCACTTGAGCCTCGCCTCTTCTATGCGCTTAAGTAACTCTCACGCAATAGCATAGAGCATTTTAGCGGTTCGGCGTTGCGCGTGCATTCGAGGTATGCGTTATGAAACGCAAACATCAATTCTGTTCAGAGCGAACAGGCGCGGTTCTTGGCATGGTGCTGCTGTGCGGGTATCAGGCCTTCGCGGCCAATGTGACCGGAATTCAACGGCCCAAACCCGGCGAAACCGTGGAAGTCCTGGTCCAATACGTGAGCCAACCCTCGGAAGAGCAATTCCGGAGGGTGACTGATCGCAACGGCCGCGTCCGGGACATTTTCCAACACGTTCCCGTGGCTCACTACGACGTGACTCCAGAGGCGCTGGCGGATTTGGAAGCCAACCCCGCCGTGGTCTCGATCAACCCCAATCGCACGGTGAAGGCCACCGACGCCTACGCGACCATGAGCGCGGACTACAATGCGGTTGCCAACTACTACAACGGACTCGGCCTGACCATGGGCACCGGCATTGGCATCGCTATCGTCGACAGCGGCATCGATAGCGCGCACCCGGACTTTAACAGATACCTGAGCTCTACGAATCGGGTGGTCTACAGCCAATCCTTCGTCGGCGGCGACACCAACGACGAGTACGGCCATGGCACCCATGTAGCCGGCATTGCGGCCGGCGCCGACAACGTGACGGCAGCCGCCAGCAACGTCACCATGTCGTTCTACGGCGTGGCCATCGATGCCAACCTCATCAACCTGAAGGTTCTGAATGGCACTGGAAGCGGGACCGACGCCAACGTGATCGCCGGCATCGACACCGCCATCGCTTTGAAAAATACCTACAACATCCGCGTGATCAATCTCTCGCTTGGACGCACTGTCACCACCTCCTACCTGTTCGACCCGCTGTGCCAGGCCGTGGAAGCCGCCTGGAGAGCCGGCATCGTGGTGGTGGTGGCGGCCGGTAACGACGGCCGCGACAATTCCCAAAGCACTCAAGGCTACGGCACCATCAACGCACCCGGCAACGATCCCTACGTGATCACGGTGGGAGCGAGCAACGACCTGGCTGATTACGAGCGCTCCGACGACGTGATGACAACCTACAGTTCCAAAGGCCCCACGTCGATCGATCACATCGTCAAGCCGGATCTGGTGGCGCCCGGTAACCGCATTGTGTCCTATCAAGCCCCCGGTTCGTACCTGGCGACGCTGTACCCGGGCAATCAGATTCCCATCGATTCGTACATTGCCGGCGGCTCTTCTGGCTATTCGCCCTACTACCTGACGCTGTCGGGCACCAGCATGGCCACGCCGCTGGTCGCCGGTGTAGCGGCCATGCTGGTCGACCAAAACCCCGCCGTTACGCCTGATCAGATCAAAGCCCGCCTCATGCAGACCGCGTGGCGCGGTTTCCCTGCCAGCATGTCCCTGACGGTGGCGAATTCCAACGGGACAACCACCACCTACACGGCGCGCAATGACATCTTCACCATCGGAGCGGGCCAGATCGACGCTTGGGCCGCGTACAACAGCACCAACGTTCCCTTTGGGAGCGCGGCTTCTCCCGCGGCCTTCCTCCTGCCGAACGGCACCGTTCAATTACTGCTCAACCCCATTGCCGGCGCCACCGCCATCTGGGGCACCGATTCATCGTTCGCCACCACCGCGATTTGGGGAACCAATGTCAGTGGAACCACGGCCATCTGGGGCACCACGGCGATCTGGGGCACCACGGCGATCTGGGGTACCACCGCGATCTGGGGCACCACGGCCATCTGGGGTACCTCCACGCCGGCCGGCACCAACGCGGTCTGGGGAAGCACCGCAATCTGGGGCACTCAGATGCCGGAGGCGGAAGCGGAGATCGCGGTAGCGATCACTGGTGAAAACTAACCCATACGAATCTATATGGTGATGAACATGCGAAAAATCGATTCCTTGTCAAATCTGATGGCGGTCTGCAGCCTCGCGCTGCTAGCCGGGCTCCCCGCCTTTGGAGCTGTCGAAACGGGAATCAAAAAGCCCAAGGCCGGCGAAACAGTCGAGGTTCTCGTCCGGTACGCTACCCAGCCGAAGGCAGAGCAGCACCGGCGTGTAACCGATCACACCGGCCGCATCCTGGAAACATTCGAAAATGTTCCGGTGGGCCACTACGAAGTAACACCGGAGGCGCTGGCGGACCTCGAAGCTAATCCCGAGGTGGTCTCCATCAGCCCCAACTTGCCGCTGGGAGCGACGGTTGACCGCGTCACGGCATCGGCGGACTATTGGCCTCTCAACTCCTACTACATCTCCCTGGGGCGCGGCAAAGCACCGGGAATCGGGGTGGCCATTCTAGATAGCGGCATCAGCTCGACAAATCCGAATTTCAATCTTTGGCACACCGGCAATTCGCGCATAGTCTACAGCCAGAGCTTCGTCGGCGGCGATACCAACGACGAGTACGGCCACGGGACGCACGTCGCCGGCATCGCGGTTGGAACCGACAATGTGACGACGGTGATCGCCAAGAGCACCAGAGGTTTTGGAGGTGTAGCTCCGGACGCCAATATCATCAACCTCAAGGTTCTGAATGGGAGCGGCAACGGGACGGATGCATCGGTAATCGCCGGGATCGACGCCGCGATCTCGCTCATGAGCACTTACAACATTCGCGTGATGAACCTGTCGCTGGGGCGGCCGATCACGCAATCTTACAAGACCGATCCTCTTTGTCAGGCGGTGGAAGCAGCCTGGAAGGCCGGGATCGTGGTGGTGGTGGCAGCCGGCAACGACGGGCGGGACAATTCCATGGGCACTTCCGGCTATGGCACCATCTACGCGCCGGGCAACGACCCTTACATCATTACGGTGGGCGCCAGCAACGACAACGGAGACTATGAGCGCTCCGACGATATCATGACCACGTATAGCTCCAAAGGACCTACCGTGATCGATCACATCGTGAAGCCGGACCTGGTGGCGCCAGGGAATCTGGTGGTGTCGGCTCAATCGGTGGGATCCATGTTGGTCACGGAGTATCCCGCCAACCAAATCCCGACGGATGACTATAATCCGGCGGGCTCATCCGCCTGGTCTCCCTATTTCTTCACTTTGTCCGGGACCAGCATGGCGACGCCGGTGGTGAGTGGAGGGGCGGCGATGCTGATTGATGGAAATCCGTCCCTTACGCCGGATCAGATCAAGGCGAAATTGATGCGAACCGCGTGGCGCGGCTTCCCGAGCACCACCACAATTACAGTGACCAGTCCCGCGATCGCTACCTACGTCGAGTACGCCGACATATTCACGATCGGGGCAGGACAGGTGGACATCTGGAATGCTTATAACGATACCACCCTGCCTTCCGGGTCGGCCGTATCGCCTGCGGTGACGATCAACTCCAATGGAAACATCCAGTTGCAGTTCAACGAAACCTCGGCTGCTAACGTCATCTGGGGCGGCAGTTCGCCGTACGCCACCAACGTGATCTGGGGAACGAACGTGTCAGGTGCTAATGTAATCTGGGGTACTAATGCGATCTGGGGAACCAGCGCGACGGCAGCGCTCAATGTGATCTGGGGAACCAATTCTCCCTGGGCTCAATCGACTCCAGGCGCCGAACTTCTTACGATCTCGATCAATGGCGATAACTGAGGCGATCATGCGGGTAATTTTTTCCCGCCGATCAGCCGAAGTGATAGGGGGTGTAAGCGAAACCGCTGCGTTTCCTCCGGGATCGCCACAGGCCGCCAAAAACCAGCGGCGGGATCGGAACGAATAGGACACCGGTCAGGGAACGCTCGAATGTCAAAATGGGCAAAAGCGTATTGGCTCGCGGTCGTGCTGGCTGGCTTTTGCCTGTCGGGTTTCATTTTGGCGGGATGGCGCCCGCACCCCACCGACCTGCCCAAGTTGGCCCTTTACATCGCCGCCGCGTCGGTGGCCTCCGTTTTCAAGGTACGGCTGCCCGGCATCGTTTCCACCCTGTCGATGAATTATGTTTTCGTCATCGCGGGATTGTTGGATCTTGGTCTGGCGGCAGGAATAGTAATATCCGTCGGCGGAGTGCTCGGTCAAACCTACTATAAATGTACCGTACGCCCTCAGTGGCGGCATGTGCTGTTCAATTTGGCTTCGGTGTCGCTCTCGGTCGCGGCGGCCAGCTGGTGCAAAGATCTTTCCTTTATCGCGTCGACCGACCGCTTTGGCCTTTTCTCGATCGTCAGCGCGTCTCTGGCTTACTTCGCCGTCAATACCGTGGTTTTGTCCGGAATAATCGGCCTGACCACCGCCCAGCCGGTTCTGGGGGTGTGGCGAGATTCCTATCTGTGGACCTTTCCGCAATATTTGGTCGGCGGCATCGTCGCCACCTGTTTCCATCTGATGATCGTGTCCATCGGGTGGGCGGGCATGTTGTTCACGTTCCCGGTGATCTACCTGGTGTATCGTTCCTACAATATCTATCTCACCAGGGTGGATGAGCAACAGAAGCATATTGCAGAAATGGCGCAGCTCCATCTGCGCACCATCGAAGCTCTGGCGTTGGCCATCGACGCTAAAGACGATACAACCGCCGCTCACTTGCGCCGCGTGCAGGTGTATGCATCCGAGGTGGGCAAGGAACTAGGGATTTCGAAGCTGGACATGCAGGCGCTGGAAGCGGCGGCATTGCTGCACGATATCGGCAAGCTGGCGGTGCCGGAATACATAATCTCCAAGCCCGGGCGTCTGACTCCGGACGAGTTCGAAAAGATGAAGATTCACCCCATTGTCGGGGCGGAGATTCTGGAGCGCGTCGACTTTCCGTATCCCGTGGTTCCGATCGTCCGGTCGCACCACGAGAAATTCGATGGCTCCGGTTATCCCGACGGATTGAAAGGAGAGCAGATTCCGATCGGCGCGCGAATCCTGTCGGTTGTGGACTGTTTGGACGCGCTCGTTTCCGACCGGCAGTATCGCACCGCCATGCCGATCGACGACGCCATCCAGGTCATCGTGGAGGAGTCCGGCAAGAGCTACGACCCGCGGGTGGTCAAGATCATTCACGCGCGCTACCGGGAACTGGAGGCCAAAGCCAAGGTCGAAAAAGTGGAGAAGGCCAGGGTGTCGTCGAATATCAAAGTGGAACGCGGCGCCAGCCCAGCCACCGGCTTCGCCTCCACGCAAGCGCCGGGCGCCGAAAGCCTATCCGTGGACAAGAATTTCAGCATGCGAATTTCGGATGCACGGCGCGAGTTTCAAATGCTGGTGGAGGTGGCCAACGATCTGGGAAGTTCGCTGAGCCTGGACGAAACACTGGCGCTGCTGGCCGTCCGTCTGGCTAAGAGCATCCCGCACGATGCGGTGGTCATCTTCATTCGCCAGCAGAATGAGCTGGTGCCGCGCTACGTAAAGGGTGAAAGCTTCCGTCTGTTCTCGTCGCTGCGAATTCCGATCGGCCATGGTTTGTCAGGGTGGGTGGCGGAGAACCATATGCCGATTGTCAACGGCAATCCGGCGGTCGAAAGCGGCTATTTGGCGGACCCGACCAAGGTGACTGCGCTGCGCTCGGCGATCGCGGTGCCCCTGCATGGCCGCGATTCGGTGGTCGGAGTACTCACGCTCTACCAACTGCAAGCCGATGCCTTCACGCTGGATCACCGCAGGATTCTCCTCAACATCAGCACCAAAGCCGGCGTTGTGGTGGAGAACGCGCTGAAGTTCGAACAGGTGCAGGACGAGGCGCGCTCGGACGAACTGACCGGCCTCCTGAATTCCCGCTCGCTGTTCGATCAACTCGAACGCAAGGTCAGGTCCTGCGTGGAGACCAACGGAACTCTCGCGGTCGTGGTGATGGATCTGGACGGCTTCAAAAAGGCCAACGACGAACATGGGCACCTGGCGGGAAACCGCGTGCTGCAGCTTGTGGCGGCCGGTCTCAAGGAGTGCTGCCGCGCGAACGACCTGGTTGCCAGGCTGGGTGGAGACGAGTTTGTGCTGGTCCTGTCCGAGCCGGGAGAGTTCCCGAAGACCCTGCTGCCTAGGATCTCCGATATGGTGGCGCGGGCGGGCGTCGAGGTCGGCTGCCAGACGCCCATGTCCATCAGTGCCGGATACGCGGTGTATCCGCAGGATGCGCGGGATGCCGAAAGTTTGCTCGAAAAAGCCGACGAGCGCATGTACGAAAATAAGCGCCAGCGTCAGGACATCCCGGCGCCGGCCAATCTCGTTGTCTTTCCAGCGGGCGCGGCCAAGGGCGCCGACGCACAACGGCCCAAGGGCCAGGCCCGCGCGTAGGGGGGCAGGCGCCCGGGCATTCGGCTAGCCGACAGCCGCAGCTTGAATCACACCCCCTCGCACCGGCTCACTGCGTGTGTTGCGCCTTGCCGGCATCGATGGCGACCTTGGTTTGGTGCAGAGATGTGGCGAGCGAATCTCTCGATACGCGCCGTACGATGGGCGTGACGAACAGGCGAAACGCAGCAGGAATATCGCGGCTTAGAGCGAGCGCTTCCAGCTCCGCATATACACCCCCGTCGCGCTCCTCGATGCGCGTGATGCTGGATAGCCGCCAAATCAAGCCGGTGCCGGTGTCCTCGGGCAAGGTTCGTTGCTCCGGCGTGCCGAATTTATCGAGTTCCACGATGCGGGTGGTGTTGGAAATACCGTACCAGCGGTGGTCGTCCACTCGAATATAGGAGACTTCGCAGTCTGTGTCGAGAGCTGTCTTTGCTACTACGGATCTGTTCGCAAGACGCATGGAGAAGAGATCTTTCGTTCCGTCAGCGCCGCGAGACATTGAGTCGATTACGCCAGGGCGATACATATCCTTGTAATGGTCGTAGTCCCGCACTACCAGCAAGATATCTTCGATTGTCGCGCCTGGGAGGAAGCCCGCGCCAAGCCAATGGTGGATAAGTCCGTGTGGAACTTTCCTGGGTATGTCTCGGCTGATCGGCTCAATGTAGGGTCCCTTGGTACGAACATGCTCTGCCCGATCCGTCTCTTCGTCCAGCCAAAGGAAATGCGCTCCTGGCTGGAGACGGGCCTGCATGGCGTCATTGGCCGCCTGAAGATAGGCGTCCCAGGCTTCTTTCGTCTCCGGTTTCAGGGTCGCCGCACCTAAGGAAGGATGAACTCGAAGCAGGATCAAAATAGCAGCTAGTCGAATTCCGTTAGTCATATTTGCGATTTCCGCCGATGGCGCGCTCGGACCTTGGTTGCCCCAACTCGGCCTCAGTTTCCACTTTATCCTAGGAATTGGCGCGCGGCGACTCGCGAACGGGGGTGCGACTTGAAAGTGCAGGTTTTCGGAAAAAGGCCGGCCGGGAGGAAAACCCCGAGCGTATAGGTGCGCTCGGCTACGGGCCGGGTACACGCAGCTTCCAAAGCCGCGTTTTTCCCGGTACCCGACCAGGGCCAGTCTTGCACGCTGCCGCACAGTCCGGCTTGCTGGACTGTTTTCTATGTACCGGGTCGAAATAGTGGTACTCGCGGCTTCAGCCGCGTTTCGCGGCTTCAGCCGCGTTTTGCCTACTCCTGGCCCAGAATCGCGAGCCGCCCGAACCATAGGAGCTGCATCGAAGACGCGGCTAAAAAAGCCGCGTATACCGGGTATTAGATTTGGCCATTCCACTTTGATGTCGCACACCCCTTGCGAACTAAAGAAGCAAGCCACGCGTCCATACCCAGGCCCGTCTTGGCCGACACACGCTGCACGGGCATGCCCGGGCGAACGGCTTGGATGTTGGCATCCACGGCGTTCCAATCGAATTCGACGGCTTCGGCCAGATCGACTTTCGTCACCACCGCGACGTCCGAGCTGTTGAAGATGGTCGGATATTTCAGCGGTTTGTCTTCGCCTTCGGTGACCGAGAGCAGGACCAGCCGAAGGTTCTCGCCCAGGTCATAGGATGATGGGCACACCAGATTGCCGACGTTCTCGATGAACAGGAAGTCCAGGTCCTCGAGATTCCAGTCTTCGAGGGCCCTCTCGATCATGGCGGCCTCGAGATGGCAGAGCGTTCCGGTGGTGATTTGCTTCACTGGAGCCTTGCTGCGGGCCAGTCGGGCGGCATCATTATCCGTGGCCAGGTCGCCAACCAGCGCCGCGGGCCGGTATTGACGTTCCTTGAGTAGCGTGAGGGTCTTCTCGAGGAAGGCAGTTTTACCCGAGCCGGGACTCGAGACTAAGCTGACCACGAACACTCCGGCTGCCTGGAAGCGCTGCCGCAGTTGGTGGGCCAGTTCGTCGTTGCGCTTCAGGATATTGTGGCGGACCTCGACGATCCTGGGCTGATTGGCAGGTTGGGCGCTCATTCGGCCAGCTCCAGCGCTGAGACCAGCAGCTCCCGGCCGTGCACCACTTCCGTGGCCGGCGTGTCGCATTCCGCGCAGCACATCTGCTGTAGGGATTGCACCGGCCGCTCGGCCTGGCACTTGGAACAGAACACGGCGATGGGGACCTCTTCGATCACCAGCCGGGAACTTTCGAATTCGGTTTGCTCGGAGGCGAGTTGCCAGGCCGATAAAAGCGCTTCCTTGACGACACCGGAGAGTGGCCCTAGCCGCAGATGAATCGCGTCGACGTGCACGCCTCCACGCCGCTCCGATTCCTCCTCGGTCACTTCCAAAATGCCCAGAGCGATGGAGAGTTCATGCATGGCGCGCGGCTCCGAACGCGGCGATGGCTGCTTGCCCCAGGCTGATCCCGCCGTCGTTGGGAGGGACCGAGGCGTTGGTCCAGATCCGGATGCCCTCCGGTTCGAGAATTGCTTTTACGTCGCGGAGCAGCATTTCATTTTGGAAGACGCCGCCCGAGAGCACGATAGTACGCGTGCCGTTGCTCTCGCAAAGCACCTTGACGGCCGCGCACAAGCCTTGGGCGACGCCTCGCTGGAAGGCGCGAGCGATGGCGGAGGGCTCCCTTCCTCGTAATCGATCATGGGCGACGGCGGAGAGTAGCGGGCGAAAGTCGAGCGTGGCGTCCGCGATAGGGAAGGGATATGCATCGGAAGTCGCGCCGGTGTGCGCGAGTTGTTCCAGCCACATGGCAGCCTGACCCTCGAAGCTGATCTCGCGAGTGAAACCGAGCAGGGCAGCGGCTGCGTCGAAAAGCCGCCCCATCGAGGTGGTTTCGAAGGTTCGAATCTTTTTGTCGATCAATTGCAAGGCATCCTGGTAGCGGCGTGAAAAGTGGAACGGCGGTTTGGTCAACTCGGGAAGCGCATCGATTTGCGAGAGGAAGCCGGCGGCGCACTGCACCGGATAGCGGGCGGATGCGTCACCACCGGGAAGCGCAGCCGTCCGCAGGTGCATGACTCGGCGAAAGCCTTCGGTCATACTGCCGGCGAAAAATTCCCCGCCCCAAATCGAGCCGTCATCGCCGTAGCCCGTACCATCAAAACTGACGCCGACGACGCGCTCTCCCCACGCCTCTTTTTCCGCCAGCACGGATGCAATATGGGCGCGATGATGTTGGACAGCGAGCTTTTCGGGCGACGGCAATGCGCGCGCGTGAACGGTGGAAGCATACTGGGGATGCAGATCGTGGACCACCAGCAGATCGTCCCAGGAGACTTCATACATGGAGACCAGGTCTCGAACGGTTTGCTCGAACGACTGGAGCGATCCGTAATGATCCAAGTCTCCGATGTGCTGGCTGACGAACGCCTGCCCATCCACCACCAGAGTGACTGTGTTCTTGAGATCGGCGCCGACGGCCAGCAGCGGACGCTCGATTGGCAGCCTTGCCGCCGCGCCCGGCGCATAGCCGCGAGACCGGCGTAGGATCACTGGTCCGAAAGCTCCCGCTCGCGCGACGGAATCGTCCACGCGTCGTGCGATGGGCCGCTCGCCAATGAGAAAGGCATCGGCGATTTCGGAAAGCTGCAGCCGCGCATCATCGTCTTCGTAGGCAATGGGCTCGCTGGACCGATTGGCGCTGGTCATGACCAGCGCTTCCGGTGCGCCGGCCGCGAAAAGCAGATGATGCAACGGAGCGTAGGGCAAGAGCAATCCCAATTCGGAATTATCGGGCGCGACTCCTGCAAGTTCGACCTTCGCCGGCGCCAGGACGATGGGGCGAGCGGCGGAAGTAAGCAGCGCTTCGGACTCCGACGAAATATCACAAAGGCGCCGAGCGATGTCGATGCCCCGCACCATCACGGCGAACGGTTTCTCTTTGCGGTACTTGCGCTCGCGCAGCGCTTGAACGGCCAAGCTGTTGTTGGCATCGCAGGCGAGATGATAGCCGCCAATCCCCTTTACGGCGAGGATGCCGCCCGCGTTCAAAAGTCGCGCGGCCGTCTCAATCGCCGTATCAGCGGCGGGCTCCAGCCGGTATTGCGGGCCACAATTGGGGCAAGCGATGGGTTGCGCGTGGAAGCGGCGGTCGAATGGATCGCTGTATTGCGCCGAGCAGAGAGCGTCCATCGGCCAGCGCTGCATGGTGGTGTTCGCGCGGTCATATGGAAGGCTCTCGATCA
>Ga0302324_100008731_pt1 | contig 21317 bp, 18 predicted proteins | sample Palsa_T0_1_FD_201949 | JGI IMG/M metagenome (GOLD analysis project Ga0302324, IMG submission 201949) | Peat permafrost microbial communities from Stordalen Mire near Abisko, Sweden - Palsa_T0_1 | ecosystem: Environmental > Terrestrial > Soil > Palsa > Peat permafrost | place: Sweden: Abisko...
ACGTGCGCGATCGGGGTCGGTCTGCTCACCCGCCGCCGGCCGGCGCTCGGCGTCGCCGCACTGCTCGTCCTGGCGCCGTTCGACTTGGCGCGCTACGTCGGGCCGACCACGATCACGACTCTCAAAGCCGGCGTGGTCGGGATGCTGGCCGCGCTGGCGTTTTCGCGCTCCGATCTCGCCGCCCTGGGCACGAGGCCGGTGCGCGTCATGCTGACGGCGTTCCTCGCCCTGCTGGGCGGTATTGCGCTGAGCGCGCTGCACGCGCAGCATCTCGACGCGGTCGTGCGCGAGACGTTCAAGGCGGGCGAATATCTGGTGCTGTTCTTAGCCGCGATCCTCGCCTTTGCGACCGATCCCGACGACCGGCCGATTTGGTTCGCGCTCGAGGCGGGAGTCGCGCTGGTCTGCTTCTCTGCGCTGGCGGAGTATGTCGTCGGTGCGCACAGCGGAATCTTTCTGCACGGGAACTCGTGGGTGCTGCCGCGCATCGCCGGCGCGCTCGAAGGTCCCAATCAGCTGGCCGGCTATCTCGATATCGCGTTGCCGGTGCTCGTCGCGCGCGCGCTGGTGCACCGCGACCGCATGCTGACGCTGATCATCCTGGTGGCGGCCGTGACGGATTTCCTCACCATCTCGCGGGCCGGTATCTTCGGAGCACTCGTCGGCGTCTTCACCGTTGTCGCCATCCTCCGGCCGCCGACGGTCGTCGCGTGGCGCTACGCGGTCGGGATCGCGGCGGTCCTTGTCGCAGCCGTCGTCGCCGCGTTGCGGGCGGGCGTTCCGGCCGGATACTTTTCGCTCGACCAAACCATTCAAGTGGGCGATCATCTGGCCAACCGGTCGCAGCTCTGGCGCGCCGCCGTCGCCCTCTGGCGGACCTCACCGATCACCGGTGTCGGCGCGGGGAACTACGAACTGGATTTGGCCCAGGTCGGACTCGCCGGCGTCCGCACCCATGCCAATAGTCTCTACCTGCAGAGCCTCGCGGAGGGCGGACTCGTCGGGCTGACCACGACCATCGCGCTGTTCGCAGCGGCCATCGTGACGCTCGCCCGCAGCGGCATTCGCCGGCCGCTGATCGTCGGAGCACTGGGCGCCACGCTCGCACTGGCAACGCATCAGGTTCTCGACGATATGCTGTTCTTTCCGAAAGTTGCCTCGCTGTACTGGCTGATCACCGGCGTCGCGGTTGCTGAAGTCGCTGCGCGGCGGCTGTACGAGCGGCGTCGGGCCGTCGTGTATACCGCGCCGGTGACGGTCGGCGCGCGGTGAAAAGCTCGCCGCTGCGCGTTGCCCTCGTCGCCCCCTATTTCGGGCGCGATCTGCGCGGTCGCAAGGAGCGGTTCTCGTTCGCGTACGCGACGCATCTGGCACTCGAGGGGCTGGATCTCGAAGTGCTCACGACGACCACGACGCCCGACGCCCCCGACGAGAACTTCTATCGCGCCGGCCGGGATAACACCGAACCGTTTGCGGTGCACCGTTGCCGCGTACTGGCGCCCGACCGGGTCGCGTACGCGCAAGCCGTCATCGATGCAGCCCGCCAGGATCCGGCCTTCCTCGTGCCCTCGCGCGTCCTGCTCGACGAACAGCTGAACAGCCCGGACTTGCTGGCTCATATCCGCGCGACCGGCGACCGCTACGACGCCTTTCTGTTCGTCGACGTGAGCGCTCCGACGACGGTGCGAGCGATCGCCGACGTGGCCGAACGTTCGCTGCTCGTCCCGCTGCTCGACGACGAGCCGGTCGTGCACGTGCCGGATGTTGCGGAAGCCGCCTTGCGCGCGCGCACCATCCTGTGCACGACCGAAGCAGAACTCGGCTTGGTCGCGCAGCTTTTTGGCCCCGAGGCGCGCGCTCGCTCGCGCCTGATCGGGATCGCACCCGACACCGTCCCGCCGGGCGAGCTGCAATCGTTGAGCCCCCGGGTCGCGCGCGGCCGGCCCTACGTACTCGTGGTTGGAAACGCTGCGCCGCCGGCGGGGACGTTTGAGGAAACGCACGCGGTGGTGCGGCTCGAAACCAGCGACGAGCGTGACCGCGCCCTGCTTTTCGCCAATGCGGACGCGGTGGTCGTGGCCGGCGAGGGGCTCGCCTTTGCGCCCGAAGTTATCGAAGCATGGGCCTATGGGAAGGCCGTCCTCTGCGCGGCGCACGCGCGCGGTGTCGCGACGCTGGTGCGCGAGACGGGCGGGGGGATCGTGGTGGCGGAGGGGGGCTGGGCGCCGGCGGCCGCCGGGCTCCGAGACGGTGCAGGGCTGGCCGCCTTGGGACGGCTCGGCGGAGCATTCGTCGAGGCCGGCGGGGGCTGGCCGGAGGTCGCTCGGCGGACGTTCGCGGCCATCACCGTCATGACGCAACCGGACGACGGCCGCTCGCGCGATGCGCTGCTGGCGCACGTCGCCTATCTCTATCCGCTGGTTCAACGGCAGCGGCGAACGATCGAGGCGATGCGCTCGAGCCGTTTTTGGCAATTGCGCGAGCGTTGGTTTGCCCTGCGAGGGCGTTTCGGTATCGGTCCGCCCGACGACCCGGTCCCGCTGGGGGCCGGCGAGGATCGCGCCGTCGGGCTCGCGTCGCTCGGCGATCCGTACCAGTTGTATCGCCTGCAGCATCAGCTCCGCGCCGAAGACGCCGACCGCATCCGCGCGATGACACGTTTTCTACCGCACACGTTTTCGTTTTGCGTGCTCGTCGACGCGCGCGGCGGCCGGGACGGACTCACCGCAACGTTGCGTTCCCTGCAGGACCAGCTCTACGTTCGATGGTCGGCGCGTATCCTGACACCGGCGGCCGAGGAGGGGCAACCGGAAACGCCGATCGAGGACTGGCTCTCCGGTGACGAACGCGTGACGGTCGTGCCGCCGGGCGGTGACTGGTTCGGCGCGGACGACTTCATCATTCCGCTCGAACCCGGGGACCGGCTCGAGCCGCATGCGCTCTTCGAATGCGCGCTCGCGGCCCAGGAAAACGTCGACGTCGTGTATTCCGACGAGGATCGGCTCGACGGTCAAGGGGTCGCGTCTTCACCGTGGTTCAAACCGGACTGGTCGCCGGAGACGTTCCTGACCCGCGATTACGTCGGCTGCCTGTGTGCCTTCCGGCGGGTCGCGCTCGAACGAGTCGGCGGCGTGCGCGACGTCTTCGAGAGCGCGCGCTGGTTCGAAGCCCTCTTGCGGCTGACCGAACACACCGAGCGGGTCGCGCACATCGCGGAGATCCTTTGCCACCGGGGTCCCGATCATGTGGTCGAACGTTCGGATCTCGCCCTTGCCGTCGAGGTCGCGCTCAAACGGCGGGGCGAAGCCGCGAGCGTTCGGCCGGTGGCCGGAGGCCTCGACGTTCACTTTCTGGTCCCGGGTGATGAACGCGTCAGCGTGATCGTCAGCGGGTCGACCCGCGCCGACCTTCTGCGCACGTGCATCGCTGCGGTTTTCGAACGGACCTCGTACGCCCCGTTCGAGCTGATCGTCGCCGGCGAGGCCCGAGATGCGGCTGCCACGCAGCTTTTCGACGAATGGCGGGCGCGCGAGCCGAACCGGTTTCGCGTCCTCGCCGATGGCGCGACAGGTCTGCGTGCCGCCAATGCGGCGGTGCGGGCGGCGGAGGCTCCGTACGTCGTCCTTTTGGCCGGCAACACCGAAGTCATCGCGCCGGAGTGGATCGAAGCGCTGCTCGGGCAAGCGCGCCGGGCACCGATCGGCGCTGCCGGCGCGATGCTGCTGTATGCCGACGGATCGGTTCGCCATGCCGGTATCGTGCTCGGAATCCTGGGTTCATCCGGCAACGCGCATCGCACGCTTCCGGCCGACGCGCTCGGATATCATGGCGCGCTTCAGCTCGACACGAACTACTTGGCCGTGAGCGGCGACGCGCTGATGGTGGCCCAGCGCAAGTACGAAGAAGTCGGTGGCTTCGATGAAGAGGCGGCAGATTCGGTCGCCGACATCGACTTCTGCCTGAAACTCCATGCCGCAGGCTACCGCAACGTCTTCGTTCCGCGCGCGCGTTTGTATCAGCATGCAGCGAAAGGCGTCGCGGATCGGGACGGGGCGGCCGTGCGGACGGCGGCGGGCGCCGGCATTCTTCGCGCTCGCTGGCCCGCGTTGACCCGGCGCGATCCGTATTACAGCCCGCACCTCACGGTCGACGCCGAAGACTTTGCCTTGCGCCTCTAAGGCGCAGCTTGTCGGCCCGGACGTGCTGGGTACTTGACCGTGCGGCGGCGTTAGTCGGATGAACGAATCTGCCGGCGAGCGCTTCGACTTCTCGGCACCGCATAGCACACGAGGTCCCACATTTCGTTATCGTGCGGCCGCAAGTAAAAGTCGTAGTCGGCGTTGAGTTCGTGAATGAGAGACGGCACCCGCCAAAGGTGATCCTGGGCGTGGTATGCCGAAATCGCGAGGACGGGTGAAAACGCGCCGATGGTGCGCCGTGCGCCGGCGAGTGCGTCCAGCTCGGCCCCTTCGATATCCATCTTGATGAAGGTCGCAACGTCGGGGGGGAGCGCGTCGTCCAACGCAACGCAATCAACCTCGATGACGCCGGGGCCGGGCGCGTTACTCACATGAGAGCCGAGCGAGCCGTCGGCGACGAACTGCAGCTTCTCACTCCGTGCCCCCGTCGCGCAGCAGCGCACCTCAACGCGAGGCGGTGTCAACCCGTCCGTGGCGCTCAATGCCGCAACGAGCCTCCCGAAGTTTGCCGGGTCGGGCTCGAAGCCGATGGCCTTGCGGAAACGCCCCTGGGTCTGGCGGTTGAACAGTTTTATCGTGTCACCGTCAAAGGCTCCGCAGTCCACGAAGACCTCATCGGCCTGGAGCGTCAACACATCAGGCGGAAAGTAGATGGGGTGCGCGACCGGATCTCCGAGGCCCTCGAAATCCCCGTAGAGCCGCCAGCGCAGTTGGCTCAAGTATTCTTGCCGTGAAGCGTCGTCGGACCAGAGCGAAAGGACTTGCCGGACCACGTCGGCTTGCGCGAGCACCTTGTGCGGAGAGTCGAGGCCGTAATGGGGCATGAGGTCCGCGGCGTAATGCCATGACAGGGATTCGAAGGTCTCGACCGTCGTGCACCCCAAAGCGCGGAGCTGCGCGATGCGCGCGCCCATACGGTCCTTGCTGAACGCGCCCCAAATGGTCACGATGAATGCGCCCTCGGCACCGAAACGGCGAGCCGCTTCGGTCGGATCCAGCACCATAATGCCATCGATCGTCGTGCCCCATTTCGAGGGGTCGTTGTCGGCAAAGGCCATGGGCTCGAGGCCGTCTCTCCGCAGCACCGACAGAACTCGCCGGCCCATCTGACCGGCACCGAACAGGACGATCCGCTTGTGGTAGGGCCCGATAAAGGCGGGAAACGCGGTCGCCTCACGCTGCTTCGCCTGGGCGACCGTCTCCGTCAGCAAACCTTCGAGCTCGCGCTCGAAATCGGCGACCGTCGTCATGGCGCCTTACGTATCGAGGGTGGTTACGAGCATGTTCGAAAGAAACTCGTCCCGCTCAAGGAATGGCCACAAATCCTCGAGCGGTTTGGAAACGAACGAGCCATCGGCGAGCTGCACGGATGAAAGTCTCGGAGCGCGCACTTCGTCGGGGATCACGCGGACGTCGCACACGACCGGGCCCGGCATTGCGAGCACGGTGCGCACCGCCTCGCGGAGGTTCTGTTGATTCGGAATGCAGGCCGTGCCCAGCCCGTAGGCGGCGGCGACGCGCGCAATGTCCGGAATCGTCAGGCCCGTTCGCGCATCGCAGCCGATGTTGGCTTGGCCGAAATAGTTTATCTGCGAGGCGCGAATTGAGGCGTAGCCGTCATTGTTCAGGATAAAGAACTTGATCGGGAGTCCGAGCCGCCGCACCGTTTCCAACTCCTGGATGTTGAATTGGAAGCCGCCGTCGCCGTCCACGCAAATCGTGCGGCGGCGTCCGTAAGCTAGCGAAACCCCGATGCTGGCCGGCAACGCGAATCCCATCGCGCCCAGACCGGCCGTATGATAGATGCGTTGTCCGGTTCGCGTTGGGCAGGCCAACAGAAAAATTTCGATACCGCTGCCGGAACTGCCCGAGACGAGGAGATCGTCGGGATCCGATTCCTCACCGATGATCTCGGCCAGGTGGTAGATGCTCACGAGCCCTTCGGCGCGATGGCTTGGGTCGACCACCGGATAGCGTGTCTTCCATGCGGCGCAGCGGGCGTTCCATTCGTCGCGCTCCGCGTCGACGATCGAGTCCGACTGAGAAAGAATTGCCTCGATGAACGCGCGGGCATCGGCGCAGATGGGGTTCTGGACGTGCGGGGAGAGTTTCCCGAGCTCCGCGGCGTCGATGTCGACGACGACTTTCTGCGCTTCCCGGGCTAGCCGGTCGGGTGCATAGCCGGTGATGGCGAAGTCGAGTCGCGCACCGATCGACAGTAAGGCGTCGCAGTTCTGTAGCGCGAAATTCGCTCCGCGGGAAGCGACGGCCCCGGGACGACCGACGAACAGAGGGTCGTCGCTGGCAATGAGATCCGCGGCGCACCAGGTCGCGGCGACCGGTACCTTCAAGCGCCCAATGAGCTCGGCGAATTGCGGCTCGGCGTGCGCGAGTCGAACGCCGTTTCCGACGATGACGAGCGGCCGCTTCGACCGGTTGAGGACGGCGATCGCTTCGGCCGCCTGCGCGGAGAGACGATCCGGATCGGACGGATCGCGCTGCTGTACGGGAGCGTCGAATCCCGCCAATTGCGCCGGATCGTCCAACGGGTATGCCTGCACGTCGAGCGGGATGTCGATCCAGACGGGACCGGGTCGCCCGGTGCGAGCCAGATGTACCGCCCGCTCGAGATGATAACGAATCGTCAGTGGATCGGTGACGGTGACGGCGTACTTCGTAATTGGCGCAACAATGGAAACGATGTCGACTTCCTGGACACCCAGCTGCCGCATCCCGCGCGGCTTCCCGTCGACGTCGAACATCCGGTCGGGCCGCTTCACTTGACCCGAAACGAAGAGGCAGGGCGTCGAATCCAACCAAGCGCCGGCAACGCCGGTCACCGCATTCGTCCCGCCCGGGCCGGTTGTCAGCAGCGCGAACCCCAGGTTGTTCGTCGCTTTCCCGTATGCCTCAGCGGCGATCGCGCTCGCCTGCTCGTGTGAGTTGCAGATGGGCTCCAGCAGCTGCAGCCGCCCGAGCGATTCATCCAAATGCATGGCCCCGCCGCCCGTCACCAGGAAAGCGTGTTTCACCCCGAGCGAGGCGACAAACCGGATGACGTAGTCGGAGAGCTTCTCGCTCACGTCAAGAAACGTCCGGTCGAGACGCCGGTCTCGCGGCCAATATGGCATCGATGAGTTCGCGAACGGCCCCGTTCCCGCCGGCGCGGCTCGTCACAAAGGAAGCTTGCTCGCGCGCGGCCGGCCGCGCATCGGCTGGTGCCGCCGCGAGTCCGGCGAGCCGCATCGCACCGATATCGTTGACGTCGTCTCCCATGAAGCAAAGATCCGACGCCGGAATCCCGTATTTCTCGCCCAATCGGCGAAGCGCCGAGGCCTTGTCCTTGCAATTCTTCTCGATGTCCGTAATTCCGAGCTTGGCTGCAAAGCGGTCGATGATCGAGCTGTCCTCGCCGGAAATCAGGGCAACGATAAGGCCCGCTTTCCTTGCGAGCGACACTCCCATGATATCGGCGAAGCTGAAGCGTTTCATCTCCTCGCCGCTCGCGCCCCACCATACACCGCCGTCCGTGAGAACCCCGTCAACGTCGAGCGCGATGGCTCGTATCGTCCGCATCGGTCAGACGGCGGCCCCCACCCGGCGCAGCTTCTTGATCATCGGGTATTCGCGTTCGACGACGCGCTTGACGCCGTCACCCATCGATCGCTCGACCAGTCGAATGTCGCGCACGAGACGCGTGATTCCGTTGGGCTCAAGCGATGCAGCTTGGTCGGTTCCCCACATCGCGCGGTCCATGGTGATGTGCCGTTCGACGCATGAAGCACCTAAGACCACCGAAGCGACGCTGGACGGAATCCCGGTTTCATGACCTGAGTAGCCAACGGGTACGCCATATCGCGCTCGCATGACCGGTATGGCGCGCAGGTTCAGTTCCTCGTAGTCTGCCGGATACGTACTGCAAGCGTGAAGTAAAACCAAGTCGTCGGTCCCCAGGATCGAAACGGCGTGATCGATTTCAGCGATGGTACTCATGCCCGTCGAAAGGATGAGCGGTTTCCCGGCGGCCCGCGTGTGACGCAAGAGGTTGTCGTCGGTCAGCGAGGCCGAGGCGATTTTGAGACACGGGACGTCGAAGTTTGCGATGAAGTCCACCGACGACTCGTCCCAGCAGGACGCAAACCACGCGATTCCGGACGCGCGGCAGAACGAATCGATTTCGGCGTATTCATCCGGACCGAACTCGAGACCGCGCTTGAGGTCTCCGTTGGTCTCACCGAAAGGGCTTTCGCGAGGGCGCGCGAGCTCTTCGCGCGTGTACACAATATCGACGGTGCGCTTCTGGAACTTGACCGCGTCGCAGTTTGCTGCCACCGCTACGCTGATCAGCCGCTTTGCAAGATCGATGTCACCATTGTGGTTGATACCGATCTCGGCGACAACGTAGCACGGCAAATCGTCGCCAATTCGCTTGCTGCCGACCTTTACGCTTTTCGCAGACATCGCCACGCCGGTGCTCCTTGGTTTGCGTACGGAGGGCTTTCGTCTATCGCGTGAAGAGGTGGAAACCCTTGCGACCGAGGTCACTGCTGTAGTCAAACAGAAAATCGCGCAACGGTGCTCGATACCTCGATGAAACGCTTACAAAGCCTGCTTCAGCAGTCGCCTCAGGCCGGATACGCGCGCCGCCGGCAACGTTACTGCGCCGTAGCTGGGCAGCTGCGTCGCGGGGTCGTGGTGTGGGGTTGCGGTGCGCTCGGCCGCGTGATCGCGGCTGGACTACGCGATCTCGATATCGCTATAGCAGCCTTTGTCGATCGCGAGCCGACGTTGTGGGGCAAGGAGTTTTGCGGGGCCGGCGTTCTTTCGCCGGATGCGATACGCACGGGGGCACACGCTGAGAACGTCGTCGTCATCGGCGTGTACACGTCCGCTCCGTTGCGCGCTCTGCTCTCGTCGTGGGGTCGATCGTATCTGACGTTTCCTGAGCTCGCCTGGGGCTTTCCGGAGCGCTTCCTCCCCTTCTGCGATCTCGAGTCGCCTCAGATCGCATGCGAGAACGCTCCCGACGTCGTCGCCGGCCTGTCGGTATGGTCGGACGACGCTTCGCGGCAAGAGTACCTCGGCCAGTTGGAATGGCGCTTCACGCTTGACTACGACGTTCTTCCGCCGCACCTCGCCGCGAGCGACACCTACTTCCCACCCCAATATGTCTCGCTTGGAGCCGACGAGCATTTTGTGGATTGCGGTGCATTCGACGGCGACTCGATTCGCGAGTTTCTTTCTCGTACCGGCGGCCGCTTTGGGCGCATCACTGCCTTTGAGGCTGACCCGGAAAACTTTCGGCGACTGTGCTCGTACGTCGAGACGCTGCCGGCCGATACGGCGCGACGAATCAATCCCGTGCAAATGGTCGTGGGCGAGAGCCCTGGTGCGGCGTTCTTCCGTTCCGATGGAACGGTCGCATCCAGTGTGGGTGCCGGCGGCGTAGAAGTTGCGGTAACGACCTTAGACGCCATCGCACAAGTGCACCCCATTTCGTACGTCAAGATGGACATCGAGGGCTTTGAACCGAGCGCGCTGGCCGGGGGGCATCGCGCGATCCGGGCGAACCGCCCCATCCTTGCGATCTGTCTCTACCACGCCTTCGACCATCTGTGGTCGATCCCGAATGCGATCCGCGCGCTCGTGCCGGACTACGACCTTTTTCTTGGTCGTCACTCGGATGAGTGCTGGGAGTTGGTCTGCTACGCGATGCCTCGGTCGCAGAAGCAACCGGCGATGAGCGGCGCCGCATGAGCAAGCTCATTTCGGTCGTGACGCCTTGCTATAACGAGGGCGAGAACGTCGACGAGCTTTTCGCTCGGCTGAGCGCCGTCTTCGAGAGCTATCACGACCGCTACCGATTCGAAGTGATAGCGGTTGAGAACGGCTCCGCCGACGATACGTATGAGAAGCTGCTGGCGATCCGAGCGAAAGATCCCCGGTGGTGCGTCATCCAGTTGTCGCGCAACTGGGGCATGGAGGGCGCAATGACTGCCGGGCTCTCCCATGCGGCCGGAGACGCGGCGGTGATCATGGCTTCGGATCTCCAGGATCCGCCCGAGCTTATTCCAAGGTTTATCGAACTTTGGGAACAGGGCTACGAAAACGTGTACGGTGTTATTACGATTCGGCCTGATGAGAACATCTTACGGCGCATCGGCGCAGCGTTCTTCTATCGTCTCATCAACGTCTTGAGCGAGACGCCGGTCCCACGGAACGCCAGCGACTTTCGTCTGGTCGATCGCAAGGCCTATCAGGCGTTCAATCTGTTGGTCGAGAAGAATCGCATGGTGCGTGCGATGTGGGGCTTTATCGGTTTTCGATCGTGCGGGGTGGAACACGAACGCGCGCCGCGCCTGCGCGGTACGTCGAGCTATCGTTGGGGCGCCATCGTATACTTCGCTCTGCGTGCCGTCCTCTCGTACTCCTATCTGCCGCTAAAAGTGATCCCGTTCTTCGGCCTGGCCTGCGCAGCGTTATCGTTTACGTTGTTGATCGCGTTCGCGGTCCGGGCGGTGTACTTCGGCGTGCCGTTCGACGGATTCGGAACCATCGTTTCGATCATGCTGATGCTGTTCGGATTCTTATTCTTGTTCTTAGGGGTGACGAGCGAATATGTCGGGATGATTTACACGGAGGCACGACAGCGCCCGACGTTCATCGTGAGAGACGTCCATGGCGGCCCGCCGGGTGCGGACTCTACGCCTTGATCACCAAACACTGGCCGGACGCCAGCACGATCGGCGCTTCGTTTTTACCCTGGAAAAACTCGTCAACCGCCTGACGAGCTCCGGGACACGAGGGGAATCCATAATCGTCGAAGACGAGGAAGCCGCCTGGGCCCAATCGCTCGTAGACGAACGCAGTCGCCGCCCCAATGGCCTCATAGATGTCGAGATCGATATGGGCGAAGCTGAAGCGGAGCGCGTCCAGTGAGCCAAACGATTCCGGGATGAGCCCGGGATGAAACACGACATTCTGGTGCGGTGCGAGGTACGCGCGCACGGCTTCGAGCGACGTATCCGCGAAATCACCCGCCGCGTGCAGGTCGCGTTGGGGGTCTGTTTCCGGCATGCCCGCGAAGGTGTCGAAGAGATGCAGACGTTTTTCCGGATGGGCCTTCAGTACGGTCGCAAGGAGGTAACCCGTCCCTCCTTTGTACGCGCCGCATTCAATGAAGTCGCCCGGCAAGCTGCGAGCTGCCTGTGATGCCGTCTGCCAGAGGACGTATTTCCGGTCGAGGCTGACAACGGACGCCGGGTCGCGCTCGCGAAGGCGTTCACGCCAGTCGGGAGAGTTCCAGGGGCTAAACAGCGGCCGGTACAGGCCGGCATCGGGAATCGAGCGGCGTACGAGACCGGTCTGGGTCAAACGCAGGAGGTCTCCGAGCCGCGCGTGCGCGCCCTCAAGGCCGTCCTTGATGAGCCGTTTTACCGTTCGAATCATCCGGTTGTCCCGTTCTGCAGCTTTCCTCGCTGCTCGGTTCCCGAACAGCGCGTCATGGAGCGTAGGAGCCAAGCGTGCGCGTTGCCGCTTCGACCACCGAAACCGATTGTGACACGCCTAACTCCGACGTAATGCGTCGAACGTCGGGGACGTAGCGCTCGGGGTTTCCTCGACTCGGCGCCAGGCGCTGCTCGATCTTGAGACCTCCGGCCGCGCGGGCTACCGTTTCGGCAAGCTCACGAATCGAGATCTCGTCAGCTGACCCGACGTTGTACGCGCGGGCGTCGAGACCGCGCGCGAAGATCGCAAGACACCAGGTGACCAAATCGGTCGGATAGAGATACGAGCGCAGCGGCGTGCCGTCGCCCGCAATGCGGATCGGTCCGCCGGCAAGCGCGTCACGTACGAAGTTGCCGGCGGCGAAGTGCGCATCCAGGTGCATCCCGGGCCCCATGAAGCTAAAGAGCCGAGCGACGCGCGCCTTTCCCGCTCCGCGGGATTGAGCGAGCGCAAGCGCAAGTTCCGAAAACCGCTTCCCCTCATCGTATGCCGAACGTGGGTCCAAGACGTCGGGCGCACCGGCGTAGTCTTCCGGCAAGAGCTGCACGTCGGGAGGTTGCCGCCCGTACACGGCGCCGGAACTGGTAAAGAGCACCGGGACGGCGCCGCTCGGCTCGATCACGACGCGAATCACCGCGCGAATTCCGTCGACGATGACGCTCATCGTCGCTTCGGAAAGCGCCTCGTCGCGTGGGGTCGAAGACGGCGTCGCGGCGTGGACTACCGCGTCATAGGCGCCGTCCACCACCGGGGCGAGGACGTCCCCGCGCAGGAAGCGGATCGCCGGATCGGCGGCGAGATCCGGTGCGCGATCAGCGGCGGCCTCGGGCGAGCGCGTCAGCGCATCGACGCGAATCTTCGTGCCGAGGCGGCGGTTGGCGTGCACGATCGCGCGCAGGAGCCAGGCGCCGACGAAGCCGGTCCCGCCGGTCACGTACATGCGCGCGCCGGTGAAGCGCCGCAGATCGTCGGCCGCCGCATCCACGATCTCGTCGAGATCGCGGATGAGCTCGCCGCTCACGGCCGCAGCGCGGCCGACGGCTGTCCCGCCTCGACGATCGCCTGCGCGATGAAGTCGATCTCCGCTTCGCCGAGCCCGGGAAAGGTACCGACCCAGAAAACCTCGTTCATGATCGCATCGGCGTTGGGCAATTCGCCCGCGATCCGCAGCGGGACGCCGGCGTAGGCCGGCTGGCGCACGAGATTTCCCGCGAACAAGAGCCGCGTGCCGATCTTGCGCGCCTCGAGGCGTTGAACGAGTGCGTTGCGCTCGATCGGCGCGCCGGGCAGTACGCGCAACGGAAAGCCGAACCACGACGACGAGCCGCCGCGCGCTTCGCGCGGCAGCGCGAGCCACGGCACTCCGGCCAGGCGCTGCGCCAGCCGTTCCGCATTCCGCCGGCGCCGCGCGATGAAGTCGTCGACTTTCTCGAGTTGCGCGACGCCGACCGCGGCCTGCATGTCGGTCAGCTTGAGGTTGTAGCCGAGGTGCGTGTAGGTGTATTTGTGGTCGTATCCGTGCGGCAATTCGCCGAGCTGCCAGTCGAAGCGCTTCCCGCAGGTGTTCTCCTTGCCGGGTGCGCACCAGCAATCGCGGCCCCAATCGCGGAACGACTCGACGATCTTGCGCAGCACCGGTGAACGCGTCATCACCGCGCCGCCTTCGCCCATCGTCAAGTGATGGGCCGGATAGAAGCTGACCGTCGCCAGATCGCCAAACGTGCCGACCTGCCGGCCGTTCCAGGTGGCGCCGACGGCGTCGCAGGTATCTTCGATCATCCACAGGCCGTGCGTGCGGCAGAACGTGCGCACCGCTTCGGGATCGTAGGGGTTGCCCAGCGTGTGCGCGATGATGACCGCCTTGGTTTTCGGCGAGCGCGCGCGTTCGAATTGGGTCAGGTCGGCGTTGTACGTCTGCAGTTCGCTGTCGACGAAAACCGGTATGCAGCCGGCCTGCACGATCGGGTTGACCGTGGTCGGAAAACCCGCCGCCGCCGTGATCACCTCGTCTCCGGGCCGCAGGCGGCGCGGCCCGAGTTCGGGTGCGGTCAGGGCCATGACCGCGCACAGGTTCGCCGAAGAACCGGAGTTGACGAGCACGCATTCGCGCACGCCGAACCAGGCGGCGAATTCCTTTTCGAAGCGCGCCGCATAACGTCCGGAGGTCAGCCAGAAGTCGAGCGATGCGTCGACCAGCGCCACCAGCTCGCGTTCGTCGAAGTGACGGCCGCTGACCGGCACCGGGTCCTGGTCGGCCACGAACGTGCGCGGCTCGTAGGCGGTCCGAAAGTAGGCGCGCGTCCGCTCGAGGATTTCGGCGCGCAGTGCCTCCGCTTCGGGTTCGCGACTGCGGTCGCGCAGCATCAGCGCCGCGCTTTCACGCCGTCCGCGACCCCGAGGTAGCCGCGATACCAGCTCACGGTCTCGCGCAGCCCCCGTTCGAGGGTCCAGGCGGGCGACCACTGCAGAAGGCGCGCGGCCTTCGAGGCGTCGAGAACCTGGGCCCCAATCTCATTGACGGCGGTATCGAGCACCACCGGATCGGCGGTGACGCCCATGACCTCGGCGATCGCGTCGACGATCGCGCGCACCGTGACCGCCCGCTGCGGCGCGAAGTTGAACGCCTGCCCGCGCACCTCGGGACGTTCGGCCGCCTCGGCCAGCGCGAGATACGCGCTGACGACGTCTTCGACGTAGATGTAGTCGCGGATCGGTCCGCCGTCACTGCGCAGCACCGGCCGTTCGCCGAGCAGCAGGCTGCGTATCGTTCCGGGAACGATGCGGCTCCAGTTCAAGTCGCCGCCGCCGTAGATGTTGCCGCAGCGCGCGATCGCGACCGGAAGCCCGTACGAATGATGGTAGGCGGCGGCGAGCAGATCCGCGCAGCTCTTCGAGACGTCGTAGGGGTGGGCGCCGCGCAGCGGCATGTCTTCGGTGTAGGGCAGGACGTCCGACTCCCCATAGGCCTTGTCGCTGGACGCGACCACCACGCACGTGACCAGCGGCCCCAGCCGCCGCGCTGCCTCGAGCAGGTTGTACGTGCCTCGCACGTTGGCTTCGAAACACCCCAGCGGATCGCGCTGCGCGGCACCGACGATCGTCTGGGCGCCGAGGTGGAAGATCGTCTCGGCGTCGTGCAGGTTGATCGCGCGAGTACAGTCGTCGATGCGCGTCAAGTCGCCGTTGACGATCGCGCATGACTGCGACGTCCCGGATCGATAGAACCACGACTGCGGATCGTCGTCGAGCACCATCGCGACGACGGTCGCGCCGCGCCGGAGAAGTTCGGCACACAGCCACGAGCCGACGATGCCGGTCGCGCCGCTGACCAGCACGCGCCGGCTGGTCCAAAAGGCGTTCATCACGTCCGCAGCTGCGGTAGCCACGGCGGGTGACCCGATTCCCACAGCTCGTCGAGCAGCCGTTTGTCGCGCAGCGTGTCCATCGGCTGCCAGAACCCGTCGTGGCGATAGCACGAGAGTTGGCCGTCCCGCGCCAGCGTCACGAAGGGCTCGTGCTCGAGCAGCGTCTCGTCGCCTGTGATACGGTCGAAGATCGCGGGCTCGAAGACGAAGAAGCCGCCATTGATCCAGCCCTCGCTGGCCTGGTGCTTCTCTTGGAAGTCGACCACCCGCGAGCCCTCGAGCGCGAGCGCGCCGAACCGCGCCGGCGGCCGAACCGCGGTCAAGGTCGCGATGCGTCCTTCGCGACGATGGAAGGCCAACAGTTCGGCCACGTCGACCGAGGCCAGCCCGTCACCGTAGGTGCACATGAAGGTTTCCCCTCCGAGCAGCGTGCGCAGCCGCCGGATCCGCCCGCCGGTCTGCGTTTGCAAACCGGTATCGATGAGGTGAACCTTCCAGCGCTCGGCAAGCTGCTGGTGCGCGACTTCGACCCGCCCGGTCGTGAGGTCGACCGTGAGGTCGTTATTGTGCGACCAGAACGCGGCGAAGTATTCCTTGATCACTTCTTGCTTGTAGCCCAGCGCGATGACGAACTCGTCGAAACCGTGGGCCGCATAGCAATTGAGCAAGTGCCACAGCAGCGGCTTGCCGCCGACTTCAACCATCGGCTTGGGCCGGTTGGCCGTCTCCTCCGAGAGTCGGGTCCCCATCCCGCCGGCGAGGATCACGGTCTTCACCCGTCGGTCATGGGCGGGCCGGGGAAACGAATCCTCCGCGCGCGCGCCCGGCTAGAACGTCTTGACCTTCGCGAGTCCGCTGGCGCGAAAAATCTCCGAGACCTTGTCGATCGTTTCGGGCTTCGCGAAATACGCGACCACGCTACGGCCGCCCTCGAGCGCGTCGACGTAGTTTTCGACCTCGTCGTCGGGGATCTCGAGGTCGCCGAGCCGATCGCTGAGCGTCTCGTTGCGAAAGAACGAGGTTCCCGATCCGCCCGCGGTCGGATTGCCGCTGGTGATGCCGGGAACGCCGGTGCCGGTCCCTCCGCCCATGATTCCGCCGCTGCCGATGATGCCGCTGCGCGAAGCCGCGCCTTGGGTGGAATCGTCGGGGCCGATCAGCTGGATCGGATCGAGCGGCAACCCAGCTGCCTTGAGCGCGGCTTCGAGCGCATCGGTGTTGCCGTCTTGAGAGATTCCGGTCACAACTAAGCCCACAACGTGTCCTCTCGCTGGTTGAATGGCGGAGCGCGCAGGGTTCGCCGCCGGGTGCGTCAGCCCTCGGCGTGATTTTGCTTGCGGGGGTCTTCCTTTTAAAACGACCGGTTAAAACGACCGGCCGGGCATCGGCGGCCCGCCGATTGCCGTCTGCACGGCCGCGCCGTCGAGTTCGGCCGAGCGAACGAACGAGAGCATCGCGGCACCCAGTCCGATGCACCACACCAGCGCGGTGACGATCCAGCCGACCAGCGGAACGATCTCGGCGGCGGAGACGACGACCAGGCCAAGGATCAGCGCTACCAGCGGTGAGGGCGTGGAACCGGGCATCACCAATTCGCACAGACGGCGGCCGACGAGCAGCGCGATCGCGCCCAGGCCGATCCACACGCCGGCAAAGAGCGCGGCGGCTTCGAGCAAGATCAGCGGGATCCCGACGATGCTGATCGCCAGCATCAGCGCCAGCGGAATGACGGCGATCGTGCCGGCCGCGCCGGCGAAGCCCGCCATCGCCGGATGACGTTCGACCCGCCCCAGCGCCACTTTCATCCGCATCGGGAAGAGCAAGAACACCAGCACGACGACCGCACTCGACGCGAGGTTGCCGATCAGATGCCGGTCCTGATCGGCCAAACTCAGCAGCCCAACCGGTACGAGCGCGGTCGCGGTATCGCTGCTCACGCTGCTGGAACGGCCCCAAATCTGGCCGTCGCCTTCTTGCGTGCAGGTACCGAACACGGCATTGCAATCACCGCGGACGATGCCTTCGACGGTGGCATTGCCGAACACGACGTTCACATTTCCGTCGACAGTCTCGTCGGCCGGAACGTCGACGTTTTGAAACATCACCGTGATGTCGCGTTCCGAACCGCGCGCCTCTGCCGGCGTCGCGTGCGCGAGGCCGCAGCACACGGCAACCGCCGCGAATGCGGCGATCAGCCCCAGCCGATTCACGACCGGGTGCGCTCTGCCGCGCGGGGCCGCACGAACGCGAAGACGACCACCAGTGCGGCGATCAGGTCGAAGGTCGCCGCCGCGCCGAACCACGGGCCCAAGCCCCCCAGATCGCCGGCGACGCGCAGGCCGGTCTGCGCGAGCGCACCGATCGACCGCAACGCCTCGCCGCTTATCCCGAGCGACGTTTCGCCGAAGGCGCGCATCGCCGACGATGCCAACAGGAAGCCGGCGCCGATCAGCAGCCATGCGGCGACCAGAAACGAGACCAAATAGGCGAACACCGGCGCGTGCGAGACGTGCGGACGCGGCAGCGAGCGAACCTCCGCCATCGTGGCGAAGGTGAAGTTCGGCGGCAATTCGAGGTGGCGCGGCGAGACCAGCAGCGCATCGACGACGCGCAGCTCGTCGAGAATCCCCTTGCAGCCGCCGCAGCCGGCCAGGTGGCCGAGCAAACGCGCGCGCTGCGCCGGCGTCAACGTATTGTCGAGATAGGCCTCAAAGTGGGCCTCAGACGAGCTGCAGCTCACCGAGACCCCCCAGCACCCGGAAGGTCCGGGTTGCGCAGTTTCCCTGGGCCGCCGTCTCTCGTTCGCGCAGTTTGTGCGCGAGCGCAAGCTTCCCGCGATGGATCAGCGTCTTCACGTTTCCGAGCGACAGCCCCATCGTGGTCGAGATCGTCTGATAGTCCATGTTGTCGTAGAAGCGCAGCGCGAGGACGGTGCGCGTACGCTCGGGGAGTTCCGCCAGCGCGGCTCGCACTTCGGCCTCGGCTTCAGCTCGCAGAACGCGGCCGGCCGGATCGGCATCGGTCGAGACGTCGGGAACCGTATTCTCCATCGTCTGCTCGTCGGCCAGATCGGCGACCGGCGGACGCCGCTGCGAGCGGCCCAAAAACGTGCGCACGACGTTGCGCGCAATATGGTAGACCCAGGTCGAGAAGCGGCCCAGATCGGGATTGAAGGTGCCGAGGTGGGCGTAGGCCCGCAGGAACGTCTCCTGGGTCAGGTCCGCCACATCGGAAGGCTGGCGGATCGAGGCCCCGATAAAGGAGGCAATCCCTCGCTTGTAACGCTCTACGAGAACTCCGAATGCATCGCAGTCGCCGTCGAGAACGGCCTGGACGAGTCGCTCGTCGGGAACGTCGGGGACAGGCTGTGCGGCCATCCTAACCCATGATACTGCGGCCGGCGGCACAAGTTTCCGGCGCCCGAGGGACCGGGCACGGCGGGCATTCCGGCGAACTCGGCCGCAGCGATGACTGCGACCACCGATCGAGTGCAGGCTGCCGCCGTGGTGCGGATCGTATGACGGCCGGGCGGATCGCCATCATCGGCGGTTCCGGTCAGCTCGGCGCGGCGCTGGGGGAAGTTTTCCGTGAACGCGCGGTCGCGTGCCCGCCGCACGCCGAACTGGCCCTCGAGCGTACCGGCGAGGTTGCCGGTCTGCTCGACGCCTTCGCTCCCGACGTGCTGATCAATTGCGCGGCGTTCCACCACGTCGACGGCTGCGAGCGGGAGCCGGAGCGTGCGTTCGCCATCAATGCGCTGGCGGTCGACCGCGCCGCCGAGGCCTGTGCGTCGCGCGGCGTCACGTTCGTCACCTTCAGCAGCGATTACGTCTTCGACGGCACGCTGGCGCGGCCATATCGCGAGGACGATGCGCCGAATCCGCATACCGTCTACGGGGCCTCGAAGCTCGCGGGCGAGCTGCTCACTCGCCGGCACGGCTCACGTCACCTCATCGTACGGACGAGCGGCGTTTTCGGTGCCGCTGGCAGTTCAAACAAAGGGCTTACGCTGATCGAGCGCGCGCTTGGCCAGGCGGAGCGCGGCGAGCCGACGGCGATGGTCGACGACATCGTCTTTTCGCCGTCTTACGCGCCGCACGTTGCGCGCGCGGTACGCGACCTCGTCGACGGTCAGGCCTACGGTACGCACCACGTGACCAATGCCGGAAGTTGCTCCTGGTATGGCTTCGTCCGTACGGCGTTCACGAAGGCCGGTTTAGCCGAAGCGCCGCTCGAACCGGTGACGTATCGCAGCCTCGGGAATCGCACGCCGCGGCCGGCGCAGTCGCCGCTTGCGAACACGACCTTCACGGCGCTCGGGATCGATGCGTTGCCGCCATGGACTGCGGCGCTCGATGCCTTCTTGGCGGCGCGCGCGGCACGGCTCGCGTCGACGCGCTAACACCGCAGGCTCCGACTTCCCGTCGCGGAAAGGACGCGCGATGCACGTTCTGGTGACCGGCGGCGGCGGTTACATCGGTCTCGAACTCTGCCGTCTGCTGCTCGAACGCGGGGATTCCGTTCGCGTCGTCGATCGCTTCTTTTTTGGTGAAGGGCCGTTGCGGGAACTCGCTCGCGACGCAGGCGGCCGCCTGACCTATACGGCCGGCGACGTACGCGCGATCGAGGAGGCGTGGCTGGACGGGATCGAGGGCGTCTCGCACCTGGCCGGACTCTCGAACGATCCGACCGCCGAATACAACCCCGAAGCGAACTGGCAGATGAATGCCGTGGCGACGGAGCGGCTGGGCGCAGCCTGCAAGCGCCGCGGCATCGCACGCTTCGTATTCGGTTCGTCCGCTTCAATCTACGACGGGATTGGGCCGGGCATGTTCGACGAGCTCACGGCGGTGGCACCGCGCGGCGCGTATTCGATCTCGAAGAAGTTTGCCGAAGACGCACTGCTCGAGCTGGCCGATGACGATTTCGCGCCGACCATCCTGCGGCAAGGGACGGTCTACGGCTGGTCGCCGCGGATGCGCTTCGACCTGGTCGTGAACACGTTCCTCAAAGATGCGGTGACCGTCGGAAAGCTGTTTCTGCACGGCGGGGGCTGGCAATGGCGGCCGCTGGTCGACGTCAGCGACGTCGCGCGCGCGCACGCGGCCGTTTTAGCCGCCCCGCGTTCGGCCGTAGGCAACGAAATTTTCAACGTCATGCAAGAAAACTACCAGGTGCGTCAGCTGGCGATGCTCGTCGCCGGTTCGTTGTCGTTGCACGGCCGCCAGGTCACGCTCGAAGAGGCCCCGCTGCCGAAACTGGTGCGCGATTACCGCATGACGAACCTCAAGCTGACCCAGCGCCTCGACTTCACGCCCGCGGTCACCGTCCTCGAATCGATCGATACGATGCTGCGCCGGCTGCCGCTCGACGATGTCGGCTGGCTGGCGAACCCGCGCTGGTATAACATCGCCTGGATGAGCGTGCTCGAAGAAATCCACGCCTCGCAGCGGGATTTCGCAACGATTTACTAGCCGCCGAACGATTCGCTGGCGGAACGCCGGGCGGCGGGCCGGAAGCTGGGCGCATCATGGAACTGCGAATCGACCGCGAGGCCGTCGCGGCCGCGCGCCGGCTCGCCAATGCGATCGTGGACCCGATCGACGAGTTCATCAGCCGCCACTCCACGGTCAGCGTCGAACGCACCGTCGCGCGGCTGTGCGGGATCGACGGGGTCGACCGTTCCGGCGTGCCGCTGCCGAACCGGCTGGTTGACGCGCTGCCCCATCCCCCGCGCGGCGTCGCGCGCGCGCTCGGCGCGGCCGTTGCGGAGTCGGGCCGGTCACCGCAGCAGGTTGCCGAAGCGGTGGCTGCCGGCGAGCGTCTTCCCGACGATACCGGGACGCCGGAGGCCGCCGTTCGGGGCGCCCTTACGCCGCACGTCGAGCGCGGTCTCGCCCGCATCGATGCGAACCGTGTCATCCGCGAGGCCGCGTTGGCGCGGCTGCCGCAGGCTCAGCCGCCGCTGCTCTATGTTATCGTCGCCAGCGGCAACATCTATGAAGACCGCACCGCGGCGGTGGCGGCGGCGGAGGCCGGAGCGCAGATCGTCGCCGTCATCCGCTCGACCGCGCAGTCGTTGCTCGACTACCTTCCCTTCGGCGCCACCACCGAGGGTTTCGGCGGGACGTACGCGACCCAGGAGAACTTCCGCATCATGCGGGCCGCGCTCGACGAGACCTCGGAGCGGCTCGGACGCTACGTCATGCTCACCAACTACGCCAGCGGTCTGTGCATGCCGGAG
>Ga0302324_100008733_pt1 | contig 21315 bp, 21 predicted proteins | sample Palsa_T0_1_FD_201949 | JGI IMG/M metagenome (GOLD analysis project Ga0302324, IMG submission 201949) | Peat permafrost microbial communities from Stordalen Mire near Abisko, Sweden - Palsa_T0_1 | ecosystem: Environmental > Terrestrial > Soil > Palsa > Peat permafrost | place: Sweden: Abisko...
CGCGCGCCAGCACCTGCACGTGACCGCCCTCGATCGCCTGTAGCAGCGCGATCAGACCGTCGATGTCCATCGCCTCGTGCAGGCTGTCAAATATCGTCTGGCGCACCAGCGGGTGATCGGGCACTTCGCGCTCGCCGCTAAGGTTCTCGGCACAGGCCAGCTGGTCGGGGAACAGCACCGCGATCAGGTCTTCAGCCGCCATGCGCTGCAACGGCGCCGGCGTCTTGCTGCCGGCGCGCCAGCGCCTGATCGCCAGCGAAATGCTGGCGTTCCAGCGCCAGCGCGTGGTGAACAGCGGCGCATCGAGCAGCGCCTGGATCAGTAGCGGCTCGACGCTGCTGCTGCTGAGGAAACGCGACACCTGCTGCAGCTCGAAGCTGTGAGTCTCCCCGAGCGACAGCACGATCGCATCCTCGGTGGCCGCCGCCTGCAGTTCGAAATTGAACGCGCGGCAAAAGCGCTTGCGCAGCGCCAGGCCGAAGGCGCGGTTGATGCGGGCACCAAACGGCGCGTGGATCACCAGGTGCATGTCGCCGGCTTCATCGAAGAAGCGCTCGAAGATGACGCGCTGCTGGGTCGGCAGCTGCCCGAGCACCGCCTTGGCAGCCGCCAGGTACTCGACCAGCTGGCGCGCCGCCGACCCATCCAGCCCGTAGTACTGCATCATCTGCTGGATGCATTGCGCAATGGCCACCGGATCCACCACCGGCAGGGCGGCCTCTACCTGCGAGCGCAGTGCCGACACGGCAGCCGACAGCTCGGTACTGCGCGCCGGTGCCTCGCCCAGCCAGAACGGCATGGTCGGCGGCTGTCCCTTGGCATCCTCGACCCGGACCCTTCCGGCCTCGACCCGCAGGATGCGATAGGAGCAGTTGCCGAGCTGGAACACATCGCCCGCGAGGCTCTCGACCGCGAAGTCCTCGTTCAGCGTACCGATGAACGTGCCGCTCGGCTCGAGCACCACCTGGTAGTCGGCATTGTCGGGAATCGCCCCGCCGCAGGTGATCGCGGTCAGGCGTGCGCCGCGGCGTGCGCGCAGCCGCCGATTCACCGCGTCGCGGTGCAGATAGGCGCTCTGGCGTCCGCGCCGGGTGCTGAAGCCGTCGGCCAGCATCCGCAGCAGCTGGTCGAAGTCGGCCCGCGCCAGCGCCCGATACGGCCACGCGCGCCGCACCAGCGCGTACAGCTCATCCTCGCCGTACTCGCGTGCACTGATTTCCGCCACCAGCTGCTGCGACAGCACGTCGAGCGGTTGCGGCGGTATGCTCAGCGCGTCGAGCTCGCCGGCGCGCACCGCGCCCAGCAGTGCGGTGCATTCGACCAGGTCATCGCGGCTGAGAGGAAACAGCCGCCCCTTGGGCACGCCGCTGACCGCGTGATTGGCACGGCCGACACGCTGCACCAGCGTTCCGATCGAGCGCGGGGTGCCGAGCTGGCACACCAGGTCGACATCGCCGATATCGATGCCCAGTTCCAGCGACGCGGTCGCCACCAGCGCGCGCAGCGAGCCGCCCTTGAGGCGCTGCTCGGCATCCAGGCGCTGCTCCCTGGCAAGGCTGCCGTGATGCGCGGCGATATTTTCCGTGCCGATGCGCTCGCTCAGGTGGCGCGTGACGCGCTCGACCATGCGGCGCGTGTTGGCGAAGATCAGCGTGGTGCGGTGTTCCCGGGTCAGGCGTGCCAGCTGGTCGTAGAGATTGTCCCACACCTCGTTCGACATGATCGCCTCGAGCGGCGAATCCGGCAGCACCAGCGCCAGATCGCGCGGCCGCGCGTGGCCGCCGTCGATGATCACGCAGTTGCGCACCGGATCGGCCGCGAGCGACTCGGCAGCCACCGACGAATCGGTGGTCGCCGACGAAGCGGCGCCCCCGGCGCTGGCCGTGCCGAGCAGGAACCGGGCCACCTCTTCGATCGGCTTCTGCGTCGCCGACAGCCCGATGCGCTGCAGCGGCTGCGCGCACAGGTTCGCGAGCCGTTCCAGCGACAGCGCCAGGTGCGCGCCGCGCTTGCTCGGCGCCAGCGCGTGGATCTCATCGATGATCACCGAACGGGTGCTGGCCAGCATCCTGCGTCCGGACTCGCTGGTGAGCAGCAGGTACAGCGACTCCGGCGTGGTCACCAGGATATGCGGTGGCGATCGGCGCATCGCCGCGCGTTCGCTCTGCGGCGTATCGCCGCTGCGCACCTGGGCGCGAACCGGCGCCGCCGCCAGGCCCATCGCCGCAAGTTCCGCAGCGATGCCCGCGAGCGGCAGCTCGAGGTTGCGTCTGATATCGTTCGACAGCGCCTTGAGCGGCGATACGTACACCACCTGCGTGGCATCCGGCAGTTCGCCGCGCACCGCCTGGCGCACCAGCGCATCGATCGCGGACAGGAACGCCGCCAGCGTCTTACCCGAGCCGGTCGGAGATGCGATCAGCGCGTGACGCCCGCTGGCGATCGCCGGCCACGCAGCGCACTGGGGCGCGGTGGGCTGCTGGAAATGCTGCGCGAACCAGCGCGCGACCGCGGGGTGAAAATTCTGCAGCGGCATGGCGCTGATTCTACCTCAATGGCGCCAGCGGCAGTCCGGCGCGGCGCTATAATCCGCAGCCGACCCCGATCTCGCACCACATGCACGATGTAGCGTACGCACTGTTTGCAACTTCCCTGGGCACCTGCGGCATCGCCTGGGGTGCGCGCGGCATCGTCGCGGTGCAGCTGCCGGAAGCGTCTGAGTCGGCCACGGTGCAGCGCCTGCTGCGCGCGCAGCGGGCCGCTGGCCGACAACGCCCTGGACTCGAGCAGCAGCCGATCATCGACGACATCGTGGCGTTGCTCGCCGGCCGGCCGCGCGATCTGCGCTACGCCCGGCTCGACCTCGCCCAGGTAGCGCCATTTCATCAGCGCGTGTTCGCGATCGTGCGCGCCATCGCGCCCGGCCAGACCCGGTCCTACGGCGAGGTAGCAGCGCTGTGCGGCGATCGCCAGGCAGCGCGTGCGGTCGGCCAGGCGATGGCGCGCAATCCATTTCCGATCATCGTGCCATGCCATCGGGTACTGGCGGCGGGCGGCAGGAGCGGAGGCTTTTCCGCTGCGGGCGGCGTGACCACCAAGCGGCGGCTGCTGACCATTGAGGGCGCGCTGAGCGCGGCGTCTGGTCCGACCGGCACCGTGTCGCAGGCGTTCTAAAGTCGCGCCAGCTGCCATGCGAAACCTGCTGTCGCTACAACGGTGCAAGGCGCGGATCGTACTGTGGCTCGCCGGCGCGCTGGTCGGCGCGGCCGCGTTCCTGTCCCCTGCGGCCGCGGCTGCAGCGTCGGCCCCGGCGCCGGCACTCAGCACGCTGGTGGTGGCGCCGGACCTCGCCGGCGAGCTCGCCAAGTTCAAGCGCGTGCGCATGCCGTTCGACACCAGCGCGCTCAATGCGCGCGAGCGCAGCATGATCGGCAAGCTGGTGGAGGCCTGCCGCACCATCGACCGCATCTACTGGCAGCAGAGCGATCCGGACGGCCGGCTGCTGTACCAGCAGCTGCAGGGCAAGCAGGGCGTCGAAGCGCGCAACCTGCGCCGCTTCCTGCGCATCAACGGCAGCCGCTACGATCTGATCCGCGAGAATGCACCCTTTGTCGGTACTGCACCCGCGCCGCCGGGACGCAACCTGTATCCGGCCGACCTGACTCGCGCCGAATTCGACCGCTACGTCGCGGCGCACCCGGATCGCAAGGCTGCTCTGTTAGATCCGTGGGCGGTCGTGGTGCGCGCGGGCGCGGCACTCGACGCCGTGCCCTACCACGTGGTCTATCGCCAGTGGCTTGCGCCTGCGGCGCAGCTGTTGCGCGACGCCGCCGCGCTGTCGGATGACCCGGCATTCGCGAAGTTCCTGCGCCTGCGAGCCGATGCACTGTTCAGCGATGACTACCTGCAGAGCGACCTGGCGTGGCTCGACCTCGACAATCCGAAGTTCGACGTCATCTTTGCGCCCTACGAGAGCTACCTCGACGGACTGCTCGGCGTCAAGACCTCGTACGGCGCCGCGGTGCTGGTGCGCAACGACACCGAGAGCCGCAAGCTCGACGTCTACCAGCAATACGTGCCCGACATTCAGGACGCGCTGCCGCTGGCCGCCGAGGACCGGCCGTCGAAGCGGGGCCTGCGTTCACCGATGGAGATCATGGAGACGCCGTTTCGCGCCGGCGATCTGCGACACGGCTATCAGGCGGTGGCGGACAACCTGCCCAATGATCCACGTGTACATGAACAGCGCGGCTCAAAGAAGATCTTCTTCAAGAACTTCATGGACGCGCGCGTCAACAACGTGATCCTGCCGATCGCCCAGCGCCTGCTGCGCGCCGATCAGGCACAGCAGGCCTCGGCCGAAGGATACCTTGCCACCACGGTGATGCACGAGATCTCGCACGGGCTCGGTCCGGCATTCGCCCGCATCGGCGGCAGCAAGCAGGACGTCCGCGCCGCCATCGGGCCGACGTATTCCGGTCTGGAGGAAGCCAAGGCCGATATCGTCGGGTTGTTCGGTCTCAAATGGCTGGCCGATCACGGCAGCATCGAACCGCAACAGCTCAACGGCTATTACATCTCCTATGTGGCCGGCATCTTTCGCAGCGTGCGCTTCGGGGTAGCCGAGGCGCACGGGCGCGCCGAGATGATGGAGTTCAATTACCTGGCCGGACGCGGCGTGCTGGTGCGTGATCCGGGCAGCGGCCGCTACCTCATCGAGCTCGACCGCATGCCGGACGCGGTCGCCGATCTGGCGCGGGAGCTGCTGCAGCAGGAGGCGAGCGGCGAGCGGGCACGTGCCGAGGCCTGGTTTGCAAGGTACGGCGCGATGCCGGCCGAGCTGGCCAGGGCGCTGGAGGCAGCGCACGACGTGCCGGTGGACATCGATCCGGCGCCGGATTTCCCCGAGGACTAGCCGATCGCGAGGCCGGGGCCCTAAGATGCGCATCCCCTAATTTGCGGAGACGACCCGATGTATCTATTGAAAACGGCGGTCACAGCCTCTGTCCTGTCACTGGCCCTGGCGACTGCGGCGCTGGCCGCGCCCACCACCTACCACTCCGAACCGAATCACACCTTCGTGCGTTTCTCGTACAACCACATGGGCTTCTCGACGCAGGAATCGCGCTTCAACAGCACCAGCGGTACGGTCACCTACGACCCGGCGGCCAAGACCGCCTCGATCGATATGCTCATCAACACCAAGTCGGTCGATACTGGCTCGGATCTGTTCAATGGACACATTCAGGGCCCGGATTACCTGGATACCGCGCAATTTTCCACCGCCACGTTCAAGTCCACTTCGGTGAAGTTTGACGGCGACACGCCGGTGAGCATCGAAGGCAACCTGACGGTCAAGGGCGTCACCAAGCCGGTGACACTGAAGGTGACCTCGTTCAAGCACGGTTTGAACATGATGAAAAAAGACTCGATCGGCGCCGATGCGACCGGCACGATCAAGCGTTCCGATTTCAACATGAGCAAGGCCGTGCCGATGGTCGGCGACGAGGTGACGCTGGAGATCGCGATCGAAGCCATGGCTCCCTGACGACAGCAGCTATCCAGTAGCGGCGCGCGCTGCTGCTGGCTCGCCAGCTAGCTCAGGGCGCTGTCGGCTCCGGAGATCACGCGCGGTTCAGGCGGCGCCCTGATCTCGACGCGCACCTCACCGCAAGGTTCCACCCGTGAGCCATCGAGCGGCGCGGCTCGCAGCCTGACCTGGCGTGCCCAGCCAACCGCCATGTCATCGAATCGCCGGTCGCCCGACGACGCCAGCACATCGGCACTGAGGATGCTGCGGTCGGGCGCGATGCAGACCTTGACGATGGTCACTTCGCCCGGCGTGAAGCGCGGGCCGGCAACGACGAACGACACCGGCGAATCGTCGAATGGCGGCTGCCCCAGACGTGCCGAAGTCACCCGCCGCGGCGTAGCGACACAACCCGACACAACGGCAACGCACACTGCGATGACAACGGCGCTACGCATGCAATCCCCGCGCTCGAGCTGCAGCAGCCTCTGCAGCCGTAGCGGCATGATACGCCAGTCCTGACAAGGGGTCAAAAATCCCACTCGAATCATAAAGTTGCAGAATGAGCAGTGGTACCGCGTCGGACCTCTGGCAGGCGCCTTGAAGCATGCTTTCCCGGCCCCAGGTAAGGGATCATCGGAAACAATCAGGGGCCGGGCGATGGATCAGCCAGACATCAAGCAGGTGGTCTGCCCACACTGCAACGCGGTCAACCGGGTCCCGGAGGCACGCCTCGAGCAGCATCCGAACTGCGGCCAGTGCCACCAGGCGCTGTTCAGCGCAGCGCCGGTGGCGCTGACCGGCGCAACGTTCCAGAAGCACCTCGATCGCAACGACATCCCGCTGCTGGTGGATTTCTGGGCGCCGTGGTGCGGTCCATGCCTTTCGATGGCACCGCAGTACCAGCAGGCCGCCGGCCTGCTGGAACCCAGGGTGCGCCTGGCGAAGGTCGACACCGACGCGGAGCAGGCACTGGGCGCGCAGTTCAACATCCGCAGTATTCCCACGCTCGCATTGTTCCAGGGTGGCCGCGAAGTGGCCCGGCAGTCGGGCGCCATCGGCAGCGCGGATATCGTGCGCTGGGTTCAAAGCCATGTTCGCGCGCGCGAAGCAGCAGGTTAAACTGCGTTCCGACAGGCGCTCCGATGTCAGCCGACGGCGATAGTTATCTGCATGATCCATTCAGCGCGCATGCCGGCCATTTTCGTCGGCCACGGCAATCCGATGAATGCGCTGGCTCGCAACCCCTACACCGAAGGTTGGCGCTCGCTCGGCGGCAGCATCCCTAAGCCGCGCGCGATCCTGTGCGTGTCGGCGCACTGGTATGTCCCCAGGTCGGCCGTCACCGCGATGGCGCGGCCGCGCACGATCCATGACTTTGGCGGATTTGCGCGCGAACTGTTCCAGGTCGAGTACCCCGCTCCCGGCTCGCCTGACCTGGCGCGGCGCGTTGCCGATCTGCTGGCGCCGCTACCGGTAGACCTGGACCAGGCCTGGGGGCTTGACCACGGCGCCTGGTCGGTGCTGATCCACCTGTATCCCGACGCGGCGATCCCGGTGGTGCAGCTGAGTCTCGATGACACGCGCGACGCCGCCGCGCACTTTGACATCGGCCGCCGCCTCGCGCCGCTGCGCGATGAAGGCATACTGATCCTCGGCAGTGGCAATATCGTCCACAATCTGCATGCCTACGCCTGGGGCGACGACTCGGCCAAGCCGTACGACTGGGCCCTGCGATTCGAGGCCCGGGCGCGCGAGCTGCTGACCCGGGACGAGCTTGGTCCGCTGGTGGACTACGAATCGATGGGCCGCGACGCGCTGCTGTCCGCGCCGACGCCCGATCACTATCTGCCGCTGTTGTACGTGATCGCACAGCGCCAGCAGCACGAGCCGGTCAGTTTTCCGGTGCAGGGTTTTGACGGCGGCTCGATCTCGATGCTGTGCGTGCGCATCGGGTGAGCGCGACGCTTCGGCGCACGCTGCTGTTCGTGGCCGCCGCCGCCGCGGCCGCTGCCGCCATACCAGCGGCACAGGACGCGCGCGCGGGCTCGCCGTCGCTTCGTATCGGCGCGCTCTCGCTGCAGCGCTGCGAGATCGGCCGCCGCGGCATCGGCGGCGTCGGCACCGCACGCGCCTGGTGCACCCGCTTCGATGTGCCGGAGGACTGGAACGCGCCGGCCGGCCGGCATATCGGTTTGCGGGTGGCGATCGTCAGGAGCAGCGCGGTGCGCAGCGAGCCCGACCCGGTGGTATTCCTGGATGGCGGCCCGGGAGGCGCGGCGAGCGAGGATTACCCGGCGCTGGCGCCGGCACTGGCGCCGCTGCACAAGCGGCGCGACATCGTGTTGATCGATCAGCGCGGCACCGGCGGTTCCAATGCACTCGGCTGCCAGCCGGCGCACGACGCCGACGCGCCGACGGCGCCACCACCACCCGGGCGTGAGATTGCCGCCAGCGCGGCAATGGTGCAGCAGTGCCTGGCGGCGGTGCGCACGCACGCGGCGCCCGAGCACTACACCACCAGCGATGCGATCCGGGATCTGGAAGCGGTACGGCAGGCGCTCGGGGCACCGCCGCTCGACCTGCTCGGCGTCTCCTACGGCACCCGGGTCGCGCAGCAGTACGCGGCGCGCTATCCGGGCTCGGTGCGCAGCGTGGTGCTCGACAGCCCGGTTCCCAATACGCTCGCCCTCGGCAGCGAGCATGCGCGCAACCTGGAACAGGTGCTGAAGGCGCTGTTCGCGCGCTGCAGTGCCGATGCCGCCTGCCGGCACGGCTTCGGCGACGGCTACGCGACGCTGTATCAGCTGCGCGACCGGCTGCGCGCGCGGCCACAAACCCTGACGCTGCGCGATCCATCCAGCTATGAGCCGTTGCAGCTCGAGTTCGGAGCCGAGGATCTGGCCGCGGTGGTGCGCATCAATGCCTACAGCCCGGTCACCGCCGCGCTGCTGCCGTTGACGCTGTACCAGGCCGATCACGGCAACTTTGCGCCGCTGGTCAGCCAGAAGAAATGGATATCGGATGACCTCGGCAGCCAGATCACCGGTGGCATGGAACTGTCGGTGGTGTGCTCCGAGGATGCCGACCTGCTCGCACCCCGGCCCGAGGATGCGACCACGCTGCTGGGCAACGATCAGATCGCGAAGATTCAGTCCGCCTGCGCGGTCTGGCCCCGGGGCGAGCGGCCGGCGGATTTCCATCAGCCGCTGGCGTCCGCTCTGCCGGTACTGATCCTGGCCGGCCAGTACGATCCGGTGACCCCGCCCGCCTACGGCAACGCGATGCTGCGCACACTCAGTAACGCCCGCCTGCTGCTGGCGCCAGGCCAGGGTCACGTCGTGCTCGGCGCCGGCTGCATGCCGCGGCTGGTGGACCAATTCATCGACCAGCTGATGCCACGCGCACTCGACGACCGCTGCCTGCTGCAGCTCGGCGATACCCCCGCCTTCATCGACTTCAATGGGCCGTCGCCGTGATCCAGCTTGAGCAGCTGCACAAGCGCTTCGGCGCCAAGACCGCGATCGAGGACGTGAGCTTCACCGCCCACGACGGGCAGATCACCGGACTGCTGGGACCCAACGGCGCCGGCAAGACCACCACGCTGCGCATGCTGTATGCGCTGCTGCAGCCCGACCGTGGCCGCGTGACGGTCGACGGCATCGACGCCGCGCTGCAGCCACTCGAGGCGCGCCGCCGGCTGGGCGTGCTGCCGGACGCGCGCGGACTGTACAAGCGGCTCACGGCGCGCGAGAACATCGCCTACTTCGCGCAGCTGCACGGCCTGGATGCGTCGCGCATTCAGCAGCGTATCGGGGTGCTGATCCAGGCGCTGGCCATGCAGGCCATCACCGATCGGAGGGTCGAGGGATTCTCGCAGGGCGAGCGCGTCAAGACTGCGATCGCGCGCGCACTGGTGCACGATCCGCATCATATCGTGCTCGATGAACCGAGCAACGGCCTGGATGTCATCGCGACCCGCGGCCTGCGCGACTTCCTGCGGCAGCTGAAGTCCGAAGGCCGTTGCGTGCTGTTCTCCACCCACATCATGCAGGAGGTCGCGGCGCTGTGTGATCGCATCGTGATCATCGCCGGCGGCCGCGTGGTCGCCGACGGCACGCCCGAGGCGCTGCGCGAGCTGGCCGGCGAGCACAGCCTGGAGGAGGCGTTCGTCAAGCTGATCGGCACCGCGGCCGTCGGCGAGCTGGCATGAGTCCGACGCTGGCGGTGTATCTCAAGGAATGCCGCGAGAGCCTGCGCGACAAGCGCGTACTGCTCAATGCGCTGATCCTGGGCCCGCTGCTTGGACCGGTGCTGTTCGTCGGCCTGCTGCGCCTGGCCATCGGCCATGAACTCGAGCGCGCCGACAAGCCGCTGCCGGTGGTCGTCATCGGCGCGGAGCGCGCCCCCAACCTGGTTGAGGCGCTGCGACAGCAGGGACTGGAGGCGCTTCCTGCGGTGACTGATGTGGAGACAGCGGTGCAACAGCAGCGCGTGACGCTGGCGCTGCGCATCACCGCGCAATTCGCCGACGACTGGCGCGCCGGGCGTCCGGCGCAGGTCGAGATCATCTACGACTCCTCGGACCGCGATGGCGGTTCGCAGTTCGAGCGCCTCAAGGGCATGCTGGAGAATTACTCGCGCCGCACCGGCGCCATGCGCCTGATCGCGCGCGGGCTGCTGCCGTCGGTGAGCAGCGGGCTCTTGATTGCGAGCCGCGACCAGGCCACGCCGCAGGCGCGCGGCGCGATGCTGTTCGCGATGCTGCCGTACTTTTTGATCCTGACCAGCTTCCTCGGCGGCATGTGGCTGGCGATCGATTCGACCGCCGGTGAGCGCGAGCGCCAATCGCTGGAACCGCTGCTGATCAACCCGGTGCCACGCGCCCAGATCCTGCTGGGCAAGCTGTGCGCCGCCGCCACGTTCAGCGTCATCAGCCTGACGCTTGGCCTGGCGGCGTTCTCGATCGCAGCGCGCTTCCAGTCGTCGCAACAGCTGCAGATGAGCCTGAATCTCGGGCCTGCCGTGGCCGCTACGCTGCTGCTGCTGATGCTGCCGCTGGTGCTGCTGATCGTCATCTCGCAGATGCTGGTATCCGCTTTCGCCCGCAGCTATCGCGAAGCACAGACCTATGTGAGCCTGCTGCAGCTGCTGCCGCTGATACCGTCGATCGCATTGAGCGTGCTGCCGGTGACGCCACGGCTATGGATGTACACGCTGCCGCTGATCGGACAGCAGCTGACGATTCTGCGGCTGCTGCGCGGCGAGGCGGTGAACGCGCTGCCGCTGGCGTTGTGTACCGTGGTGACGCTGTTGGCTGCCGGCGCGGTGTTCCTGGTCACACGGCGGGTCTACGAATCCGAGCGGCTGGCGGTCAATGCCTAGCGGCACCGGCAGCGGCAGCGGCAGCGGCAGTCGCGCCGACGACCGATTGCGCCGGTTCATCGAGCGCCACGCGCGGCTACTGGTGCTCACCGGCGCCGGCTGCAGCACTGAGTCCGGCATACCCGACTATCGCGATGCCGACGGCGACTGGAAACGCTCGCCGCCGGTGATGTTCCAGGCGTTCATCGGTGAGGCCGCGATCCGCCAGCGCTACTGGGCGCGCAGCCTGGTGGGTTGGCGGCGGTTGCGCGTGGCGCAGCCCAACGCTGCGCACCGCGCGCTGGTGCAGCTGCAGCGCGAGCAGCGGCTGCAATGCCTGGTGACGCAGAACGTCGATCGCCTGCACCAGCTCGCCGGCAGTGCCGATGTCATCGACCTGCACGGCCGCATCGATCGGGTGCGCTGCCTGAGCTGCCAGGTACGGCTGCCGCGCGAGCAGCTGCAAACGGAACTGCTGCGGCTCAATCCAACCTTGGCCGCGCTCGATGCGACGGCGGCGCCCGACGGCGACGCCGATCTTGCGGCGGCCGATTTCAGCGGCTTCCAGGTACCACCGTGCTCGCTGTGCGGCGGCCTGCTGAAACCAGACGTGGTGTTCTTCGGCGAGAGCGTTCCGCCGGATCGGGTGGAACTCGCGATGCTGCATTTGCGCCAGGCCGACGCCCTGCTGGTGGTCGGCTCCTCGCTGATGGTGTACTCCGGATATCGCTTTGCCCAGGCCGCGGCAGCGGCCGGCAAGCCAATTGCCGCCTTGAACCTCGGTCGCACGCGCGCCGATGCGCTGCTGAGCCTCAAGGTGAGCGAGCCGTGTGCCGCGGCGCTGGCTTTCCTGCTGCCGCCGCCGGCGCTGGCCGCTACGTCATCAGCGCGCTGATGGCCGCGCGCTCGTCGGTGCTGAGCTCGAAGTCGAATATCTCCAGGTCTTCGCGCATATGCGTGGTCGAGGTGGTGCCGGTCAGCGGCACGATGTCGCTCTGGGTCAGGTAGCGAAACAGAATCTGCGCCGGCGTGCGCCGGTAGCTTGCGGCGGGGGCCGTGACCGCGTCGTCGGCCAGCAGCTTCGGATTGGCGGTCAGCGTCCAGAAGCTCTGGTAAATGATGGCGTGCTGGCGGCAGAACTCACGCAGCTGCCGGTCATAGCCGGTCTGGGCGTAGAAGCGATTCTGCAGTACCGCCGGCTTGACCATGGCTGCCTGGTACAGCGTGGCAAGTGTCGCCGGGCTGTAGCAGTTGCTGATGCCCAGCTGTCGCGCGCCGCCGGCCTGGAAGATCTGCTCCATCGCGCCCCACACCTGCGTCATCTGGCGCCGATCGGGTAGCGCGGAGTGCAGCAGCAGGCAGTCCACATGGTCGGTCTGCAGGTTGCGGATCGACGCGATGAACGACTGCGCCACCTGCTGCGCCAGCGGTGCGTTCGGGTCGTACGGCACCTGCGCCGGATCCTGGCCCGACAGCGGCGTGAACTTCGTCTGCAGGTAGAGATCGGCGCGCGTCAGCTTGTCGTTCAGGCACGCCGCCACCGCCGCGCCGACACCGGCTTCGTTGTAGTGCTTGGGCTGGCAGGCGGTGTCGATGCCGCGAAAGCCGCGCTGGATCGCGGTACGTACCAGCTCCTGGGTACGCGCCTTCTTCCAGGCGGTGCCATAGAGGATCCTGGGACTGCGCACCCCCTGGCTGGAAACCAGATAGTCGTTGTCCGCCATGCGGCGCCGATCATACTGCTGCCGGCGCAGGCGCAGGCACAGGGTACGCAGCGCAGATCCCGGCAGCGACGGTATGCGCACCGCTGGACCGTCTGGGTCGGTGCACTGGCTAAAACCAGGATCGAACCATGAACCAACCACTATTCAACCACTATTCAACCATCTCCTGACTATTTCCTAACCACTTTCTGACCATTGTCTGAGTATTGTCCTCAGCGAGGGCTGTCAGCCGCCACCGGTGGCACACACGAACAGCTGCGCCGGCGGCAGATTGCGCCGCTCGAAGCTACGGCGCACATCGCTGAAGGTTCGTTGCAGCACCGGCAGCACGCGGCTGGTGAACTGATACACGAGGAAAGCGCCGCCGGGCGCCAATGCAGCCCGCGACTTGGCGACGATATCGGCGCGTACTGGCTCCGGCATGCTGCCGAGCGGAATGCCGGAAATGATGTAACTTGCCAGCGGCAGTCCCAGCCGCTGCAGTACCGACTGCACCTGCACCGCTGACGTATGCACCACGTGCAGGCGCGGATCCGGCAGCGAGTTCGGCAGGAAGCGTACGAACGCACGGTTGGTCTCGATCGCGACCAGGTGCGCGTCGCGGTGCATGCGGCGCAGGATCTCACCGGTGATGGTGCCGACGCCCGGCCCATACTCCACGATGACGCGGGCGCGCTCCCAGTCGATCGGCTCGAGCACCTGATCCACCAGAAAGCGTGAACTGGGGATGATCGAGCCGAGCATGTACGGGTGGCGCAGGAAGTTGCCGGCAAACAGCAGCATCTCCACCGTCCGCGATCGGGTTGTTTTTTTCATAGCGGGCCTCACAGGTAGAAGAAATATAGCATCAGGCCGCCACCCCGGCCCAGCGCGTACTCGCCTGCCACAGCGACTCCTGCAGTTGCAGGTCGTACGCCAGTGGCGCCGCCGCCTGAGGCTGCTGGTGTTCGTCGAAATAGCAGCCGCTGATGCCGGCCACCGGGTCCGACAGCGCCAGGTACAGGCTGGTGCGCGCGCCGCGCTCGCAATCCAGGATCACGCGGCTGAGCAGCGGCTTCACCGGGCGCAGCCAGCGCGGCAGCAGATTGCTGGCAACCACGCCCGGATGCAGGCAGTTGGCGCAGCGGCGCGTGCCGGCAAGGCGGCGCGCCAGCGCGAAGCAATGCAGCACGTTGGCGAGCTTCGACTGCGCATAGGCGGCGATCGCGCTGTAGTGGGCGCGCGCGTTGCTGATGCGGTCGAAATCGATGCGACCGCGGTAGTGCACCCGCGACGCGACGTTGATCACGCGGGCGGTCTCGCCCAGGCGGTCCATCAGCAGCGCGGTGAGCAGGAACGGCCCCAGGTGATTGGTGGCAAAAGTGAGCTCGTAACCATCCACCGACATGCGATGCCGGCTGCTGACCATGCCGGCGTTGTTGATCAGCAGGCCGATCGGACCGAAGCCGGCGCGCACCGCGGCGGCGGCGGCGCGCACCGAGGCCAGCGACGCCAGGTCGCAGTGGACCACGTCAATCGCGGCCCCCGCGACCTGGCGGCTGATGTCAGCGCGCAGCACCTGCGCGGCGGCAACATCTCGGCACAGCATCACGACGGCGCGCCCGGCGCTCGCCAGTTCGCGGCTGGTAACGCGTCCGATGCCATGCGTGGTTCCGGTGATGACCGCCACTTCGTTCACGCGACCACCGCGTTCATGCGACCACCGGCTGCACGCCTTCGCCGGCGAGCGTGAGCAGCGGCTCGCCCATGCGTATCACGCAGCCCTGGCGCAGCTTCCCGTACAGCCCGACGCCCGGCGGCGCGAACGCGATGATGGTCGAGCCGTGCTGGAACCAACCCATCTCCTCGCCCTTGCGCAGCGTCGCGTCGCACGGAATGACATTCGGCCCGCGGTACTTCAGGTGCAGCAGCAGGTCCAGGAAATGCAGCCGCACGCTCGCCACCAGGATGGCTGCGACCGGCACCAGCGTGATCAACTCTCCGCCCGGCGCCAGCCGGCAGCGGATGATGGCGCGCTCGTTCTTGCAGAACAGTCGCTCGACCCGGCGCAGTGCGATCGGATTGACGTTCCAGGTGTCGCCGGATATGTAGGTCACCTGCTCGACGCGACAGTCATACGGGGCATGGAAGCGGTGGTACATGCCCGACGTCAGCCGCAGCGTCACGTACGATCCTTTCAGATAGCTCTGCACCAGCTGCTCATCGCCCAGCAGGTCCATCAGCGTGTAGGGAAATCCCTTGGCCTGCAGCACCGATCCGTCGGCGACTGTGCCCATGGCCCCGACGATGGCGTCGCACGGGCTCACCAGCACGGCGGGGTCGGGGTCGATGCGGCGCGCGCCGTCCTTGAGCTCGCGCGTGAAGCATTCATGCAGGCTCCTGAAGCGGGTGCTGCGCGCTTCGCTCAGGTCGAGCTCGCCGAACAGCCGCCACAGCGCAAGGCACAGCTCACGCACCATCGGCTGCTCGATGCGGCTCAGCCAGCCGGTGAACAGCGTCAACCAGCGGCGCGGCAGGCGGTTGGTCAGCAGGAAATTCAGGTCTTCCTGCTGGGTGACTTTGGCGATTATCGAGCGTGGCGTCATCGAACTGTCATTAAAGCGCCATAGTTTGCCGGCCATGCTGTGGTACGTTGCCGGCGCGTCGATGTTGGTGGTGCTGCTGCGCCTGGCGCAGCCGCGTCTGGCGCTGTCGCGCGCCAAGCACCCCTCGATCGCAGGTCATGCGCGCATCGCGCGGCGCATCGCCGCGCTGATCCCCCACTACGAGTACGACCAGGCAAGCTTCTTTCGCGCCGACGATGCCCCAGCCGAGGTCGCCGCGCGCCGGAGCGCCGGATTCTTCCAGCTCGCGGACCTGTACCGGCAGCGCTTCAGCAACACCGTAGCGCTGACCGACCAGATCCAGGACAGCGTCTCCGACCTGCAGTTCACGGCCCGCTACCGGGTGCCGTTCCAGTTCAGCCGCCTGGTACGCGAACACCTGCGCGGCGGTGCGTTCCTGCAGTCCTCCGCAGGCACCACGGTAACCGATCTTGACGGCAATAGCTTCTACGACCTGACCGGCTCCTACGGCGTGAACCTGTTCGGCTATGACTTCTACAAGGAGTGCATCGAACGCGGCAGCGAGCGGGTGCGCGCGCTGGGGCCGGTGCTCGGGGCCTACCATCCGGTCATCGTCTACAACCTGCAGCGCCTGCGCCAGATCTCCGGGCTCGAGGAGGTGTCGCTGCACATGTCCGGCACCGAAGCGGTGATGCAGGCGGTGCGCCTGGCCCGATACCACACGCGCCGCAAGTACCTGGTGCGCTTCTGCGGCGCCTACCATGGCTGGTGGGGCGATGTTCAGCCCGGCGTGGGCAACCCGGTCACGGCGCGCGAGACCTATACCCTGAAGGACATGGACCCGGATTCGCTGCAGGTATTGCGCAGCCGCTCGGATATCGCCTGCGTGCTGGTCAATCCGCTGCAGGCACTGCATCCGAACGCCAATGCCCCCGGCGATTCCGGATTGATCGACAGCGCGCGCAGCGCGCGTTTTGACCGAACGGCCTACACCGCGTGGCTGGCGCAGCTGCGAGCGGTCTGCACCGAGCGCAACATCGTGCTGATCTTCGATGAGGTGTTCGTCGGTTTCCGCCTGGCGCTCGGCGGGGCGCAGGAGTATTTCGGCGTGCGCGCCGACATGGTGACCTATGGCAAGACGCTCGGCGGCGGGCTGCCGGTGGGCGCGGTGTGCGGCCGCGCCAACCTGATGAAGCGCTTTCGCGAGGACCGGCCGGCGGACATCTGCTTCGCGCGCGGCACATTCAACTCGCACCCGTATGTCATGGGCGCGATGCACGAGTTCCTGCAGCGGCTCGAGAGCGAGCCGGTGCGGGCGATCTATCGCGAGCTCGACCAGGTATGGGAGCGGCGCGCCGCGGCGCTCAACCAGCGCCTGCGCGCGGCGCAGCTGCCGGTTCAAGTGTCGCATCTGTCATCCATCTGGACCCTCACCTACCTGCGGCCGTCGCGCTACAACTGGATGTTCCAGTTCTACCTGCGCGCCGCAGGCCTGGCCCTGAGCTGGGTCGGCACCGGCAGGCTCATCTTCAGCCTGAACTACAGCGATGCAGACTTCGAGGCGGTAACCGAGCGCATAGTGGCGGCGGCCGCGCAGATGGCGGGCGACGGCTGGTGGTGGGAGGGCGCCAACCTGACCAACAAGCAGATCAGGAAGCGTGTGCTGCGCGAGCTGCTTCAGGCGCGCTGGGATACTTCCTCCATCGGGTCGATCAGCTCACCGCGCAGCAGATAGAGCGGCGCGCGGTAATACAGCATGATGTCGTGGAACGGGTCGGTGATGATCTTGGTGAGCCACACCAGGCCGGTCTGCACGTCCTGCTGGAAGAACAGCTGCACGGTGCGGAACACCAGGGCGCCAAAGCCCAGCGTCAGCCACAGCTGCCCGACGTGAGGCAGGAACTGCGCGGCACTCACCGGCTGCGGGAATATGCCGAGCAGTGTCGGGTCGAGCCACAGCAGCAGTGGCGACAGCGCCCACAGCGACAGCAGGATGATCTTGCGCTTCAGGTTGTAGCCGACCTTGATGTCCTCCTTGTGCTCATGGCTCGCCTGGTTGACGTCGTCATAGCCCTTGGGTTCGAAGAAGAAGTGACCCACCTGCCGGCTCACCATGGCCACCAGCCATCCAATCAGCGCGGACGCGACCGGGTTGGTGAAGATGCACCAATAGGCGGCCAGGAAGCTCAGCGCACTCACCAGGTGCAGCGACTGGTTGATGCGGCTGTGGTGGTAGTAGCGATGATCGTCCCATCGTTGTTTTTTCAGCGCTTCGAGGAAGCTTTGCATTCGGGTTCCCTTCAGTAATTGACGGCCCGCAAACATGGGCATGAAGGAAATATAGGAAAATGATTACCGCAGCATGACAGCGGCGCACGAACCGCCGGCCGTGTGACCCAGGTCGCTCCGGTGCGCGCAAGAAAAGCTTTGCCGTACCTTCATGCCGGCGTCACATGACGCGGTGATGATTGCGCCACGCATGAGGATCATGATCGTCAGCGACGCGTGGTATCCGCAGACCAACGGCGTCGTCAACACACTATCCCAGACCGCAGCATGGCTCGGTAAATTCGGTCACGAAGTGCGGCTGATCACGCCCGCCGACTTTCGTACCTTTCCGTGCCCGACCTATCCGGAAATCCGCGTCGCGCTGCTGCCGCAGTTCAAGATCGCGCGCAGCATCGCGGCTTTTCGCCCGCAGGCGCTGCACATCGCCACCGAAGGCCCGCTCGGCTTTGCCGCCCGGCGCTACTGCATCCGCCACGGCCTGCGCTTCACGACCTCCTATCACACGCAGTTCCCGCAGTACCTGCGCTCGCGGCTGCCCATGCCGCTGGCGGCCGGCTATGCGCTGCTGCGCTGGTTCCACGGTGCGGCGTACAGCTGCATGGTGAGCACCCCGGGCATGCAGGCTGAACTGGCCGCGCGCGGCTTTCGCAACCTGGTGCGCTGGCGGCGCGGCGTCGATACCCAGCTGTTTCGGCCGCAGGGCAAGCATTTCCTGTCGCTGCCGCGGCCTATCGCCGCCTGTGTCGGACGTGTTGCGGTAGAGAAGAATGTCGCCGCCTTCCTGCGCATGCCGTGGAACGGCACCAAGCTGGTGATTGGTGATGGACCGGAGCGCCAGCGGCTGCAGGCACAGTACCCCGCTGCGGTGTATGCCGGCTTTCGTTTCGGCGAGGACCTGGCGGCGCACATCGCCGCCGCCGATGTACTGGTATTCCCGAGCCTCACCGACACCTTCGGACTGGTCAACCTCGAAGCGATGGCCTGCGGCGTGCCGGTGGCGGCATTTCCGGTCACCGGCCCCATCGACGTGGTGCAGGACGGCGTCACCGGCGCCCTGGACACCGATCTGGCGCGGGCAGCGCGGCGGGCGCTGAACATCGATCCGCGCGCCTGCCGCGAACGCGCCCTGCAATCCAGTTGGGATACCTGTACCCACGAATTCGAGAGCAACCTGGTGGCGTGCCGCCAGGGCGTAGTGTCGCGCAGCCAGTCCCCGCAGTATGATGCCGCGTGACCGATGCAGTGCTGGTACGTCCCGTTGCGGCCACCGAGTTCGACGCCTGGGCGACTCTCTGGGACGGCTACAACACCTTCTACGGACGGCACGGTCCGAGCGCGCTGCCCGAGCAGATCACGCGCACCACCTGGCGGCGCTTCTTCGACGCCAATGAACCGGTGCATTGCCTGGTCGCCGAACGGGCAGGAGAGCTGGTCGGGCTGGTGCACTATATCTTTCACCGCACGACGATCCAGATCGAACCCACCTGCTATCTGCAGGATCTGTTCACCAGCGCTGCCGCTCGCGGCCAGGGCGTGGGACGCGCGCTGATCGAGGCGGTGTACCAGCGTGCCCGTGCAGCGAATTGCGCTCGCGTCTACTGGCTCACGCATGAGACCAACCACCAGGCGATGCAGCTGTATGACAGGGTCGCCGTGCAATCCGGCTTCCTGGTCTATCGCAAGGCTCTCTAGACGCACTGCTGCGGCAGCAGGATTGCCTACTTCACGCTGTAGCCACGCGCCTCCAGGCACGCGGTTTGGGCGCGCAGGTAATTCTGCCGTGTCGTCGGAGCCGTCGCGGCCGCCGAAGGACCGGCCGCAGGATCGGCTTCAGGCCCGGACGCCGCCGCCGGCACGCCGCCTGGCTGCGTTGGGTCGAACCCGCTCTGATCGGTTGCCCAGCGATGACATTCGTATCGATCGCGCGCCTGCTGATCGGCATTCTGGTCATTCTTCGGATACACGAACAGGTCGGCAGCAGTCGGCTCCTGCGGTGTTATCTGACTCTCGACCTCGGGCGGAGGGCGAATCGTCTCATACTCTCCTGCCGCTGCGTTCCACGAGTAGTAGTTCGCGTCCGCGTAGTAGTACGGCACATTGTTCCACCACAGCGTCGAGTAATAGAGCGGCAACGCGCCAAAGAACAGCCCGTACCCGAGCACGCCCCATCCGCCACCGCCGTAGTAACCATAGCCTCCACGCAGGCCGCCGTAACGACCACCGTAAGCGCCCATGTGTCCGCCATAGTGCCCCGAATAGCTCCTGGCGCCGCCGCCGTGCCCGCCACTCCCGTGCCCGCCACCGGGCGGACGCGCCAGTGCGGTGCCCTGAATGGCAACCGTTGCCACCAGCGCAACAGCGATGTACCGCAGGCCGCGACGGATCGATTGATTGTTCATGCTGACCTCGACTTCCCACGACCGGCAGTCGTGCCGGGCGTCGGGATCGTCATCAACCCAGTAGCCTGAACTCGCCGCTGCGGGGCGTCGGTGCGCCAGCACGCATTGGAGCGAACGCTTAAGGCAATGCGTCAGCGTCCCGCGTACAGGAAGCAGCCGCGCATGTGGTCGTTGACCACGCCGACGGCCTGCAGATAGGCGTAGACAATTGTCGTACCCACGAACCGGAAGCCTCGCTGCTTCAGATCCATGGAAATCCGGTCGCTCAGCTCGGTGCGCGCCGGCAGGCCGGCGCCGGAACGCGAGCGGCGGATGACCGGCTGACCGTCAACGAACCCCCACAGATAGCGATCGAACGAGCCCAATTCCTGTTGCACGGCCAGGAACGCGCGCGCGTTGCCAACCGTGGCGTCGATCTTCAGGCGATTGCGAACGATGCCCGGATCCAGCAGTAGGCGCGCCTGTCGCGCGGCAGTGAAGCGCGCCACCCTGGCGGGATCGAACCCGGCAAAGGCCTTCTGATAATTGGCGCGCTTGCGCAGGATCGTCAGCCACGACAGTCCGGCTTGTGCGCCTTCGAGGATCAGCATTTCGAACAGCAGCCGGTCGTCATGCACCGGCCGTCCCCATTCTGTGTCGTGATAGCGGATGTAGTCCGCGTTGCCGTCGACTACCCAGCTGCAGCGCTTTTTTGCGGAGTTTTCTCGCATCATCATCCTGCGCCTGCGAGGGCGCTGCTATGCCGGCAGGCCGGACTCGCGCAGGCGCGCCACCTCCGCGCGCGGCGGCGCCCCAAACAGTCGCCGGTATTCGCGGCTGAACTGCGACGCGCTCTCGTAGCCGACGCGATGCCCGGCGGCCGCGCAGTCGATGCGGTCGGTGAAAATCAGCCGCCGCGCCTCGTGCAGCCGCAGCTGCTTCTGGTATTGCAGCGGCGACATCGCGGTGACTTCCTTGAAGCGGTGATGCAGCGCCTACGGACTCATGTGCACAGCCGCGGCCAGCTGCCCGATGCGCAGTGGCGCCGCATAGTGCTGCTTGAGCCACTCGATCGCGCGCACGATGCGATGGCTGCCGCCGTTGCCCTCGGCAACGTCCACCAGGCGGTGGCCCAGGTCGCCGCGCAGTACGCGATAATAGATTTCGCGCTGCACCACCGGCGCCAGCACCGCGATGTCCTGCGGCGTATCGAGCAGCTTCACCATCCTCAATACCGCGTCCAGCAACGCCTCGTCCATCCGCGACACAAACAGGGCGCGATCGGCAGCGACTGGCGCGGCGCCGCGATCGCCCAGCTCCAGCAGCAGACGCGCGATTTCCTTCAGGTCCAGGTCCAGGCGCAGCGCCAGGTACGGTCGCTCGACGCTGGCATCGAGCACCTGGCCCATTGCGGGCAAGGTCACCGAGACCACCAGGTAGTTGAGGGCGTCGTAGTGATACATCTC
>Ga0302324_100008734_pt1 | contig 21315 bp, 13 predicted proteins | sample Palsa_T0_1_FD_201949 | JGI IMG/M metagenome (GOLD analysis project Ga0302324, IMG submission 201949) | Peat permafrost microbial communities from Stordalen Mire near Abisko, Sweden - Palsa_T0_1 | ecosystem: Environmental > Terrestrial > Soil > Palsa > Peat permafrost | place: Sweden: Abisko...
TTTGACAGCGGCCGTTGCGAACCGGGCCCGCGATACCGAAGCTGGCGGCGTCAACGGCCTGGCTGTGTTGGGCGCGAAACGTCCGCAGAATGTCTTCCAGACCGCTATGATCCCGGCTCGGAAATACTTCAATCGCCACCGGCGTAAGCGTGGCGGAGCTGGCATCGAACAGAGCCAGCCGGGAATTGGTGCCTCCGATGTCTCCGGCGAGAATCATTTGCAGGCGCTCCAGACGAGGCTGTCGCGGTGTAGCTTGCTTTTGTCTGGGTCCTTGGCGAAATCGTAGAGCGCCGCAGTGAGCATGCGTTTCGTCAAATCGCCTGGCGCACCAGCCTTTGGTTCTAATGTCAAGTTCGGTCTCTTCCGCACTGGGCGCCCCCGGTAATTCGCTTGGTCCGCGAAGAAGGCGTCTAGCCGCCCGCCGGGCGTTCCACATGGCCGCCAAATTTGTTCCGCATGCCCGAGAGCATCTTTTCCGCGAAGGTGTGATCCTGGCGCGAGCGGAAGCGCGTATAAAGCGATGCCGACAGGACTTCGCACGGGACCGCCTCTTCGATGGCTGCCATGATGGTCCAGCGGCCTTCCCCGGAGTCCTGAACGGTGCCGCTGAAGCGGCTGAGTTCGGCGTCCTCGAGCAGGGCCATTGCGGTCAGATCCAGAAGCCAGCTTCCCACCACGCTGCCGCGCCGCCACACTTCGGCGATCTCGGTCAAATCGAGATTGAAGCGATGCTGCTCGGGGAGTTCTTTGGAATTGGCGTACTTCATGATGTCAAAGCCTTCTGCATACGCCTGCATCAGTCCATATTCAATCCCGTTGTGGACCATCTTCACGAAGTGCCCCGAGCCGGAAGGCCCACAATGCAGGTAGCCTTGCTCGGCAGTTCCGCCCCGCCCGTCACGGCCCGGGGTGCGCGCCGTATCGCCCATGCCGGGAGCCAGCGTTACAAAAATCGGATCCAGGCGTTTCACCGCTTCGTCCGGGCCACCGATCATCATGCAGTAACCACGTTTGAGGCCCCATACGCCTCCGCTCGTGCCGACGTCGACATAGTGGATTCCCTTGGCCTTGAGTATCCCGGCCCGGCGGACGTCATCCTTGAAGTACGAGTTGCCGCCGTCGATGATGGTGTCGCCGGGATCCATCAACGCGGCGAGTGCCATGACTGTGCCTTCGGTCGCATCGCCTGCGGGAACCATCACCCAGGCGGCGCGCGGCCGGCTCAACCGCTGCACGAAGTCTTCCATGGATTGCGTGCCCGAGGCGCCTTCTCCGGCCAGTTGCTTGACGTTGTCGGAGCTCAGATCGAATACCACACACTGATGTCCACCCAACATCAGACGGCGAACCATGTTGCCGCCCATTCTTCCCAGTCCAATCATGCCTAGCTGCAATTTAGTGCTCCTTATGCTTTTGGTTCCTGTTTGCAGGATGTGTTTATGCCAGCGCCTTTTCTACCGCAGCCCGCAGGATCGCAAGACCGCCGTCGACTTCGCTCAAATGGACGCGCAAAGCGCGCCGGCTTCGTTCCAACAACACCTGGAAGTCGCCGCGCGCCTGGGCGGCCTTCACCACTCCGAACGTGAACTTCTGACCGGGTACCGCCAGATCCTGCGCGTCATCGCAGGTGATTTGCAAGAACACTCCCGTGTTCGGACCGCCTTTGTAGGCCTGCCCCGTCGAATGCAGGAAACGCGGGCCGAATCCCAGGCAAGTGGCGGCGCGCCGGGCGTCCCGGACCGCGGTGCGGATGGCCTGCAGCACATGCTCATGGGCCTGGTTCATTTCCACATAGGCCAGCAGTCCGAAATAGTCTCCCGCGCCCAGCCGGCTGAGGTGTGCGCGCAGATATCCGGCCAGAGTCGCGTCCTGGCCGGCAGCCTGGGCGAGCGCCGCGGTATTGGCGGCGTCGGTAAACAACTGGACTCCGCCTTCGGTCAGAATTGGAGTTTCCGCCGGAAGCGACCCGGTCCGCTCATATTCCGAGGTCAGCTTCTTGGTGGCGATCTTGCTGGCCTCCACGTCCGGCTGATTGAATGCGTTGATGCCGAGCACCGAGCCCGCCACGGCAGTCGCTATCTCCCAACGGAACATTTCCTGGCCCAGATTGTAGAGATCCGCCAACGATATGCGAATCACCGGGTGGCCGGCCTTGGCGAGGGCATCGACGGCCTGGTCCTGCGCCGGATCGAATCCCGTTTCGGTGCGGATGTAAGCGAACACACGATCGGCGCCGTAGGCTTCCGGATTGCCGAGTGGTTCGCGGTCCACCGGGATCAGTCCCTTGCCTTCCTTGCCGGTCGATTCCGCCATCAATTGTTCCAGCCAGGCGCCGAAATCCCAGACAGGCGGTGACGTTACTAGCGTGACTTTGTCGCGTCCGTTACGGGCGGCTACGCCCAGGATCAACCCCAGCAGCACGCCGGCGTTCCGGTCCACGGGCAGGCATGAGGAACAGGAGATGGCCATTACATCGGCTTGATCCAGGAAACGCGGAGCGTCCATTCCCATCACGGTGGCCGGTATCATGCCGAAATCCGACAGCGCCGAATAGCGCCCGCCGATCGATGGAACGCCATGGTAAATGTGGCGGAAGCGATCCCCCTCGGCGATCTGCTCGAATTTCGAACCCGGATCGGTCACGGCGATGAAGCGGCGCCCGGCTTCCTCGGCTCCTAACGCCTCTTTGACCAGCTCGAAGAAGTATTGCTTGAAGATGTTGGGCTCGAGCGTAGAACCGGACTTGCTGGATACGATGAAGATGGTGTTGGCGACCTCAATCTTGTTCTCAAACGCCTTCACCTGCGCGGGATCGGTGGAATCCAGCACGAACAACTCGGGGAAGCCCTCAATCTTGCCGAACGTCATCTTCAGAACTTCCGGGGCGAGACTGGAACCGCCCATTCCGAGCAGCAGCGCGTGCTTAAACGCGCCGCTCTTGATGTCGGCGGCCAGATCGGCAAAGTGCTCGCGGGAGGCCAGTTGATCTTCGGTGACGCCCAGCCAGCCCAGCCAGCGGCCTTCATCCGCGCCGGTCCACAGGGACGCGTCGCGAGCCCACAGGCGTCGCACTTTGCCCGCCATCTTCCAATCCTCAATGGCGGCCTGTAATTGCGCCTGGATGCCGGCGGGGAGGCTATAAGTCTGAGGATCCACCTCCTTGGTGGATACGAACTTGCATTTGGCGTCCACTGAGTTGAGCAGCTTGTCGAAGGGTTCCGCGAATAGTCTTACGGCCTGCGTCACCAGTTCGCCGGTGACCTGCTTCATGGAGATGCCGACCGCTTCCAGGGTCTCCATCACGTCTTGCGCGACATCCAGGTCGGCCTCCAGACTGGCCCGCGGCTTTCCGTGGTCGCGAAAAGCGTCGAAGGTAGCTGGCGGAATCGTATTCACGGTGTCCGGACCGATTAGTTCGTCGACATAAAGGACATCGGAATAACTGGGATCCTTGGTGCTGGTGGAGGCCCACAGAACGCGCTGCGTCTGCGCCCCCAGTTTGGCCAGGGGTTCCCAGCCGGGGCCGGAGAAGATGCTCTTATAGAGCTGATAGGTCAGCTTCGCGTTGGCGATGGCTACCTTGCCCATCAGGCTGCGCAACAGGGCCCGCTCCCGGGCGTCGCCCGCTTCCTTCAGTCGCGCTTTGAGGATGGCGTCGATCATACTGTCGATCCGGCTGATAAAGAAACTGGCTACGCTGGCCACCCTGCCCGTATCGCCGCCCGAAGCCGTCCATTTGTGCAGCCCTGCAATGTATGCCCGGGCGACTTTCTCATACATGTCCTGCGCGAACAGTAGCGTGACATTGATGTTTATGCCCTCGCTGATGGCCTGCTCGATTGCCGGAATGCACTCGGTGGTGGCGGGGATCTTGACCATCAGGTTCGGCCGGTTGACGGCTTTCCACAGCCGGCGGGCGTCCTGGATGGTACCTTCGCCGTCCTTGGCCAGGAAGGGAGAGACTTCGAAGCTGACGTAACCGTCCCGGCGATGCGTGCGCTCATACACCGGACGCAGCACATCGGCGGCGTCCTGAATATCTTTGACGGCCAGGCGCTCATAAATCGCCATGGCATCCAGGCCCTTTTCCTGTTGCAGTTCTAAAAGCGCCTCGGTGTAGTCGTTGCTGCCGGTGATGGCCTTCTCGAAAATTGCGGGATTCGAGGTCACGCCTCCGAGGCCATCCTCATCCAGCATCCGCTGCAGCTCGCCGCTCGAAATCAGGTTCCGGCGGATGTAGTCCAACCAGACGGACTGGCCATACCTGCTCAGCTCTTTCAGGTGATTGGCAACGGAAGGTTTGACGGTTGTCGCGGTACTCATACCTGGGATTTCCTTTCTTGCATGCACGTTTCGAACGCGCGGGCTTTCCGGCACAGCCGGATCTGGCGCTCCTCATTGGTGAACACTGCGCCGCCTTGAGCGGTGCTGCAGGTGCGCACGTCATGCTCTGAGCCGATCGCCATTCGCATGCCTCAGCCGGCTTTCGCGATCTGTTCCTTGGCCGCGGCCACCACCGCGTCGGGCGTGAAGCCGAATTTCTTCTGCAATTCCTTTAGCGGAGCCGAGGCGCCGAACGTCGTCATGCCGATGTGACCGCCGGCATAGCGCTCCCAACCGACGGTGGAAGCCTGTTCCACCGAAACGCGGGCCTTCACGGACGGGAGCAGTACACTGTCGCGGTATTCCTGGCTCTGGTGGTCGAACAACTCCCACGAAGGCATGCTCACAACTCGGCACTGGATGCCTTCCGCCAGAAGCTTCCGATTCGTATCCAAACACAGCGACAACTCGCTGCCGGTACCGATGAGGATCACGTCCGGTTTTCCTCCGGGGGCGTCCGCCAGCACATAGGCGCCCTTAGCCACGCCCGCCGCAGGCCCGTACTGCGTCCGATCCAAGGTAGGCATATTCTGGCGGGAGAGGATCAGCGCCACCGGTTCGTGGCGAAGCTGCATGATCACCCGCCAGGCCTCGGCCACTTCGTTGGCGTCGCCAGGGCGTATGACGATCAGACCCGGAATCGCCCGCATCGAAATCAATTGTTCCACGGGCTGATGCGTGGGCCCATCCTCGCCCACGCCGATGGAATCGTGGGTAAAGATGAGAATCACCGGCAATTCCATCAAGGCGGCCAGCCGTATGGGAGCCCGCGCGTAGTCGCTGAAGATGAGGAACTGCGATCCGAACGGCCGCAGCTTGCTCAACGACATGCCATTGAGGATGGAGGTCATGGCGTGCTCGCGGACACCGAAATGGAAGTTGCGGCCACCGTAATTGGCGGCCGTGAAATCTCCGGCATCGGCGAAAGTCAGGCGCGTTTTGGTGGACGGCGCGAGGTCCGACGAGCCTCCCATCAGCCATGGCACAACTTGCGCCACGGCGTTCAGCACTTTGCCCGAGGAATCCCGTCCGCCCATGCCTTTGGCATCCGGCGGAAACGTTGGTATGGCCTTTTCCCAGCCATCCGGCAGACCGCGATGCTGCATGCGATAGAGATTGTCGGCCAACTCCGGGTATTGCGCTTTGTACTGCTCGAACTTCGCCATCCAGGCTGAACTTAGATCCCGGCCGCGCTGGCCGATACGTGCCTGGAAGTGCTCATAGACCCCATCGGGGACCAAAAACTTCGCGTCTTCCGGCCAGCCGTAGTTCCGTTTGGTGAGCTTGATCTCTTCCGCGCCTAACGGCTCGCCGTGCGCCGCGCTGGTGTCCTGTTTATGGGGCGCGCCGTAGGCAATGTGGCTATCCACGATGATCAAGGTGGGCCGGTCCGAGGACTTGCGCGCGGTCTCGAATGCCCGCGTCAACATCTCCCGGTCGTTGGCGTCGCCCACACGAGTCACATTCCAATCGTATCCGATGAAGCGGGTGGCCACATCTTCGCTGAACGCCCACGAGGTGTTTCCTTCGATCGTGATCTTGTTATTGTCGTAGATCCAGCACAGATTGTTGAGCCGCAGATGTCCGGCCAGGGAGGCCGCCTCCGAGCTGACCCCTTCCATCATGCAGCCGTCTCCGCACAACGCGTAGACGTTGTAGTCCACCATTTCAAAACCGGGGCGATTGAAGTAGTGCGCCATCCATTTTGCGGCGATGGCCATGCCCACGCTGGTGGCTACTCCCTGACCGAGCGGGCCGGTGGTGGTCTCAATTCCCGAAGTCCAACGATACTCGGGGTGGCCGGGACACTTGCTGTCGAGTTGCCGGAAGCCCTTGATGTCGTCCAGTGTGACCGATTCGTGGCCCAGTGTCTCGTATTTCGGATTCACAGCCTTGACCTTGCACAAGTGCAGCGTGGAGTACAGCAGCATGGAGGCGTGGCCAATCGACAAAACAAAACGATCCCGGTTGGGCCAGATGGGATCGTCCGGGTCGAACCGCAAAAAATCCTGCCAAAGCGTATAGACGACCGGAGCCATGGCCATCGCCGAGCCCGGGTGGCCGGAGTTCGCCTGCTCGACGGCGTCCATGGACAGTGTGCGAATGGTGTTGATGCAGAGCCGGTCGATCGCCGCTGGATCTAACTGGGCTTGCGGAAACGTTGACATCCTGGGATTGCTCCTTAGCGCGCAGGGCACGGGAATGCTCCCCGCGAAATTCCACTGGGATGAAGGGGCAATTACACCGAAACCCCCGCGCACTTCCAGCACCCAGCCAATCTCCTGGGATCTGATTGTAGCCGATGTGTCCCGACTTGTACAGAAAAATTTGGCGATATCTGTCTGCCGCCCACTCTCAGCGTGCGGGGGCTTTGTGGGCCGGGCACTCCTGCGGCGCGGGCGGGTGCAGGCCGCCTATTGCGAGCGAAAGCTAGCCGTGGCAGGGCATAGTACTGCCACGCTATGTTCGAAATACGTAGCGGACTTATGAGACGGTCCATGTAAAAGGGCTGGGGAGCAACACTCCAAACACTGAGTGCCCGTAGTCCGCGAAGCATGGGCTCCTATGCGGCGATCGGCATCACGTAAACGAAATGCGTGTATAGTTGTTCCCTGGGGGCGCCGGCATCCCAGTTCTATGCTTGCTTTGAAGAGTGAGGACGAATGAAACCGATTCTGGATACTGCGGAGTACAAGCGATTACACGGCCCGTACCCAGGAAGCCTGGTGCGCCCTTGGCGCAAATGGGGCCCGTACACATCCGATCGCGCCTGGGGCACCGTGCGCGAGGACTACAGCGCCCACGGCACGGCATGGGACTACTTTCCTCACGAACTCGCCCGCAGCAAGGCCTACCGCTGGGGCGAAGACGGCATTGCCGGGATCTGCGACCGCTACCAGATCCTGGTGTTCGCGCTGGCTCTCTGGAACGGTCGCGACCCCATCCTGAAAGAGCGCTTCTTCGGCCTCAATAGCGGGGAAGGTAACCATGGCGAGGATGTCAAGGAATATTATTTCTATCTCGACAACACCCCGTCGCACAGCTATCAGAAGATGCTGTACAAATACCCGCAGCGCGAGTATCCTTACGGCTGGCTGGTCGAGGAAAACCGCCGGCGCGGCGGCCGCGGCTCCGAATTCGAGTTGATCGACACCGGCATCTTCGACGACGATCGCTACTTCGACGTCTTCATCGAATACGCCAAGGCTTCCGAAGAAGACATCTGCATCCGCATAGAAGCCGTTAACCGCGGTCCGGAGGATGCCGAATTGCACCTGATCCCGCAGCTCTGGTTCCGCAATAGCTGGGCCTGGAGCGATCCGCCGGGTCCCGAACCAAGCATCGTCCTGGCATCCGGCGATGGCGGGCTTTTGAACCTCGAGGCCGACGATCGGAGCGCCCGGCCGCCCCAGAACCTTCGCGATATCTACCAACTCGGCCCGTACCACCTCTACGGCGAAGCTTCCGGTACGCCGTTGTTCACCGACAACGAAACCAACGCGCCCCGCGTCTACGGTCCCGGAAATGCAAGTCGCAAGCCGCACGTCAAGGACGCCTTCCACCGCTACATCGTCAACGGCGAGCGCCACCAGGTGAATCCGGAGTACCGCGGCACCAAAGCTGGCATCCATTACAAAATGCACATTCCGGCCGGTATGTCCGCCATCTTGCGGCTGCGGCTGACCCCGGACCAACTGAGCGATCCGTTGCGTGCCGTGGACGAGGTTGTCACTCAGCGCCGGTGGGAAGCGGACCAGTTCTACAACACCGTTCATCCTCCTCACGCCACGGAGGAAGAGCGCATGATCCAGCGTCAGGCTTTCGCGGGATTGCTCTGGAGCAAACAAATGTTCTACTTCGACGTGAACATTTGGCTTGAGGGCGACAACCCAAAGTACCCGCCACCGGACTCCCGGTGGCATGCCCGCGACGCTCGTTGGCGGCACCTGAATTCCATGCGCATTCTTTCCATGCCCGACAAGTGGGAATATCCGTGGTTCGCCGCCTGGGACCTGGCGTTTCAATGCACCACCATTGCGCTGGTCGATCCCGGCTTCGCCGCCGACAATCTCTGGTTCCTCTTGTTCGAGCAGTTTCAGCATATCAATGGCCAGATTCCGGCTTACGAGTGGGAATTCTCCGATCTGAATCCTCCGGTGCACGCCTGGGCGGTCTGGCGGGTTTACGAGATCGAGCGCGACCGCACCGGCCGCAACAACCGCGAGTTTCTCGAAAAATGCTTCCACAAGCTGCTCATCAACTTTGCCTGGTGGGTGAACAAAGTGGACAGCCAGGGAAATAATGTCTTTGAAGGCGGCTTCCTCGGTCTGGATAACATCACCGTCGTCGACCGCAGTGAGAAGCTCCCCGGCGGCGCCATTCTGGAGCAGTCCGACGGCACCGGTTGGATGGCCTTCTTCTGCATTTACATGATGCACATCGCGCTCGAGCTTGCCAAGGAGAATCCCACCTACGAGAGCCTCGCCACCAAGTTTTTCCAGCACTACAACTTCATCGGCAAGGCCATGAAGAACATCGGCGGCCGCGATTTTCAGCTCTGGGACGACCGCGAGGGCTTCTTCTACGACACCCTCCGGTATCCTAATGGCGAGTTCCACCGTTTCCGCGTCCGGTCGCAGGTGGGCCTGATCCCGATCTTCGCCGTCGACGTGCTCCACACCGACGAACTCAAGCAGCACCCCGAGTTCGCTACCGACCTGCGGTGGTTTCTACGGAACCGCCCAGCGCTGGCGAAGCACGCCTGCATCCCCGGTGAGCGCGACGGCCAGGAGATCCTAACACTGTCCATGGTCGACCAGTTTCAGTTCCTGCGCCTGCTGGAGCGTATCTGGGATCCCGCCGAGTTTCTATCGGACTACGGCATTCGCAGTCTCTCGAAATTCCACAAAGAGCATCCCTACGCCTTCGGTGCGAGCGTGGTGCGCTATGAGCCCGCCGAAGAAGACGTCAAGCTCAAAGGCGGCAACTCCAACTGGCGCGGCCCCATCTGGTTTCCCACCGCTTACCTGATCGTTCAATCCTTACGCAGATACGCGGAGGGCTTCGGTCCCGGCTGCGGCCTGCGCGGACCGGACGGCAAGATCGTCAATGCCCGTCAAATGGCCGAAGAGATCGCCACCCGTATGATTAATATCTTTAAGCGCGACGAGCACGGCCATCGCCCGGTGTTTGGAGGCGCCCGCAAGTTCCAGGAGGATCCGCACTGGCGGGACTACCTGTTGTTTTACGAGCACTTCCACGGCGACAACGGCGCCGGCTTAGGCGCCAGCCACCAAACAGGCTGGACTGCCCTGGTAGCCAACCTCATCGATGAGTTGCGTTCGTAGCCGGTATGTCTCCTGGAGGGCGGCCAATCTTGGCCGCAGCCGCCTTTTAGGCGGCCAGAGCCGGCTGAAAGCCGTCCCCAGGGGACCCCAGGGCAGAATTGCCCGCCCTCCAAACCCAAACTGACCCACTACCAAAATATTTGCGTGCTGCCCCTTGACCATCTCTGGCAACAGTGGGCGACAATGGAAGCCATGCGTTTAGATTCGTCTTGTTTGGACTGGTCCACTACGATGGAGCGACAGCATGACTCAGCCTATTAGCTCTCTAAGCGCCGGGAATGCGTCCGCGTTGGGTGCGGCGCAGGCGCCTGCCAACCCCTGCGTGCTGGTGATTTTCGGCGCCTCCGGCGACCTTACGAAGCGCCTCCTGATGCCCGCCTTCTACAATCTTGCCTGCGACGGCTTGCTGCCCGATCAGTTTGCCATTGTGGGCATCGCGATGGAAGAATTCAGCACCGAATCGTTTCGCGAAAAGATGTCGAACGACATCAAACAATTTTCCACGCGCAAGGAATTCGACGCGAAAACCTGGGACTGGCTCTGCTCGCGGCTCTATTATACGCAGGGCAAGTTCGACGATAATGCGGCGTTTGCCCGCTTGGCGGAAATCGTGTTGGAACTGGACAAGCACTATCGCGCGCGCGGAAACGTTCTGTTCTACATGGCAACGCCGCCGTCCGTGTTCGGACTCATTTCTGATAACCTCGAGAAGGCCGGCTTCAAAACCTCTTCCGCGGGCTGGAAACGAATCATTGTGGAAAAGCCCTTTGGCCACGATTTGCCCTCCGCAATCGCGCTCAACCGGGAAATCCTCAAGTACTGGACCGAGGACCAGATCTACCGCATCGATCATTACCTCGGCAAGGAGACGGTCCAGAACATCGTCGCCTTCCGCTTCTCCAACGGCATGTTTGAGCCGCTATGGAATAGGAACTTTATCGACCACATCCAGTTCAGCGTGGCGGAGGCTGTCGGGGTCGAGGGGCGCGGCGCATATTACGACCGGTCGGGTGTGCTGCGCGACATGCTGCAGAATCACATGTTCCAAATGCTCGCGTATCTCTGCATGGAGCCGCCCAGCTCGTTTGCGCCCGAGGCGGTCCGCAACGAGAAGTTCAAGTTACTGGAAGCCGTGCGTATCATGGACGCCAGTGCCGTGCGGGCCAATACAGTGCGAGGCCAGTACGGCTCCGGCAGCGGCCCCGACGGAAAACCGGCGCCCGGGTACCGCGAAGAGCCCAGCGTGCCCGCGCAGTCCATGACGGAGACGTTCGCGGCGGCTAAGCTGTTCATCGATAATTGGCGATGGCATGGCGTTCCCATCTATCTTCGCTCCGGCAAGCGCCTGTGGAAGCGGGGCACCGAGATCGTCGTCGAGCTCAAGAGCCCCCCGGCCGTCGTGTTCCGCGGCACGCCCGTTGAATCGCTCGATCCAAACCGGCTGATTTTCCACATCCAGCCGGACCAGGGCATCGAGCTGCGATTTCAAGCCAAGACCCCCGGACCGGAAATGTCTCTGCAAAAAGTGAACATGCGCTTCGACTACCGCGAAGCCTTTACCGCATCGCGCGCGGTGGGCTACGAGGTGCTCGTTTACAACTGCATGAACGGCGATGCTACTTTGTTCTCGCGTACCGACCTTGTCGAGACAGCCTGGCGCATTGCTCAGCCCATGTTGGATGTGTGGAAGAACGAACCGGCGGATTTCCCGAACTACACGGCGGGGGGCTGGGGCCCTAAGGCCGCCTTCGAGTTGCTGGAGCGGGACGGACGGAAATGGGTCGAAATCCTCAATCGGGAGACGCTCGAGAAGGTCCCTTTGTTCGAGGGCGCCGATGCCGTATTCCTTGCATCGCTTATCATGGCCCTGAAGCCGGTGGTGTTCCAAACCGGGGACTTGGTGATCCGGAAAGGCGAGATCGGCCGCGAACTGTATGTGATCTCGCGCGGCGAAGTAGAAGTGATCGACGGCTCGGGCAACGTTATCGCCACCCTCGGGGAGGGTAACTTTTTCGGCGAAATCGCCCTCTTGACATCGGCGCCCCGAAACGCCACGGTGCGCGCTAAGTCGTATTGCGACTTTTTCATGCTCGAGAAATCCGAATTCATGCGCGTGCTGCGGGACCGTCCCAAGTTTCTTAAGTCGATCGTCCAAATAGCACAGTCGCGCTACAACGTTTCCACTGAGGAGATGCTGTCCGGAGAAGATAGCGTCGATTCTCGCGTGCCCTGACAGGCTGCGTGGGGCAGGCCCTTGGCCTGCAGCGGCCTCTCAGGCCGCTGGATACGCCACTGCGCTCTCAGAGTGGCGCTTGGACAAACTCTTTCAGGTTCTCGAACGTGGTGGCCCAAACCGCGCTTGGGCGGTCGTAACCTTTCAGATCCACCGTGCGTTCCACAAAATACCGGGGCGCATCCCCGCACTGGCACAGGCGCCGGCATGTGTCCTGCCCGATGATGAGATCCATCCCGATGTCCTTTGTCGCCGACTCAAACCGAAATGCGGCGTTCACCGTGTCTCCGAGTGCAGTGTAATCGTTGAACCGGGCACTTCCCGTGTTGCCCAAGATGGCGTCGCCCGTGTTAATACCCATGCCGACCCGAATCGGGACCGCTAAGCCGAACCGCGACTGCAGCGTGGCCGTCAGATTCACCAATTCCACGCAGGCCTTCAAGATCCCCCAGATCTCCAACGCTTCCTTATCGGGATGCCGGTGCACCCAAACCGCCATCAGCGCATCGCCGATATACTTCTGAGCCCAACTTCCTTGCTCGAGCATAAGTTGGCCCCCCTCGCGAAACCACGTGCCGATCAAATTGCTAAGCAAGGATTGGTCGATTTGCTGCGTGAGCTTCGTAAAATCCCTCACGTCCACCACCAGCACCGAAGTCTTCTGGAGGGTGGACAGCAGTTTGGTGGATGCACCGGACTCACTGGCGCTCCGAGCCGCGGCTTGCACCGTTCCCTCCGGCCGGTGGAAACTGACCTGATAATCGCCCAGCGAGATAGTGTCTCCATCCTTCAGAGAGATCGGGACGCTAACGCGGCAACCATTCACGAACGAACCATTCCGGCTGCCCCTATCCATCAAGTGGTATTCTCCATCGTCGGTGTGCTGGAGAATCGCGTGATACCGTGACACCAGGTCGTTCAAAATGACCACATCGTTATCTTTGTTGCGGCCGATCTTCCACGCATGGCCCCGGTCCAGCGAAATTTTCTCTTCTCCGTGCTCTCCCGGGATCAGCAAATACGGGGCAATCATACGTGCTATCAAGCTCCACTCTATGGTCTGGTCATAGCAGGTTTCGGGGTCGTCTCAGCTATTCCCCGTCGGTTGCGTCCGGTATGCCGCGGCATCGGCGCCGATGGAGTTTTTGCGGCGGCCCGCGCGGCGATTCGCGATGCCGCAAGCCGCGCCTGTCGTGAATCTGCTACTTTTTCATGCTTTTGACGTAGGCGGCCACATTATCGAGATCGGCTCCGCTGATCGCGACCGGCTTCATCTTGCCCTTTCCCTCGGCGACGATCTTCTTGATGTCCGCTTCGCTCAGGCCCTGCACCTCGGGATCCGTCAGCGGTTTGATCTCGGTCTTGAGCGCTTTGGCCATGCCTGGATTGCCCTGACCGTCGGCGCCGTGGCAGGTCTTGCACTTAGTGGCAAAAATCGCCTTTCCTGCCGCTGCATCGGCGGCCCAAGCCGTCCCGTATAATGACGCGAAACCGCACAGAACCAACGTGCCAACCGTCCTCGCATTGAGCTTCATAGGGTTAATCTCCTCTTTCGAATTATACTCGCCCCGCCGCCTCGCTTCCTTGGCGCCGGGTTTCGTCTCTACGAACTTGCCTCGTTAAGCTGGATGGAACAACTCACTTGCCGGCCGCCACCTGTTTGGCCCTGGCTTGCACGGTCCGCAGGATACTTTCCTGCGTCTGCGGCAGCACCGCCAGCAATTTGATGAAATTGTCCTTTCCGAGTGCGGCGACACGGGTTTCCTTCTGTGCCCGAACCGTGGCGTTTCGAGGAGCGCTGGAAAGCAGGGCCATCTCTCCGAAATATTCGTCTTTACCCAGCGTCGCGATCACCTGATCCTGGCCCTGTTCCTGGCGCACGACTTCGACCTGGCCCTCCTGAATAAAGTATGCGCAAACGCCAGGATCTCCTTGACGAATGATCGCTTCTCCCGGCGCATAGGTCTCTACATCGAACAGGTGATGACTCGCGTTGTATCTCTGAATTCCAACGCCGGCCAGTATGACGATGGCGATGAATACTAACACCGGAGCCACTGAAGCGAACAGGAACAGCGTCCCTCCGGACGTTCGAATCAGGAAGTTCAGCCCCAGCGCCAGCGCGGTCAGCGCCAGCAACTGCGCAACGATCAGGAGCCGATTCGTAAAAGTGGAACTCAAGGCGGCGTTTTTCACTTTTATCTCATCGCTACCTTTCGTACGGAATCTGGATGAGCCGGATGGTCCCCCCCGTGACAATCCATGCACTTGGTCTTGTCGGCGAACAAATCGTCGCGCACCGCCAGATGCTCATCGTGCTTGAGCCATTTCGCGGACTCCGCATGGCACTTCAGGCAGTCGTGATTCGGATACGACTCGCGCATTGAAATTATTTTCGGGTAGGTCCTGGTGAAATAGCGGTAGACGTCGATCATCCCCGACATCTTGGCTTCCACCGTGCCGAACATGCCATACGAGGTGTGGCATACGTAGCACTGATTGTCCGGAATGTACTTGTTCTTAAAGTGAACGGCAGCCATACTCTCGCTCTTGGGGTCCTGCATGTCGTCCACAAAGCTCTGCATCGTCAGATGGCACGATGCGCAGAATTCGACCCGTTCCGCGCGATCGAAGACCAGCAGCGTGCCCAGCCCAGTCGAGGTCAGCGGGACCAGCGCGATACCGGCGGCCAGCAATCCCCATGAAAAGGGACCCGCGGTGGCGCCCCGAAATTTGAAGAGGGTGAACAGGAGCAGGGCGATACCGATAACGATCGTGGTAATGAGGAAACGCGAGCCCCAGATCTCGACTGGATCGGAGTGAAAGGAAGCGATCTTGCTGTCTTCGCCGTAGGCTATGGCTTGCGCCAACACACAGATGACCGTCGCATTCCGAAGGAGCCGCAGCATGAGAAACAATGATCTACCCTCCAGTCCCCGGTTGTCAAGATCTTCGGTCCGGTATTTCCGCGCTCCCTGCTATAGCTCGCCTCTGGAGTTTCGCCATTTAAGGCGCGACGTGGCGCACGCTCTCAGCGTGCCGCGACGACACTCCTGTCGTCGCGCCGGGCGTAGCCCGGCAGCGGCCCCCATTGGCCGCCCCACGGTGAAAATGTAGAAAACTCCAGCGCAGTAACCGGTGCGAAATCCGCCTGGGGGCCGAATCGCCCCCACAGCAATGCAGCCAGGCGATTTTAAGCATTGCTTTTGGCGCGCGGCCCCCTTATACTGCATGGTGGCGTCGACGAGAAAAAAGCGCCTAACGTCTCCACCGGCAGGGATACTCCTCCGCGCCTGTAGGCTAAATTATGGGCACGGACCCCAAGCACATCGTCATTTTAGGCGGCGGTTTCGCAGGCGTATATACCGCCCGTTATCTTGAGAAACTTCTCCCTCCTGAACAAGCCAGCATCACGCTAGTGAATCGGGAAAACTACTGGGTCTATCAACCCATGCTGCCGGAAGTGATCTCCGGGTCCATCGGACTCACAAATGTGGTTTCCCCGATTCGGCGCTTTTGCCCTCGCACCAATCTGGTGATGCGGGACGTCGAGGATATCGATCTGCGGAACCAGGTCGTGACCATCAGCCCGGGGTTCCTTCCCCGCCAGCTTGAGCTCAAGTACGATCGCCTCGTCATAGCGCTCGGCAACGTGACGAATTTCTATGGCATGCCCGGGCTGATAGAGAATGCGCTGCCGTTTCGAACGCTCGCGGACGCCATGGTGCTGCGCAACCACTTGATCCACGTTCTGGAGGAAGCCGATGTGGAGGAGAATCCGGAACAGCGCCGCAAGCTGCTGACGTTCGTGGTGGGCGGCGGGGGATTTTCCGGCGTGGAAGTGATGGCCGAGTTGAACGATTTCGTGCACGCCGTCAAGAAGAACTACCTGCGCCTGCGCCACGAACCGCACCGCTGCGTCATTGTGCAGGCCGGCGACCGCATTCTGCCCGAGATGTCCGAGCACCTGGCTGTTTTTGCGCAAAAGATCTTGCGGAAGCGCGGCGTCGAAATCCTGCTCAACGACCGGCTTTTTTCCGCAACTTCCGAGCGCGCCATCTTGAAATCCGGAACCGAGATCCCTTGTAAGACGCTCATCTCTACCGTGCCCTCGGCGTTGCCCCCCGTACTGCAGAAACTGGATTGTGCCAAGGAAAGGGGCAGGCTGGTGGTGAACACGGCCCTGGAATTGAAGGATTGGGAGGGCCGGGTTTGGGCGCTGGGCGACTGTGCTTCGATCAAGACCGTGGCTGGCAAAGCGGTGCCGCCTACCGCGCAGCACGCCATTCGGGAGGCCACTGCCGCGGCCATTAACATCGCTGCCAGTCTTCGCGGTGGGAAAAGAGCTGAGTTTGCTTTCGAAGGTCTGGGAACCCTCGGCTCGCTGGGCCACGGCGCGGCTGTCGCTCAAATCTTTGGTATTAAGCTATCCGGTCTGGTCGCCTGGTTCCTCTGGCGTTGCATCTACCTGATGAAGATGCCCGGCTGGAATCGCAAAATCCGGATCTCCACGGACTGGCTGCTGCACATGCTGTTTCCTCCCGAACTGGCCCAAACCAAAGTCGCTTTGGAGTACGGCATCAAGAATCAGCATTTCGAGGGCGGCGACATCGTTTTCCGGCAGGGCGACCTGGGCGACAACGTGTACGTCATCCAGGAAGGCGAATGCGAGGTCCTGCGCGAGAAGGACGGTTCCCAGGAACTGCTGGCTACCTTGGGACGCGGCGAATACTTCGGTGAAATGGCCGTGCTCTCCGACCGGACCCGGAATGCCACTATCCGGGCCCGCTCCGCCATGAACGTCCTCATTATCCCGAAACACGATTTCAACAAATTGCGGGAAAGCGTGCCGGCGTTCGGAGAGGCCTTCAGCGAGTTGGCCAAGGGGCGCGCGGTGGGGGGACCGGCGCATTCCTCCATCGGCGCGCTCTCAACTCAAGAATTACCTTGATCTTTTTTTGTACTTAGGTCATACTCTTCCCAATGCGGGGATGCTTTATGTGTTCAATAGCACGTTACAGTCTGATGTTTCTGTTCGCGTTAGCGGTCATGCCGTTGCGAGGCCAAACCCCCGTCGGCGCTCCAACGGAGGGGCCTTTCAAGAACCAGGATTATCAGTCGCCGGTGGTTTGTATGCAATGCCACCCACGGCAATACGCAGAGTTGCGGAGCTCGGTGAAATCCGGCTACCGGAACGTCAGCCCTTTGTTCAACGGTCTGGAAGCATCGGCCAACTTTCTGAACGGCGGCTTGCTCCGCCCCGTGTATGCGGACAGCTCGAAGAAGACGACAGCGGCAGATGGCTCGACGATCGATTTCAACACCAACATGTTCACGACCCCCTTATTCCAGAATGTGAGCCAGGTGCGCGCCGGATTCTGCCTGGGCTGCCACAACGGCCCGTACATGAAGGAAGGCGACAATCAGGCGATGCCCGAGGTTCCGGAGCTGGTGAATGGTACGGGAGTGATGTTTGTCCCGGAAATTTTCAGGCCGCTCCGCGACTACCATCTGGTGGACAGCAACGGCAACCAGATACTTCCCGCCACCATCGGCGGCGATCCTCCAGCGGGTTCCGGCCCGTCCCTAAGCGCTTTCGGCATTACCTGCGACATGTGCCACAACGTGCAGGGCCCCGACTTCGATCGCAGCTTTCAAGGCGACGGCTTCGCCAATAACAGTACCGATTTCAACCACACCATCGAGAAGGTGGGGCCATTCTCTCAACCGGTCGCGGTGAAAGGGAACTTCCATGTATCCAGCAACGATACCAGCAAGATAGACTTCCTGCGCAGCCCGGCGTTCTGCAATGGCTGTCACGATGTCCGCGTTCCAGCCAACAACCCCGGGGATTTTCAGCATTTGGAGTACGACGTCAATACGGGCGGGCAGGATGTAACTTACTACCGCCTGGAGAACCTCAGTTCGGAGTTCCAACTCGGCGCCTACAACAGCACCAACAATCCGTTTGGCAAGGTCATTCGCTGTCAGGATTGCCATATGTCCATGTTCCCCTACGCCGGCAACTCGACCTACCAGGTGGGCGATCTCAACATTACCAGCCCTACCCCGGCGCTCTTCTTTTCCAACTACGCCGCCTTGCCCGGAGTCGCCACCGACGAAGGTTTCCCTTTGCAGCAACGCCAAGTCGTAAACCATCACTTCACGGGAGTCGACGTGCCGTTGCTGTATCCGGCTGAACTGCAGGCCAGGCTGGGGGCCGATTATCCGGATCCTTACCAGGCCGGTGTGGATCAATATGGCATCCCCAATTCCCTGGCCCAGCGCCGGGAGGATTTGTTGGACGCCGCGGTGCGCGTCAGTCTGGCCAACACCGACCCGGTGGCCCAGTTGGGGCAAACATTCACGGTGCGTGCCGAGTGCGTGGCCCTGACCGGACACCGCTTTCCAGCAGGCTTCTCCCAGGAACGCACCACTTACCTGCAACTGTCGGTTACGGACGACAACGGGTTCCTGCTATATCAGTCCGGCTATGTAGTCGACAAGCCGCATCCGGAAACGGGTGAGTTGCAGCCGGACGGCAATTTGAACGACGAAGATCTGGAGCACATCCACGCCGTGGTGGACCCAGGCAACCACAATCGGAACCAGGCTATGTCCTACCCGGCGGGCAACCCCGGCAACGCCGGCCACACCAATCAAGTCTTTGAAGCGGGTCCCGACGACGGCCCCGATTCGCGGCTGTATTTTGGCAACCGCGAGGGGTTGGTGCTCTTCCGTAACGAGTTGACGCGCATCTTCCTTCCCAGCACAAACCAAATGTGCAGCTCCGAGGGTGGGGCTAACACCGCGTGCCTGGGCAGAACCCAAGCGGACGGCGTCACTCCGATCAGGGTCACCGCTCCGCATTACGAGGAGACCTTTAGCGCCGCTTTCGCCAACACCGTGGACAATTTCCGGTCGCTGCAGCCTTTGGTCCCGCGAACCTTTAGCTACGACATCACATTGCCCACCCAAGAGGAGTTGGCGCAATTGGGCATGACTTCAATCAAGGCGCCATTGCATGTGCATGTGCAGGTCAACTATGAACATTTCCCGCCCCTGTTCATGCGTTTCCTGGCCCGCACCACCAGTGCCACCGGGCCTTCCGGCAACGATCTGAACCTGATCACCGAGCAGCGCATCGACGATCTGTTGAAGAATCTGACGAGTATAGCTTCCGCGGATACTACCGTGGACGTGGAGTAGACCATGACCATGACACACCGCTTATTCCCGATTGCGCTGTTATCCACGCTGGCCGTGGGCGCGTGGGCGCAGACTACGTCGACCTATGTCCCCGGAGTTACCTATCAGCAGACCAATCCGAACTATCCGATCCCCAATCCGTTTTATTTTGAGGGTCGCATCGATTGGAATCTCCTCAATATTACGCAACCCGGCAACGCCTGGGAATACATGGAGCGTGGCATCCATAAGCAGGACGATCTGGAGGACTATACCGGCGCGATTGCCGACTACCAGCAGTCCATCTCGATGAACAATCTCGCGAATAATACCTGCCAACTCGTGACGGCGGCTCCGGCCGGAGCGCTGAATCCGCCGCCCTGTATTTTCACGGTGCGGCTGCGGCTGGCTGGACTCCTGAGCGCCACGCAGCCGCAACAAGCCATCGCCTTGTACCAGCAGGCCCTGGGTATCGATCCGTTGCGTCTGGGGGTAAACGCGGCCATAGGCGGAGTCTACGTCGCAATGGCCCAAACCGCCACCGATCCCACGCAAGCCCCGGGGCTCTACCAGAGCGCGATTACGGCATACCAGGCGGAACTCGCCCTTTCCCCCGTGACGCCGCTCGAGACGCAACTCACCACCGACACGGCCAACAATGCTCACGTTCACTGGGCTTTGGCCCAGATCTACAAGGCGCTCAATCAGCCGTCCCAGGAAGCCAGGGAGCTGGATCTCTATCTGCAAGCCACCATGTGGCACAGCGACACCTATCCGTGGCGCATCACGCTGGCGCAGAAGAGGCTGGCACGGGTCAGGCCGCTCCAGCGGCCGCTCTAAGCGGTCTGCAGGGCCGTTCAAGGATCTTACCAAGAGGATCGCACAACTTGATCAGACTCACTAGCTGCTCTGCCGTTCGATCCAATGCCGTTTGCCTCGCCGTCTTAGGCCTGGCGGCCGGCTTGCCGCTTGTCCTTTGCGGCCAGGATGCAAAGCCGGCTCCCGCGCAGGCGCCGGCCGCCGGCACTGCGCCACCCACCGTCGAGGAATCCTGGGACTCCTTGCTGCAAGGCGCCATTCCGCAAGCCGTGCCCGATTCCGTGCTCACTCCGCCGCAATCCGGCGGGCAAAAATCGGCCGCCGGGGATTTCGCGAATCATTTCTTCTTCGAGAGCCGCACGGACTACTGGGGATACGATACCAGTTTCACGGGCCTCCCAACCAATACCGGAATTATCAATGGGACCGCGGGCAACATCTTTACCCCAGGCGGATACCCGTATTCCCAGGATTTCCAGCCCGATGCCAATCGCCTCGAAAGTATGGTGGATTGGGGGACGCGCGGCTGGCTCTCCGACCGCGTCAACACCCATTTCACCTTGCGATACGAACAGGATTTGACCCACGTGGATACCGGCGCGCCCGCGCAGAATATCATCGAGACATTTGGGGCCGACCGGCGCTTCGAATTGCTGAATGCCTCCATCGAGATCGACGGCAAACCCACGGATGGCTTCTTTGCCGGTACCAGCCTGACGCTGGGGAGGCAATCGGTTTACGGCGCGGAGCTGGCCGAGATCGATGGCGCGGCCTTCACCCTCGACCGGCCGGCTTACTCCGTTACGCTTTTCGGCGGCCGCAGATTCTCCTTGTTTGCGGATCCCGAGCAGCGCGCCATGGGCGGCGCAAATGTGACTTTCAAGGTCGACTCCAACACCAGCCTCGAGTACGAAGGAATCTGGTACCTGCGGGCCGGCAATAGCCTCGTTTTTCGCCGCCGCATGAGTCCCCGTTGGGTGCTAAGTTCCTACTTTCGAGCCTACGGCGGTTCGCCCGTAGACTTCAGCGCCCAGGCTTTATACGATTCCGGGAAGACCGGGATGCGCTTCAGCTTTTTCCAGAAACTGACCGACAAAGACTACTTCTACGATTTCACCACCGCCGCCACGGATCTCGATCCGCACAACCCTTTGCTGCGCCTCTATTTGGGTCCCATCGCGCAATATTCCCAATTCGTGATCGACGCCCGCCGCACGATTACCCCGCGGTTTCGTCTGGGCGGCAGCGTCTGGGTCCGCCGCCTCAACGACCGAAGCGACGAAGGGCCGTTCGACACTTCGTTCGAAGACTACAAGGTGCATACGCAGATCTATGCTCTGCCTC
>Ga0302324_100008735_pt1 | contig 21315 bp, 14 predicted proteins | sample Palsa_T0_1_FD_201949 | JGI IMG/M metagenome (GOLD analysis project Ga0302324, IMG submission 201949) | Peat permafrost microbial communities from Stordalen Mire near Abisko, Sweden - Palsa_T0_1 | ecosystem: Environmental > Terrestrial > Soil > Palsa > Peat permafrost | place: Sweden: Abisko...
GTGCATCCCTAACATTTCATGATCATCTAAGTGAGAGGTTTGTCGTTCAGGGGTACACATGTCCAATACCGTAAAGATCGTCCGTTTTCACAAGACCGGACCAGCCGAGGTCCTTCAATTTGATGAACTCCCACTTCCTGAGCCCGGCGCAGGCGAGATCCGCCTCCGCGTTAAAGCTCTTGGACTGAACCGCGCCGAGATCATGTTCCGCAACGGGCAATATCTCGAAACGCCAGTTCTTCCGGCCAAGAACGGCTACGAGGCGGCCGGGATCATCGAAGCAGTAGGAACAGGTGTCGACTCCAGTTGGATAGGCAAGACCGTCAGCACCGTTCCCGGAACCTTCAAACTCAATGACCACGGAGTCTACGGCGAAGTAGCGGTTGTTCCCTTCTTTGGAATCGCCGAATATCCCTCAACCCTCTCGTACGAACAGGGCGCATCCATCTGGATGCAATACCTCACCGCATATGGTGCACTCATCTGGCTTGGCCAGGTAACGAAAGGAGACTTTGTCGTGATCACCGCGGCCAGCAGCAGCGTAGGCATAGCAGCTATTGAGATCGTGAAGGTCGAGGGCGCCATCAGCATCGCCGTCACCCGCACCGCAGCGAAGAAGGCCGATCTCCTCAAACTAGGAGCAGATCATGTCATCGTCACCGATGAGGAAGACCTCGTCACCCGCGTCAACGAGATCACTTCAGGTAAGGGTGCACGCGTTGTCTTCGATCCCATCGGCGGCAAGATCCTCGAATCGCTCGCCGCAGCCACAGCCTCAAAGGGCATCATTTTCGAATACGGAGCCTTGGCCCCCGAACCCACTCCCTATCCTCTCTTCATCGCGCTTGCCAAGTACCTCACCATCAGGGCCTACACGCTCTTTGAAGTGACACAAGATCCGGTATTTCCCAAGGCAAAGAAATACATCTTCGACCATCTCGCTTCTGGCGCCTTCAGGCCCATCATAGATAAGACATTTTCCTTCCCTGAAATCGTCGCAGCCCACCGTTATATGGAATCGAACGCCCAGATCGGCAAGATCGTCATCACTCTCTGAGTTCCACGAGGCGTTGCAAAACATGAAGGGGCTACGCTGATGCGTCGGTTCCGCGATAAAAGGTCTGAAACAGCCTGTCGGCTTTGCCAAGATCCCCTAACGGTCGAAGAGCATTAGAACGCTCTCCTGGGACGGCGCGCTTCAAATGGATGCGCGCTTCTCTGCCGTAACAGTGAGCCCTAAAATCGCATCTCATTGAAAAAACAGCCCATAAGAAATCTGTCCCAATCTCAGTTTGACATCCGGGCGGCAAGCAAGCAGAATAGGCGAACAAAAGGAGAATATCGCCCCTTCCCCTATATGCCTACCGCAAGCGCACTGAGACATGAAATCGAGCAAAAGCTGGCTACCAGTTTCCCGACGGCCCTGACGCCTTCCTCGCGTACGATCCGGGAGAGCGCGACGGTGGGCATACAGGAAATCGACGAGTTGCTAGACGGAGGCCTTCCGATAGGAGCAATTACCGAAATTACCGGCCCGGCCTCATCCGGCAGGACGTGTCTGGCACTCTCCTTCGTTGCAGAGCGAACTAAAGCTGGGCAGGTTTGCGCCTGGGTAGATGTAGGCAATGCGTTGGATCCGGAATCCGCAGCGGCTTCTGGCGTGAATCTGCGGCGGCTGCTATGGGTGAGGTGTAAGAGCATTGCCGTGCAAGCCAAGGGGAAACCGTGGTCGCGTATGGATCAAGCCTTGCGGGCGACAGACCTGTTACTGCAATCGGGCGGTTTCGCTGCCATTGTCCTGGACATGGGAGACCTGGCAACTGACCACGGCAGGCGCATCCCACTGGCGACGTGGTATCGCTTCAAGCAGGCAGCAGGTCAATCGCGGACTTCCCTCCTGCTGCTGGGCAGAGCGTCCTACGCTCAATCGAGCGCAGCGGTTGTATTGGAGTGTTCGCCGCTCAAACCAGATGCTGCAAACCAGATGGTTATGGATGGCTGCTCATTTGGTGTAAGTCTTAAAAGAGAAAAACTCGCCACGCATCTTGGAATGATGCGCAAGCCACCCGCCTCTACCTGGACAGCGAAAAGCTCGTGGGCGACGGGGACAAAGGCATGAGCCGGGAACTCTACGCCTGCCTATTCTTGCGGGAATTTCCCCTCCAGTCACAACTTCGCTTACGGCCTGAACTTGAGAACACTCCGGTTGCCGTCATGGATGGGCGTCCTCCATTAGAGACCGTCTGTTCAGCAAACCATGCTGCGCACAGGATCGGGACCACGCTGGGCATGACACGGGTAGAAGCAGAGAGCATACAAGGGCTTCGCCTTCTGTCCCGTTCTCCTGAGATTGAATCGACTGCCGGCGAAGTATTTCTGGAGTGCGCAGCAAGCTTCTCACCACGTATTGAAGAGAAGATTACAGGCGCACACAGGGCGTGTGTGCTCGATATAGCTGGCACAGAACGGCTCTTTGGCCCGTCGCAGGTGCTGGCAAGCCTGATGCACGATGCTCTGGCAGCAGTGGGTTTGCGGGCAGCAGTTGCGGTAAGTGCCAATTTTCATACGACCCTACTCAAAGCCGCTGTATCCAACGGAGTTTCGGTTATCGCCGAGGGACGGGAAGCCGAAGATCTCGCACCTCTCCCTATCGATGTCCTGGGTCTGCAAGACAAAGAAGCGGAGACCTTTTCAGCGTGGGGCATTCAGACACTTGGAGAATTGGCCGCATTGTCCGAAGTGGAGTTGATTGCTCGATTAGGCCAGCAAGGTAAACGATGGCGCGATCTTGCATCCGGAAAGCGGCCGCATCTCTTTCAGCCAGCAGAACCAAAACTTGTCCTCAAGGAATACAACGAGTTTGAGCCGCCCGTCGAGCACGTGGATTCTCTTCTCTTTGTATCGATACGGATGATTGACAGTCTGGTATTGCGGGTATCCAACCGCGCGCTCTTGCTGGCTGTATTGAGTGTTACGCTGCGCCTGGAAGACAAGCGCAGCCACTCGTTAACCATTCGGCCAGCACTGCCAACCATCGACCGCAAGTTTCTACTCAAGCTCTTGCAAATCGAACTGGCAGCGCATCCTCCACTATCTGGCGTAATTGCGCTCACAATCGAAGCCGAAACCGGGAACGGCAGCAAAGTACAGCTAGGTCTCTTCTCTCCTCAATTGCCGGAGCCATCGCGCCTGGACGTTACGCTAGCCCGGTTGAAGGCTATTGTAGGCGATGACATGGTTGGCTCTCCGGTTCTCGAAGATTCACTGCGATCAGATGCCTTCCACATGGAAGCGTTCTCAGTCGCAGGACTGGACGGCGACATGATTCAGAGAAGGCCGCGAATGGCACTGCGGCGTATGCGACCTCCACATCCGGTGCGAGTAAGGTGCTCAGAACATCGTCCTGTTGCCTTCCATGATGGTCAGCGGGACTATTCGATCTTCGTTGCGTATGGCCCCTGGAAGACAAGCGGTTGCTGGTGGGCTGCCGATGATTGGGAGCGAGATGAGTGGGACGTACTCATTGCCCAGGAGCAGCAAGCATATCTATTGGTGAATGACCGCAGGCAGAGCCGCTGGTATCTGGAGGCGGTCTATGACTGATTCACCCTACATCGAACTACACGCTGCAAGTGCTTTCAGCTTTCTTGCGGGAGCATCCCAACCAGAGGCATTGATCGAGCGAGCCGCACAGATAGGAATGCCGTCAATAGCCCTGTCCGATCGAAACGGTTTGTATGGTGCAGCGCGTTTTCATACAGCATCCAAGCTGCATCAGGTACAAGCCAAAATTGGATCTGAAATTGCGATACAAAATGTTTGCAATCGCCTCACTCCGCCTGAATGGTTGCCCCACCAACATGAGGCAGAGCCGCCTCGTGTGGTGCTGCTCTGCGCTTCACAAATCGGCTACCAGAATCTCTGCCAACTCATTACCCGGATGAAGATGCGGGAGGCTTCAAAGGCAGAGGGATCAGCGAGTCTCGACGATCTGGAGGAATTCTCTGCGGGCCTGATCTGTCTTACTGGTGGGGATGAAGGGCCATTGGCAGCAGCACTTGAGCATGGCTTGAGCGGAGCATCTACGATCCTTGACCGTCTGGTTTCCATCTATGGACGCGGGGATCTCTATATCGAGTTACAACGCCACCAGCAACGCGACGAAGAGAGCCGCAATCAGGCGTTAATTTCTCTCGCATCAAGCCTTCGGCTTCCGGTTATCGCTACGAATGGTGTCCGCCATGCAATGCCACATGATCGTGAATTACTGGACGTGTTGACTGCGATTCGAAATCATACAAGCCTGGATAAGGCAGGGCGACTGCTCACAGCCAACGCAGGGCGATTTCTGCGCGCTCCACGAGAGATGGATGAACTCTTTCGAGATATTCCCGATGCGATCGCCAACACTCGCATCGCAAGCAACAGGCTGGAGTTTACGCTCGATAATCTGGGCTATGCGTTTCCCCGTTATCCGGTGCCCGACGGTGAAACAATGGACAGCTTTCTCGAAAAGCGGGTTGCCGAAGGCGTGCTGAGTCGCTACGCAACGCCAGCCAAGAAACACCTGTTAGGCAAGGCCCGAATACAGGTTGAACGGGAACTGAAGCTGATTGCCAGGCTGGGCTTTGCTGGATACTTCCTCATCGTCTGGGACATTATCCGTTACTGCCAGCAAAATGGCATCCTTGTACAGGGCCGGGGCTCTGCGGCTAACTCTGCCGTTTGCTACGCCCTGCAGATTACTGCCGTAGATCCGGTCGGAATGGAGCTTCTATTCGAGCGCTTTTTGAGTGAAAGCCGTGGGGAGTGGCCGGATATTGACCTGGACCTGCCATCCGGTGACCAGCGCGAAAAAGCAATTCAGCACATTTATGAGAGGTACGGTCCCATGGGTGCAGCGATGACAGCCAATGTCATCAGTTACCGTGGCCGCTCCGCCGCGCGTGAAGTCGGCAAGGCATTGGGCTTTGACGATGAGACAATTACAAGGCTTTCCGGCCTAGTCGGCCATTGGGAATGGCGCGGTCCCAACGACACGATGGAGAAGCATTTCGAGCAGGCTGGCTTTGACATGCGGCATAAGCGCATCACCCGCTATCTTGACCTTTGCTTGCGAATGCAGGACTTGCCGCGTCATCTGGGGCAGCACTCCGGTGGCATGGTCATCTGCGCTGGAATGCTGAATCGGGTTGTGCCTATCGAACGTGCCTCCATGCCAGGGAGAACTGTTGTCCAGTGGGACAAGGAAGACTGCGCTGATATGGGAATCATCAAAGTAGACCTCTTGGGCTTGGGAATGATGGCAGTGTTGAAAGACTCAATCGAGCTGATTTCACGGCACAACCGAGAGAACGTCGATCTTGCAGCACTCCCGCAAGATGAGGTTGTGTACGAAACGCTGTGCAAGGCCGATACGGTTGGGATGTTTCAAGTAGAGAGCCGTGCGCAGATGGCTTCTCTGCCACATAACGCACCAAAGCAGTTTTACGATCTTGTAGTACAGGTGGCTATCATTCGGCCTGGCCCGATTGTCGGCAAGATGATGCACCCTTATATGCGGCGGAGGCAGAACAAAGAAGAGGTAACGTATCCCCATCCTTTGCTGGAACCAGTGCTGAAAAGGACATTGGGCGTTCCACTCTTTCAAGAGCAGCTACTGCGCATGGCGATGGTTGTGGCCAATTTCTCCGGGGCGGAAGCCGAAGAGTTGCGCCGTGCTGTCGGTATGCGCCGGTCCATGCAGAGGATGAAAGATCTGGAGGGCCGTCTCCGTTCCGGCATGACCAGCAACGGCATCACACCTGAGACGCAGGACAACATCGTACAAAGCATTTCGTCTTTTGCGATGTATGGCTTTCCCGAGTCCCACGCCGCCAGTTTCGCGCTCATCGCGTACGCTTCGGCCTACCTCAAGGTGCGTTATCTGGCTGCCTTCACTGCCGCCATTCTGAACAATCAACCGATGGGATTTTACTCGCCCGCTGTGCTGGTCAAAGATGCCCAGCGGCATGGCTTACGTGTCCGAACGATCAACATCCTACGCTCGGAATGGTTGTGTTCACTGGAGATTGAGTCGGATGGTTCTCTTTCGCTACGTATTGGCCTCAACTATGCCAGGGGCTTGCGTAAGTCCACTGCGGAAGCAATTCTTATTGCCCGTAATCAAGGTGGGGATTTCCTGTCGGTTGACAATCTGGCTTCACGTGTTCGTGAGCTTAATCGCAAAGAACTAGTGACGCTTGCCCGCATAGGCGCACTCAATTCTCTTGAAGGCGTGGGGCATAGGCGAGACGCACTCTGGCAGGCTGAGCAGGCAGCGCGTCCTACAGGGCCATTGCTACAGGCATCTACGACTACAAAGGGCGGAGAACAACGCAAAACCCCACTGCGCATTATGAACACTGAAGAGCGGATCACCGCCGACTATTCCGGGATGGGCCTAACCACAGGTCCGCATCCGATGGCATATCATCGGGCAAAACTGCGTCGTGCCGGTGTGCTCTGTGCAAGTGATTTGCTAACCTTAACGGGTCATCCAATCGTGAACGTTGCAGGTTGTGTCATTGCAAGACAACGTCCTGGTACAGCAAAGGGATTTGTTTTTCTTTCACTTGAAGATGAAACCGGCATAGCCAATATCATCATCACCCCAAGTCTTTTTGAGAGTGAACGAATTTGCATTACCAAGTGCAGGGTTCTTCAAATTATGGGACCAGTCCAGAATCAGGATGGAGTTGTCCACATCCTTGCCTACGATGTGAAGCCATTGGAAATCACCCAAGCGGCAATTGCGTCCCACGATTTCCATTAAAGCCATAGAGATTTGGGAAGCCAATCGGAAGGCGAGCGTTATCCCCCCTTTATCCCAAAGAGAGCCGGGGCTATCGCCGTTACACCGGGACTTCCAAACAGCTTTGTTGCGGGCGACATCTATACCATTAGCTGACCAACAGCAACTAGGCGAACGGAAAAGTCATTTTGGGAAGAGGTAGCGATTCCCCAATGGCTCAGATAGCCAGACCAGGTCTCTACGATCCTGGTCTGAGATGACGACCGAAGCAATGCAGGGACATCTTAGACCTGCGCGCATGTTTGCGCTACTGCGCCCCGGCGGCCCTTGCCGATGAAGTCGAGCCTATTGCCTGGTACACGTCCACGAGCTTTCAATATTTTGCATTTGGTTAGTTCTTGAGTGAACTAGGTTACTCTCAAAACTCCTCCCATGAGAGGATCGCTGAAGCTTGGCCTGCCGGTTTCCACGCGTCCGGCGTAACGGGCTTCCTCGCTTGAGCCGTCTGCTTTCACTGTAAAGTCGTACCAGCCGTGGCTCCGTTTCAGATCGAGAACGGCAGATGTTTCCTGGCTCGGCCTGAGTTTCCTAATTATCTTCTCCAACTTGTAGGAGTTGTCCTGAATGGTAACGCTGACCGGCTCTGTGGACTTGTTGTGCAACCATACCTCCACGTTTCCAGTCAGCTCCGTTCCATGACGCTCATAGGACGTGCGCACTTCCAGCGGCGATAAATTGGATCGGCCTGCAAAGGAACGGTAAAAACCATTCGAGCCGAGTACCTCGATCAAGTAGCTCGAGTCGGCAAATGAGGAGAGAGGTATTTGCCTCGTCAGAATGTCGCCAGCCCTAACTGCATACGTGGCGCAAACCATGTGCCCACCGACGTCACTTCGGTCGTTCACATTACGCAGGTAGACATTGAAGGGAGCACCCGCTGACTTCGCTCCGTGTACTTGGTTCGCAGCGCTGAGGCGGAGTTCGAAATGCGCACCATCCTCACCGAAACTTCCATCTGCGTAAAGCTCACAAGGGATCGCACATGCAGGCCGGATTCCTGCTTCCTGGCGGATAAAGAACTCAGAATGCATCGGTGAATGGTTGATCTGCTCGATCTGCTCAGCCGTAAGCTTTCGGTAATTCGATGGGATCTCTTTGAACCGTGCCTTCTCGATACTCACGACAAACTTGTCTCGATCGAGCGCCTCCAGCGAAGGTTCCTTGGGATCATAGGGCCGGAAGACTGAAGTGAGATCTCCTGAGATGGCTCGCCGCCATGCGCTGATGTTCTCCTCGCGAACCGTCTTGCCAAACTTGCTCTCGATGAAGTGCTCCAGAAACATCAGCGTGGAGGTGTGATCAAAGACCTGCGAATTTATCCATCCACCGCGGCTCCAGGGCGAAGCGATAACCATTGGCACACGAAAGCCCATGCCGATGGGCCCGGAACGAGCTTCTTTCTCCTGAACCCCCATGCGCAGCTCGTCTTCTTTGTATGTGTACTCGAGGCCGGTATCAATTCCGGCTGAAGCCCCTCCGGTCTCCGGCCGCTTCGGATCGGCGGCAACAAACGAAGGTGCGTGATCGAAGTAGCCATCATTTTCGTCATAGGTCAGGATGAAGATCGTCTTCTTCCATATCTCAGGATTCTTCGTCAGGATGTCCATCACTTCCGAGACATACCAGGCGCCAAACCAGGGTGAACTCGGATGATCGGAAAATCTCTCTGATGCTGTGAGCCATGAAATCGTCGGCAGCTTGCCTTCATTCACATCCTTCCGGAACTGATAGAGAACGTCGCCCTTCGGAACCTGCATGGTGTGAGATTTGCCCTGGTCTTCAAAGGGCAAAGAGTCAAGAGCGTGGTAATCAGGATCTTCGGCGTTGGTTACAAATGCGGCATGATGCAGCGCCTTCTCTCGCGCGGTAAGTTGCTGGTATCGGACGTTGCCACTCTTGGCAAGCGATGCCTGAATGGCCTCGATTCGGCTACGGGCATCCCCGAGCCGTGCGCGGAGCTTCGCTTCCGCCGCAGGGTCTTTCTCCGCGGATAGCTCGGTTTCAAGCTTCGCCACATGCGCCGAAAGCTCCGAAATCAAATGCTGCCCAGCGCGAATATACCCTGGGTATGCCTCGACGTTATAAGCTGAGAAGCACTCAAGAACGTTGTCGCCAAAATTCGAAAGCCAGGCATCTTCCTCACCGGACAGTCCGGAGCGAGTCAACTCATTTTGGTAATGCTTCCAGCTCACCCCGGCCTCCTGCAGCCGCTCGGGAAAAGTCTTCCAGGTCATTCCGCCGTCGTCGATCTGCTCATTCCGGATATGGACCTTCGCATCCACCTGCTGCTGTTCGCGGATCGCCCCGGTCCAGAAGTAGCTGCGGTTGGGTGAGGTGCTTGTCATTACGGAGCAGTAGTTCTGATCGCAGACCGTAAAGGCATCAGCCAAAGCATAATAAAAGGGCAGGTCCTCTCGCGTGTAGTGGCCCATCGTCAATGGCAGCTCCCCATACCCCTTTTCGCCGGAGCGCTTAGCCTCCAGCCATCCGTCATGGCGGCCTTCGTTCCATGCATCGACCTGGCTTTCGCGGGAATGAGGAAGCGATCCCATCCACGTGACCCGCGTGTCTTTGATATCCATTCGCCAGGGACCATAGGAATTGCCCGCCTTGTCCGTCTGCACGAAGACCGAGTTACCATTCGCCAGGCGCATGGCGCGCGGGTCGTTAAATCCGCGAACTCCACGCATCGTGCCAAAAGCATGGTCGAAGGAGCGGTTCTCCTGCATCAGGATCACGATGTGTTCGGCGTCAAGGAATGTCGAGCCGGGCGCTGGCTCAATCGCGTATGCCCGTTGGACTGATTCGGGGACTACTCCGGCCATACTGGCGGCACCGGATACCATTGCTGCAAGTTTGAGAAAATCGCGTCGCGTGTGCATATTTACTTTGTCTCACATCCACGTTAGAGACGTGCAAAAGGTCCGGGATGCGACGGCGGTTCGAACCGAGCGATAGAACCTCTCCATTTTACGAGACGCAGGTTTCTTCATAGATGCCAAACGGCCTTCTCGTCAATTACCTAACGATTGTTGAGAAATCGATTTGCGAGAAGTGCTCCTGAGCCGACGATGTGGCGGCAAAGATCTCGGCAGAGCGGCCAGCCACAATGTCAAGGCTGCAGCCGGCCAGCGTACCGGGCGGCTACGATGTTGCTCTGGACCGCTTCCATTGCCCGGTTGGTGGGCATTCCCCTGGTCATGACACCCTCGAAGAAGTAGCCCTTGGCCGAATCGCTGTTATCGCCGCCGATTCCCAGGATGATGGCTCCTTCCTGTTGCATCGGCTGATAGCCCTTCGGAAGAGGGATGATGCCGGTGCTGGTCAGGCCTTCGGATTGAGCGTTGCCCTGGTAGATGGCGAAAGAATGCTGACCGTCACTGGCGCCCATATCGGTGACGAAGCTGGTGCGGCTGGGAACCTTGAGGTGGCCGTAGATGCCGTCCTCCATGTCCAGCCCTGCGTCAGGATTGCATGGATCACCGTGGCACATGATGTTGATGGCGTCCATGTGACCGGCTTTGTTGTCGAGATTATTCGTCTCCGCGTTACCGAAGTCAAAGCAGCACTTGCCGTTGAGATTGAGGGCGGAGGTGACCATATAGACGCCCTCGGGTTCACCGTGGACTGCTGTGCCCTTGGGGCTGTCGTTGCGATAGCCCATCCCAGGGGAGATGGCGATGCCGTAGACCTTGTGTCCATCCAAGGTTGCCGGCAGAGCGTTGGCCACGGCCGGGAGATCGTAGCCGTTGGGGCCAGGTCCGCGTGCTTCACCGCCGGGAGGAGCAGGGGTAAGGTCGTTGTGGTTGGGTGACTGGTCATAGAGCCTGGTGATGGTGCAGCTGGTCTTGGCGCAGAAGGTGTCCTGGGTCGCGGCGTTGGCGTAGCCGTCGGGGAGGAGACCGATGTTGGTGTGGGTCTTATCGGATTGGCGCGTGACTTGGTAGAGCGGACCAGTGTACGCGCTGTACAGAGCGCGAGTGGTGCTGATGGCAGCAACACAGGGCGTCGCGGATGCAAAGAGATCACACGGACGGGGCGTGGGCTTTTGCGCTGAAGCAACGCCGGCCGGGTCCATCGCAAAAGCGAAAAGAAGAACCGTGCCGGACAGGATGTTTCCGAACAATGGCCTTGATTTGTGTTGCATCGAATGTTCGTGAGCTCCTTTGCTTATTGATTTCGCTCTTGTGCCTCACTGTCGGCCAGGTCAACGGAATTCTCGCTTCGGATGCCGGACGGACTGATCACTATTGCAATATCTCAGACCGGACCTACGTCGGAGCTAAAGAGGTTTCTGTATCCACGGTATCCCTCTGATCCCACCCCTTGCCCGCGGCAATTCATACGACCTTAGTCTTGCGTGGACTACGTCGTGCCGCACTAACCTTGGCTGCCGTCTTCCTGACAACACCCTCGACCTGATCGGAAATGCCAGCAACGGTTAGATTGTGTTTTGGAGCAGGCCTGCCCACCTTTTCCTTCACAGGCCCCAAGATCTTTCGGCTCGCGGTGCGCTTCCTGCTGGCGTGATTTGGGTCCACCGCATCGTCGAGATTACGATCACCGGTTGAAAGCCGGAATTCACTCCGGACCAGCAAAAGGGCCGCCACGAAACCGAGGCTGAGTGTAGCGAGAAACCAAGGCCTTATCGTCATTGAGGTTCTCCTGAAGAGATTACTGTGGGGGTGCAACGCCGTCGGCTGGCGTGATGCTATTTACTTGCCACCCGCTATTCGACTTCACTACATTCGCGACCGCCGTCTGCTGGCCCGAGGTATCGATCGCCACTTTTGGAAAAGCAGTCTTCATCTCCACCGTGGCGGCCCAGGCGGGAACGCTTGCAACGTCATAGTGATAGCTCACGCTGTACTGCGTTGCATCCGAAACGTCCGCCGGAGAAAACCCGTCGATAGTTGTCACCTCACGATGGCCGAAGCAGAAGTTTCCATATCCCGGCTGCGTCTGGTCTGCTGTCCAGCTTGACCGGCCTTTATCTGAGACATCATAGTCATTCACTTGCTTGGAACCGATAAGGAAACGCTTCTTCTCAGCCGCCTTTCTGACCAGAAACCCAGCGTCCGTCAAAGCGTCATAACCCTTGGTCTGCTCATAGTTCGACGTGTCTGCCTGTACAGGAAATTTCACCGGGCTCGACCACACGCAGTCCTGGCGTGTGCTGTAGTAGTTGTTGATCGCCGATTTAAAGGCCGTCTTGTCCACGAAATTCGTTTTGCGGCATCCCGCAGCAACCAAAATCGCGCCGCATATTCCGAGACCCAAAAGACTTATAGCTTTCATCCGGAAGTTCTCCTGAAAGCCTTGGATGCAGAAAATACCCTGCGCTCGATAACGGCTATAGAACTTTTCTCGCCTGCTCAAAACGATGGGCGAATAAATGACGAATTCGGTAGTACATTCCCTCAATTCGCGGAGAGAGCGGATCTACGGCCAGGGCACAGCTTGCCAGTGAGATTCGCTGCCGGTCCAAGAAGCGGCTTGATCCACCCGAAAGCATCGGAGAGCGGCCCTGCGAGAATTGCCGACCTGCGCTCCGGTGGCGTGCCAGTCTCAGAGGAGATTGCCGCCTGGCCGTCACTTGTGGTGTCGCAGCGCAGACAGTAGTTGAGATTAGCGGTCCGCGTATAGTGCATATGTATCTGATTCCATATGAAATCCCATTGGTACGCGATGTGCTTGATTTATGAGTGGGTATGTGAGCCGCGGCGCCCTCCCAAACATGCACTTCAGGAATCGCAGCAAACTGGCCCTATCTTGGTTTTTTCCATTGCGCCTACGCATGGGCTGTCAAGGATCGCTATGTGGATTGTCAGACTCGCTCTTAACCGACCTTACACGTTTGTCGTGCTGGCTCTCCTGTTATTCCTGATCGCGCCAGTCATGTTGCTGCGCACTCCTGTTGATATTTTCCCCCAGATCAACATACCGGTTGTTAGCATCATTTGGACCTACTCGGGACTTGTACCGCGAGAGATGGAAAGCCGCATTACGTCCATCTACGAACGCGCGCTCACGACAACAGTCGGCGACATCGAGCATATCGAATCGCAATCCTACTATGGCATGTGTGTCATCAAGGTCTATCTGCAACCACAGGCAAATGTCGACGGGGCTATCGCGGAGGTGGACGCCGAGGCAGGAGCGACGATGAACAAGCTTCCGCACGGAATTTTGCCACCCCTCGTGATTCGTTATAGTGCATCGACAGTTCCGATCCTGCAACTCGGATTGAGCGGCGCGGGGCTTTCCGAGCAGCAGTTGAACGACTACGGCACATTTTTCATCCGTCCACAGCTCGCCACGGTTCCAGGCGCCGCGGTTCCGCTGCCCTACGGCGGCAAAGTACGGCAGATCATGGTGGACATCGACTCGTCCCAATTGAAGCAGGAAGGATTGTCGCCGCTGGATGTAGTAAACGCTGTTAATGCTCAAAACGTCATTCTTCCTACGGGCACAGCCAAGATCGGCAAGACTGAATACAACATCGGATTGAATGGGCAACCCTTTACAGTGCAGGAATTGAATAACCTCCCAATAAAGACAGTCAACGGCGGCACCATTTTCATCCACGATGTCGCCCATGTACGAGATGGTTTCGCTGTTCAGACGAACATTGTGCGTCAGGATGGGCAGCGAGGAGCTCTGCTCACCGTCGAGAAATCTGGTGATGCGTCGACGCTGGCCATTGTCGCAGGTATTCGTGCTGCACTGCCGGGGATTGCGGCCACTTTACCACCGCAATTGGTCATTCGCCCGCTTGCAGATCAGTCTGTCTTTGTGCGCGGCGCTTTGACCGGAGTTGTCCGCGAAGGAGTCATCGCAGCGTCACTCACATCGATCATGATTCTTGTGTTCATCGGAAGTTGGCGCAGCACTGTGATCATTTGTATATCCATTCCACTGTCCATTCTCACATCCTTACTCCTGCTCGGTGTGCTGGGGGAGAGCATCAACATCATGACGCTTGGCGGCTTGGCACTTGCCGTCGGGGTTCTGGTAGATGATGCAACGGTTGAAATCGAGAATATGCAGCGCAATGTGGCCATGGGCAAAGAATTGCGACAAGCAATTCTTGACGGCGCCCAGGAGATCGCGGTACCGGCGTTCGTTTCCACCATTTGCATAAGCATTGTTTTCGTCCCAATGTTCTTTCTCTCCGGAGTACCGCGGTACCTGTTTGTACCGCTCGCTGAAGCGGTTGTCTTTGCGCTCTTCGCGTCCTACTTTTTTTCTCGCACGATCATTCCAACTCTCGTAATGTTCCTTCTGCCAAAGGAAGTCGAGGATCACCGGCATCCGAGGCCTGGGCATCCTGAGAGGTGGTTTGCACGGCTTCACCACCAGTTTGAAGTTGCCTTTGAGTCATTACGGACAAAATACACCGCTTTGCTCAGCCAATGCCTTGATGAGCGCAAGACGTTCATGAGCGCCTTCCTGATCTTCTGCCTGTCAAGTCTTCTGTTGGTCCCGTGGCTTGGGCAGGACTTCTTTCCAGCTGTCGACGCGGGGCAGTTCGTCCTTCACGTTCGAGCCAAGACCGGAACGCGGATTGAAGAGACAGCCCGTCTGATAGATGAGATCGACCGCTACATCAAGACTCAGATACCTGCGAATGAGCTCGGCGGAATCCTTGACAATATAGGGTTACCTACAAGCGGTATCAATCTTTCATATGACAATAGTGGAACGATCGGCAACGCCGACGCAAACATTATGGGGACGCTTGAGCCGAAACATCACCCCACTGCGGACTACGTGGCACACCTGCGAGAAGAATTGCCAAAGCGTTTTCCCGGCACACAGTTCAACTTCGAACCCGCCGATATCGTCGCGCAGACGCTCAACTTCGGAATTCCTGCTCCTCTGGATATTCAAATCGTAGGAGCGGACATACCTGACAACTTCGCGATTGCCTCGCAGATTGCTGAGAGGATGCGCTCTGTTCCGGGCGCAGTCGATGTGCATATCCAGCAGCAATTGGATCATCCGCGCCTCCAATACAACATCGACCGGGTGCGAATTCAGCAAGTGGGGCTGACGGAGCGTGACGTTGCCGGCAATGTGCTCATTGCACTGAGTTCAAGTTTTCAAACCCAACCCAACTTCTGGCTCGATTATAAGAATGGCGTATCCTACGACATCGCAACGCAGACACCGCAATATCAAATCAACTCAATCGATGCGGTGAACAACATACCGGTCAATTCTCCTTCGGCGCCATCTCCTCAACTCTTTGAGAATCTTGCCAGCATGACACCGGAAAGCGAACCATCCATAGTCAGCCACTATAACATTCGGCCGGTCATCGACATCTTCGGGAGTGTACAAGGCCGGGATCTGGGAGGAGTCGCGAGCGACATCCAGCGAATTACGGCCGATGCCGCAAAGCATCTGCCTCGCGGTAGCACTCTTGTCACTCGTGGCCAGGTCGCAACGATGCATTCCTCGTTTGCAGGGCTGTTCGCCGGGCTGGCGTTTGCGATTGCTCTTGTGTATCTGCTGCTCGTCGTCAATTTCCAATCCTGGACTGAGGCGTTCATCATCGTTACTGCACTGCCCGGAGCTTTGGCGGGTATTTGCTGGATGCTCTTTCTGACAGGAACCACCCTCAATGTCCCGGCACTCATGGGAACCATCATGAGTATAGGAGTGGCGACCTCGAATAGCGTACTGGTCATCACCTTTGCAAACGAGCATTTTGCTGAAAGCAGGGATTCCTTCAGAGCTGCTATGGAAGCTGGCGCCACGCGTCTGCGGCCGGTAATCATGACGGCTCTCGCGATGATCATCGGAATGATTCCGATGGCCTTGGGGCTTGGCGATGGCGGAGAGCAAAATGCGCCGCTGGGCCGCGCAGTAATTGGTGGGCTGCTCTTTGCCACCGTCTCCACACTGTTTTTTGTTCCGATTGTATTCGCCGTAATTCGGCGAAACAGCGCACTTCCCAACTCCAACACAGAGTCAGCCACTCAGATATGAGGCGCCTATGACGGATCAGATCAGACTCTCCCAGCAGTTACCCCGACCGGCACCCGCCAGTATCAGATGGTTTCTGCTGATTCCGGTGGCGCTTTGCTTATTTGGCTTAGTCACGTTCTACTTACGAGCACAGCGGGAAAAAACTCTCGTCCATAGTACGCAAACACTGGACATCGAGCCGGTTACGGTAATTCATCCGCAGCGGGGCGCGCCGGATAGCGATCTCTCGTTGCCAGCAACACTCCAGGCCTATTCAGATTCTCCGATCTTTGCGCGTACGGATGGGTATGTTAGTCACTGGTATGCAGACATCGGCACTCATGTGCGGCAAGGACAGTTACTCGCGCTGATTGAATCTCCTGAAGTAGATCAGGAACTGAACCAGGCTCAAGCGACTCTGGCTCAAGCGCACGCCAATCTGAAGCTCGCCAAGATTACAGCCGAGCGATACAGGGAGCTCATCACGACGGACGCGGTATCCCAGCAGGACGTCGACCAAGCTAACCAGAACTCGGACGCACAAACTGCGAACGTTCAGGCCGCAGGCGCCAATGTAAATCGCTTGGAGCAGCTTCAGGGCTTTGAAAAGGTGGCTGCCCCGTTTGATGGCATCATCACCCAGCGCCGCACAGACATCGGTCATCTGATCAACGCAGGGAACGGTGGCATGGAATCTGAACTGTTCCGCATGTCGAAGATCGATATTGTTCGCGTATTCGTTACCGTTCCCGAAGTTTACAGCGAAGAAATTGTTAATGGCCTGAAGGCGACGCTTGATCTGACGGAACTGCCCAATCAGAGCCTCAATGGAGCGGTAGTCCGTAGCACCCATGCTATTGCTATGGATTCTCACACGCTTGAGGTAGAGATTGACGTCCCAAATCCTAGTGGCAAGTTAATGCCAGGTGCGTACGCGCAGGTGCATATTCACCTTCCCGTTGCGGTGCCGCCCCTGCTAGTCCCATCAGAGGCAGTACTCTACCAGGCAGCAGGACCGCAGGTTGCGGTCGTAACGCAAAGCAATCAGGTTGAACTTCACGAGGTTTCTCTTGGCCGAGATTTTGGCGACACGATCGAGATCACCGGCGGAATCGATGAGCATGACTCCATCATTGCCACTCCACCCGACTACCTGGTCAACGGTATGAAGGTCTCCGTCCAGCCGCCGCCCAGCGATTCGAAGACCTAGGGGGTATTCATGTCGAACAATGGATTTCGTCAACCTCACCGCTTGCACGCCGGCTTAGGGGTGACCGTCGGGGTCGTCGCGCTGGCTCTCTCTGGATGCATGGTGGGGCCAAACTACCATCCACCTTCGGCCCCCGTAGCTCCAGCTTTTGCAGAACCAGTTTCTGCAGTTACTCCGCCAGCTGTGCCTCCTGCGATTGCTTACCGCGACTGGTGGAAGATCTATCGCGACCCAAAGCTCGACGATTTGGAGAACCAGGCTGACGCTGCAAATCGGGACATCAAGATCTCTATCGCGCATGTGGATGAGGCTGCAGCCGCAACCAGAATTGCCCGCTCGTATCTGCTGCCCACGGTAAGTGCCCAGCCAAACATCTCGCGCAACCGCGAAGCGCAAGACCGCCCGAACAATGGCCTCACGCAAGAACGCGCAGTCACCTACAACGATATACAGTTGCCTCTCGTCGCCAGCTATGAGGTCGATGCCTGGGGGCGAGTACGGCGCTCCGTCGAATCCGCACGCGCAACCCAGCAAGCGACGGAGGCAGATCTCAGATTTGTACGGTTATCGATCGAAGCGACCGTTGCGATCGACTACTTCACTCTCCGAGAGAGCGACCAGGAACTCGGCATCCTGGAAACCATGATTGCTGATTTTACGAAGAGCCTTGCTTTGATCAATAGCCGTTTCCGTCACGGCTTGAATAGCGATCTCGACGTTGAACAGGCTAAGACAATACTGGATGAGACCAAGGCGCAACAACAATCGCTTCTGATTCAGCGCGCACAACTTGAACATGCAATTGCAGTGCTATTGGGCCGGACAGTTGAAGGCTTTTCGCTGACAAGCCAACCGTCCAACCCGATGCCTCCAGATATCCCCGCAGGATTGCCATCGGATTTGCTCGAGAGAAGGCCTGACATCGCTGAAGCCGACCGGTACGTCGCCGCTACAACCGCCCAGATCGGCATCGCGAAGGCCGCATATTTCCCACAACTTTCTTTGACCGGTGTTGCGGGATACGAGAGCACCAATGCTGTAAGCCTGCTGAATTGGCAAAACACCCTTGCAACACTGGGAGCATCAGCCGTAGCGCCAATCTTCACTGGAGGAAGATTGCGAGCGGGGGTCGAGCAGGCACAGGCCGTGTATCGAGAGTCCCTTGCACAGTACGAGAAGACTGTCCTTGTCGCATATCAGGAAGTAGAGGATCATCTTGCTGCGCTACATTACCTGGATAGCGAATCGCAAGCCGAAGCAAGCGCAGTGTCGGATGCGAGAAGAACGGAGGAGATCGCCCTCCAACGCTACAAAGCCGGGCTGGTCGGCTACCTGGATGTTGTTTACGCGCAGCAGGCTGTCCTCACCAATGAACAGACAGCAGCACAAATAAGCGGCCAACGGCTTGCAGCGTCGGTGGTTCTTATCAAAGCTCTTGGAGGTGGATGGACGGGAAGAGACACGCCATGACCTCATGTCGAGGGATAGAGTTCAACGGAGGATACCAATGAATCTCGCTGAAGCCGCGCAAAGCTTGGAACACAGCGTATTTCTGCCTACGGGGCCCGGCTGGTATGCTGCTAACGAAGCGAAATCGCAGTCCCTCGACTTCGCTTCGCTTAGGTTGACAAGATTATAGGAGACATTGGCGAATCGTGAGGCCAGCGGCTGTGCGCTTGTGGGACTGCACGCTCTCCGTTCGGTGAACTGGTGTCTGCAACTTTTATGTGTCCGGCGTCATCCAAAAAGCCGAAGTGAGACGAGTCAAACCGTACGACCTAAACAACAGGTAGAAGCGATTTTTGTGCGTGAAGCAAAGTCCTTTGCCTGAATCATTGGAGAATTGCGAATGGATTATGTCAATTTGGGCACGACCGGCGTCAAGGTTTCTCGCCTTTGCCTGGGCATGATGACGTATGGATCGAAGCAATGGCGCGAGTGGGTGCTGGACGAAGAAGCCTCCAAGCCGCTTATACGGCGCGCGATTGATGCGGGGATCAACTTTTTTGACACCGCAGATGTGTATTCGCTCGGCGTGAGTGAAGAGATCACGGGCCGGGTGCTCAAGGAGTTCGGCGGAGCCCGCGAGAATCTGGTGATCGCTACCAAGGTCTTCAATCCGATGTCGGACGGCCCTAACGATCGCGGGCTCTCGCGCAAGCACATCATAGATTCAATCGATAAAAGCCTGAAGCGGCTCGGCGTGGACTACGTGGATCTTTACCAGATTCATCGCTTCGATCCGTATACTCCGATTGAAGAGACTGTGGAGGCACTCAACGATGTGGTCCGCGCGGGCAAGGCGCTTTATCTGGGAGCATCGTCGATGTACGCCTGGCAATTTCTGAAGATGCTCGAGGTACAGCGCAGGCATGGATTTGCGCGCTTTGTGACGATGCAGAATCACTACAACCTGGTGTATCGCGAAGAGGAGCGGGAGATGATTCCACTGTGCCTCTCTGAGGGCATTGGGCTGATTCCGTGGAGTCCGTTGGCGCGCGGTTTTCTGGCGGGCAATCGCAAGGCCAATGAAGACAAGCAACAGGGCGAGACTACGCGGGCCAGGACAGATGCATACGCGCACAGCCTGTACTATCGCGCTTCAGACTTCACAGTTGTTGACCGGCTTACGGAGATTGCCGAGGCTCGCGGCGTGAAGAATGCGCAGATTGCGCTGGCGTGGATGCTTTCGCGCCCTGGTGTCTCGGCTCCCATTATTGGCGCGAGCAAGCCCTATCAGCTTGAGGACGCGCTGGCTGCGCTGAGCATTCAGCTAACCCCGGAGGAGATCGCGAGGCTCGAAGAACCCTACGAGCCGCATCCGGTGCTGGGCCACAGTTAGAACATGTTTAGGATGCGAGAGCGGCATCGATGGCCTTGACCAGATATTCGAAATCGGCTGGCCCATTGTGGCGCTGGCCGTTGATGAAGAAGGTTGGGGTTCCATTGACGCCGCTTCGCACGCCGCCGGTGAAATCGGTGCGGACTCGGGTTACGCACGCGCCGTTGAGCAGAGCGTCCTGCAATGCGGCCACGTCCAGATGCAACTTCGACGCCAGCTCCTGGAATAGTTCGTCGCCGAGGCGGCCTTGATTTTCAAAGAGTAGATCGTGCATCTCCCAAAATTTGCCCTGGGATGCGGCGAATTCGGCTGTCTCAGCCGCGGGCTGCGCGTTGGGATGAATCTGGGTTAGCGGGAAGTTCCGGAAGGCGAAGCAGAGACGCTCGCCAAAGTGCCGTTGCACCCGCTGGACAATGGGATAAGCATTGCCGCAATGAGGGCACTCGTAATCGCCGTACTCGACCAGGGTACATGCGGCGTGGGCGTCGCCCTGGATGTGGTCTTCGCTGTTGACAGAGATTTTCAGTGTGCTCATGGGTAGCGCCTATTTGTCTTTCTTTTTGGCGAGACTTTCCAACCTATTTGTCGAGGCTTTCCAATGCTTCGAGGATTCCCTCAGCACCGGGATTGACGCCGATTGGGGAGAGATAGCTCCAGCGGATGACGCCATCCCTGTCGATTACAAAAAGCGCGCGTTCTGAGATGCCCCAATCGTTGTGATAAACACCGTAGGAGCGGGCGACTGCTCCTTTTGGCTCAAAGTCCGCAAGCAAGGGGAAATGCAGATTGCGGTCTTTGGCGAAGGCGGTGTGGCACCAGATGCCGTCGACAGAGATGCCAAGCAACTCCGCTCCGTGCTGTTGAAATTCGGAGAGGATTTCGTTGTATAGCGCCATCTGGTCGCCGCATACCGGGCTCCAATCGGCAGGGTAAAAGGCGAGGATCACGGGCTTGCCGCGCAGTTCGCTCAAGGAAAGCTTTTGATCGGGGGTTACAGGTAGCTGGAAGTCTGGAGCGAGAGTTCCGGAAGTCAGGATTGAGGACATTATCATCTCCGTTCGCGTGCAGCCAGTTGAATATTACCTTACTAGACCCGCTCCGGCTGTGTTCGCGTGCTCATGCCGAGCACTTGCGAGAACCACCGCGGCAGGATTTATTCAGCCATTCCGATCTGGCCACTCGACGGTTGAGATTGATTGGTTGTAAAACGAAATCCTGTGGCGGCTTGTCTATTGTTGATCGTGAAGATCTTGAAGCGGCTGTAAACTTTGAGGAAATAGCGAGCATGTATACTCTCGGCAACGCTTGCCGTCTGTGTCTCGATCAGACCAGGCTAGAATCTCTACATTTTCAGGAGTTTTATCAAGAATGAAAACCAGGCGCGACTTTCTACGTCTGGCTGCCACCGCAGCCAGCGCCGCCATGATCCCTGCC
>Ga0302324_100008736_pt1 | contig 21314 bp, 21 predicted proteins | sample Palsa_T0_1_FD_201949 | JGI IMG/M metagenome (GOLD analysis project Ga0302324, IMG submission 201949) | Peat permafrost microbial communities from Stordalen Mire near Abisko, Sweden - Palsa_T0_1 | ecosystem: Environmental > Terrestrial > Soil > Palsa > Peat permafrost | place: Sweden: Abisko...
AGCAGGATCTGATCATCAGCGTGGGCAAGCGTTGTGGGCGGAAGAAGATCACGCAGGCGGCAATCCATGAACTGATGGTCGAATCGGCCCGGAGAGGATTGGCCGTGATCCGGCTGAAATCCGGAGACCCCATGATTTTCGGTCGTGCCGCGGAGGAAATCGACGCCCTGCGTGAGGCCGGAGTGCCGTTCGAGGTAGTGCCCGGGGTTACCGCGGCGTCTTCTGCTGCGGCCTTCCTGGAGGCTTCGCTAACCGACCGCAGGGTCTCCTCCAAGCTGATCATCCTGAGCGGCCACCATGCCGCCCGCCCGGCAGGGCAGCACGAGCTTTGGCCGGCTGATTTGCCTAGCGACGCCACCCTTGCGATCTACATGCCCGGGCAAGATCTGGCGCAAATGGCGGCCTCTTTAATGAGCAACGGCCTCCCCGCGGACATGCCCTGCGTAGCGGTCACCGACGCCTCCCGCCCGGAAGCTGCCTACCAAGCCTCTCAACTAAACGGCCTAGCCGATCTACCCACCTCTCAGGCGCCCACTCTCCTCCTGGTAGGCCAAGCCTTCGCGTCTGTAAAGCAGGATCAGTACGGGTTCGCCTCAGCCTACGTGGGCCGAGAATGATGGGCGAAGCCCTTTGACCGCTTTCTGTTCCGCAAGCAGACTCCCTGAGCCCCCTCCCGAATTACCCTTACCGAGCTCGTCGGGCGAACAATCAATCGCCTTTGGAACGCCCCGACCAAAAATAATTAACATTATCACCTTCACGTGATAATATTCATTATGTAAAGGCCCACGAAATGACTCAAGCGAACGACTCACATCCAGCCTCTCCGAAAATCATGGTAGGGACTCGCCCCGAGGTGATCCAGCTTCTGCGCTGCAACGAAGCCCAGCGAGCACTTGCGATTGCATTTGCCGGCCCTGATGACGAACAACTGGAAATGCTCGAAGATCTGGTCCGCCAAGTCGCCGAATTTTTCCCTCAACTCGTGCGTCAGCGACAGAACCAGGCCCTCGAAAAGATCGTCAACGCGCTTCTTCCGGAAGTGGCGATTCCCGATGTTGCGCTGGCGCAAGCCCGGATGATGGTCGATGCGAAGACGACCATTCTCAAGAGCGGGGATCTCGTAACCGCAAGCGACATAGCCAAGCTTGCCGGTTATAGCGCGAACAATCCCAGCGCGCAGCCGAACCGGTGGAAGCGAGAGGGTGCGATCTTCGCGATTCATTACAAGGGGACGGATTACTTCCCGATGTATGCGCTCGACCCAGACGAAAATTACCGGCCGTACAAGGCTCTTGCTGAGGTTCTGCGAACCTTCGGCGAAACCAAGGACAGCTGGGGATTAGCGTTCTGGTTCGCTGGTCTTAATAGCTTTTTGGACGATGAACGCCCGCAGGATCTGCTTGGCACGCATCCCGAACAAGTGATCGCCGCAGCCAGAGACGAGGTTGAGGGCGTCCAGCATGGCTAGACGGGTGGCAGACTATTGCCCCCCGACTGCTTCTCTGGACACATCTCTCATCATATGGAAACGTGATCGCGAGATGCACCGGGTGCACGACGCTAAGTATTCCGGGAATCAGTTCAATCCAAGTGCATCCGGCAATGCGCGCTTTAGCCCTATTCGAGATACGTCGGGAGTTCTGATACCAACCCTATACGCCGGAACAAGCCTCGATTGCGCGCTCATGGAAACGATCTTTCACGATCTTCCATACAGCAGCGGCTTCAAGCCGGTTTCGAAGAGGAAGATTGTCGGTAAGGTTCATTCGGTCGTGCTTCCCAGGATCGAACTGACCCTTATCGACCTGAGCACGGTCGCCCTGCACAAGCTGGGAATCGATCGTGTGCATTTGATTGACACCACGAAGGCGCACTACCCTCGGACCCGCAGCTGGGCCGAGGCGCTTTACGCCCAAGTCCCAACTGCTCATGGCCTAAGTTGGACTTCTCGTCGCCACGATCGGGAACAGGCGGTGTTGTTATTCGGTGTGCGCCTTCATGCCTCGGACCTGGAGATCTCTGGTCCATGTGTACCTCTGCTCGAAGAGCCAAACTCCGTCGTCGCTCTGATTGGGTTGGCGGCCCGGCTCGGTGCGACACTGGTCAACTGACGCGGATCCACCCCATCAAAATGCCCCACAATCCCCCACGTATACTGACCAAACATGCAGATCATTTCCACGGCCACAGCCTTCCCTCCTCATTATTTCCTGCAGCAAACCGTGGTGGAGGGGCTGAAGGGTCAATGGGAGCAGTGGGGTCTGAGAGATACGGCAATGCTGGAGAGGCTGCACTCCAGAACAGGGGTCGCCGGCAGATACTTCTCCCTCCCTCTAGAGCAATACCCACCACTCGACACCTGGGGTAAAGCTAACGACGTCTGGATCGAAACCGCGGAGCGTTTGGGGGAGCAGGCAATCGATTGCGTGCTCAACAAAGCAGGGGTGGATCGAAAGCAGATTGCCGCAATCTTTTTTGTTTCCGTGACCGGAGTATCCAGCCCCTCCGTGGATGCCCGGCTGGTGAACCGGATGCGGCTTGCTGCAAGTATCAAGCGCAACCCCATCTTCGGCCTCGGGTGTGTAGCCGGGGCTGCAGGTTTGTCCCGGGCCGCTGATTACGTACGCGCGTATCCCGATCAGATTGCCGTGCTGCTTGCGGTCGAGCTCTGCTCCCTTACCTGGCAGCGGGACGACTCTTCCGTAGCCAACATGATCGCCACTGGCCTGTTCGGAGATGGTGCAGCCGCAGTCCTGGTCGCCGGTGACCAAGTAAAGCTCAAAGGACCCAGAATCCTGGGAAGCGCAAGCTCCTTCTATCCCGATACCCAGGATGCGATGGGCTGGAAGATCTCTGAAACGGGGTTCCAGGTGGTGCTCTCACCCGATGTGCCTGTCATCGTAAAGGAGAATTTGGGACGCGATGTGGATGCTTTCCTGGCCAGCCATGGGATGACCCGGGACCAGGTCGACTCCTGGATCATGCATCCCGGCGGCCCCAAAATCCTGGAAGCCGTCGCCGACGCGCTGGGCTTACACCACGGTGAACTGGAGCTCTCCTGGGAAGCCCTCAAGAAAGTCGGTAATCTTTCCTCGGCCTCGGTCCTGGTAGTTCTGGACGGGGTAATGACGCATCGCCGGCCCAAACCTGGATCGCGCAGCCTTCTGGCGGCTATGGGCCCGGGCTTCTGTTCCGAGATGTTGCTGCTGGAGTGGTAGATGATGCGCTGTGACGCACTCATCGCCGGAGGGGGTCCTGCAGGCCTGGCGGCCGCGATCGCGCTTCGGCAAAAAGGCCTTGACGTAATTGTGGCCGACGCTCTTCGGCCTCCCATCGATAAGGCGTGTGGCGAAGGTCTGATGCCGGATGCGCGGAAAGACCTGGCCGCCCTCGGCATCTCAGCCACCGTTTCCCACGGCGCCGCTTTTGACGGCATAGCCTTCCTGTCAGGGCGATACCATGCGGCGGCTCCGTTCCAGCGCGGGAGCGGAATCGGCATCCGGCGCATACAACTTCATTCGCTGCTGATCGAGCGCTGCCGGGAACTGGGTGTGCGGCTTGCCTGGGGCAGCCGTATTTGTATAGCGGAGAACCAACCCATAAACCTCGATGGCGCCCCCTGCATCTATCGCTACGCGGTCGGTGCGGATGGCCAATCCTCTCGAGTGCGCCAGGCGGTGGGCCTGGGTCCGGGAAACATCCTCAGCCGGCGATTCGGAGCCCGCTGTCATTACCGGGTGAAGTCCTGGAGCCGCATGGTGGAGGTGCATTGGGGCCGTCTGGGCCAGGCCTACATCACCCCGGTCGGTGCGGAGGAAATCTGCGTCGCCACCGTCGCCCGCGATCCGGCGGCGCGCATGGAAGCAGTACTCGCGGATCTGCCCGTTCTTCGCGCGCATCTCCAAGGCGCGAGCGAGTTGAGCCGGGTGCGAGGATCACTCACCACCACCCGCGAACTGCCCCGGGTAACCGCCGGCAACGTGGTCTTGGTGGGCGACGCGTCCGGCTCCGCGGACGCGATCACCGGTGAGGGCATCGGCTTGTCATTCCGTCAAGCACTGCTGCTCGCCGAAGCCGTTGCTGTTGACAATCTAGCCATCTATGAAGCGGGTCATCCCGAAATTCAGCGGATGCCGCATATCATGTCCAGAGCCATGCTCCGCATGGACGCGTGGCCATGGCTGCGGGCGGGAGCCATGAGGTTACTCTCGGCCCAGCCTCAACTCTTTGCCCATTTGCTGGCAATCCACCTGGGCGAAATTTCCTGTTTCGGGACAAAGGCGAAAGACATTGAAAAAAATCGGCGGCATCATCGCAGCATTGGTCATCCTGAGTACCCAGCTGACGCAGGCACAGAACAAGAGTTTCAAAGTCGTCCTCGACCCGGCGCAGACCGAGATCCACTGGAAGCTTAGCGGCGGCCTCCACACCACCCGTGGCACCTTCAAGCTGAAGAGCGGCGAGTTCCTGTTCAACCCCGCCAGTGGCTTGGCGGAGGGAGAGATTCTGGTCGACGCCACCACCGGCGAGAGCGGCAACGCGGCCCGGGACAAACGCATGCAGGACGAGGTGCTCGAGAGCAACCGGTATCCCGCGATCTTCTTCCATCCCACGCAGCTCAAAGGCGCGTTCAAGCAGGGTGAAGGGACGCAGGACCTGACCGGAGAAGGCACCTTCAACATCCACGGAGCGGATCATTCCATGGAGCTGCCGCTAAAGGTGCAGATTGCCGCCGGGGCAGTCACGGCGACCACGCAATTTACCGTCCCCTACGTTGCTTGGGGCATGAAAAACCCCAGCAAGTTCCTACTTAAGGTAGGCAAGCAAGTGGATATACAAGTTACCGCCAAAGGCACGCTGCAACAGGCTGAATAGGCCAGCCTTCTACATGTAGAAAGTCTTGATAGCGTCCCAGGCGTATATCCCGATAATTGCGGCGGTTAATATGCTGGTTACGCCGGTAAAGACCCGCAAAAACGGTTGAAGTTTATTCAACTTCTGGATGATCGCGTCGTTTTCTTTGTGCTGCCGTTCGGAAATATCATCCAGAAAGAGCTGGTCGTCTTCATAGCGGGTGATGGTTCCGCGATACAGCAAAAGGCTCAGCAGGCAAACCGCGAACACTGTCCAAACGATCCACAAGGTTGGAATGACGTGCATAATTACCTCCCTGGGAAGTTTTCCCAGAAGTCCCAGATACCGAGCGGGTCCGGTTTGCGGGCTCGGGGGGTAGGAGGGGCCTACGGCTTAAAAATATAGTCCCTGAGAGATGGGGTTGCCCACAATTTTTTCATTTACTGGAACGGTTCGTAGCATCTCAGTTTGAAACAGTCTAGGAGCAAGAAAATGAACGGCAAGTGCACTTTGTTAGCGATTGCTGTGGCTTCTTTGGGATTTCTGACCGCTTGCAACCCGCCCGCCTCGGATCAGCACCTGCAGGAGCAGGCCGCGCAGGCGACGGAGCAGGCAAAACAGGGATCGAAGGAAGCGCTGGCCGACGCCCGCGTGGCGGCGGCAAACGCCGAACGTGCGGTGAACGATGTCGCCGCAGGAGTGAAACAGGGTCTCGACGGCAAGCCCACGCCCGGCAGTAGCTCGCGCGTGGACCTGAATGACGCCTCGGAGTCCGATTTGTCTGCTCTGCCGGGCATTTCCTCAAGCAAAGCAAGGCAAATCATCCACCATCGGCCCTATACCTCCACCCACGACTTGGTGAAGGACGGCGTACTGACAGAAAGCCAGTTTGGCCAAATCGCCCCCCAGGTCACGGTGCACTAACGCGATGGCGGCCGGTTACTGAGTCGCCAATGCAGCAAACGGCATCTACTGTTTATAAGATTCCGGCTTTACTCGCCCGGCGTCCGGGTCTAGACTATTAAGCTACAGGCAATTAACGGAGATAAACACGATGTCAACTGTCGCCCAACCGGTAACCACTCTCAATCCCGTTTCTATGCCCCTCACGCTCTCGCCCCAGGCGGTAGCCAAGGTGCATGAAATCATGGCAACCCAGGATCCTTTGCCTGCAGGCCTGCGCATCGGCGTAGTCGGCGGTGGCTGTTCCGGGTTTCAGTATTCGATGTCGTTTGAGAACCAGGCGGGCATGATGGACAAGGTCTTCAAGTTTGACGACCTGAAGGTGTTCGTCGATGCGACCTCGCTGATGTATCTAAACGGCTGCGTGGTCGATTACGTTGAAACCCTGGAAGCGGCCGGGTTCAAGTTCGACAATCCGGCGGTGAAGAGCACTTGCGGGTGCGGCTCCTCCTTCAACGTTTAACCTCGTCCCTCAGAAATCAAAAAAGGGCTCCGCCGAGAAGGTGGAGCCCTTTTTGCGTTTGCCCACAATATTTCGCTCTCCATTCCGTCTTCACTCTAGAAATCCGATGCCGAGTTTGGACCAGGTAACCGCGCAGCAGAACCAATGGATCGCGCAGGCGATGGAGCGAGATGAACCTCGTCTGCGCAATTACATCCGCAAGCACGTGGTTGATCTGGAAGCGGCGGAAGACATCCTGCAGGAGGTTTTCGTCGAGCTGGTGGAGGCCTATCGGCTGCTTAAGCCGATCGAGCAGGTCACCGGCTGGCTGTTCCGGGTAGCGAAAAATCGCATCATCGACCGCTTTCGCGGCCGCAAGCTGGAGTCGCTGAGCCAGCCCAAATACGGCCACGATGATGAGGGAGCGGTTTCGCTCGAAGACCTGTTACCGGCGCCGGACAGCGGACCAGAGGCTGCCTATGCGCGTAGCGTCCTGCTGGAGGAGATTGACGCAGCGTTGCGAGAGATGCCCCCGGAGCAGCGCTCCGTTTTTATCGCCCACGAATGGGAAGGCTATAGCTTCAAAGAGCTGTCCGCCGAGACCGGCGTCAGCGTGAACACATTACTTTCGCGTAAGCGCTACGCGGTGCTGTATCTGCGCCGCAGGCTGCGCGCAATCCATGAAGAGTTTGTAAAGAAATGAGGCAAAGTATGAGAAGGAAATGGCTGTACAAGGTACCTGGAATTCTCTTAATCGTATTGGCGGCCGCGGCCCTGTTTGGTTACGTCGTCCAACAACTGTGGAACTCGCTTATACCCGCGATTGTCGGTGGGCGTGCAATTACTTTCTGGCAGGCGCTCGGCATCCTGCTGCTGTGCAAGATTCTCTTTGGCGGTTTTCGGGGCCGGGGAGGGATGTACTGGCGCCATCGGATGGGCGAGCGCTGGGAAAAAATGACTCCCGAAGAACGCGAGAAATTCAGCCGGGCAATGCGCAGCCGTTGTGGCACGTTTCAACCTGAGGAGCAGCAGATCTGATGCGGCCGGCTCCCTCAACCCGGGAAGACCTGGAGCAGGAGAATGCCAGGCTGCAGAGGTTGGTCGCCGAGCTGCTGGCCAGAAACCAGCAGCTGCGTCAGGCTCTGGAGTCAGCCACTCGTGAGATAGTGGCTAGGTGAATCTCCGGAATCTTGCTCTACCTGCCATATCGATGGTCGCGGCTGTGGCCTTGGCCCAAGCGCCTTCGTCAGACCTGCCGCTCTGGGCCTATCCAGCGCATTTCTCCACAGGCTCTTCCAGCGCTGCTGAGGAACATCTTCCCGGCAGCAAAGCGAGCTATACCCAGGCCCAGATCGGCGATCTCTTTGTCGTTCCCGATTGGTACCCGGATGCGCACCCGCCGATGCCGAACATCGTGGCTCACGGCCGCAAGCCGGATGTATATGCATGTGGCCACTGCCATCTCCCCAACGGGCAGGGACGTCCCGAGAATGCAAGTGTCACCGGACTGCCCGTGGAATACATCGTGGCCCAGATGTCGGATTTCAAGCATGGATTACGCAAGAGCTCCGACCCGGAAATGGTTTCCGTCACCAACATGGTGAAGTTGTCCGAGTCGATCACCGATGAGGAGATCAAAGCGGCCGCCGCGTATTTCTCCTCCTTCAAGCTGAAGCCATGGATCCGTGTGGTCGAGGTAGACCAGGTGCCCAAGACCGCGCCGGCCGGGGGCATGATGGTCGTGACTCCAGGTGGAGGTACGGAGCCCATCGGCGATCGTGTGATCGAAGTGTCCGAGAGCCTGGAGCGGACGGAACTGCGCGATCCCACCTCCGGCTTCATTGCCTACGTACCCAAGGGAAGTCTGGAAAAGGGAAAGGCCCTGGTCACCACGGGCGGCGACGGAAAAACCATGGCCTGCACGATGTGTCACGGTTCGGACCTGAAGGGAACGGGCAACATTCCGTCCATAGCGGGTCGCTCGCCCAGCCAGATGGCACGCCAGCTCATCGATTTCCAAACCGGAGCCCGGAACGGCCCGATGGCTCCCATGATGAAGGGCGTTGTCTCCAAGCTGAAGGTTGAGGACATAGTAGCGATCACAGGCTACCTGGCCGCCCAAACCCCCTAGACTAATTCGGATGAAACCATATGGGGTGCCCCTGGGGCACCCCATATCTCGCGTTTTTTGCGAGATGTGGGTGGGATGTTGCTCCCTCAGCAGGGGAATAGGGTAAAGCGGGCAGGTTCGGCTACTTCTTAAACCGTCGGAAGAAGCTATTTGCCTTCCACTCCGGGCGGCCATCCGCGTCAGCAACACGCAACGCCAGCTTCTCAAGAATGGCGTCAAACTGTGCCGCCGCCGCCAGGTCGACCGGCTGGCTCAGATCATCCGACGGCCCGTGATAACGCTCCGCGTACCAGGCCTTGAACGTTTTCTCTTCCGGTGTCCCCTTCACCCAACCGAACTTGAAAGCAAGCGCCGGCACGCCATTCTTGATGAAGCTGTACTGATCGCTGCGAATAAACCGGTTATGCTCCGGTTCCTTATCAGCCTGCACCTGCACCCCAGCTGCCTGGGCCGCAGCGCGAACGTCATCGCCCAACGTCGACTCGCCCAGGCCCTGCACCTCAAGGTACTTCAAAGGAAACAACGGAAGATACATATCCATATTCAGGTCAGCGACAATCGGCCCGGGGACCGTCGGATGCGCAGCAAAATACTGTGAGCCGAGTTCGCCCTTCTCCTCCGCGGTCACAGAAAGAAACAATATCGAGCGCCTGGGTTTCGCATCCTTCACCGCGCGGGCAACCTCGATGAGCGATGCGTCGCCTGAGGCATCGTCCATCGCGCCATTGTAGATGCGGTCGGGGATGTGGTTGCGTTCCACCGGCGCGCCGATTCCCAGGTGATCGAGGTGCGCACTTACCACCACATACTCCTTCTTGAGCTTGGGATCACTACCCGGAAGAACGCCCACAATATTCTCGGAACTAACCGACGTACGACTCATACCCACCCGCGCATGCACCTGCACCGCCAGGGGAAAGTGCGGAAGTGGCTTATCTCCCTGGATGTCCGCGACAATCTCCTGAAACGTGTGGCCGCTCCCGGAAAAAAGCATTTCGGCGTGATCGGTATTGAAGAGGATGCTTACCGCGAGAGGTGGCGGAATGCCGCGGCCGGGATCGCTCAGTTCCATGTGAGGCTCAAACCGCGAACCGGCAATGCGCGACCATGGTATCTCAGCGCTTTTAGGATTCTGTATGGTGATGGTGCCGATCGCCCCTGCCTTTGCCAGCGCCTTCCTGCGCTCTTCCCCCGACTGGTAGTGCGCCTTCACCGGACCCGGCATGTCGCTGGGGCCGCCCGTCACCAGAACGACAATCTTGCCCTTCACGTCCTTCCCCGCGAGATCGTCATAGTGGGACTCGGGAACCGTGAGCCCGTAGCCGACGAACACCGCACCCGCCTCTACGTTCTCTGACGCGCCGGAACTTACATTGATAATGGCATCTTCGCCCAGCTTGACCGGTTGCGCTTTCCCTTTATCCAGCAAGTCGAGTGAGCAGCGATGTTCGTCAATCTCCACCACATGAAAGTCCACCCGCTGGCGATATCCGTCGACACCGGCGGGTGTTAGACCAGCCTCCCGAAATTGCGCAACCATGTAGTCTGCAGCTTTCTCGAATCCGGGAGTGCCGGTGCCGCGACCTTCCAGGCGATCGTCGGCCAGAAACTGAACGTGGGCCCACCACGCTTTGCCCAGCGCATTCCAGTCAGGATTCTCCCCAAAAGCGGCCGCCCCGGCAATAATCAGGCAAACCATCCACCAGCCACATGATTTCACGCGCACACACCCTCGCTAGAGTTGATCCGTTACTGCTCGCTAGTGTACAAGCTGCGAAAATTTCACCACCGTCGGCCGTTACCCACTAAGCTCGACAGGAAATGGGGAAATGGGCCGCCCTTCTTCGCTTACTACCGTCGGGGTGGCCCACTCAAGCCCGGTTTTGGCTTGAGTGGGGTACAACTGCCCTCCAATTTACAGAGACATAAACCGATCTCTCAAAAACAAAGCGATCACAGTAGCCACGGCGACGAGGTGAAAGCAGGTATGCAGCGTGTCCGGAGCCATTCCGTTGCGCTTGGGTAGAAAGGAATGTGTGTTGGCGAAGATAATCTGATACCGGGCTGCCCGCTCCGGGTCAGACTTAAAAAGATAGGGTATCCACCACGCCCGCAGCAGGCCAACCACAAATAATCCATAAGTGATCCACAGAAGCATCTCCAGCCAGTGGGGATAGGGTTCCCCAAAGTACTTTGCGCTGAAGAAGAGCCCCGCCGCTGCGGGCACAGCGGGCAGCAAGGTGACAAATACGCTGCGCGCCACCGAGTCCTGACTGCGGATCGCGGTCAGATTGTTCAACCTCCCCAGCGGTACCCAGTCGTGAAACAACAGAAACACCACCACGATTGTCTGCAATGCCAGGAAAGTTATCTCGAACGCGATCATCTCCCAATTCAACGATGTTTTGCGCTGGATGTCATCATCTTCTTGCGCCTGGCCGCCCACTCCGTGGTGGAGAAAAGACTCGGTCCTATTTCGATCAAGCGAGGAATCATCTGAAACACAGAAATCTGGGTCCAGATTTTACCTTGACGGGTGCGAAATCCCTTCTCATTCAGATCGCTGGCTATGCTGGAGAAGGGAAAATCCTGAACCACCAAATCCATCATTTGGGTGAGCACCATTCGCTCCATGGGATCGAACTCCAGCCGCTGGCAATCATCCGAAATGCGCAGACCATAAGGGATGTCTTCGCTGAAGGCGCCCTCCGAAGGCGCCTCATCCCCGGGCAGTTCGCGCCGCCACTCGATCGACACCAATTGCCATCCCGCAGCCGTACGCTGCTCCATCAAGGATGGGCTAAACGGCCCAGAAATTACATCGCGTATCCGCTCAAAGTGCGTCATAGGTCGCCTCCGTAGGCCCATAGGCAATCGGCGGCCCAGATTACCGCAGATTGCTTTCAGAGGCTTACGTGGCAGGGCTCATGCGCTGCATGTTCAAAATCGAAAATCAATGTTCGTCAGTGGACAGAGGATCCGCCACCCGGCCCATAAACAGTAGGCTTTCTGAGCGATTATCCCGGATTAGAAAGACAAATGGGTGGTCTGCGCGAAAAACCGGAGGCGGTTGGTCCGGAACGCGTATCGCGAGCGCCCTCATGGTCACTGCCGTGGCCGCCGCCGCTTCGGTTCCTTCTTCATTCACGTCGACAAACGCCTTATGGATTACCTGCGAGGTAGCGAAATCCCGTTTACCGGTCATTCCCGAAAAATTTGCGCTGCCGGAAAACGCCGCCGGCATACCCATTGCGCCCAGCGTAGCTCCAAGCTCGAATTGCTGGGTCATCTTGAACTTAGGTATGGTCACGATGACTTTAGAAACCGGCGCTAGTTGGCGTAGCCATTGCTGAGTGTTCGTTAACGCCTGCTCCAGGGAAGCGAGACCGCCGATCTCGTCGGGCAGCAGGACGAGCATGGATAAGTCCTTACCCTTGTAGGGAATCTCCAAAAACTGAAAGCTGGGCCCTTTGAAGTAATTGAAGCCGCCTTCCCGGTGCATCAATGGCGCTGTCTTTGTTTGCCCTTCGGATACGTGGAAATCCTCATTCCTGGTCTGGGCCTTATCGAATTGCGTCTGCCAGTTGCCCTTGAAGTAGATTGCATTGGCGAGAACCAGCCGCGTGTCCGGTCTCAGGCTCCCCGGTTGCAACAGGTCCTTGATCTTGTCTTGGGTCTTCTGCTCCACCCATTGATTAATCGTCGACCGAACAGTTTCGCTTGAGCCTTTGAAATCAACCTGGTTGAGGCCCGCGCCATAATCGTTTTTAAGCACCTGCAGGAAGTCATCCAAAAAGGTATAGCCGTGTTGGGCCCAAAGAGCGTTGGCCACGCTAAGTTGATAGCCTTCTTGTGGTGCGTTGAGTTCGCGCAGCAAAGCACCCATCGCCGGGTGCAGCTTTTCAGGCGGTAGGGCGAAATGAAGGGTTTTCGCCATCTCGGAGGCGGTTTCGCCGCGTGCCCCCGCGTAGGCCATGGCCAAGGCGGTGGAAATGCTCTCGGGCGAGAAAAACAGATTCCCGCTCTGCTTTCCCAATTGACCATACAGGGCTACGGCGAAGGCATTGTCGCCGTCGACCACCGCCTTTCGGTCAGCCGCGGCCGGCGTATCCACCCCCTGCCCGTGCGCCAGTAAGAGGAAGCAGGCAACGACCGCCATGGGTAGGAGTTTCATGCATGTTCTCTAGCCATCTCGACCATCTTCCGCTTTCGCAAACAGCTTATACGATGTGGTTGCCTACAGGCGAGATACAGGAGGAAATCTAACCACTCAGCGCCGGGATCAGGATGGAAAAGGTGGTGCCGCTGTGGCTGGGATCGCCGTTGCTCCGGACCCGAATCTTCCACCCGTTCCTCTTCATGATCTCCGCTGTGACCCAAGGCCCGAGTCCCGTGCCCGTCTCCCCCTTGGCCCTGAAACTGCAGCTAGAAAATCTAATAGAGCTACCGCCGCAAAAACCAACGACCGTCGGGCTTGCAAAAATTAAGTGGGTTTCCCTTTCTATCTCATCAAATGTTGACCGGGCTTGATCAACCAGCCGCGTTGGATCGATTTTCAATTAACTACGGGTGTCTTATGATAATTTCATACCCCAACGGCAGAGGGCATAAACGGTCAGTTCCTAACCGGGCCGCTGTTTCGCATAAGCAAACTCATGACCCTCTCCAGGGACTCGAACCATCCGAACGAGCGTTCAGCCGATACCGCTGCCGGCAGCGAGAATTCCCTGGCCTGCTTCCTTAGCGGCCTGGTAGACATTGCGTACATGAAGGATCCGGAGGGCCGCTATCTCCTCCTCAACGCGGCGGCCGCAAGCTTTCTCCAGAAGCCTCCCATCGAGATCATCGGCCAGGACGACTTTGCCCTTTTCCCCCTGGAGCAGGCCCAGCGTTTCGTCGACCAGGACCGCGCAGTTTACGCCTCCGCTGGCTCCCTCACCTTTGAAGACGAGTACCGACTTGACGGTAAGGCCGTCTGTCTTCAAACCATCAAGTCTGTCTGTCGAGACTCTGCCGGAGAAGTCATCGGCCTGGTCGGTATCTCCCGCGACGTAGGGGAGCGGAGGCAGCTCGAAGACACCCTCCACGAGCGTGAGCAGGAGCTTCGCGAGGCCCGGCGCATCGCCGGAATCGGCGCCTGGCGCTACGACTGCGCCACCCGCACCACCATGTGGTCTGAGGAGATCTACCGTATCTGCGGACTCGATGCCTCTCGGCACGGGCGGGAGTACGCGGAACCCCTAAAATTGAACCATCGCTCGCCAGAGAACAAGCGCTTTTTCGCAGCGTTCGACCGTGCCATCCAGTCCGGCGAGCCCTTCACCCTCGATCTGGAAATTACTCATAGCGACGGCTCCCCGCGTTGGATTGTGGTCCATGGCGAGGTCGAACAATGGATCGACGGAAAGGTAGCCAGGCTCCACGGAACCGTAGAGGAGATCACCGAACGAAAGCATAGCGAGCGCGAGCTCGCGCTTCGGGAAAACCGCTATCGCAGCCTGCTGCACGCCATCGCGCAGATCGTCTGGGTTACCAATGCGGAGGGCGATCGACTGGGCGAAGTCCCCGGGTGGCAGGCCTTCACTGGCCAGTCGCAGCAGCAGGTTTCCGGCTCCGGTTGGGCCGACGTCATTCACCCCGATGATCGGGAGCTCACCTTGCAGCTATGGCAACGTTCTATCCGCACCGGCGATACCTTCACCGTCGAACATCGCATTCGCCGCTTCGACGGCGTGTACCGGCACATGTCCGTTCGCGCCGTTCCGGTGCGTGACGATTCCGGTCAGATCGTGGAATGGGTCGGGACCCACACCGACGTAACCGACCAGACACTTGCCGAACAGCAAAGCCGAATCGCCAGCCAGCGCCTGCAAAACGTTCTGGATAGCATCACCGACGGCCTCTGCATCCTCGACCGGGATCTGCGCTACGTCTACTTCAACGAGAACGGCGCCCGGATGTGCGGGCTGCGCGTGGCTGATATCGTCGGCACGCGCGTCGGCGATACCTTCCAGGAGAACAAAACCAACCTGGTCGGTCGCTCCTACCGCCATTCCCTGCAAACCGGGGAGCCGGTTCATGTAGAAGAGTTTTCCGTGAGCCCTTTAAACAAGTGGTTCGAAAGCAACTGCTATCCCTCCGCCGAGGGCCTCACGGTCTATTTTCGCGACATTACCGAACGGAAGCGGACCGAGGCGGCTCTGCGTGTCAGCGAATCCCGTTTCCGCCAGCTCTTCAACTCCGGGCTGATGGGCATCTGCATCCACGACCGTTTCGGCGCCTTCAAAGAGGGGAACGACGAACTGCTGCGCATCACCGGATATGCGCGCGACGATCTCAACGCAGGCCTGGTTCGCTGGGACATCATGACTCCGCCGGAGTACAGGGAGATCGACGCGCGTCACATCGAGGAGGCCGCGCTCCACGGGAAATGTACCCCATACGAAAAGGAGTTCATCCGCAAGGACGGTTCACGGGTCCCCATCCTCTGCGGGTACACCCTGCTCGAGGGCTCCCAGGACGAATACATCGGCTTTGTTCTCGATATCACACCTCAGCGTGCGGCCGAAGCCGAACTCCGCGACCGTGAACAACGCTTTCGCATGCTCGCCGAGAGCCTTCCGGAACTCATCTGGGTTACCGACCCCGTAGGCACTCTGACCTACCTCAATAGCCGCTTCCTGGCCTACTGCGGCATTCCAACAGACTCCATGGTGGGTTTTGACTGGCAGATTATTCTTCATCCAGACGAGCTCGAACGCGTGAACCAGGCCTGGAGCCATAGCGTCACTACCGGGGAACCCTATCTCATCGAACTCCGGCTGCGCTGCCATGACGGTACCTTCCGGCACTTCCTTGCCCGCGCGCTCGCCACACTCAACCCGTCGGGCGAGGTGGAGCACTGGGTAGGCAGTTGCACCGATATCCACGACCGGAGGGCGGCTGAGGAAGCGATTCGCCGCAGCGAAAAGCTTGCCGCCACCGGCCGTCTCGCCGCCTCCATCGCTCACGAGATTAACAACCCGCTGGAGTCGGTGATCAACTCGCTGTATCTGGCACTGCAGGATTCCACCCTCACGCCGGCTACTCGCGCCTTCCTGCAAATTGCGGAACAAGAGTTGGCAAGGGTCTCCCAAATCACTACGCAGACCTTGCGCTTCCATCGTCAGTCCAAGGCAGCCGCCTTTGCCGACCTCTCCGAGATCATGCGCTCTGTACTCGCGCTCTTCCGTTCACGCTTGAACGCGCGCCACATCCAGTTCCTGACCGAGTTCGAACCAGATACCCGTATCTGCTGCTTCGAAGACGAGATCCGCCAAGTCTTCGCCAATTTCGTCAGCAACTCGCTAGAGGCAACTCCGGACGGTGGAAAGCTTCGAATCCGGATTCGCAATACCACAAGCGACGTGATGCGGGGCGTACGTGTCACGGTTGCAGATACGGGATGCGGCATTCCCGCTCATATTCGGCAGCGCATCTTTGAGCCTTTCTTTTCCACCAAAGATGCGACCGGCATCGGATTGGGGCTATGGGTGTCCGACGGCATCATCCGCAAACATGCCGCCAAGCTAAACCTTCGTAGCAACACGGAATCCGCCCGCCACGGCACGGTATTTTCGTTGTTCTTTCCCGAGGATGGAGTAACTCGACAAAGTCAGATATGAGCTGTGGCAGCCCACGATCAATGCGCTACGGCGAGAGACTACCGAGGTTCGCCGTAAGGAACATCCTCGGCGCCGGCGCCTGCCGCGTCCGTAAGACTTACTTTGCTTCCATCGACGGTATTGATTTTGCTATCCGCGAATCTCCAATTCTTTGCGTCAGCAATAGCGCCGGCCGTTTGCGCTTCAATGTCCAGGTGGTCGAGACGGAAGTTATCCAGAGTGGCATTTGGATAAGCGCTGACGTTGAACGCCTGTTTGGCGCCCGTCGCTTTGATGTTCCAGATGTGTACATTTTTAAAATGCGGCAGCCCCTGCTCCGGGGGAACTTTCGTGGTGAGGGTAACCCAGTAATCCGGAACATTCTTCAATCCCGCCGGCAGCGTGGCATAGCTATAGCTGGGATTCCAATTCATGATGATGTGAATCGGGATGGCAACGCCCTGGAGCGTCAGGTCGTGAATACGGATATCGCTGGCGGTTCCCCCCCGGGTATGAGCGGACTTGAAGAGCACTCCAGATGGCACTCCGGACAGGGCCGTGAGATGGTAGGCTTCGATGTTGTGAAATCCTCCCGAAGTCTCGCTGCCGATCGTCACTGCCGCGGCGCCGCGTCGAATGATGGAGTCGCGAAGCACGACATCTTCCGTGGGTCGATTCACCCGCAGCCCGTCCGAGTCCCGCCCCGCCTTGAGGCAGAGTGCATCGTCATTCACATCGATGTCGGCGTGCTCCACCAGCACGTGGCGGGAAGAGTCAATATCGATGCCGTCGGTAGACGGGCCCTTGCCACCTTCGTTGTTGCGAATAACGACCCCATCGATGGTCACGTGATCCGAGTAGAGCACTTGCACGGTCCAGAAGCCTGACCGTTTCAGCAGGATCCCGGGTCCCACGTGAATCTCGGAAGAATTTTGCAGCAGAACGAGACGCGGCCGGCGCGCATCGTAATCGGAGGCCCAACGAAGTCCCTTCGGTTCGTAAGCGGCGCGAAGGTCCCAGTAGGCCTTCCACCAGATGGGCCCGTCGCCGTCGATGGTTCCTTTGCCGAAAATCGTGACTTGGCGTTGATCGCGGACGTTGATCAGAGCAGATGGCCAGGCCATTTCGACGCCGGCGATGCGCGTCGGCAGCATGGGGTAGTCGTCCAGCTTCTGGGAACCGACTAGGGTAACCCCGTCGCCGACCTCGAACCTGATCCCGGATTTTAGAAAAAGCGATCCGGTTAGGTAGCGACCTGGTCTGAAGCGAACCATCCCACCCGATTCCGCCGCTGCATCGATCGCCTTCTGGATCGATGCAGTGTCGAGCGTCGATCCATCGCCCCGGGCTCCGTAGTCATTGGCCACGAAGGTCTTAGTCGCTGCGTGGGCAGTGCACAAAGCCAAGGCAAGAACGCATATGAGGCTGAGAGCGCGGAGGCGACAAGTCATAGCCGGCGGAAAGCCCGTTTCACTACAATATAGATACATGAATACTCCAATTCAGCAAATCCCCGTGCGCCGCATCAGCGGCGAAGACACCAACCTCGGCGAGTTCAAGGGAAAGGTTCTCCTGGTCGTCAACGTCGCTTCTAAATGTGGGCTGACCAAGCAGTACGCGGCTCTGGAAAAGCTATATCGTGATTACCGCGATCGCGGCCTGGTTGTTGCAGGTTTTCCAGCCAACGACTTCAAGGGCCAGGAACCCGGCAGCAACGCTGAGATCGAGTCCTTTTGCAGCACCAATTTCGGGGTCGATTTCCCCCTATTCGAAAAGATCACCGTGGTGGGGGAAGGGAAGCACCCGCTTTATCGGGAGCTTATCGCCGCGCAACCCAAGGCCACCAGCACGTCAGACGTTCCCTTCAGCGAAAACCTCAGGCGGTACGGCGTCGAGCCCAACCCCGAGCCCGAACTTCTCTGGAATTTCGAAAAGTTTCTGGTCAGCCGGGACGGCAAAGTAATCGCGCGTTTCTCCCCTGACACCACCCCTGACCACCCAGCCCTGGTGAGCGCCGTGGAAGCAGAACTAGCCAGGTAGGATCTCTCCCACTCGCGGACCAACCAATAGGGGGTGCCCCATATCTCGCGCAATTTGCGCGAGATATGGGAAATGCGGAACTTCACTTGGTTGCCCATAGAGCAGCAGACCTGACTGGCCCATTTGACCGCCCAGCTATAATGGAAGAGGTGAGCCGCGGTTCATTCTCGCTGTGCCTGCCGCGTCCGGGGCAAAAAAAAATGACCACAACCCAGCAACATCCGCTCAATAAGATCCTGGAAAGTCGAATCGCCATCATCGATGGAGCGATGGGCACCACCATCCGCACCTACGGCATGAAGGAAGCGGATATCCGTGGAGATCGCTTCAAAGACTCGACCAAGGACCTGCTGAACAACGGCGACCTCTTCTCCTTGACGCAGCCGGACATGATCTGTGACATCCATCGTCGCTTTTTGGAAGCTGGGGCGGACATCATCGAAACCAACACCTTTGGCGCGACCAGCATTACCCAGAGCGAATTCTTCGTGGAGGACCCGCGGGAGCACGGCGGGCGTAAGGATCCCGAGTTCTACCAGAAGATCATCGACGACTCCTTCCTCGGAGGTCTCGCTTGGGAGATCAACGAGCAGTCGGCGCGGCAGTGCCGGGAATGGGCAGATCGCGTGAGCAACGCAACCTCGCGCCAACGCTTTGTGGCCGGCGCTATCGGTCCGCTGACCGTGTCGCTCTCCAACTCGCCCGACGCTGACGACGCCGGCTTCCGGGTGGTCACCTTCGACCAGGTGAAAGTCGCCTACAAGCAGCAAGTACGCGCGCTCATCGCCGGCGGCGTGGACCTGCTTCTGGTGGAGACCATCTTCGACTCCCTCAACGCCAAAGCCGCGCTCGTCGCCATCCGCGAAGTATTTGATGAGGACCACAAACAGCTCCCGGTAATGATCTCGGCGGCAGTAGGCCGCGGCGGCGAAACCCTGATTTCCGCCCAGACCACCGAGGCCTTCTGGAACGCGGTGCAGCATGTGCATCCGCTTTCCGTGGGGCTCAACTGCTCACTCGGCCCTGATTTGATGTACCCCTTCCTCGAAGAGCTGGCGGAGAAGGCGGACGTGGCCATCTCCTGTTACCCCAACGCCGGTTTGCCCAACCCGCTCTCGGAAACCGGATTCGACCTCGGGCCCCACGACATGGCTCGCTACTTGGGAGACTTTGCCCGCGGAGGCCTGATCAACATTGCCGGCGGCTGCTGCGGCAACACCCCTGAGCACATTGCCGCCATCGCCAAAGCGCTCGAAGGCCAGCCTCCCCGGCAATTGGTGACCACGTGAGCGTTGCCGAAGCCGAGGAGACTAAGCCGCTCCGCCTCTCGGGATCCCAGCCCTTCACCCAGCAGCCCGGCGTCTACATCATGATCGGGGAGCGGACCAACGTGGCCGGTTCGCCCCGGTTCGCCACGCTGGTCAAACAAGGCAAATACGAAGAAGCGGTAAGCGTAGCCCGCCAGCAAGTGGAGAACGGCGCCAACATCCTCGACATCTGCATGGACGAGGGCATGATCGACGGCGTCGCGGCCATGACCCGCTATCTGCAGTTGCTGGCCAGCGAGCCGGAGGTCGCCAAGCTGCCCTTTATGGTGGACTCCTCCAAGTGGGAGGTCATCGAGGCCGGCCTCAAGTGCCTGCAGGGAAAAGGCATCGTCAACTCGATCTCGCTGAAAGAAGGCGAAGAGAAGTTTCGCCATAACGCCGCCACGGTCCTAAAATACGGCGCGGCGGCAGTGGTAATGGCCTTCGATGAGAAAGGCCAGGCTGCGACCTACGAAGACAAGATCCGCATCTGCGAGCGCGCCTACCGGATCCTGGTCGACGAGGTCGGTTTTCCGCCCGAAGACATCATCTTCGACCCCAATATCCTCACCGTCGCCACCGGTATGGAGGAGCACAACAACTACGCGGTCGACTTCATCAACGCCACCCGCTGGATCAAGGCCAACCTTCCCCACGCCAAGGTAAGTGGCGGCGTTTCCAACATCTCCTTCAGTTTTCGCGGCAACAACAAGGTGCGCGAGGCCATGCACTCCGCTTTTCTCTATCACGCCATCGAGGCGGGCATGGACATGGGCATCGTCAACGCCGGCATGCTCGAGGTCTACGAGGAAATTGACCCCGAGCTGAAGGCGTTGGTTGAGGACGTGCTGCTCAACCGCCGCCCGGACGCGACCGAACGGCTGGTGGAATACGGCGAGACCCTGAAGAGCGCCGGCACGGCAGTGAGCGAGAAGAAAGCGGAAGAATGGCGCCACGGTACGGTAGAGGAGCGCCTTTCGCATGCCCTGGTCAAAGGCATAGACGCCTACATCGAAATTGACACCGAAGAAGCCCGGGTGAAGCTGGGCCGTCCGCTGTTGGTGATTGAAGGCCCGTTGATGGCCGGCATGAGCGTAGTGGGTGATCTGTTTGGCGCGGGCAAAATGTTCCTGCCCCAGGTGGTCAAGTCGGCCCGGGTCATGAAGAAGGCGGTCGCGCACCTGACTCCGTTCATGGAGGCGGAAAAGGTCGCCATGGCCGCGGCCGGTGAAGTGGTCAAGGCGCAGGGAAAAATTGTGCTCGCCACCGTCAAGGGGGACGTTCACGATATCGGCAAGAACATCGTCGGCGTGGTCCTGGCCTGCAACAACTACGAGGTCATCGACCTGGGCGTGATGGTCACCAGCGAAAAAATTCTCGAACGCGCCAAGGCGGAAAAAGCCGACCTGATCGGCCTGAGCGGCCTCATAACCCCCTCTCTCGACGAGATGGTGCATGTGGCCCGGGAGATGGAGCGCCAGGGCTTCAAGCTGCCGCTGCTCATTGGTGGGGCCACTACCAGCCGGGCCCACACCGCGGTCAAAATCGCCCCAAACTACAGCGAGCCGGTGGTGCACGTGCTCGATGCCAGCCGCGCGGTGCCGGTGACCACCAGCCTGTTGAGTGACGACGGCAAGGACGCGTTCGTGGTGAAGCATCGTGCTGACTACGAAGCACTGCGCAAGGCCCATGCCGCGCCGCGTCAGAAGGTAGTCTCGCTGGCAACCGCTCGCGCCCGGCGGACCCCGATCGAGTGGCGTGCTGATGACCTGCCGATTCCCATTTTCACTGGCGTGCGGGTGCTGGAGAACTTTCCCCTGTCGACGTTGCGCGAGTTCATTGACTGGTCGCCCTTCTTCCACACCTGGGGGCTCAAGGGCATTTACCCCCGCATCCTCGACCACCCCGAACAAGGCGCCCAGGCACGCCAG
>Ga0302324_100008737_pt1 | contig 21311 bp, 16 predicted proteins | sample Palsa_T0_1_FD_201949 | JGI IMG/M metagenome (GOLD analysis project Ga0302324, IMG submission 201949) | Peat permafrost microbial communities from Stordalen Mire near Abisko, Sweden - Palsa_T0_1 | ecosystem: Environmental > Terrestrial > Soil > Palsa > Peat permafrost | place: Sweden: Abisko...
CGCCATGGCGCAGGGATGCGACTTCGGCGCCACTGGATTGTGGACCCGCATCAACGCGCTCAATTCGCCGTGGGTGCTCGATGACATTTGCGAGATCGTCGCCGCCGTCGGGCAAAAGCTCGACGTGATCATGCTGCCGAAGGTCGAGGGTCCCTGGGACATTCATTATCTGGACCAGCTTCTAGCCCAGCTTGAAGCCAGGCACGCGGTGCCAAAACCGATCCTCATTCATGCCATCCTGGAGACCGCCGAGGGCGTCGACAACGTCGCGGCGATCGCGACCGCTTCTCCGCGGATGCACGGCATCAGCCTCGGTCCGGCAGACCTCGCCGCTTCGCGTGCGATGAAAACGACGCGCGTCGGCGGCGGGCACCCTGAATACAAGGTGATGGCAGATGCCGCGCCCGGCAGCGCCGCCGGTGGACCGCGAGCGACCTACCAGCAGGACCTCTGGCACTACACGACTGCGAAAATGGTCGACGCGTGCGCCGCCGCCGGCATCAAACCGTTTTATGGGCCATTCGGCGATATCGCCGACGTCGCCGCCTGCGAGGTCCAGTTCCGCAACAGTTTTCTCATGGGCTGCGCCGGCACCTGGACGCTGCATCCGAACCAGGTCCCGATCGCCAAGCGGGTGTTTTCGCCCGATCCCGGCGAAGTCGCATTTGCACAGAAAATCGTCGCCGCCATGCCCGACGGCACCGGCGCGGTCATGATCGACGGCAAGATGCAGGACGATGCCACCTGGAAGCAGGCAAAAGTCCTGGTTGATCTCGCGCGCCTCGTTGCCGCCAAAGACCCCGAAATGGCCGCGCAGTACGGGCTATGAGCTGCGGCGTGAATCGCGCTATGAACGAATGTTCAGTATTCCGTCAGCGGCGCGCCACAATCGTGTCATTGCATGGTCACAACGCGCAATAGCGCCAAACAGGTCGCCAGATGCCAACTGCCATAAACAAAATTCGCAACGCCAAATATCAGATCGGCCAGGTGGTGAGGCACCGTCTATTTCCGTTCCGTGGTGTCGTTTTCGATATCGATCCGACCTTCAGCAATACCGAAGAATGGTACGAGTCGATCCCCGCGGAAGTGCGGCCCAACAAGGACCAGCCGTTTTATCATTTGTTCGCCGAAAACGACGAGACCGAATACATCGCCTATGTGTCGGAACAAAACCTGTTGCCGGACAATAGCGGCGAGCCGGTGCGGCATCCGCAAGTCGCCGAGGTGTTCGTGCAGGACGGCAACGGCGGTTACCGTCCGCGCCAATCAACGACACACTGAATAGAATTGCCGCGCGCCCGCACGTGCGTGATCTGCAATGCCGTGGCAAAAGCCTGTCGGGGTCCCCCCTTTCGCGGGCACCCGTGGCTTGTGACCAGCCGTGTAGTACGACCTTTACTTGCCGTTTGGCGGCGGCGTCGCTGACGAGGTTGGTGCGCCTTGCTGGCTCTCGAGCTTCTTGCGCGCTTCGTCGGCACGATGTTGCAGTTCCTCCTGCAACTTGCGCTGCTGCTCCTCGAAGACCTTCGGGTCGGTCGGCGGCCCTTCATAGGCTTTGGCGAAATCGGAGAGCGGCATCACCATGCTGATCGGTTGTCCGGTCGCATTGATCGCCTGGACGACAAGTCCCTGGCCTTTCTTCAGCTTGCCGATCAAATCCGTATTGGCTTCATAATCGGCCATGCAACCGTTGGTGAAACAGATCACATACGGCGCCGTCATCGGCTGGTTCTGATCGACGATGACGCGCGTGCCGTGAACAAGCTGCATGCCCAGCGGCAAGGTGACGCGCAAAATCTTTTTGTCCGAACCCTGCGGCTCGATGAGGACCGCGGCGGCCACTGGCTGCCCCGACTCGACGCGAGCGTCTTTGCCGGTGAAGCACACCTCCTTGGCATTGGGATCCGCCGGCTGACCCGGCTGGCCCTTGAGGCAGAACTTGGTCCAGGGCGAGAAAATGAGCTGTACCGGCTGCTGGCCGCCCTGCGCCTGCTGCCCCGCTTGGCCCGGCTGACCCGGTTGGGCCTGCGCCGGCTGCTGTTCGGGAGGCGGAGCCGTCTGTTGCGTTTCGGGAGCAGGTTTGGCCGGCGGCTTGGCCTTCTTCGCCGGCTTGGGCTTGGCCGCGTCGGGTTGCGCAGCGTCGGGCTGTTGGGCGAATGCCTCAGATCCGACCGTCAGGCTTACCGCAACGGTCAGCGGCAGACACAGAGCGGTGATCCTGGCGAGAGCCGCGAGCGTTGTGGCGACGGCAGCGAACGTCCGGCTCGCCGGCCTCGGCGGGGCCGACGCAGTGCAATAAGTCATATGATGCAGTCCCTCGTTAGTGCTGCCGCAGCAAATCGGCGCTGATCGATTTGCGCATCGGTGTTCCTGGCATTCGCATTCGCTGGCGCGCGACGCCGAGCTTAGCCCCTGTTCAACGGTCATTCGACGCAGATTGCGGCAACAGCGTGACACCGCGATCCTGCAAGGGCCCCCGGATAGCCCACTTTGGCCGGGAGATAAAGCGTGCGCCCATATTCTGTTACATTCGCCGACCGTCCAGCCCGAATCGCGTCGATCTCAATTCGCGCCTGTTCAGCCATGCCCAAAGCCCACGCCGCCCACTTCGCCTGTACCGCCTCGGCACGCGGCGCGCTGTGCGGAGCGTTGATGCTTTGTGCTGGCGCGGCGCCGGCGGCAACGGAAGCCGCCCATGCAATCGCCATGCATGGCGCCCCGGCAATGCCAGACGATTTTCCGGGTGTCCCCTACGCCAATCCCGACGCCCCGAAGGGTGGCCGGCTGGTGCAGGGCGTGCTCGGAACCTTCGACAGCCTCAATGCGCTCATCGTCAAGGGTCTCGCTGCGCAAGGGACCCGCGGTTATGTGATCGAAAGCCTTATGGCGCGCGGTTACAATGAGCCCTTCACCCTCTACGGCTTGCTTGCGCGCACGATCGAGACGGACGACGCGCGAAGCTACGTCACTTTCTCCCTCGATCCCGCGGCGCATTTTTCGGACGGGGCTGCGGTGACCGCGGCCGACGTCATTTTTTCCTGGCAGCTCCTGCGGGATCACGGCCGTCCTAATCATCGCGCCTATTATTCCAAAGTGTCCAAGGCCGAGGCACTCGATGCGCGCACCGTGCGTTTCGATCTCGGCGGGAGCGACGATCGTGAATTGCCGCTGATCCTCGGGCTGATGCCGGTATTGCCGAAGCATGCGGTCGACGCCGCGACCTTCAAAGACACGACATTGACGAAACCGATCGGCAGCGGCCCCTACATCGTCGCCGAGGTCGATCCGGGCAAGAGCGTCACGTTCAAACGCGATCCCGACTACTGGGGGCGCGATCTTCCGATCAATCGCGGCCTGTGGAATTTCGAAGAGCTGCGCTTCGACTATTATCGCGACGCCAACGCTTATTTCGAAGCGTTCAAGACCGGCCTCTACGACGTCCGCGGCGAGAACGATCCGAGCCGGTGGCAGACCGGCTATGACGTACCGGCCGTGCGCGACGGACGCATTATCAAGGAGTCGTTCGCGAACGGTCTTCCCAAGCTGGGCTCCGCGTTCGTCTTCAACACGCGGCGGCCGATCTTCGCCGACAGCCGCGTGCGTCAGGCAATTTCGTTGCTGTTCGACGCCGAATGGGTCAACCACAACTTCTTCTTCGATCTCTATCGGCGCAGCGCAAGTTTTTTCGACGACTCGGAGCTTTCGGCCTATCATCGTCCGGCCGGCGAACGTGAACGTGCGCTGCTCGCGCCATTTGCCGATGCGGCGCGCGCCGACGTGCTCGACGGCACATGGTCGCCGCCGGTCACCGACGGCTCGGGCCGCGACCGGCGGAGCCTGCGCGAGGCGCTGACATTGCTTGGCACCGCCGGCTACGAGCTCCGGGGAACCACATTGCTCGAGCGCAACAGCGGACGGCCGTTCTCCTTCGAAATCCTGGTGACGAACCGCGACGACGAGCGGCTCGCGATCGCGTTTTCCAGCAACCTCGCGCGCGCCGGTATCGGCGCGCACGTGCGCCTCGTTGACGCCGTCCAGTACGACCAGCGCCGGGTGTCGTTCGATTTCGACATGATCGAGTATCGCTGGGAACAATCATTATCTCCCGGCAACGAGCAGAGCTTCTATTGGGGCTCGGCCGCGGCCGACGAGCAGGGCTCGCGCAACTATATGGGCGTGCGCAGCCCAGCGATCGACGGCATGATCGCGGCGATGCTGAGCGCGCGCGAACGCCCGGACTTCGTCGCCGCCGTGCGTGCGCTGGATCGATTGCTGATCTCTGGTTGCTACATCGTGCCGCTGTTTTATCTCCCCCAGCAATGGGTGGCGCGCTGGGCCGCGATCACGCATCCGGCGCGCACCTCGCTTTTCGGCTCCCTGCCGGAAACCTGGTGGCGCCAGCCGAAACGGGCGCTGCAATGATCCTCGGCGATCCGGCGCTCGCAGCAGCCCAGCCGCCGCACGTGCCGAGCCCGCTCACCATCGAAGACGTGTTTCGCCAACACGCACGGCGGCGGCCGGATGCGCTGGCGCTCGCCGATGCAACGAACCGCGAAACCTTCACGGACGGCGAGCCGCGCCGCCTCACCTATGCCGAAACCGACCGGATGGTCACGGCGATTGCGGGACGGCTGCGCCACATGGCGCTGCCGACGGACGCGATCGTCGGCGTGCAGTTGCCCAACATCGTCGAAAACATCCTGGTGATGCTGGGCATATGGCGCGCCGGAATGATCGTCGCGCCGTTGCCGCTCCTTTGGCGGCGCGCCGACACGGCCGCAGTGCTCGCGCGCATCGGTGCCAAGGCGTTTGTCACCTGCGGCCGCGTCGGCGCGTTCAACCATAGCCAGTTCGCGCTCGGCGTGGCGGCAGACGTGTTTTCCATCCGCTACGTCTGCGGGTTCGGAAAAGAATCCCTACCTGACGGGGCGGTTTCGTTCGACGATCTCTTCACCACCGCGGAACTCGATCCGGTCTTGCCGCTCGACCGCGAGCGGCAGAACAATGCGACCGCGCATGTTGCCGCCATCACCTTTGATGTTGGCGAAGGCGGACTTGTGCCGGTGGCGCGCAATCACGCCGAGCTGCTCGCAGGCGGCCTCGCGGTACTGCTCGAAAGCCGGCTGGCGCGGAATTCCACCATCCTGTCGACGATCGCGCCCTCTTCGTTTGCGGGCATCTGCCTGACGCTTTTGCCCTGGCTGCTCTGCGGCGGCACGCTCGTGCTGCATCATCCTTTCGATCCCGCCACTCTCGCGCGCCAGCGGCGGGAGGACCGCTGCGACACGCTGATCCTGCCCGGCCCCGTCGCCCTTCTCCTTGCCGAGGTGGACGCCTTCGCGGTCGAAAGCCCGGCTTGCGTGATCGCGGCGTGGCGTTCGCCGGACCGGCTCGCCGCGAGCCCGGTCTGGCGCGAGTCGAACGCCATGCTGGTCGACGTCCCGATTTTCGGCGAAGCGGCTCTGGCACCGGCAGCCCGCGGAGCCGATGGACGGCCAAGCCCGATCCGTGCCGGTCCCCTTGTTGCCCCGCGCGAAGGCACGGGCGGGGTCGTGGTGGCGGAACTGACACGCACGGACGCCGGCACGGTTGCCGCGCGCGGGCCGATGGTGCCGCACCATTCCTTTCCGCCCGGGATCGAACGCACCGGCCTGCCCTATTTCGGGATTGGAGACCGGGGTTTGGTCGACTGCGGCTACACCTGCAGGATCGACTCCCTCGCCAATGCGACCGTAGTCACCGGTCCGCCGTCCGGAATTGTCAGCGCCGGCGGCTATCGATTCCCGCTTCGCGACCTTCAGGATGTCGTCGGCCGTATCGACGGCACAGCGACGCTCGCCGCATTGCCCGATCCGATCCTCGGACAGCGGCTCATCGGCAACGCCGGCGATCGTAACGCGATGCAGGCGGCGCTCCATGCGGCCGGAATCAATCCGCTCGTCGCCGCGGCCTTTCGCGATCGAGGCGTGCGCCGCGATATCGGCAGCTACACCGCGATCTAGTCGACCGCATTGACGGGCCGTTAAGAGCAGATTGGCTATGGTCGCGGCTGCATCTGCAAAGTCCGCACCCCCATGGCGCTGCAAGGTCCGTTTGTCGTTGTTGCTGACAGCCCGGCGCCGGATGTCGTCGAGGCGTTGCGCGCTGCGGGCGGATTCCCGATCATCGAAACCACCTGGGCCGATGCGGCGACCGCCATGGCTTCGGTCGAGCCGGAAGCGGTGGTGCTCGCCGACGCTTGCGGCGATCGCGAACGCGCCGATGAATTCGCGCGCGCGCTTGGCGACCGGCTCGACGCCGGCAGCGGCGCCTTCACGCCGGTGATGGCGCGTACGCGCGATGACGACGCAACGCCGCTTGCGGATGCGCTGGCGGTCTCCACGAACGTGCCGGCGGCGCGCATCGTGCGCCGGCTCAGCGCGGCATTGCGCATCCGCACCCTGCACGGCACGGTTTTGCGCCGCATTGAAACGCTCGCCTCGCGCGGCGAGCCCGTCCCGGAATTGCCGGACGGCGATCCGCTGGAAGAAGCGACCGTGCTGGTGGCCGGCCGCGGCCGCTCCTATCCGGCACTCTCGGTCGCCGTCGGCGAGCGGGTCGGTCTTGTCGGCGCGCTCAGCGTCGAGAGCGCGGCGCGCGCGCTCAACGCGCGCGACATCGACGGCGTGGTGATCGGCGACGGCTTTGGTCCGCCCATCGTCGAGGCGCTTCTGACGGTCCTCGCCGAGGACGTGCGTTTCCGCGACCTGCCGGTCGCGGTCCTCGGCGGTCACCCCGACGTGGTCGAGGAATTTTATCAGCATCTGCCCAACCTCGAACGCGTTGCCGACGGGCCGGATCGCCTGGTCGCGCGGTTTTTGCCGTTCGTGCGCCTGCACGCCTTCGGGCAGCGGCTCAGTCGTATGCTCAAGTCGCTCAACGCCCAGGGCATGATCGACCCCGACACCGGACTTCTGGCGAACGCAGCGTTCTGGCGCGATCTTAACCGCGCCGTCGATGATGCGGAGAAGCGCGGCGTCGGCCTGTCGATCGCGCGGTTTTCGTTCGAGCGCAGCGACCGCCGCATCGGCCTCGACGCCGCCCGCCTTGTCAGCCGGCTGATGCGGCAGGTCGATTTCGCCTGCCGCGAGGCCGACGATTCCATCTTCGCCGTGTTCACCGAAACCGATCTGCGTGCCGCCCACGTCATTGCGCGCCGCATCGCCGCCGTGCTCAAGCACACCATGGTGGCGCCGGACCGCAAACGGAGCGGCATTGAAACCGCGGTGACGCTGGCGACGCTCAAGCCGACCGATAACGTCGATTCACTAATTGCCCGGGTCGTCGGCGAGGTTGCCGCCGGATAACGGACGCACCATGTGTCGCGTGAGGGGGCCGGCAATACCGGCTCCCGGCCTTGCGGAACTTGCGCTAAGCTTACGAATGCCACCGTAACAAAGGTCCGGTCATGACCATTACAGCCACCGACCCCGCGTCCGTGCACATCGACGTGGTTTCCGACGTCGTCTGTCCGTGGTGCTTTATCGGCAAGCACCGGCTCGAAGCCGCGCTGGCGCTCGTTCCCGACATCGCCGTCGACATCAACTGGCGGCCGTATTTCCTCAATCCCTGGATCCCGCGCGAAGGCATTGACCGGCTGACCTATCTCGAGACCAAGTTCGGCTCGCCCGAGCGTTACGGCGTAATCGCCGAGCGCGTCAAAGCGGCCGCCGCGATGGAGGGCCTGCTTTACGCCTTCGACACGATCAGCCGGCAACCCAACACGCTCGACTGCCACCGTCTCATTCTTTGGTCGCGCAGCGCCACCGATCCCGGCCAGATGAAGCAGCGCCTGATGGAGCTGTATTTCTCCGAAGGCGCCGATCTGACCGATCCGAAAGTTCTGATCCAGGCCGCGATCGATTGCGGCATGGACGGCGCCCTGGTGCGCCGGCTGCTCGCCAGCGACGCCGACATCGACCGCGTCGAAGGTGACGCCAACTCGGCGAAAGAAGCGGGCATCGACGGCGTGCCGTGTTTCATCTTCGGCGGCAGCGTCATCGTCACCGGCGCGCAGTCGCCGGAATATCTTGCCAGCGCCATCGAGCGCACCGCCGGACAGAATAGGCGGCTGCGGGCGTAAGGCCCCGCATCAAAAACTCCCCGGCATAAGCTCCCGCGCCGTGCGCTCGGGCGGGCCGACGTTCGCCGGCGTCAACGCCAACACCTCTTGCCGCGCCCGCCACTGGATGTCGCGCGGGATTTCGGCCGCGCTGCGCTTGACGCAGGCCATCGGCTCGCCGCTGCAACGCCTGGCTCTGCGGCAAAATTTCAATCGGCAGCTGCGCCAGAATTTGAAACCATCGCAATAGCCGCGCGCCAGCAAAGCCTTCTCGGCATTAAACCGCGCCGCATATTGCTCCGGCGTCAACTTCGGCGGTGTGTCTTTGGTCAAGATGGATTCTCTCCGAACGACTTTGAACCGTCATCCTGAGGTGCTCGGCGCAATGCGCCGAGCCTCGAAGGACGACGACCCCGGCGCCCCGGCCGCATCCTTCGAGGGCCGCTTCGCGGCCCTCCTCAGGATGACGGTCAACATTCAGCGTTCCCGCGACGCATCCGCGCCCGAGTTTTGCTGACCGCAACGCGTAGGGTGGGCGAAGGCGCCAACGCGTCCGCGCGAAGTGACCGGACCGATGACAAGCTACACGCCGCGCCCACGCCGTACATCGCCTCTAACTTGACCGCGTGGGCTTCGCTTCGCTCAGCACCACCCTACGAAATACGAAGAAAAGGAAGCGGAACGCCAGCAGGCGTGTGTATCCAACCTCCGCGCCTTACGGGCGCGGCGCGCGTCAAGCGGGACGCGCTCGCCTGTCGGCGTTCCACCCACGGCTCTTACCCGTCAGGGCTTTCGCCCCTTGGGCGCGGCTTCAGGCCAGGCTTCCTGGGACGCGGCGGGAGCGCATCGCCTTATCAAGCTCGCCCCAACCGGGGGGCGAAAGACTCCGCGCTGCTAAAACGGGCGTTACCCGCGCCCGCCTGTCCCAGTCCAGGGAAAGCACCTCCCGGACCGGTCGTAGTGCCGGCCAGCATGATGCCCAAAGCCGCCCGGGTGCGGAGCGTATCGTTCCGCCCGCGGGCACCGCACTCGCTCCGCACGGGTGAGTACCCTCGGCCGAAGGCGTCCGTCGTTGAGCGAGATTCTTCATCTCGTAACTGAATTAGGGACGACTGTCAATGAAAATGCGACGAAAACTTCCCGCCCCGTCATGGCCGGGCTCGTCCCGGCCATCCCGACACGATTGCAGCGCCCCGCCACCTTCGGCATAAGGCCGAGCATGACGACGAGGAAATCCATAATTCCGCGCGCGAAGCGCGAACGTGTCCGGCTGACGCCCGGACATACGCCCCGCTATCGAGTGACGGACTGCGCCGTCCTGATCGACAAGGCGCCGGCCAACGAAGCGGACAATCCGTTCGCAACCTTCTCCGAATGGTCGAACGAGGCCGACGAGAGGGCTTACGGCGACCTCTGACCTTTTCTCGTCATGGCCGACACAAGCCCGGCCATGACGAAACATCATCGTTCTCAAGCGCGCAGGATTGCCTGCGCCGTCCGTCGTCCACTCGGCCAAGATCGCGTGCATCGAACCGGGCCGCATCGACCGGCGCGTGAGCGGCGCGACGAGGCGCCTGTCCTAAGTGCGCCGACGAGTTTTGGAAAGAGTTTAATTATCGATGCTCTACTCGCGTCTGGAAAGTTCGACAACGTCGTAATCATAGTGCCGACTATCGCGTTGATAGATGAGACCCGTCGACGACTCAGCAGGTTCCGGCAAAGATATAAGATCATCACGCATCCCAGCCAAGAATCTGGCGAACGAAGCGTATTTGTTCTAACGCAAGAACGCGCGGTCGATCGAAAAGACGTCGATGATATTGATTTGCTTGTAATAGATGAGTTTTACAAACTGGATATTGGCGATGGCGATGACGGAGAACGCGCTGCATTCTCAACCACGCCCTCTACAAACTGCACAAAAAATCCAAACAGATATATCTTTTGGGACCAAGTATACAGGGAATTCCAGAGGGCTTCGGCGAACGATTCAAGTGTACCTTCAAAAGAACCAACTACAACACGGTGGTCTCCGAAATAACGTATATCCGACGCAAGCCATCCCGCGAAGACGCCTTTCTAAAATTGGCTTCTGAACTTACGGAGCCTACCCTTGTCTATTGTAAGTCGCCGAGCCAAGCGATAGCTGCTCCACCGCGGTCGCGGTATTGAAATCACTCCACCGTTCAATTGGTAAGGCGAACTGCGGCAAATTTCTAATTAAGGTCCTCCCAGACCGTCCGCCCGCCAGGCCGAAGCCTCATATCCGGCGCACAGGCCTAATAAATCCGCGTCCGACTCTGCGCGCTTAACTCGCACCAGTAAAAAGGGCTTGACCTTCGGCTTCTGTCCTTCTGGTGCTTTGGGCAATTGCGAACTCCCGCGACCTCACGATCCACGTTCTGAAGGTGCGCGAGATGCGTCAGTTTAGTATATGAAACGCGCAACAACAACTAAATGTGGAAGCTCACAAGGCCGGTTGTCGGCGACTCAAATGCACCGGCAACATCCTAATCGTAACTCTCCGGCACAAAGCTGGGCTGACCTACGCTGCCACCCCAACCGCCTCAGCACCCCCCGCCATCCCGGCGTGCAGCCGGCGCGGGCCGGCGAGGTTGGTCTGCGGCGAGGCCAGGCAGCATTGCGACTTGCCGCCGGATTTGGCCTCGTAGAGCGCGGCGTCGGCGGCGACCAAGAGGCTCTCGGGATTGGTGCCGTGCGCTGGCGCGACTGCGATGCCGACACTGACGCCGACGGTAGCCGAGATGCCGTCGCCGAGCTGGTAGGTGCGGGCGATCGCCGCGATCAGCTTTTGCCCCATCGCCATCACCGTTTCGTCGCCGTGCGAGGCGGCGAGCACCACGAATTCGTCGCCGCCGATGCGGGCGGCGATGTCGGCTCCGGACAATGCGCGTCGCAGGCGGTCGGCCACCGCCTTGAGCAGCCGGTCGCCGACGGCGTGGCCGAACGTGTCGTTGACGTCCTTGAAGTTGTCGAGATCGAGAAACAGCAAGGCCAGCGGCGTTGCCTGCGGCGAAGCCGCCAGCAGCCCGGCGTCGACCGCTTCGGTGAGGCCGGTGCGATTCAACAGGCCGGTGAGCGCGTCGTGCTTGGCGCGGTGGTTGTTCTCGCGCTCCGCCCGCATGGTCGCGACCAGCATCTTGTTGAGCGTGAAGGCCGCGGCCGTCATGGCGCCGAGATAGAGCGGGACCTGCAGCAGCACGAGATACAGCAACGGCTCGCCGCCGAGGATGGCGCCGGGAATGGTCGAGCCCAGGCTGGTCAGGATCATCGCCGCGGCAAGCCGTGGCGCGCTGAAGTTGCGGAAGCAGATGCCGCCGACCATCGCCGCCGCCGACAGGCAGGCGAGCGTGGCCGCCACCCAGTCGCCGCTCGCCATGCTGACGACGACGCCGTAGCCGACGCCGGCGCTCCAGGCGATCGCGAGGAGGAGATAAATGTCGGTCGGGGTCTCGCGATGCGAGAGCGCCGCCCGGCGCGCCAGCAGCAGCACGATCAGCCGGGCGACGCAGACCGCAACTTCGAACGCGAGCCAGGCGAGGAAGAGCGCCGTCGGCTTGCGCGCGGCGATCGCAGCCGCCACCGCGAGCGTGTTGATCACGCCGCCGGCAAACACCGGCAGACTGCCAAACAGGTTGCCGACCAGCTCGACGCGGATATCGTCGAGCACACCGGGACCGCTATCGGCGAGCCAGCGCGTCACCCGCCAGCGCGGCTGGCTGTAGATTCTGTTCCGGCTGTCCATGACCTACCCGCTCGCAGCACAGCAAAGCCGACGGCAGCTAACAATCGCTTAGGGCGGCCGGTGTGTTTTTACCCGTCGTTAATGAAAGCTGAATGGGTGAGCCTCGCGCATGAGGCCGAGAGAGCAGCACGCTCACTCGCATCCGTCATCCTGAGGTGCGAGCGCAGCGAGCCTCGAAGGATGCGGCCGAGGCGCCGGGGCCGTCGCCCTTCGAGGCTCGGCGCGACACGTTGAGTACCTCAGGGTGACGGATAACTGTCACGCCGCCTTGGCGCGTTCGGCGATCGAGGCAAGCGTGCGCAGAATTCCGGCGGCGCCTTTGAGCCGCGCGGGTGGCGATTCCCACTCGTCGAAGAACACCACCTTCATGTCCGGCCGCACGCGGGCGCCTTCGGGGTGCTTGGCGATATAGCCGATCAGGCCTTCGGGATTGTTGAAGATGTTGTCGCGGAACGACAGCACGGCGCCTTTCGGCCCGACTTCGATGCGCTCGACATTGGCGCGCCGGCACAACGCCTTGATGGCGACGACCTGGAGGAGATGCTCGACTTCTTCCGGCAGCGGGCCGAAACGGTCGACCAGCTCGGCGGCGAAAGACTCGATCTCGCGGTCGTCCTCGATCTCGGACAGCCGGCGATAGAGCGCGAGCCGCACCGGCAGATCGGCGACGTAGTCCTCCGGGATCAGCACCGCGGTGCCGATGGTGATCTGCGGCGACCATTGGTCGGCGACCGGCGCGCTGATGCCGGCCTTCAGACTCATCACCGCCTCTTCCAGCATCTGCTGATAAAGCTCGAAGCCGACTTCCTTGATGTGGCCCGACTGCTCGTCGCCGAGAAGATTGCCGGCGCCGCGGATGTCGAGGTCGTGCGAGGCGAGCTGGAAACCGGCGCCGAGCGTGTCGAGCGATTGCAGCACCTTGAGGCGGCGCTCGGCCTGCGGCGTGATTTTGCGGTTGGGCGGCAGCGTCAGGAGCGCATAGGCGCGCAGCTTCGCGCGCCCGACGCGGCCGCGAAGCTGATAGATTTGCGACAGGCCGAACATGTCGGCGCGGTGCACGATGAGCGTGTTCGCGGTCGGGATATCGAGGCCGGATTCGATGATCGTGGTCGACAACAGCACGTCGAACTTGCCGTCGTAGAAGTCCGACATCACGTCCTCGAGCACCGCCGAGGGCATCTGGCCGTGCGCCACCGCGACCCGCACCTCAGGCACGTTCTTGTCGAGGAACGCTTTCGCCTCGGCGAGGTCTTCGATGCGCGGGCAGACGTAAAAGCACTGGCCGCCGCGATAGCGCTCGCGCAACAGCGCCTCCCGCACCACGATCGGATCGAACGGCGAGACGAAGGTGCGCACCGCGAGCCGGTCGACCGGCGGCGTCGCGATGATCGACATGTCGCGCACGCCTGACAGCGCCAGTTGCAGCGTGCGCGGGATCGGCGTCGCGGTCAGCGTCAGCACGTGCACCTCGGCGCGCAATTGCTTGAGCTTTTCCTTGTGCGCCACGCCGAAATGCTGCTCCTCGTCGACGACGATGAGGCCGATATCCTTGAACTTGATCGCCTTGCCGAGGAGCGCGTGGGTGCCGACGACGATGTCGATTTGGCCCTCGGCGAGACCTTTCTTCACCCGCGCCAGTTCGGCGGCGGAAACGAGACGCGACGCCTGCCCGATATTGACGGGATAGCCGCGAAGGCGCTCGGAGAACGTCTTCATGTGCTGGCGCGCCAGCAATGTCGTCGGCACCACGACCGCGACCTGCTTGCCGTTCATCGCCGCGACAAAGGCGGCGCGGAGCGCCACCTCGGTCTTGCCGAAACCGACGTCGCCGCAGATCAGCCGGTCCATCGGGCGGCCCGAGCCGAGATCGGCGAGGACTGCGGCGATGGCGGCCTGCTGGTCGTCGGTCTCGTCGTAGGGGAAGCCGGCGCAGAACTCGTCGTAAAGCCCGGCTTCGACCGCAAGCCGCGGCGCTTCGCGCAATAGCCGTTCGGCGGCGACCTTGATCAATTCGCCCGCGATCTCGCGGATGCGGTTCTTCATGCGCGATTTGCGCGCCTGCCAGGCGGAGCTGCCGAGCCGGTCGAGCTCGACGCCGGTGTCTTCCGAGCCGTAACGCGACAGGAGCTCGATATTCTCGACCGGCAGGAAAAGCTTGTCGCCGCCGGCATAGTGGATTTCCAGGCAGTCGTGCGGCGCGCCCGCCGCCTCGATGGCGCGCAAGCCGACGAAGCGGCCGATGCCGTGATCGACGTGGACGACGACGTCGCCTGCGGCGAGGCTCGTCGCCTCGGCAATAAAATTTTCCGCCCGCTTCGACTGCCGGCGCGGGCGCACCAGGCGCTCGCCCAGAATGTCCGCTTCGGTGACGATCGCGGTGTCGGCGGTCTCGAAGCCCGAGTCGATGCCAAGGATCGCGAGCGCTATCTGCGGACGCGGCAAAGCCAGCGCCTGCGTCCACGACGCGACCGTCGCGAGATTGAGCAGCCCGTGTTCGGCAAGCACATGCGCCATGCGCTCGCGCGAGCCTTCGCTCCACATCGCGATGACGACGCGCTTGCCGTTGGCCTGGAGCGTTTCGACGTGCTTGCGCACCGCGTCGAACACGTTGGTGTTGGCCTCGTTGCGTTCGGCGGCGAAGTTGTGGCCGGCGCGCGCGCCGATCTCAATCGTGTCGGAGCCTCCTTCCGGCGCCGCGAACGGCGACAGACGGGCCAGCGCGGAGCGATCGAGACGTTCGCGCCATTCGGTTTCGGCGAGATAGAGCCGGTCCGGCGGCAGCGGCTTGTAGGGTGCGCCACTGGCCTCGTGGTCGAGCGCTTCCTTACGCGCCTGATAATAGTCGGCGATTTGCTCAAGCCGCTCGTGGGCAGCTTCTTCCGCCAGCGGCTCGATCGCGACCGGCGTCGCTTCGAGATAATCGAACAGCGTCTCCAATTGCCGGTGGAAAAGCGGCAGCCAATGCTCGACACCGGCAGGACGGCGGCCTTCGCTTACCGCCTCGTAGAGCATGTCGTCGGGACCCGCGGCGCCAAACGCCGCGACATAGCCGGTGCGAAACAGCCGGATCGCGTCGGTGGTGAGCTGAAACTCCGCCATCGGCACAAGATCGAGCCGGCGCAATTCCTCGGTGGTGCGCTGCGTCTCCGGATCGAAGCTGCGGATCGATTCCAGCGTGTCGCCGAAAAAGTCGAGCCGCACGGGATCGGCCATGCCCGGTGCGAACAGGTCGACAATGCCGCCGCGCACGGCGTAGTCGCCGGCCTCGCGCACCGTCGCCGTGCGGGTAAAGCCGTTGAGCTCGAGCCACTGGATGACGCCGGACATCGCCAGGAGATTGCCGGGCGCGGCTGCAAGCGATTGCCGCGCCAGCGTCTCGCGCGGCGGCACGCGTTGCAGAATGGCGTTGACGGTGGTGAGCACGATCGCGGGGCGTTCACGGCCTTTGACGCGGGTAAGGCGGGCGAGCGCCATCATCCGCTGCGCCACCACGCCACCATGGGGCGACACCCGGTCGTAGGGCAGGCAGTCCCAGGCCGGAAATTCCAGCACCTCGATGTCCGGCGCGAAGAATGCGAGCGAACGCGCCAGCGTCGCCATGCGTGCACCGTCGCGGCAAATGACGGCGAGGCTGATCGCCGGCGGCGACGTGCCGGCGGCGGTCGCGCGCGCCAAATCGGCGAGCTCCAGGCCTTCGGCGCCGTCGGCAATGCCGGACAGAAGCAGCGGCCGGCCGGGAGCAAGACGCCGGGCCGGCGACTGCGCCGGCGATCTCATATGCGTTGTCACTGTTTCCCCTCGGCGCGCATTTTGCTCGCTTGGGTGTGGAATGCGCGAAGCGCGGCGAGCACGGCGGTGTCGTAGTCCGCCGGAACGTTCCCGGCGCCGACGACCCAGGCGTAAAGCTCCGCATTGGGCGCTTCGATCAGCCGCTCGAAATCGTCGAGCCCGGTTTCGTCGAACCGGTCGATATAGGCATCGGCAAAGCGGCCGACGATCAGGTCGGTCTCGCGCACGCCGCGGCGCCAGGCCCGGAACAGGAGCTTGCGCCGCCGCTCGTCCAATCCTTCGCTCGATCGTTCGGTCATCGCATCCGTCCAATGCCAAAAGCCCGGACGCGGCCGGGCGAGGCGTATATAGAGGGCGAGAACTTAAATGTCAGCGGGAGTTCGATGCGCCCATCGGTGCTCAATCCGCTCTTTGCGCCGTTGTCGGCTTTGTCCGGGATCGGGCCAAAGCTGGAGAAGCTGTTCCAGCGCCTGATCGGGCGCGAGGGCGAGCCGCCGCGCGTTGTCGACCTCCTCTTCCACATGCCGACCGGCTTCGTCGACCGGCGCAACCAGCCGAAGCTCTCCGCCGTCACGCCGGACACGGTGGTCACCGTCGCCGTCACTGTCGATCGCCACCGGCCGCCGCCGCCGAACCGGCCGCGCGCGCCCTACAATGTCGAAGCGAGCGACGACACCAACACGCTGACCATCACCTATTTCAACGCACGCAAGGACTATCTCGAAAAGCTTCTTCCCGAGGGGGAGCTGCGTTACGTCTCCGGCACCGCGACCTTCTACGACGGTCACTTGCAGATGCTGCATCCCGATCGCGTCGTGGATGCCGCCGGCTTCGCGAAATTGCCGCTGATCGATCCGGTCTATCCCCTCACCGAAGGGCTGCACCCGAACCAGTTGCGCAAGGCGCTCGAGCTTGCGCTCGATCGCGTGCCGGATTTGCCGGAGTGGCAGGACAGCGCATGGCTCAAGCGCAATGCTTTTCCAAGCTTTGCCGAGGCGTTGCGGAGCCTACACCATCCCGCGGCCCCGTCGGACCTTGAACCGCAAAGCGCGGCGTGGTCGCGGCTTGCTTATGACGAATTGCTCGCCGGCCAGCTCGCGCTGGCGCTGTTGCGCGGTCATATGCGCAAGCGAGCGGGCCGCGGCAGCGCGGCCGAAGGACTTTTGCGCGCGCGTGTCGTCGCCGCTTTGCCCTACTCTCTCACGGCCTCGCAAGAGCGCGCGGTGGCCGGCATTATCGCCGACCTGGCGCAGCCCAACCGCATGCTGCGGCTGCTGCACGGCGACGTTGGCTCCGGCAAAACGCTCGTGGCTCTCCTGGCCGCCGCGACCGTGATCGAAGCGGGCCGCCAGGCGGCGTTCATGGCGCCCACCGAGATTCTGGCACGCCAACATTTTTCCACCATCGCCCCGCTCGCGGCCGCCGCCGGCATCCGCCTCGCCATTCTCACGGGCCGCGAGCGCGGCCGCGAGCGGCCGGAAATTTTGTCGGCGCTCGCCGCCGGCGAGATCGATCTCATCGTCGGTACGCACGCATTGTTTCAGGACGACGTCGCCTTTCACGATCTGGCGCTGGCCGTGGTCGACGAGCAGCACCGCTTCGGCGTGCATCAGCGTCTCGCTCTCGCGCGCAAGGGCGAAGCGGTCGATCTCCTGGTGCTGACCGCGACGCCGATCCCGCGCACGCTGGTGCTCACTTACTTTGGCGACATGGACGTCTCGGAACTGCGCGAAAGGCCCGCCGGGCGGCAGAAGATCGACACCCGCGCGTTGCCGCTCGATCGGCTCCCCGAAGTGATCGAGGCGGTCAAACGCGCGCTCGATGACGGCCGCCGCGTCTATTGGGTCTGCCCGCTGGTCGAGGAATCCGAAAGCGTCGACCTCGCCGCGGCCGAGGACCGCTATGAGGCGCTGAGAAAGCGCTTCGGCGAGACAGTGGAATTGATCCATGGCCGCATGCGCGGCCCCGAGAAAGACCGCGCCATGACGCGCTTTGCATCCGGCGAGGCGTGCATCCTGGTCGCGACCACCGTCATCGAGGTCGGCGTCGACGTCCCGGAGGCGAGCGTCATGGTGATCGAGCACGCCGAACGTTTCGGCCTTGCGCAACTCCATCAGTTGCGCGGCCGCGTCGGCCGCGGCGCCGAACGCTCGACATGCCTTCTGCTTTACAAGGCTCCGCTTGGCGAAACGGCGAAAGCCCGGCTCGCCATTTTGCGCGAGACCGACGATGGCTTCCGCATTGCCGAGGAGGACCTGCGGTTACGCGGTGAAGGCGACGTGCTCGGCACACGGCAGAGCGGCATGCCGGGTTTTCGCCTCGCCCGCCTCGAAGTCCACGGCAAACTTCTGAGCACGGCACGCGAGGACGCAGCTCTCGTGCTCAACCGCGATCCGCAGCTTGCCTCGCCGCGCGGCGCCGCGCTACGCCACTTGCTTTATCTGTTCGCGCGCGACGAGGCCATCAAGCTGCTGAGCGCCGGCTGACATACCCGCCGGGACGGAAATAATCGGGCCCGAACCCGTTGTAGCCCGTGGTCCCCCTCGTGCAGAACCAGACGAGGAGGTGAACGGCGCCGAGAAGCGGAACGAAGCCGATCAGTAGCCACCAGCCGCTGCGATACAGATCGTGCAGTCGCCGTATCGTCACGGCAACGCTTGGCGGCAGCGTTGCAAGACCGAGGACAGAAGTGGTCACGGGCAGCCCCACCACGCCGTCAACGCAGGTCGCGGCAATTGCGCCGAGCGGTACGAACAACATCGTCCAGAACCGGTATTCCGACCGGATCGCGCGGCCCGAGAAATTCACATAGTTCGAAAATCCCGACTGGATTGCTTGACCGAAGTTCATCCGCCGACGGCTGTCAACGGATCCGGGCCGAACCTGTTCGGGCCATCCGTGCCTTTCGTGCAGTGCCAGATCAGGAGGATGATGGCGCCGACGAGGGGAATGAAAGCCAGGAATATCCACCAGCCGCTGCGGTCCAAATCGTGCAGCCGTCTGACCGACAAGGCAAGCGTCGGCAGTACGATACCTAACCAAACAACGGCGGTAAGCACCCGCGTCCTGAGCACAGAATCAATAATTATCGCCACCACCAAACAGATAAAGTAGAACAAAATCCAGAACCAATACTCCGATCGGCTGGCCCGGTCGGAGAAATTCACGTAGTTCGAGAATCCCGAAGTAATCGCTTGGCCGAAGTTCATGCTACTCCCCCTTTGGATGCCTCGTTCCACGGCATCACGGTAGCACAGACGCCGACTTGCGAATATCGCCCTATCTCGCCGGACTGGCCGCCGTCTTTCGCGCCGCCTGCGCGGCGCGGGCGGTTTCGGCGAGCGCGGCAAGCTTGTTGTGCGGATCCTCGACGCCGGGCTGGATGATACCGGCAGAGATCAACAGCGACATTGCCTGCTCGACCGTGATGTCGATGTCGATGACGTCACCCCGCGGCACGTAAAAGAAAAAGCCTGTGGTCGGATTGGGCGTGCAAGGCAGAAACGCCGACACGTGCTCGGTCTGCGGCAGATGCCTGGCGATGGCGGGGCTCGGCGGTTGCGTCAGGAACACCAGCGACCACATGCCCGGCGCCGGGAACTCGACCAGACCCACGTGGCGGAAGCTTGAATCCGAGCTGGAGAAGAGTGTCTGGAAGATTTGCTTGGTGGTCCGGTAGATCGGCCGCACGATGGGCATACGGCTCAAGAGACCCTCGCCGAGATCGACCAGCCTGCTGCCGACAAAATTGGCCGTCAGGAAGCCAAGCAGCGTCAGCGCGGCGAAGACGGTGATCAGGCCCAGGCCCGGAATATTGATCGGCAGATACGTCTCGGGACGGTAGGCCACCGGAATAAGCGGCCGCACCAGATTGTCGACCCAGGTGACGAAATACCAGATCAGCCACAATGTCACTGCCACCGGCCCGGCCACGACCAGGCCGGTCAAAAAGTAATTGCGAATACGGCTGACCAATCCGGGCGAAACCTTGGCTGCACCGGCGGACGCCCCCGCGATATGGTTCTTGTCGTCGATCATGAGGTTCGATTGTGCGAGCCGGTTTCGCGGCATCTATATAGGGACACAACACGTCCGCACAGTGGCACGGGCGGCGAACGGCGCGTTTATTCGACCGTTACCGACTTTGCCAGATTGCGTGGCTGATCGACGTCGGTGCCCAAAGCGACGGCCGTGTGATAGGCAATGAGTTGAACCGGTACGGCATAGACGAGCGGTCCGACCGTCGCCGGCATGGTCGGCAGCGTCAGCGTCGCAAGCGATTGACCCCGGGTCGCCGCAGCGCCCTTGGCGTCGGTCACCAGAATCAAACGGCCGCCGCGGGCGGCGACCTCCTGCATATTGGAAACGGTCTTGTCGAACACCCTGTCGTAGGGCGCGATCACCACCACCGGCATGGTCTCGTCGATCAGCGCGATCGGGCCGTGCTTGAGCTCGCCCGCCGCGTAGCCCTCGGCGTGGAGGTAGGAGATTTCCTTGAGCTTCAACGCGCCTTCAAGCGCGATCGGATAGCTGGTGCCGCGGCCGAGGTAGAGCACATCGCGGCATTTGGCGAGATCGCGCGCGAGGTGTTCGATCTGCGGCTCGAGCGCGAGCGCCGCGGTCAGGTGCCGCGGCACCTCGATTAGCGCATGCACCAGCCGCTTCTCGTCGCTCTCGGAAAGCACGCCGCGGGCGCGGCCGGCGGCGATGGCAAGCGCCGCCAACGCCGCCAATTGACAGGTGAAGGCTTTGGTCGAGGCGACGCCGATTTCCGGTCCGGCCAGCGTCGGCATGACGATGTCGCTGTCGCGTGCAATCGTCGACGTCGGCACGTTGACGATGGAGAGCACGTGCTGCTTTTGCTCGCGCGCATAACGGAGCGAAGCGAGCGTGTCGGCGGTCTCGCCGGACTGCGAAATGAAGATCGCGAGCGAACCCGGATCGAGCGGAGCCTCGCGGTAACGAAACTCGGACGCTATTTCAACATCGACCGGCAGATGCGCCAAGCGCTCGAACCAATACCGCGCGACCATGCCGGCGTAGTATGCCGTGCCGCAGGCGGCGATCGAGATGCGATCGAGCGCGCGGAAATCGAATGGCAGGTCCATCGGCAACGCCACGCGCTCGGCGACCATGTCGAGATAATGCGCCAGCGTATGGCCTACGACCTCGGGCTGCTCATGGATTTCCTTCGCCATGAAGTGACGATGGTTGCCCTTGTCGATGAGCATCACCGAAGCCTGCGACTTGAGCACGGCGCGATGCACGATCTCGCCCTTGGCACCGTGAACTTCGGCGCTGGCGCGATGGATGACGGCGCAGTCGCCGTCTTCCAGATAGCTCACCGTGTCGGTGAAGGGGGCGAGCGCGATCGCATCGGAGCCGATATACATCGCATCCTCGCCGAAACCGATGGCCAGCGGCGAGCCTTTGCGGGCGCCGATCAGCAAGTTCTCCTCACCCGCGAACAGAAAGGCGAGCGCGAAGGCGCCACGCAACCGCGGCAGCGACGCGTTGACGGCTTGGAGCGGCGAGCGGCCCCGCCCCATTTCCTCGCTGACCAGGTGCGCGACGACCTCGCTATCGGTCTCGGTCGCAAACTTGGCGCCCTTCCCTTCAAGCTCGCGCCGCAATTCGCCGAAATTCTCGATG
>Ga0302324_100008738_pt1 | contig 21310 bp, 18 predicted proteins | sample Palsa_T0_1_FD_201949 | JGI IMG/M metagenome (GOLD analysis project Ga0302324, IMG submission 201949) | Peat permafrost microbial communities from Stordalen Mire near Abisko, Sweden - Palsa_T0_1 | ecosystem: Environmental > Terrestrial > Soil > Palsa > Peat permafrost | place: Sweden: Abisko...
CCGGCGACTGAAACGCGCAGACCCGTGTTGCCAAGTGCGGTGTATTGCATTAGCTAATGCGATTGTCGCGTATGGCGATCGGTGACGAAAGTGAAATATGAGTGCGCTAAGGTTGCGGCCGATGGCGGCGCAGCAGCGGATTTAGCCCGCGGGCAGAATGGCTTTGTGTTGACTTACGGCGCTGCCGTCATCGCCCTTAAGGCTGGTGAACACCAGCGCCGAAGCGATGGTTAGCGCCCCAAGAACCAGAAATGCCTCATGGATGCCGCGCATCAAAGCTGGTGGATCAGCGTTAAAGCGGTCCGGTACAAACAGCGCCGTGACCAGCGAGGCCGCCGCGACGCCAAAGCTGACCGACATCTGCTGTGCGGTACTGGCAATCGTACTGGCGCTGCTAGTCTGTGGCTCGGTCACGTCTGCGTAAACCAGGGTATTCATGCTCGTATACTGCAGTGAGGTGAAGAATCCGAAACAGAAGACCTGCAGCACGATCAGCCATACCGGCGTTGCCGCCCCGATGGTCGAAAAAAGCAGGATCAACACACCTAGCGCGACGGTATTGGAGAGCAGCACGCCACGATAGCCGAAACGGGTCAGTATGCCCGGCATGGTCAATTTCAGACTCATCGCGGCCAGCGCCTGCGGCATCATGAGCAAGCCGGATTGAATTGGCGTGAATCCGAGGCCGACCTGATACAGCAGCGGGAACAGAAACGGAATGCCGCCGATGCTGATGCGCGTGAAAAAGCTGCCACTGACTGCCGCGCGAAACGTGCGAAGACGAAACAACGCCAATAGCAGCAATGGGTTTTTCGTACGCGTGCTATGCAGTCCATACCCTGACAGTAGCAGGGCCGAGAAAGTCAGCAGGGCCAAAATCTGTGGTGCGGTGAGCCGATGCTCGCCGAAAACCTCCAGTACGTAAGAAAGAATAGCAATGCCGGAACTGAATAGGATAAGCCCCACATAGTCCAGCGGCGGCGTAAGCGTTTCGCGATAGTCCGGCAGATGGCGGTAGACCAGGTACAGACCGGTCAGTCCGATAGGAATATTGACAAAGAAGATGACGCTCCAATGAAAATAGCCGGTGATCAGGCCGCCGGCGAGCGGCCCAAGCATCGGGCCGACCAGTCCCGGGATGGCCACGAAGCTCATGGCTCGGATCAGTTCGGATTTTGCAAATGTCCGGACCATGGTCAGTCGGCCGACGGGCAGCATCATGGCTCCCCCGCCGCCCTGTAGGATGCGGCATGCCACCAGTACATGGATGTTGCCTGAGAGACCGCACAGCATTGACCCAAGCGTGAAAATTCCTATGGCTGCCGCGAACACTCGACGCGTACCGAATCGATTCGCCATCCAGCCGCTGATCGGGATGAACACAGCGAGGCTCAAGGTGTAACTTGAGAGTACCGCTTTCATGCTCAGTGGCGCCACGTGAAGTGCCCGCGCGATCGTGGGCACGGCGGTGTTCAGGATCGTGGTGTCCAGCGACTCCATGAAAAAAGCCACCGCGACCAGCCACGGGAGCAATTGTTTACTTGCTTCGCGCGGCGGTTGGGGAGGCAATACTGTCATCGTCGAAATGGTGTCGTGTCGGGTGTGCAGGGCCGGCCGGTGGGCAGAGCATATCGGCAAACGGGGCGACGGTGTTCGCGGCAGGCGCCCTGTCTGGCCGCACGGTATGATTCTGCTGCACAGGGGAATGTGATGGCCCAAACGCTGACGGTTCAATGCTGCATTGCTGGCGGTGGCCCCGCCGGCATGATGCTTGGCTACCTGCTCGGCCGCGCCGGAGTCCGCACGATTATCCTGGAGAAGCACGCGGACTTCCTGCGGGACTTTCGTGGTGACACCGTTCATCCTTCCACACTGCAGATCATGCGTGAGCTCGGACTTCTGGAAGCCTTTCTCAAGCTGCCGCACTCGCGGATTGGCGCCTTTTCCGCCGAGATCGGCCACCATAGCTTCAAGGTGGCTGACTTTGAGCGCGTGCCTACTGCGTGCAGGTTCATTGCCCTGATGCCGCAATGGGATTTCCTTAATTTCCTGATGGACAGAGGTCGGCGATTTGCCGCCCTTCAGGTGATGATGTCGGCTCAGGTGACCGGCCTGATCGCGGCGGCCGGACGCGTCATGGGAGTTCAGGCGATGACGCTCGATGGGCCGCTCGAAGTCAGGGCCGACCTCGTGGTTGGCTGCGATGGCCGCACCTCCGCCGCACGGACGGCCGCGGCGCTGGCGGTGCAAGACCTGGGCTCCCCCATCGACGTACTATGGTTCCGGCTGTCCAAGAAGCCCGGCGATCCTGAGCAGGTGCTGGGTCATCTCGGACGCGACAAGATGGTCGTGACGATCAACCGGAGCGACTATTGGCAATGCGCATATGTCATTGGCAAGGGAGGTATCGAGCGCGTGCACGCTGGAGGTCTCGAAGCCTTCAAATACGCAGTCGCGGACGGCGCGCGGTTCCTATCGGACCGGGTGGACGAACTGAAATCCTTCGATGACGTCAAACTATTAAGTGTTTCGGTTGATCGCCTGACCACCTGGTCCAAGCCGGGACTTCTCTGCATCGGCGATGCCGCGCATGCCATGTCCCCCATAGGTGGGGTCGGCATTAATCTGGCCATCCAGGATGCGGTGGCGACCGCGAATCTTCTGGCTGCGAAGCTTAGGTCCGGAACTCTGAAAGATCGTGATCTAAATGGTGTGCAACGGCGCCGACAGTTTCCGGTGAAACTCATCCAGCGCGGGCAGGTCGCGATTCAGAATCGGGTATTGAACCCCATTATTTCAGGCGGGGACCGGACAATGAAGGTACCTTGGCTCGTGAAACTGCTGAACCGCAAGGCGTGGCTTCGGCGCTGGCCCGCCCAGATCATTGGCCTCGGCGTGTGGCCGGAACATGTGCGCTCGCCCGAGGCGGCCTGATCGTTTCGGGAAACCTGAGGCTCTGCCTCATTGGCATACTTAGAGGATGGCTATAGTGGTAAAGATCGCAGCAGGGGTTGGTCCGCAGTATCCGCAAGTCGTGGTTCTCGTGGGCGCCACGGGTGACCTTGCTGCACGGAAGCTATTGCCTGGGCTGTTCCATCTGTCGACGGCCGGGTTTATCCCGGGTTGCCGGATCATCGGCGTCTCTCTGGATGATCTCGACGCTGATGGCTTTCGCAAGGTTGCACGCAAGGCGATCGATGAGTTCTCGACCCGTGAGGTCACTGAGGCCGCCTGGAGCGCCTTTGCCGAGAGCCTGGACTATGTGTCGCTGGCTGCCGGTGCCGAGGTACTCAAAGCGGCGGTAATTAAGGCCGAGTTGCCGTTCGGCGGTGAGAGTCGTCGGCTCCACTACCTGAGTGTGCCTCCCAGCGCGGCGTTATCGGCGGTAAGGTTGCTTGGGGAAGCCGATCTGGTCGACCGCTCCCGAATCGTTATGGAAAAGCCTTTCGGTACCGACCTCGCGAGCGCGGTGTCGCTGAACGCGAAGCTGCACGAGGTATTTGACGAGGAGAGGATTTTCCGAATTGACCATTTCCTTGGCAAGGAGCCAGCGCAGAATATTCTCGCTTTTCGGTTCGCCAACGGTCTTTTCGAGCCGATTTGGAACCGCAACTTCATCAACCACGTGCAGATTGATGTACCAGAGACTCTGGCCCTTGGGCGCCGGGCGGGGTTCTACGAGGCTACTGGAGCGTATCGCGACATGGTCGTGACTCACCTGTTCCAGATCCTGGCATTCATGGCGATGGAACCCCCGACTGCTTTGGAGCCCTCGCCCATCAGCGAAGAAAAGAATAAGGTCTTTCGCAGTATGTTACCGATCGCGCCCACCGATGTGGTGCGTGGCCAGTACACGGGCTATCGATCGGAGGAAGGCGTCAATCCGCGGTCGGATGTGGAGACGTTCATCGCGTTGAAATGCTCGATCGATAACTGGCGCTGGGCCGGTGTGCCGTTTTTCCTGCGCACCGGTAAGCGTTTGGCGGAGGGACAAAGGATTATCTCCATCGCTTTCAGGGAGCCGCCTAGAAGCATGTTTCCGGCCGGATCTGGTATCGGTGAGCAAGGCCCGGATCACCTGACGTTCGATCTCGCAGACGCCTCGAAAGTGTCGCTGTCGTTCTACGGCAAGCGCCCCGGGCCCGGCATGCGGCTGGACAAGCAGAGCTTGCAGTTCGCCATGCATGAGACGGGGCTGATCGGTGACGTTCTCGAAGCCTATGAACGGTTGATCCTCGATGCAATGCGAGGAGATCACACGCTCTTTACAACCGCCGAGGGCATCGAGCGATTGTGGGAAGTATCCGCCCCATTGTTGGCAGCGCCGCCGCCTGTCCGCGCCTACGCCCCGGGGTCATGGGGACCTAACGCAATCCATCAGTTGGTCGCTCCGTACGCCTGGCGTCTGCCTTTTGAGCGAGCATGGCGAGCTCCGAACATTGTAGGTAGCTAAGCCTCCAATGGCCACGAGCATGTGGGCCAGTTCGCTATCTCCAAAGCCTCCCGATTCCTGGTCTGGCGGAGCCCTGGTTTCTGAACGCCAACGCAAAGTTGGCATATCCGCCGGCCATGAGTCGTGAGGACCTGCAGAAGGCGAGGCTGGCCGCGATTGCCAAGAAATGGGAGTAGTCGTTAACGGCTTGCGGAATCGCAGCACGACCTGATCCGTTTTTCCTCGGATGAGCGGATCGAAAACCGCCCGTTTGTGATCATCGTCGGCATTGCGAAGCGCATTGCTTTGCGCCTCGAGCACGAACCCTGCAGCTTCGATTTCTTCTTGCATGCGGATCGGATCGATGCGATGCAGTGTCTCGGTATCCCGCAGACCGGAGCCGAGTTCAGCCACGTGATCGATGACCAGGAAAACACCTCCCGGTTTCAAGGCGTTGAAAAAGGCCTTATTCAGCGCGCCCAGGTCGGCTGGTCCCATAAATGAGTCGTGCAAGTCGTGATAATTCTGCGCCGTCCACAGTACGTCAAGACTTTCAGGCATTCGAAAGTTTCCCAGCGAGTCGCTTAACACCGTGACGTTGTCGTAACTGCTGTCGTGAGCGATGGCTTGCGTTCCGGCGATCTCCTGCGGTGCGCAATTAGCGACCTGCTCGGTCGGAATGAATGCATATACGTGACCGATTGAGCCGACCACATCACTGAGAATCCTGGTGAAATACGCGTTGCCCGGCATGAAATCGGCCACGCGATCTCCGGACTTCACCTGCGAAAAAGCAATGACCAGCGCGGGCTTGCGCGTCGCGTCGAGTCTGAGTTGCTCCGCCGGTCTTCGGTTATCGGCGATGGCCGCGATGATACCCGCAGGAATCGCAGGCGCCGCATACGCCGTAACCCCTGTGAGAGCTGCCCAGGCGCCCGACAGGGCGGCGAGAGTCCATACTAATCGTACTTTCATGATCGCTCCTGGTTTCATTGGCGGAGCTTGCAAGTTAAAGTACACTTCAAGTCAAGCTGGAGGCCGGCATGCCAGGGCTCTTGATCGGTGAGGTGGCACGGAGAACGGGGCTTTCTACATCGGCATTGCGGTACTACGAAAAGGCCGGACTGTTGCCACCACAGGCCCGATTGTCGAAGCGGCGACAGTACGATCAGCACATCCTCGGTCGGATACGAATCATCCTGCTTGCCAGGGATGCCGGCTTTACGGTCAAGGAGACCAGGACGTTCCTGGGTGGCTATCCGCTCGGCGCCACGCCTGCAGCGCGTTGGCGCGCGATGGCCACGCAAAAACTCGTTGAACTGGACGAGCTCATGGCACGAATAGTCCAAATGAAGGCCATTCTCGAAGCAAGTTTTCGCTGCGAGTGTAAGCAACTGGACGATTGTGAAAGATTGATGACCGCCAAAACATCGCATCGCGCGGCTTCCAATCCTAGGCGGGGTGGCCCATCCAATGACTCGCTGCAGCGATTGTGCCCGAGAAAATAGGCTCGAGGCATGCTGTCGCCCCACTGATGGAGGCGCCTGCGTTCCGGCATCCTGGTCATCCATTCGCCGGATCAGCCGGTCTCAATGATCGCTCTCATCCGCCGTCAAGCTGCCGGTAGCCAGAGAATTGAGTTCTTCATCCGTGAAATCACCCTGCACGAGCAGCCACTTTGCTCGATGGAATTGCGCGCTGTCGACCAAGACGCGGCACGCCTGGCACTCGCCCAGCAAAACAGTGTCGGAGAGCACCTGGCTGACAATACCGGCGGCGGAGAGCAGACTGGCGAGGGCATGCGCCGATGGCGCATTAGGCGCAGTGGTTAAGAGTTGCCAGGTAGTCTGCGGCATGATTAGCGCACCGTTAAAATCGGGGTCGAGTGCAGTGCGGTCGCCGCACTGCAACCATGACTATGCGCGTATCCCGATACGAAGTGAAACAGCGTGGTAGCGGCCGGTTCTCTGCGATGAGCATATCAGCGAGCGTTGAAAAGCCCGCTCACGTAGCGCAGGAATTGGTGGTGGACTTCGATTTCATGCGCCCGGGGCCTGAGGGCAGCGACCCATTCGCAGCCTGGGTTTCGCTTCATGGACTGCCACCCGTGGTTTGGACCCCGCGCAATGGCGGCCACTGGCTCGCCACGCGTGGAGAGGACATTCCGGCGATCCTCATTAATCACGATCTTTTCTCCTCGCGCCGCGCCTTTATCGGCACGGTCGGGCGACCCAAGGCCGTGCCGTTGGAATATGACCCACCTGAGCACGGGCCGCTGCGCAGGATGCTGATCCCGGCGTTCACGCCTAAGGCGGTGTCGGTGTGGTCCAATGAGGCCCGACGTCTATCGATTGAGCTGATCGACGGTTTCGCAGCGGACGGCCGCTGCGAATTCATTCATGACTTCGCACAGCAGCTACCCATGATCATCTTTCTCAACATGATCGACCTGCCCCTCGAGCATCGCCAGATGCTGATCGACTGGGTCGGCACCGGTCTGCGTTCGACCGATACGGCGAGGCGTGTCGACGCGCGTGCTCATCTCAACGCCTATCTGGAGAACATGCTCGATCAACGCCTGGCGAGTCCCGGAAAGGATATGTTCAGCATGGCGATCCAGGCCGATATCGGCGGCAGGCGCATGAACCGGCAGGAGGCGCTGGGCCTTGCGAGCGGTCTGCTGGGCGGCGGCCTGGACACGGTCGCAGCGACAATGGGGTGGATGGCGATGTTCCTGGCTCAGAACCCGGCGCATCGCCGCGAACTTGCCGATCATCCGACGCGAATTCCCAGGGCCATCGATGAACTGATGCGGCGCTACTCCATCGCCAATATTGCCCGGGTGGTCAGACAGGACATGCATTATCTGGGTGCTTCCCTCAGAGCCGGCGAGCAGATCCTGCTGGCGAGTTGTATACACGGTCTTGACGGGCGCAGCTTTGACTGCCCCATGGAAGTACGCTTTGATCGCAGGGACAGCTACAGACATTCGACGCTGGGCCATGGCATCCACCGCTGCGTCGGCGCGCCCCTGGCAATACAGGAGATGAAAATCTTCCTCGAGGAGTGGCTGGCGCGCATTCCCGAGTTCGGCACTGTGGCCGGGGATCCACCGGTCATGGCGACGGGCATTGTCCACGGCCTGACACGCCTGCCGCTACAGTGGAGCGTCTAGCGGTGCATCATTTCTCTCCAACGCCACAACAAGGCTGCGCGGCCTGCACCGGCGGACACGCGACTGTACCGTAGGAGCAAAATACGCAACAGTGACCGGACTTCGGTCGAAGCAATGTATGACAGCCGGCACATTCGTAGTAGAACTGACAGGCATCCGTTGGCATGACCTCACTGCGAGCATATCGGCAAGCCGGACACGTGATGATTGACTCCAACACCATCGACATCATCGCGAGTGCTCAACCGCTCAGCAATGCCGTGGCCGCATCGAGCCGCTGGCAATAGGCGTCGAGCGCACGAGCCGTGAGCGCAATGTATTGGCCTGCGTCGTCCCAGTGGCGCTGCTCAATCGCCTCGCGCACGCCGGGCATCGTCTTGACGCCATAGCCGGTAAACATGCCCGGAGCATAAATCAGATGCCTGTACCACGGCCGCCCGGGCAATCCTGTATCGCTGATCAATGCTTGTTCGAGCCCCTGCAGCAACTGGTCGAGCTCAGCGACTTGCCCGGCACTCAGAGCCAGACCTTTCACCGCAGTGCGCTCGTAAGCGGCATCATAGGCTTTGGCGCTGCGCTTTAAGCGCTCAATCGCGTTATCGAGCGGCGAAAAGTCCAGGTAAGGCACGTCGGATTCCGTGGGCGGGGGCCCTAGCGGCCTGCTTGGGTCCGAAGCCAGTTCGAATGCCCGCGCCGTGAGCAACGCGTTCAGCGCTTTTGCATGCTCGCGCTTGTCGTCGGCAAGCTTGTGCAGTTCCCTGACATACCCCTCGTACACTCCGGCCAAATCGGCAAACTGCATCGGCAATACGTCGGCGTCGGCGACCCGTAGCACCAGGTGGCCCACGGTCTGAGACTCGGCCACTCCATAGACGAAGGTGGGATCTCCGAAGCGGATGTAGTGCTCGAAGGTGTCGTAGTTGGAGTGATAGATACCCGAATTGGCGCCTTCGCCGCCGTACTCAACGCTCAGTGTCGCGATGCCCAGATGTTGGAGAAACGGCGTGAAGTCAGAGCCGGAGCCCAGCGCCGCGATCGGTACGTCAGCATCTGAAGCCGCAGCCTCTGCCAGTGCTTTAGCCTCTTCGTCACCGCCGCCGTATGCGTCCACACGCAACTTCGCGCGCAGTCGCCTCTGCACGCTGCCATCGGTTTCCGGATCGTGAATTGCCGCGCTGACTTCGTTGACCAGCCGTTGCAGCGAATGACTGCCCTCGGCATCGAGAAAGCCGCGTTCGTTGGTGTCGGAGTTCAAGTACAGCACGGTATGGCGTTGCAGTTCTTGCGCGTGCGTCTCGGCCCACTCCGTGGAGCCGAGCAACCCGGGTTCCTCGCCATCCCAGCTGGCATAGATCAACGTGCGTCGCGGTCGCCAACCGCTCTTTAAAAGGGCGCCGATCGATTTGGCCTCGGACAGCATCGCAGAATTACCTGCCAGCGGGTCCCAAGCTCCGAACACCCAGCCATCATGATGATTACCGCGCACAATCCATTCGTCCGGCAACTCACGGCCAGGGATCCTGGCAATGACGTCGTATACGAGCTTTTGGCTCCAGTCCGACTCCACATGCAGATGCACCTTCGCCGGGCCCGCTCCCAAGTGATAGGTGATCGGTAGTGCGCCGCGCCAGCCCTCAGGCGCCACCGGTCCGGCGATTGCGGCCAGCAACGGCTGTGCGTCGGCGTACGAGATCGGCAGTACCGGAATCTTCATGATGGTTGCAGCCTCGCCGATGGACAGCCGCTTGGCCTCGGGTGTGGCGCCGGCTCCAGGCGTCAACGGATCGCCGGAATACAATGTCAGATCGCCAACCGAGCCGCGCTGGACGCCATCAGCCGGCCGCCAGCCGCCCTGGGGATAGACATCGCCCATGAAATAGCCGTCATCGCGCGGGTCGGAATAGATCAAACAACCGATGGCGCCGTGCTCATGGGCAAGTTTGGGCTTCAGTCCGCGCCAGCCCCCCTGGTAGCGCGCAATCACAATCCGGCCCGCGACGCTGATGCCGCGACGATCGAGTTCCTTGTAGTCATCCGGCATACCGTAATTGACATAGACCAGCTCGCCCGTCACATCACCGTCCGCGCCATAAACGTTGTACGGCGGCAGTCCCGCCGACGTATGCCCCGAGGTACGATCGGCCTTGAGGGCCGGCTCGCGCAGTTTCGCGGTGAACTGGCTCGGCGCAGTCATCTGCAGGGCGATCCCTTTGGGTGTCGGATACAACACGCTGAAAGTCTCGATATCCGCCTCCCATCCCCACGCGCGAAACTGCTCTAGCATGAATTGGGCGTTGGCTTTGTCGTGCGCGGAGCCGACCTGATTCGGCTCGCTCGCCATGCGCTGCATCCAGTCGCGCTGGTCCGCAGCACTGAGCCCGCTGTCGAAGCGCTGCTCCAGCGAACGTTGATCCGTGGCATGCGCTGGGCTAAAACCGAGCATTGGGGGTGGCGCGGACTCATCGCCGATCGCTACCGATGCGAGCGCCAGACAGGCCGCCGGCATCACCGCGACGGCGAACTTGGTAAACAGGGCCAGCTTTGGGTGAGTTGTTGCTGTTTGCATTAGGGCGATTGCCTTATCGAATTGAGACGCGTGCACAGTGACAATGTTAGGGTGCTTACAAGTATGTGGCGAGCGTTTAATATTCTCATGCGAATTTTGAGTACCCTTATCGGCATTGCTATGATCTTGATGGGCGTTGTCTGGATCCTCCAGGGACTGAATCTAGCCTTTCGTGTCGGCTTTATGGTTGGCGACTACCATTGGGTTATATATGGTGCAGGCTTGGCGCTGATTGGCATCGGCGAGGTAATCTGGAGCAACATCCGGCGAGTCTAGGACTCTCCAAGTCGTCCGCCCGGAGTTCTGGCAATATCTGCATTACCAAATGATCACCCGATTTTCGGGCGGCAGGTACATCTTGTCGCCGGGTTTGACATTAAAAGTTTCATAGAATGCAGCCTGATTAACCAGGGTGCCGATCACGCGAACAAACGATATGGCGTGAACGTCTGATTGGAGCAGTTCAATTGCGAAGTTATCGCGTATCTTTTCGCGCCAAGCTTGGGCGAACCCCATGAAAAATCGCTCGTCGCCGCTCAGGCCGTCGATGACCGGTCCGGAATTGTGAGCCAATGATAACTTATAAGCCTTGTAAGCAATCGCCAGCCCGGCGTTGTCGGCAATGTTCTCGTTAAGCGTTTGTGCGCCGTTCACATGCCGGCCCCGGATCGGCATGAAGCCGTTGTACTCAGCCACCAGAGGTTTGGTTCGGGCGGCGAATCTGACGTGGTCGTCGGCGGTCCACCAGTCACGCAGGTTGCCGTCGCCGTCGTACTGGGAACCCTGATCATCGAAAGCGTGGCTGATTTCATGACCGATTATCATGCCGATGCCGCCATAGTTGGCTGCGTCGTCTGCTGCCGGGTCAAAAAAAGGCGCCTGTAGAATCGCGGCCGGGAAAACGATCTCATTCATCTGCGGGTTGTAGAAAGCGTTGACAGCCTGAGGCGTACTCTCCCATTCGCTGCGATCTATGGGCTTGCCGAGCTTGTCAATATTGCGCTGATACTCAAAGCGCATTGCGCGCATCACATTGCCGACCAAATCATCCTCGCGGAACTTGAGTGCCGAATAATCGCGCCACTTACTCGGATAGCCGATCTTGATCGTGATTCTCGCCAACTTGACCAATGCCTGCGCTTTGGTATCCAGCCCCATCCACTCAAGCGCGCCAATATCCTGCCGGTACGCCTCCAGCAGGTTTTCAACCAGTAGCTCGGCCCGAGCCTTACTTTGCGCGGGAAAATATTTCTGTACGTATAGCCTTCCAAGCCCCTGTCCCATCGATTGGTCGACCAACATCACGCCGCGTCTCCATCGCGGCTGGTTCTCGGGCGCTCCCTGCAAAGTCGTGTTGTAAAAGGCGAATGCCTCATCGACATAAGCCTTCGACAAATAGGGGGAGAAATCGGATAGCAGGTGCCAGCGAAAATAGGCTTTCCAGGTTGACAGAGGAGTCTGGGTCAATACCCTTCCGAAGCCGGCCACATAGCTCGGCTGGCTGATGATCAAATAGTCTACCTTTCCATCTACACCCGCGGCGACCAGATACCGGTGCCAGTCGTAGCCGGTTGTGATCGATTTCAATGCGGCAAGATCCACCCTGTTATAAGTCCTATGGGGGTCGCGATTATCGGCTTGAGTCCATTGCAGCTTCGCGAGCTCAGTTTCAACGGCCACGATGGCGGCAGCCTCCTGCGACGCGTTGCGATCCCCGAGCTCTCTCAATGCGGCGGCAACATGCTCCTGATATTTGTGTCGGATCAGGCGCAGCGTCGTGGCGTCGTCCTTCAGATAATAATCTCGGTCTGGTAAACCCAACCCGTCCTGCTGGACGTCGAATATGTAGTGGGTCGACTCCCGGCTGTCCAAATGCACAGACAAGCCATACGGTACTGTGACGCCGATCCGTTGCAGGTGCGCGATCAGCGCAGGAATCTCCCGCTTGCTCTTGATAGCCTGTATGCCCGCGAACTCCGCGGCCAGCGGCTTGCTACCCAGCCGCTCAATCTTGGGCTCGTCGAGAAAGCTGTTGTAGAGTGTTCCTATCTTGGATTCGTCGCTGCCTGCTTCGGCGTCTGCGTTCTTGGCGGCAGCTTCGATAATCTCTTTGAGTTGTCTCTGAGAGTCGTCATATAGCTTGGATGCAGTTCCGTAGGCAGGACGATCGGGCGGAATATCGGTCGTGGCAAGCCACCTGCCATTGACGAATTGGTAGAAGTCATCTTGCGGGCGGACTTTGGCATCGACATATTGTGTATCGATACCCGATTTTGCACTCGCGCCATTGGCCGGAATCTGCGCCGCGGCGCTCCGCGAGCCGGCGAGCGCCAGAAGTGCGGCAAAAATCAGCAGAGAGCTTCGACAAGTCATCGATTATTCCTGTTGTTCAATAGCTACCTCATAGTGCTTGCCCAGATCCCGTTCCAGATTCCGTCCGGCGAGAAGGAAATGAACGGCCGCCCAGGCGAACAGAATTGAGACAACGCACAGGGCCTGCATGATGCCGGCGGCCGACGCAGCCTCGCAGGCAGAGGTCAAACTCTCGCTGGTGCCGGAAGCTGCGATTCCGCCTGGGCACAGTGAGTCGAAACCGTCAACGCCGAAGGCGCGATGCGCCAATAGATCACTCAGGGAGCCGATCAGAGTGGGGCCGAGTCCGACACCGATGAGCCCGAAGACGATATTGATCACAAAAGAGGCCGAGGCTCGCATACTGGCGCCGACCATGTTTTGCGCCAGCGCCAGCGTCGGAGTGAAGTAAACAAAAAGGGTGATGTGTCCTGCGAGGATGAGCCAGATCGCCTGGTTGATTGTCGGGCGTGTGATGCCGAACAATAACAATGGCGTGGTCGCGGCCAGGGCAATAGCCGGTCCCCAAACGTACCATCGACGATCGCGGCCGCTCATGTAACTGACGCCGAACCCGCCAAGCGCCAAACCGGAAGCCATGGCGACCACGGCAATGCTGCCGATCAGTCGGCCAGATTCGAACAACCCCATATGAAACACGGCGGTGTAGTAGCGGCCCCAGAATTGGCCGATGCCGTTCAATGCGATCGACGCGAGGCCCGCGCCGATGAACACCTGGACCATTGAGCGTTTGGCAAGCATGAACTTGACGACTTGCCACATCGATGGCGGTCTGCCGCGGGGTGCGACCGCATCCTGCAACCCTCGCCTTGGCTCCTTCAGCGTGAAGAAGGCCAATAGCGCAATCAGCAAGCTTGGCACACTGAGGCCGACGAACCACAGACGCCAATCGGCATGTTGTGCAGTCCAGCCTCCAAGCATGGATCCGCTCAGTGCCCCCAATGGCGCCCCCAGCCAGACGATGGTCATGACCGAGGCACGCCGACGCTCCGGATAATGGTCGCCAAGCAATGACGCTACCGGTGGACCGAAGCCGGCATCTCCGGCGCCGACCCCGACCCGGAACAGCAGTATCTGCGTGAAGCCACGCGACCTGGAGCACAGAAACAGGAATCCGGCGAATACCGCACAGGAAATCGCAATAATGCGTGCGCGGCTGTAGTACTCCGCGAGGCGCGCGAGCGGCAAACCTAACAGCGTATAGAAGATGGCGAAGCCCAGTCCCAGCATCAGCCCGAGCTGCGTGTCGGTGAGCCTGAGGTCAAGCTTGATCGCCGGCGCTACGGCCGCTAGCCCCTGCCTATCGGCCAGGTTAAGCAGATTGACCAGCAGCAGGATGGACAGGAGCCACACCCGGTAGCCCAGCGAGAACGACTCGCTTTCCTGGACTAGGGTATCGTCGTCCCCCTTGACACCCTGACGCATAGATTCATTATAAACCTCGTCAGCCTTAGCAGGATGCACATCACATGAACGCTAATGTGGCACCCGACCGAAACGAGCTCGCGATTTCGGCCTTCTTAAAGCGCCCCCATCAATTGCTGATCGGCGGCAAATGGGTGCCCGCCTCGGGTGGGGCGACGCTTGATGTAATCAACCCCTCGACCGCTCAGGTTTTCGCCACGATTGCGGCTGGCGGCGCGGACGAGATCGATGCGGCGGTACGAGCCGCGAGGCGCGCATTCTCATCGGGGCCCTGGGCCAAACTTCGCGCCGTGGAACGGGCCAAGCTGCTTTACAAATTGGCGGATGCGGTCGAGACAAATGCCGATGAGATCGCCTGGCTCGAGAGTCTCGATGGTGGTAATCCGGTCCGCTCCGTCCGCCATATCGACATCGCGATGGCCATTGAATCGCTGCGGATGGCGGCCTCGCTGGCTGACAAGATCACCGGCGAAACCCCACTGTCGGCGCCGCAGGGCGATGGGCTGGCGTATTTCATACGCGAGCCCATGGGCGTCGCTGGCCTGATTACGCCATGGAACGCGCCGTTTTTGATGGCCGTAAACAAGATTGGGCCGGCGCTTGCCGTCGGCTGCACGGTGGTGCTCAAGCCAGCTGAACTTGCGCCTCTTACGGCTTTGCGACTCGGCGAGCTGATTTGCGAGCTTGGCTTTCCCGACGGCGTGGTCAACATCGTGACAGGGCTGGGTCCGCTGGCCGGTCAAGCATTGGCCGAGCATCCGGATGTAAACAAGATTTCATTCACTGGTTCGACCAGAGTTGGCAAATCCATCTTGGTCGCCGCAGCCGTGAATATGAAGCGGGTGACGCTTGAATTGGGAGGGAAATCACCGATCATCGTCATGCCGGACGCCGATCTGGAACGGGCGTCGAACGCCATTGCCGATGAAATTTGCTTCAAGACCGGCCAGTTCTGCGCGGCCGGCACGCGGCTGTATATTCACCAAAGCATCCACGATGATGTAGTCGATCGGATTGTGGCGCGCATGCGCGGCATCAAAGTCGGACCCGGAACCGCTCCGGGCATGCAGATGGGACCGATCATCTCCGAAAAGCAGCTTGACCGCGTACTCGGTTACATTGCGGCAGGCAGCTCTCAGGGTGCCCAGCTGGTTTCCGGCGGCAAGCGCATCGATCGCGACGGCTACTTCGTCGAGCCGACTCTGCTTATTCGTACCAGCGCTGACATGAGCATGATGCGCGACGAGGTATTTGGCCCCGTATTGGGCGCGACCGCGTTCGACGACGCGGGGGATCTCGAGCACATCGCCTTTTTGGCGAACGACACTCAGTACGGTCTGGCGGCTAAGATATGGACCACGGATCTGCGTTCTGCCCACCAACTTGCGCGAAAACTTCAGGCCGGCTGGGTCACGATCAACGGCGGTGGCGGCGACGGGCGCTTGCCGTTCGGCGGTTTCAAACAGTCGGGCATCGGCCGTGAAGGCGGTCGCGAAGGAGCGCTGAGCTTCACCGAGATCAAGTCCATTTCCGTGGGCTATTGAGAGCGTCCCGGATGCGAAAAATCGCGACCGAAGAGGCGTTCTCTATCCCTGAGGTGGCGCTGGCGCTGAAACAAGTGGTGCGCGGCCCGAGCAGCAGCCTCGATAAGTTGCTGGTCAAAGGCATCTATGATTCTCCCGGTGGAGGCTCGGGCTACGGCAGCATGAATTTCCTCGAAGGGCTTATCGATATCGAGGGCCGCCGGTTGCAGGAAATGAATGAACTGGGCGTCGATATGCATCTGTTGTCGCTGACGGCGCCCGGTGTTCAGATGTTCGATGCCGATACCGCGACCGAGCTCGCGGCCTTGGCCAATGATCGTCTGGCTGAAGTGTGCTGGCGTCATCCCACGCGCTTTGCCGGCCTCGCCAGCTTCGCCCCCCAGGCGCCCAAGCGCGCTGCACGGGAGATGGAGCGCGCGATCCGGACTTTGAAGCTAAATGGGTTCATTCTCAACTCGCATACCAACGGCGAATATCTCGACGACCCGAAGTTTTGGCCCGTGCTTGAGGCTGCCGAATCGCTGGATGCCTGCATCTATATTCATCCACGCGCCGCATCGGACACCTTGAAAGGGCCATTGCAGGACTACGGTATGGATTCCGCGATGTGGGGTTACGGAGTCGAAGTCGGTACGCACGTCGTGCGTATGATGGCCGCGGGCGTATTCGATCATTTCCCGAAGCTCAAAATCTGTATTGGTCATATGGGCGAGGCGATCCCGTTCTGGATTTGGCGCATTACCTTTATGAATAGTCGCGCGCAACTGATCGATCGCGCGCCGAAGACTCAGCTGACGATGGAGGAGTATTTCCTTCGCAACTTCGTGCTTACGACCAGCGGCGTCGAAGATCACCTGGCCCTGGAGTATTCGATCCGCAAAATGGGGATCGACCATGTGATGTGGGCAATTGACTATCCGTATCAGCCGAGCAAGCCGGCCGTGGACTTCATGGACTCGGCTCCAATCAGTGAAGCCGAGCGCGCCAAGCTGTACCACCTGAATGCGGAGCGCATCTTTCACATCACGCCCCTTACCGCTTAGAACGCCCGGCGATTATGTGGAACGTGGAGTCAGAAACAACCGCTGGCGAGGAGCGCGGCCTCACGCCGCCAGAGCGTGCGATCGACCGCAATGCACCCTACAAGCGCATCGCAACCGAGGAAGCCTGGAACATTCCTGAGATTCTCGAGGCGCAAGTGCGGCTGCTCGAGAGTCCCGACGCGCCCAATGACACCTCATTGCGCATGGCGGGTATGTTTTCGAAACTTACCTCACTGCAAGAGCAGCTGATGAACATTGGCGCGCAACGCCTCGAGCGCATGGACGAGCTCGGCATCGACAAGCAGCTATTGCTGTTGACTTCGCCCGGCGTGCAGGTGCTCGAGCCTGCAGAAGGCACGGCACTTGCGAGGCTCGCAAACGATCGTCTTGCCGAGACGTGTCGCCAGTACCCGGATCGCTTCGCCGGGTTGACAGTATTTGCACCGCAGGATGTCAAAGGCGCGGTGGCCGAGATCGAGCGTGGCATGAAGAGCCTCGGCCTCAATGGCGCCGTCATCAATTCACATTTCCGCGGCCGTTATCTCGATGAGCTGCCGTACTGGCCAATCCTCGAGGCGCTCGAGGCCAACGACGCCGCGCTGTATATTCATCCAACGATTCCGCCCACTGCGTGGTCGCAGCCCTACGAATTCCGCGGGTTCGGCGGCGCGCTGGCAGGCTTCACGCACGAGGTCTGGATGCATACGATGGGGCTGATCATGTCGGGCGCGTTTGATCGATTCCCGAAACTGCGCCTGGTGATCGGACACATGGGTGAGGCGATGCCGCTGCTGCTCTATCGCTTCGATTGGATGCAGAGCAATGCGGACGGCAAGCCGGGTCTGCGCGGTGGCGCAGCGGCCGTCAAGCTGCGCCACAAGATTTCATACTACTTCAGGCACAACATCTGGATCACGACCAGTGGGCAGGGCTGGGAACCCTCGATCAAGTACTGCATGGAAGTGCTGGGCCCTGAGCGGGTGATCTACGCGATGGACTACCCATATCAGCAGTCAGCAGACGAGGTCGCCGCCTACGATGGCTTCAATCTCTCGCCCGAACACAAGAAGATGCTGATGCAGACCAACGCCGAAGATGTCTTCAGGCTGAGGACGTAGGAGCCATGATCACCGCATGCATTCAGCGCCAACTTTGAATGATTCTGGCGCCGCCGCACCTTTAGTCTAAGAGGCTCAGTTTGGAGCGCCGCTAAGGGGGGCGATGTCTGTGCGTGGCTTGAATTGCCTGACTAAATTTCGGGCCGCGTTGGCAAGCAACAGCGTATCCAGACCCAGCGCAACGAATTGGCATCCCTGACTGACGTAATCGCGAGCGACCGCCTCGCTGGAGGATAACGAGCCGCACCCTTTGCCTGCCGCGCGAACCCGCTGGAAAGCCGAGCGGATGGCATCGCGCACTGCGGGATGCGAGGGCATACCGAGGTAGCCGAGCGCTGCGGCGAGATCCGCAGGACCTACGAACAAGGCGTCGACACCCTCTACTGCGGCGATCGCCTCGATGTTTTCAAGGCCCGTTCGACTCTCGATCTGAACGATCAGGCACATCTCGGCATTGGCACGCTCGAAATAGTCGGTCACCCGATTCCAACGCGATGCCCGCGCAAGGGCAGTGCCGACGCCGCGGATTCCGTGTGGTGGATAGCGCATGGCCTCGACCATAAGGCGGGCCTGATCAGCAGTCTCGATCATGGGTACGATCACGGACTGGGCGCCGATATCGAGAACGCGCTTCATGATCGTGGCATCGGCAGTCGCAATACGCACGATCGGCTGCACAGGATATGCCGCGACGGTTTGCAGGCCTGCGAGCAACGTGCGCAGGTCGTTAGGCGCATGCTCGCTATCCAGGAGTAGCCAATCGAATCCGGCGCCTGCAGCGATTTCGACGCAAACCGTATCCGTGAAACCGAGCCAAAGTCCGAATTGGGTGGTCCCCCGACGCAGCGCCGCCTTGAAGGTATTTACCGGTGTGAGCATATCGTCCTCATTCAGACAAAGCGGAACGCGATCGATCCGAGCGGTCCATAATCGGCTTTGAAGCTGTCGCCGCGCGCGGCTGCTATCGGCCGCGTGAAGGATCCGCCAAGGATGACCTGCCCGGGGCTCAGTGACCGGCCATGCGGATGCAGCTTGTTGGCCAGCCAGGCGACACCATTGGCCGGATGATTGAGCACTGCGGCGGCGACACCGGACTCCTCAATGACGTCGTTTCGGATCAGTAGTGCGGCGACCCAGCGCAGGTCGATAGAGCGCGGGCCGACCAGGCGTCCGCCAAGCACGATACCGGCATCGGCCGCGTTATCCGAGATCGTATCGAAGACCGTGCGTGGCCGTCTGCTGTCGCGATCGAACTGCTCGATGCGGGCATCGATGATTTCCACTGCCGGGGTTACGTGTTCGGTGGCATTCAGGACATCGCTCAGCGTGCAATGGGGTCCAGTAAGCGCCCTGTTCAAGATGAAGGCGAGCTCTACCTCGACGCGAGGTACGATGAAGCGTTCAAATGGAATGTCGTCGCCGTCAGCGAAAAACATGTCGTCCAGCAGGTCGCCGTAGTCCGGCTCGTCGATTTGCGATGACTGCTGCATCGCCCGCGAGGTCATTCCGATCTTATGTCCGCGCAGTGTCCTGCCCTCTGCCAACTTAAGATGCACCCAGGCCCGCTGGATCGCGTACGCATCAGTGATGCCCATGCCCGGATGATGCAGCGAGAGTTGCCGCAACTGTACGCGGGTCCGTTCCGCTGTGTGCAGCGCCTGCGCTGCGGCGTTGATCTCATCCGAGCTCAGCGTCAAGGCGTCCTGGGCAGTTGCGATCATGGCGAGGTTTTAAAACGGGCGTGCACGTTATTTTGCTTGTAAGTGCCGCCTTCATCGAATTCGCAGACTTCCATCGATAACGCCAGTAGTCGCTGCGAGTGGAGCTCGGCGAAGTGGGCTTTGACCGCTTCGAACAGCTCATCCCCGACCCGGGCTTTTGTCTCAGCATCCCGACCAGCGCCCATTTTTAGTGTGATGTGTACAAACGCATAATCGGCGGCACCATCCGCCATCCGATATTCGCTCAGCTCGATGGCACGCGAGCGAATCCCGCCGATCGGAAACACGCCGGGTTGCGCAATCAGCGCGTCGTTGATCGCGCGCAGCAGCCCAGCGATGTCGGCCCGGGCACGGATGTTGGCGGTGTACTCGACGATGACATGTGCCACGGTAGGAATCTCACAGGTACGAAGGCAGCGGAAATATCGCGTTGATTTGCCCCGTGCCTGAGCTCGCGAAATAGGGAGTGATGACTTCGATCGGTCTTTCGTATCGATCCCAGCCCAGAAGCCCGAGCAGCATGGCCGTGTCGTGCATGCCGCCCTCGCCGACGCAGCGCACGGCGTACTCGGGCAACATCTTGGTGAAGGTGCGGAAGTCCCCCTGTTTCCAGAGCTCCACGACCCGCAGATCTACCTGCCGGAAGAACTCATCGCTGATCTCGAACATGGAATCCTCGGGGCAGCCGTCATCGCTGAAGCGATGCGACAGCGAGCCGCTGGCCAGCACCGCCACGGTCGAATCGCTGGCCTTTATCGACTCGAGTAACGCCTCGCCGAAGTGGCGGCTGCGCTCCAACGGATGCCATGCGCACCAGGCGGCGATCGAGACCACCTTGAAATGCTGATCGGAGTTCATATAGCGCATCGGCACGAGTGTGCCGTACTCGAGATTGAGGCTGGCGATCTCATGCGCGCGGGTCTTGATGCCCTTCTGGCCCGCATGCAGTGCGATCAGCCGCCCCAGTGCAGGATTTCCCGGATAGTCGTATGCCATATCCTTGATGAAGTGAGGCAGCTCATTGCTTGAGTAGACGCCCTGGAAAAAGGAGTTGCAGTTGACGTGATAACCGGCATTAACGAGCCAGTGCACATCGAGCACGACAATTGTGTCCACGCCGAGACTCCGGCAGCGCTGGCCGATGATACGATGGCCTTCGATGGCCTGTTCGCGACAACCATGAAACCGGCCGGGCTGCTCGGAGATATACATCGATGGCACGTGCGTGATCTTCGCGGCGAGTGCCAGTTTACCCACGGGCATTGCCCCTCCCGGCCACCAGAAAATTGGTCAATCTCCCGATCCCATCGATCTCGGTGATGACCTCATCACCAGCCTCGACGTTCACGACTCCCGCCGGGGTGCCTGTCAGTATTACATCGCCGCGTGTGACGGTCATGAAGGCGCTGAGGTACTCGATGAGCCTGGCAACGCCGTGAATCATGTCGCGAGTATTACCGCGCTGGGTGACCCGTCCATTCACGAGCGTGCGCAGCTCCAGCGCCTGGGGATCGCCGACTTCGTCCGCATCGATAAGCCACGGACCGAGCAATGTTGCGCCGTCGCGGCTTTTGGCGCGCAAGTTCGGCCGATAGTAATTCTCGAGATAATCGCGCACGGCGTAGTCGTTCGCCACCGTGTAACCCGCGACGTGCGTCAAAGCATCCGTAGCTTTCACATGGCGCGCAGTGCGGCCGATGACCACGGCGAGTTCGCATTCGTAATGCATAAACGCGGCGTCGGCCGGATGTTCGGTCGAAGTCCTGTGGCCGGCAATGCTTCGCATGCCCTTGAGGAACAGCAGCGGTTCGCTCTTGGGCTTCAATGCCAACTCCTCGGCATGATCAGCGTAATTGAGGCCGACCGCAAACACCGTGCGCGGCTCGATCGGAGGCAACCAGGTAACATCCATC
>Ga0302324_100008741_pt1 | contig 21306 bp, 18 predicted proteins | sample Palsa_T0_1_FD_201949 | JGI IMG/M metagenome (GOLD analysis project Ga0302324, IMG submission 201949) | Peat permafrost microbial communities from Stordalen Mire near Abisko, Sweden - Palsa_T0_1 | ecosystem: Environmental > Terrestrial > Soil > Palsa > Peat permafrost | place: Sweden: Abisko...
TCCGGCCGGAATCACGGCTCTGGATTCGCGCCATCCACCAATATCCCCGACAGCACATTCAAACTGCCATCCATCTTAGGCGGGTCGAGGCCGAGGATATGGGCGACCAGCGGGTAGACATTCACGTTCTCAAAAGGTTTGACGGTGGCGCCGGGTCGAATGTCCGGGCCAATGACATAAAAGATGGCCCGCATCGTCTTCATGGTCGAAGGGTCGTAGCCATGCATGCCCACCGGCGCGGGCCTGGCTGAGGCAACTGCATAGGGGCCATGGGCGCGGATCAGATAGGGGCCGGTCGGGATGACGACGGGGTCGCCTGCGCGCGGGTTCTGGTTGAAGTGCAGGGCGGCGGGAACGTTCTTAAGGCGGTAGACGACGAACCGGCTATCGGCTTTCTTCAGCTGGTTATAGGCGTGCTCGGCATCAGCTTCGGAGTTGGGGTAGAGAAGCGAGCCGTCGGTCTGGAAATTAGCCAGGTCGGCGAATTGGTCGAGGTCGATCCAGGTTCCCTGCGCCTTCTCCATGCCGTGGTCGGCGAGCACGATCAGGTCGATGGGCAGGTGGAGGGCGTCGAGCTGAGCTTTGAGTTTCCCGACCAGTTCGTCGACGTGGTGGACGGCGTCGCGGACCTCGGGACTGTCGGGGCCGAATTCGTGGCCGTTGTGGTCGGGCTGGAAGTAATAGAGAGTGATGAAGTGAGGGCGTTGTTCGGCGGGCAGGCGCAGCCATGCCACCACCTGATCAATACGTTTTTCGTCGGGGTATTTGTTGTCGAAGGCGACGTAGTAGCTGGGCCGGACCCCTTGAATCGCGGCCTCGGAGCCGGGCCAGAAGAAACAGGCGCTCCTCATGCCTTGCTGCTCGGCGAGCACCCAGAGAGGGGTTCCGCCATACCAGGAGCCGTCGGTGACGGTTGCGGGGTCGCTCGAGGAGTAGCGCTGTTTGCGGGCGGGGTCGTAGAAGCTGTTGGCGACGATGCCGTGGTGTTCGGGGTAGAGTCCGGTGGCGAGGGTGAAGTGATTGGGGAAAGTGACGGAGGGGAAGGCAGGAACCATGCCTTCGGGAGCGGATGCGCCGTCTTTCGCAAGGGCCAACAGGTGCCGGGCGTCATATTTCTTCGCGTAGTCATAGCGGAAGCCGTCGAGCGAGACCATGACGACATAGGGTTTGGCCTGGGTTGCAACGGAATTGAATGGGTTATTGGCAGTCAGGACAGGGTCGAGCTGCTGGCCCTGGATGGCTCCCGTGCAAACAGCCAGCAAACTCGAAAAACAGACAAGCCAGAGAGCGGTGCGGCGGAGTTTCGCGGTCATCAAGTTGCTCCGCCTCTTAGACTACCCGAGTTGGATTGTCATTTTGTGGCCAGCCGTTCATCATTGCCAAGGCGGGCAAACCGATGGTGAAGGTAGTGCCGCCGGAGGAGAACACCCAGCGGCGTACCGGTTTTCTTGAAGGCCTGTATACGGTGCCGAAAGACTTCAAGGAAATGGGCCGGGCGGAGATGGAAGCGATGTTCTATGCAGAGGAATGAAATTCTTCTCGACACCCATCTCCTCGTCCGGGCGTCAATCGATCCCCAGCAGCCCTCAGCTGAGGCCAGAGGCATAATTCATCATCCCGACAGCGAACTGATCTTTATTGTGATCAGTCTGGGGGAGGTGGCCGTCAAACGCGCACTCGGCCGTTCGGATTTTGCTGTCGACCCGCGGGTTCTGCGGAAAGCTCTGCTGGACAACGGCTACGCGGAACTGGAGGTCACAAGCTCCCAAGCATTGGCTATCGACCTAATGCCTCCGATCCACCAAGACCCTTCGATCGGATGCTGATCGCCCAGGCGATCGTTGAACAAATCCCGTTGATGACCCCCGGCTCGAACATTGCAAAGTACTCTTGCCCGATGCAACTCGTGCGGAGTGCAGCGGGCGGGTGTCCGTGAACGATTTATGCTCCGGTAGTGAGGACCGCACGGAAGCGGGCTTTGCCGCTCATCATGCGTTCGTAGCCTTCGGCTGCTTTTTCCAGCGGGTAGACCTCGGTTTGGGGGCGGATTCCGGTCAGCGCGCTGAAGTTGAGCGTGTCTTCGGAGTCCATGCCGGTTCCGGATGGCCAGCCAGCGATGGCGCGCTCGCCGAGGATGAGAGGGATGGTATCGATTGAAAGCGGGCGTTCGGGAACACCGAGGACGATCAGCTTGCCGGATTCCTTGAGTCCGCCGGCGACAGATTCAATTGCATCGGCAGCGGTGACCGTGGAGAGGATGATCTTGGCGCCCCCAATCTTTTGCAATTCGGCAGCGGGGTCCTTGGCCGTGGTGTCGATGTAGATGTGCGCGCCCAGCTGGCTGGCGAGTGGAGCTTTGTCCTGCCCGCGGGCGATGGCTACGGTGCGGTAGCCGGACTTGGCGGCGAACTGGACGGCCAGATGGCCGAGGCCGCCAATCCCGATAATAGCCACGGTGTCGCCCGGACGAGCACCGCTATTGCGCAGCGAATTGAAGGTGGTGACTCCGGCACACATGAGGGGACCGGCGTCGACCGGAGCGAGGTCGTCAGGAATCAGCGCCAGAGCGTTGGCCGGGGCGATCACATAGTCGGCGTAGCCGCCGTCGTAGGAGATTCCCGCGATCTGAGCGTTTTGACAAAGGATGAACTCGCCGCGGCGGCAGGGCTCGCAGTAGTTGCAATGGCCGCCGTGCCAGCCCAAGCCGACGTGCTGGCCGGTCTTGAAGACCGGGACGTCGGGGCCGACGGCATCGACGATGCCGGCGACCTCGTGGCCGGGGCTGCGGGGATAAGCAATGCCGGGCCACAGGCCCTCTTTTGTGAGCACGTCGCTGTGGCAGACGCCACAGGCCTGGACGCGAATGCGTACGTGGCCGGGGCCGGGTTCGGGAAATTCCTTCTGGACTAATTCAAAGGCAGCTTTGGCGGATGGTACCTGGACGGCGCGTCCGTGGACGGATGGCATAGTTTTTCTCCTGGCTGGATCGGTATCCGATCGGCAATCACAAAGATGTGTTCTAGAAGAAAGAGATGCACCCCTTTTGAGCTATTGTCCGACTCTTTATCGATGCGCGTGACGACCGGGGACAGGCTAGGGCAGCTTGCAGCAGTCGCCGGCCGATGGGGGCTCGTCATTGCTGGAGTCGAGCGCCACCTTCCAGGCGCCGTCCGGCATCTTTTTCCAGATAGTCATGTAGCGGCCGGTGGTCTTCACTGGATTGCCGTTGTGATCCTTCGAGGTGCCTTCATAATGGCCCCACGTAAATCCCATATCGCCACTGGGCGACATCTGGCCGCCCTGCGGAGTCCAGGTGAGCTGGTACTGCTTCGGGTCCCAATTGGCATCGGCGGCGATGGCCGTTTTGCCGATGACGGCCGCCTCTTTGGTGCTCAGGGTCACGGCGTCGTCGGCGAACCATGAAGCGAAGGCCTTGCCACCACCGCTCGCCGTATCCTGCGCGAATTTGGCTTCAAGATTGAAAAGAAAGGCGGTAGCGGGTGAAAGCGTTGGATCGGTGAGTGGACTTGGGGCGGGCTTCGCGAGCGGGTTCAAAGCGACCTGGGACCGTCCAGAAGCGGTCAAAATGAGGATTGCCGGGAAGAGAACGAAGAAAGCAGTTCTGCACAGGGGGGCGAATATATATGGCGATTTCATAGGCAGGGGGCAACGGCACCTCTGATCCTAGCAGGGCGAGATGGCGGTTTATCTCCGAACTTAGAACCAAGCGGTGAGCATGAATCGAATTCGCCCGCAAGTCGTCAAATCGATCATGCGCGGAGACGGTATACTCAGGAGTCTAGAGGGGTTTTACTCCCCTCCCGGCACCGGTAAGGGCAGCGAGGCTTGGCTTTTCCGGGGAGGGACCCGATAAAGACTGACGGCTTTATCGGCGTCGGAAGTGAGGGTCTTGTATTTCTTGCGCGGGGCGCTGAGTACCAGTTGGGGCGCATCGAGCGATCGCCGGGCAGCGCCGGAATTGGCTGGCCGTTCCGCAATTCGACGGTGAACGACGGAAGAATTCATGGGAATATTGCTCGACGAAATCAACTCTCCCGCGGATATCAAGGGCCTTTCCCTGGTGCAACTGGAAGCGCTGGCGGCAGAGATACGGGAGCGGCTGATTCGATCGCTGTCTCGTACCGGCGGCCATCTCGGGCCAAATCTGGGCGTGGTGGAGTTGACGCTGGCCATGCATTTCGTCTTCGATACACCGACGGACAAGTTTGTCTTCGATGTGAGCCACCAGGCGTATGTCCACAAGCTGCTGACCGGTCGGGCGGAGCGGTTCGATACCATACGGCAGCCGGGCGGGCTGAACGGCTTCATGCTGCGCACCGAAAGCGAGCATGACGTTTATGGAGCAGGGCACGCAGGGACGGCATTGTCGGCCGCGCTGGGGATGGCGGTCGCGCGCGATCTGCGCGGGTCCAAAGAGCATGTCGTCGCCCTGGCCGGGGACGCGGCGTTTACCAACGGCATTTCGTTCGAGGCGCTGAACAACATCGCCGACCAGACTAATCGCCTGATTGTGGTGCTAAATGATAACGAGTGGTCGATCGACCGCAATGTCGGCGCGATTGCGCGGTACCTGCATAAGATCGTCACCAACGAGCATGTAAGCCATCTGCATGGCAGCGCCGCAAGACTGCTGGAGCGATTGGGCGGCAAGACGGCGGTAGGGCTGGTGCGCAAGGCGGAAGAGGCGGCCAAAGGCATGTTGTGGCCCTCGGTGTTCTTTGAGGAGTTTGGCCTGACATATTATGGGCCTCTCGACGGACATGGCCTCAGCGAATTGATCGAGACCTTCAAATTTCTCAAGACCCAGGAGAAGCCGGTCGTTCTGCACGCGATTACCCAGAAGGGGCGGGGCTTCCAGCCGGCGCTCGACAAGCAGAAGAAGTTCCACGGCCTGGGGCCGTATGACGCCGAGACCGGCGAGACCAAGCCGGCCGGCCAGAAGACTTATTCCGAGACATTCGCCGACACCTTGGTCAAGCTTGCCAATGAGAATGAAAAGGTAATCGGAATCACGGCTGCCATGCCCAATGGCACCGCGCTGGACCTCTTTAAGCCGCACCATCCCAAACGGTACTTCGATGTTGGCATTGCCGAGGAGCACGCTGTCATCTTCGCAGCCGGGATGGCAACCCAGGGATTCAAACCCTTCTGCGCGATCTACTCCACCTTTCTGCAACGCGCCTTCGATCCGATCGTGCACGACGTCTGTCTGCAGAAGCTTCCTGTGGTCTTCTGCATGGATCGGGGCGGATTGAGCGGCGACGACGGCGCGACCCATCATGGCCTGTTCGACATCAGCTACCTGCGCGGCATTCCCAATATCATCCACATGGTCCCTAAAGACGAGGACGAACTTGCGGACATGATGTACACGGCCATGCTGCATGACGGGCCTTCGGCGATTCGCTATCCGCGAGGCACAGGGCCGGGGAAAGCGATCAAAGCGCGTCCGGCGGCTCTGACAATCGGGAAGGCCGAGGTTATCGAAGATGGAGAGGATGTCGCCATCTTCGGGCTGGGCGCGCTGCTGCCGATGGCCGAGGAACTGGGCGCATTGCTGGACCGCGAGGGATACTCCGCGGCGGTCATCAACCCCCGTTTCGTCAAGCCGCTCGATCGCGATTTGCTCGAGGCCTACGCCAGAAGAGTATCCGCTGTTGTTACATTTGAGGACCACGTCTTGATGGGCGGCTTTGGCAGCGTGGTGCTCGAAGCCCTCAGCGAGATGAACCTCAACGTGCCGGTGGTTCGCGTGGGCTGGCCGGACCGCTTCATCGAGCACGGCAAGGTAGACCAGCTTCGCGCCCGCTATGGAGTCAGCGTCGAGGCGGCGATGGAGAAACTCGCTCCCTATCTCAAGCGCACCAAGCGGGTGAAGCTGGTGGCGGGATAGGTAGAGAAGTATTCAGTAATCCGTATTCAGTTGTGGGCTTGATTCTTTTCATTCTTTTCATTCTTTCGATGGATCGATCGCTGACGACAAAGGGCGCTTGGTTTGCGAAGCGCCCCGCATCCAATCCCATCCATCGTTTCCCAAAGTATCAATTGGGCATCAGAACCGTGTCCACCACATGGATGACGCCATTCGATTGAAAGACGTCGGCAATGGTGATGGTGGACTTGCCGCCTCGAGCGTCGGTCAGGACTACTTTTCCGCCGGCTAGCGAGGCGGTCAGGTTTTCACCCTGGACGGTCTTGAACGTGGCTGTGCCGGCACCCTGCTTAATCATTTTCTGCAGGTCCTTTAGGCTGACCCGGCCAGCAATTACATGGTAGGTGAGAACCTTAACCAGGGTGTCCTGGTTTTCGGGCTTGAGCAAGGTATCGACGGTGCCGGCGGGGAGCTTGTCGAAGGCCTCATTGGTTGGCGCAAAGACGGTGAACGGGCCGGAACCACTGAGAGTATCGACCAGACCGGCGGCTTTGACCGCTGCGACCAGCGTGGTGTGGTCCTTCGACTCGACGGCGTTCTGAATGATGTTCTTGGACGGATACATGGCCGCTCCGCCAACCATCGGATCGGTGCCCATCTGGGCATTGGCAGAGAGGGCGGCGCAAGCGAATGCGGCCGCAACAAATGCTGAGGCAAACAACTTTTTCATGAGGTACACCTTTCGGAATAGGAGCCAAACTGCGTGGCTACGGTATCAGTACGAATCCCCAGCGCCAATGGATTGCTTGCTTTCGCCAAGTGCTCCAGTCCGAGGGCGCGGACGACTCGCCCGGAACTCAGCCCCGAGGGAACGCGGCGCGAACCGTGGGCAGTGGGAACTGAGGGATCTTTGCCGGGCGGAAACGCGTAATTCCGTCCAGGTCCTGCAGGGTTAGCCTGTGGCGGCGGAGCAGCGCAACCCTGGTGTCGCGGAACAGGATATGCTGAAGAACGGATCGTCCGCGCCGCAAAACCTATTCGGTTCCGGGGGAAAACACAAGTGAAGGGCAAGAATTGATGCAAACCGAACGGAGCCGGGCGGAGCTTTGACCGAGACCACCAACCCAGACCACAGCCGTTGGCTCGTGTTGATCGGCATAGTGAAGCTGTTCAAGGCGCTGCTGTTCATTCTGCTCGGGGTGGGGGCCCTGCGCCTGCTGCACAAAGACCTGGTGGACGTGTTGACGCATTTCATCCTGGCGCTACGCTTCGATCCGGAAAACCACTTTGTCAACCTGGTGCTGGAGAAGGTAGCGCTGATCAGCCCGCACCGGTTGCGGGAGATCAGCATTGCGATTTTTTGCTATGCGGGGCTGGACATCATCGAGGGCACTGGGTTGGCGCTGGAGAAAACCTGGGCCGAATACCTCACACTGATCCTGACCGCGTCGTTCCTGCCCTGGGAATTGTTCGAAATCATTCGCCACGTGACTTGGCTCAAAGTGGTTCTGCTGCTGATCAACGTACTCGTAGTCGCCTATCTGATTTTCCATGTGCAGGGCCGGATGCGGAACCGCACTGCTTAGGACGGGTCACAACCGGAAAAGAACAGCGAGGTCTCCTGAAGGGTTCTATGCATCCCCACCAAAGGCCTCTAATCCAATTTCCGGTCCGATTGGCAAGAGGCGAGATGAATGCAGGAACCAACATGATTACTGGGCGGACATCACTTCCTCGCACAAAGTAGCGACATCTAGCGTTTAATCAGGGGCGTAGAGCAATTCCCCCGATTTCCACAACCCCCGGCGAAAATTCACAGGATTTGCAACCAGAAGGGGCCTGACGGATGAGGAAATGGTGGACAAAAGTGGAGTAAAGTGGCCATAATGCTTTAGAAATTGTAACGATTCGGGCAATCTGAACGATGAATAGGCCAGGGAATAGACCAGGATTGAGCGACTGCGGGTTCGAAGTTGAAGGGATGAAGGCGCGGTGTTTCGGGGAAACAACCCAACTCGGATCGACGAAAAGGGGCGGCTCAAGCTGCCGGCGGAATTCAAGCGCCAAATCGACGAGAGCTATGGGACGCAGTTTTTCATTACCAGCCGGGACGGGAAGCGAGCGCAGATTTACCCCATGCAGGAATGGGAAAAGGTAGAGGCGAAGTTGGCCTTGATTCCGGATTTCAATGCGGCGAAGAAGAAGCTGATGGAACGGATCAACTATTACGGCCACTCGACGGAGATGGACACTCAAGGCCGGCTACTGTTGCCGCAAATCCTGCGCGAAGAGGCGAACGTGACCGGTGACGTGAATGTGTTCGGCATGCAGACCTATTTCGAGGTAGCCAACAAGGTGGCGTTCAAGCAGAACATGGATGCGAACCCGATGACGCTGGAAGACGAGCAATCGTTGGCTGGATTCGGGTTGTAGCGGGGTTAGATCAGGATTTTGAAAGGCCCCCAAGGGGGAGCACATGGCTGAGAATCCGAGGCATGTGCCGGTTCTTTTAGAAGTTGCGGTCCGGAATTTGAAGTTGCGGCGGGGCGGGACCTATGTCGATGCCACGCTGGGCTTCGCCGGCCATGCCAGCGCGATTGCCCGAGCGCTGGGGCCGGAGGGAAAGCTGATCGGCTTCGATCGCGACCCGGAGGCGTTCGCCTTTGCCAAGGCGAGATTGCACGAGCTGGGGGAAGAGCTCGGCGATGCCATGCCGGAAGTTGAGCTGCACGATGTGGAGTTTTCGCAGGCAGTCGAATTGCTGGAGCCGGGGAGCATCGATGGGTTGCTGGCGGATGTCGGGGTGAGTTCGATGCAACTCGACGAAGCGCGCCGGGGGTTTAGTTTTCAGGCGGAGGGAAACCTGGATATGCGGATGAATCCGCGCCAGGGAGTGACCGCCGAACAAGTGGTAAATCAGCTGGGTGAAAAAGAACTCGCCGACCTGATTTACGAATTCGGAGAAGAAAGGAGGTCGCGGAGAATCGCCAGAGCCATTGTCAGGGCGCGGCCGATTACGACGACGGCGGAATTGGCCAGAGTCGTTGCGGGATGCGCCCCGCCAATGAAACGAGAGCGAGGCAGGCATGTGATTCATCCGGCGACCAGGACCTTCCAGGCGCTCCGGATTTATGTGAACGGGGAGTTGGAGGAGTTGAAGGCGCTGCTGGAAAGCGCGCCGAAGTTGTTAAAGCCGGGCGGAAGGCTGGTGGTCATCAGCTTTCATTCCCTGGAAGACCAGCTGGTGAAGGATGCATTTCGCGAAGCAGCGCAGGCCGGAAATTATGAGGTCTTAACCCGGAAGCCGCTGACGGCGGAGCAGGACGAGATGGATCGCAATCCGAGAGCGCGCAGCGCAAAGCTCCGGGCGGCGGAAAAGCTAGGGACTAGAGACCATGGCTAGGGATGAGAAAACAGCAAGATCAGGATCGGGTCGGGGTCGTCCTACCGCAGTATAACGGCGAAAGTACGACGAATAACCACGCAAGACCACTCCTCCTCATTAGCGGCCCGGACCCGGTCGTGAGGAGCGGAAGAGATGCAGTTGTCAGGAGAGAAAGTAACCGGTGGTCAGTTTAAGTAACCAGTAGTCAGTTCTCAGTCGAGCAGCTATGACAACTGGCTAAGAATGAAATCCTATTGCTGACTACTTACTACCGAGAACTGATCACTAAAAACTGAGAAGCGGCAGTTGGAGACACAACCATGGCGACACAGGTAATTGGGACGCAGGCGATGTACGGCAGATACGATGCGGACGCGGTCCGGGAGCACAACCTGTTGTTGTTCGCGGCGCAACAGCGAGTGCGCCGTGGTCCCACGCCGGAAGTTTTTTTTACCAAGCGCATCGACAATTCGCGGCTGGTCACGGCCGACGATCCACAGCGCGCGCGAGAGATGCGGAGCTTTGCCGGTGCGATGGCAGTGTTGTTCGTACTCATCATGGTTTATGGATGGCAGCACTTCAGCGCCATCGAATACGGCTACCGCATCGAGGCCCGAAAGCTGCAGCTGGAAGTGTTGAATGAGCAGAACCGCGAACTGCGATTGACGGAATCCCAGCTTGCGGCGCCCGCTCGGATCGACCGAATGGCCCGTGGGTTGGGCCTGAATCAGCCGATGCCGGGTCAGGTGGTTCGTCCGGAGATCGGCGGCGATGCGGGAGCTCCGGTGCTGGCGCAGGCCTCGCCGATTCTGCCGGCATTGCGGTAATCGACCGAAAGCCCAGAGCGCCCAGTCCTAAAGGCCTCAGTTTAGGGTTGTATTCGCGGGCTTTGCTCCCGGGAGGATTCTTGTCGCCGTGAACCTGACCTCGTTCCTTCCCGGGAAGCTCTTTTCTCCGGATTCTCCGATCCCTGGCACGCCGGCCCCAGTCGAGCTGTCCCCCCGGCGGGCGATGCGCCGTCCGCGTTTTCTTTACATCGTGGGCTTCTTCGTCTTCTGGGCGGCGGTCATTTGCCTGCGGTTGGTGTGGCTGCAAGTGGTGATGCGCAAGGTCTATGTAGACAAGGCATTGCGCCAGCAGCAGCGGACCTTTGAAATACTGCCGCGGCGAGGGATTCTGTATGACCGGAATCTGCATGAGATGGCGGTCAGCGTCCTGGCCGACTCGGTCTTTGCGGTCCCTTACGAAATCACCGACAGCAAGCTTCCGGAGGAGATTGCCAAGGCCAAGCTGGCGACCGCCAATGCCCTGGCGAGGGTGGTCCACACCGACCCCGAGGATAGCTTTACCTCGGGGGAGCGGATCAATGCGCGCCTGGTCGCGTCGCGGGATTATGCCTGGATCGCACGCGGCCTCGATCCCTCAGTGGTCAAGCAGGTAGTGGCTCTCAATCTCAGGGGCATTCACATTCAAAAGGAATTCAAGCGCTTTTATCCCGATGGCAAGACCGCCGCGCAGGTGCTAGGGTATGTCGGCACCGATGCCACCGGGTTGGGAGGTCTGGAGCAGAACTTTGAAGACAACCTGCACGGCACGCCGGGGCGCATGTTAACCGCGCTCGATGCCAAGCGACACATACTCTTCAGCCAGGAGAGCGAGCCGGTTCCGGGTGAAAGCCTTATATTGACGCTCGACGAGAACATTCAGTTCATGGCCGAGCAGGCACTCGATCGCAACATGGAGCGCACTCACGCCGAGAACGGCACCGTCGTGGTACAAGACCCGCACACCGGCCAGATCCTCGCTCTTGCCATTCGGCCGACGTTCGATCCGAATGATTTCCGCCACGCGACCGGCGAGCTGCGGCGCAATCATGCGGTGAGCGACGTCTACGAGCCGGGCTCCACCTTCAAGCTGGTGACCTATTCGGCGGCGTTGGAAGAGCATGTGGCGACCCCCGACAGCATGGTGGATTGCGGCGGCGGCCAGATCAATGTTGCCGGCCGCATCGTGCACGATGCGCCGGGACATCACTTGGGCAACGTCACGGTAACCGAAGCGTTGGAGGAGTCGAGTGACGTAGGAGCGATCCGGCTGGCGCAACGCATGGGACCCGAGACCTTCTACAAATACATTCGCTCCTTTGGTTTTGGCGACCGCAGCGGGGTCGAGTTGCCAGGCGAGACGCGAGGGCTGCTGAAGCCTGTGCATCGCTGGCACCCTGACACCATCGGCTCCATCCCGATGGGACAGGAAGTCGCGGTGACGCCACTTCAACTCGTCACCATGGCATCGACGATCGCGAATGGCGGCATGTATCTGCCACCGCACATCCTGTTGACGAGCACCGATGAAGTGAAGGGAAGCGCAAGGCTGAAGCCAGCGACATTTCATCCGGGCGATGAATTGCCCAACCCATTGCCGGATGGTTCGCATCGTGTGATTTCAACCATGACGTCGGCCGAGATGCGCAAAATGATGGAAGGCGTGGTGCTCTTCGGGACCGGGCGGGTTGCGCAACTCAATGGCTACAGTGCGGGAGGCAAGACGGGCACGGCGGAGAAGATCGATCCCCGGACGCGGACCTATTCGAAGACCAAGTTCGTCGCTTCCTTCGTGGGATTCGCGCCGGTCAATACGCCGGCAGTGACGATTGCCATCATCATGGACTCGCCCGACCACAGCATGCACTTTGGCGCCGAAGCCAGTGCGCCCGTCTTTCATGAACTGGCGCAACAGATTCTCGAATACCTGGGTGTGCCACATGATGTTGAGGTGAAGTCCGCTCCGGCGATGGCAAAGCTGATGGCCGTGGCGGGGCCGGAAGAGCCTCCCGCAGAGACTAACGAGAGCGTGGACGAACTGTTCGCCGAAGTGAACAATCTTCCGGCGGACGATCCACTGCGAGCTCCGAAATCAGCTGATCCGCAGCCTGAAACCCTGGCGATGAACGTTGCCTCTCCGCCGCCTGCAGGGCTTCCTCCCGAGACCGACCCTCCGGCGGTGAAGCCGTCGACTCAGGTTGCTGGGTTGGCCAATCCGGTGCCGGCTTCTATTCCGGCTCCGTCCCTCAAGGATGACCGATCATCGAGCGATCTGCCGCCACAGGGGACGGTGGTGTTCGATTCGAGCCAGCGGGTTGCTGTGCCCTCGTTTGTGGGAGAGCCGGTACGGCACGTGGTCGAGCTTGCCAGCGCTTCGGGGCTGGCGGTTCAAGTGCTTGGCAATGGGCTGGCGCGCGAACAAGCTCCCGCCCCCGGGACCATGGTTCCGACGGGAACGGCGGTTGTGGTCAAGTTTTCTCGATAGCAACCCGGGGCTTGGTTTGGCGGCGACCGGGCAAGCGACAGCATAGAATCTTCCTAACCATGCCGAAGATAAGCCAACTCCTGCAAGGGGTCGAATATTTGCGCCGTACAGGCGGCCCTGATGCAGAGGTGAGTGGCGTCGAATACGATTCCCGGCGGGTTGCGCCGGGGTCTTTGTTTGTCGCCATGCAAGGCGACTCGACCAATGGCAATTGCTACATTGCCGCCGCCGTGAAACAGGAAGCAGTCGCCGTGGCCACCGATTCGAGGGCAGCCTTCGACGCGGCCGGGCGCGACTTCCCGCAACTCGCTCTCATTGAAGTCCAACATGGACGCAAGGCGCTTGCCGGGTTGGCTGCGAATTTCTTCGGCCATCCCGAAGCCAGGCTGGCGCTAAGCGGAGTCACCGGAACCAACGGCAAGACGACCACGGCATTTCTGCTGGAGGCCATGCTGAACTGTGTTCAGCGCAAGACGGTGCTGATCGGCACGATCGACTATCACGTCGCCGGGGAAGTCAGAAGGTCGCCGCACACCACCCCCGAGTCTCGCGATTTGCTGGAGTTATTTGCTGAGGGCGTGAAGCTGGGCGCGACGGAAGCGGTGATGGAGGTGTCGTCTCACGCACTCGAGCAAGGCCGGGTGTGGGCACTGCCTTACGACCTGGCCATTTTCACCAACCTCACCCGCGATCACCTCGATTTTCACGGCACGATGGAGAAGTATTTTGCCGCCAAGCAGAGCTTGTTTGATGGCCGGAATGGCACCGCTCCCCGGGTTGCAGTGGTGAATCTCGACGACCGGCATGGCCGGGAGATTGCGCAGGCGGCTCGGCTGGCCGGCGCCGAGATTTATGGCTACGGCATGGATGCGGGAGCTTTTCGGGCCTACGATGTGGAGATGTCGGCTTCGGGAATGCGCTTCAAGATGACCACTCCGTTGGGCGACGTGTCAATGGCGACGCGTCTAACTGGCAGGGTGAACGTCTACAACCTGCTGGCAGCCTCGGCTGCGGCGCTGGGGCGCGGGTTGACTCTGGATCAGGTAGTCGCGGGAGCAGCGGCGCTGGAGCAGGTTCCCGGCCGATTTCAGATTGTCGACGCGGGCCAGCCCTTCACGGTGGTCGTAGACTATGCTCATACCGATGACGCGCTGAAGAATCTGATTTCGCTGGGCCGGGAGTTGGTGCGCGACAACGGCGGCCGGGTGATTACGCTTTTTGGCTGTGGGGGCGACCGTGACCGGACAAAGCGGCCGGTAATGGGGAGGGTGGCGGCGGAGGGCAGCGACTTCGTGGTCTTCACCTCGGACAACCCTCGCAGCGAAGATCCTATGGCAATTATCGAAGAGGCGATGGCGGGTTGGGCGCCGACCAAGACCCCGGCAATGTTTGACCCTGACCGAGCCGCAGCCATCGGGATCGCAATCCACGGCGCGAAGGCGGGGGATATAGTCCTTCTAGCGGGCAAAGGCCATGAAAGAGTTCAGGTCTTGAAGGACCGGACAATCCCGTTTGACGATGCCCAGGTGGCGTTGAAGGTGCTGGGCTCGCTCGGATTCGAAGGCGTCGCGCGATGAAGCTTCCGCTGGAAAGGGTCGCCCGTTGGACGGCGGCGGAGTTGCGCGCAGACCTCAGTCTCGCCGATGTCGTAGTGCCAGGATATTCGATCGACTCGCGCACCGTCGCTCGCGGCGAAGTGTTTTTCGCGGTCCGCGGTGAACGCTGCGACGGACATGACTTTGTGGGCGCAGCTCTGGACCATGGTGCAGTCGCGGCGGTGGTCTCGCGGGCTGGATTTGAGGCACAGCCGCAAGCAGTTCGCCAGAAGCCACTGTTGGTGGTCGATCATGATCCGCTGGTCGCTCTGCAGGCGCTGGCCGCCGCGGTTCGCCGCCATTGGGGGGGGAGGGTGGTTGGCATTACCGGCAGCGCGGGCAAGACCACGACCAAGGAAGCGGTTGCGGCGGTGCTGGCAGCGCGCTTCCGGGTGCTGAAGTCGGATGGCAACCTGAACAACGGCTTTGGGCTGCCGCTGCAACTGCTGCGCCTCGATCCGGCAGACGGGGTTGCGGTGATCGAGATGGGGATGTCGCATGCGGGCGAGATCGCGGCGCTGGCGAAGATTGCCGACCCGAATTGGGGAGTGATCACCAACGTTGGATGGGCGCATGCGGAGAATTTTCCCGACGGCATTTCCGGGATCGCTCGGGCAAAGTATGAGTTGGTCGAAGCGCTTCCTCCCGATGGCGTAGTCTTTCTCAACTGCGGCGATCCGTACGTCTCGCAATTTGGACGGGACTTCTCTGGAAAGACCATATCGTTTGGTTCCGGGCCTTGCGCGGAGCCCCACGCCGAGGAGGTTGTCGAGCTTGGGCAGCAGGGCAGCCGGTTTCGCGTCGTGGCCGGAGAGCAGTCGGCCGAGGTGCGGCTGGCTCTCGTCGGCCGGCACAATGTGACCAATGCGATGGCAGCGATTGCGGTTGGTCTGGAGGCCGGAATTTCGCTGGCCGAGTGTGTGGCCGAAGTCGAGCGGCTGAAGGCCGGAGCGAAGCGCGGCCAGATCCGGAAGCTACGCGGGGCGACGATCATCGACGACTGCTATAACTCAAATCCCGAGGCGCTGAAGTCGATGATTGCCGCCCTGGCGTCGATTCCAGCATCACGCCGCATTCTGGTGGCAGGCGAGATGCTGGAACTTGGCCGGGACGCCGCGGAACTTCATCGCGCCTGCGGAGAGTTTGCCGGGCGGCAAGGAATTGACTTGGTGGTTGGAGTACGGGGAAACGCCGTCCACACGGTGGAGGGCGCGGCGAAGAGCGGGGTGCATGCGGTCTTTGTCGACTCCGCTGAGGCGGCTGGGGAGTGGCTTCTCGCCGAACTTCGCGAAGGAGACGCGGTGCTACTGAAGGCTTCTCGAGGCGTTCAACTGGAGCAAGCACTGGCCGCGCTCGGGCCGGAGGAATAAGCGCGTGCCAGGCCCCGAACCCGGCGGCGGGGTAAACGCCGTCTTCACCGGATATCAGTCGGGCAATTAGAATTCCTATCATCTGGCCATTCCATTAACCGGTTGATCACAATGGCTAAATCGTTTTTGTTTCTTTCTCAGGAGAGTTTAGCTTCGATGAAATTCAGAGTCGGTCTTGTGTTGTTGCTCGCACTTGTAGCCTTTCCCAAGTTGATCGCACAGATGCAAGCCAACCAGCTTGTCCTCTCGCGAGCGAACAGCACCATTGCGATCGAGGCATACGGGCCAAATATCGTGAGGGTAACTTTGAGCCTGCTCAAGGACCAGGCCCTGGCGGCTCCCGGGTATGGATTTGTGGGAACGCCCCTGGCCAAGGGCTGGGAGTACCAGCAGAATTCCGACGCGGACGTCTATCAATCTTCACGGATGGTGGTGAAGATCGGTATCCCTCATCCCGGCGGCAAGCCGGTGCCATCGCAGGTGGACATTGGGAAATTCTTCGGCGGATCCACCCCGGGAGCGGACATTACCTTCAGCACCGCCGACGGCAAGACGCTTCTCCACCTGGTAGGCTGGTCGCAGTCGGAACCGAACCACAAAGACGGGAATGCCGGGATACTGAATGACAAGCGCCCCTCAGATGCGGCGTTTTACCAGGTCGGCGCGACCTTCGCCTCCCCAGACGACGAGCACTATTATGGTCTGGGCCAAAATCAGGAGGGATTTCTTGATCATCGCGGGCATCCCGTCGATTGCGCCCATAACTACACCGCCCCAGCCGGTCCGAGTGTGTGTGTACCCTTCTTAGTGACGAATAAGGGCTATGGTCTGATTTGGGACAATCCTTCGCGAACTCTTATCGAGCCAGGCTTCAACGAACAGACACAGTGGACCTCTGAGGTTGGCGATCGGGTTTCGTTCTTCGTCATCGCAGGTAACTCGACCGACGAGATCTATGCCGGTTACCGGCAACTTACGGGTCCGACGCCGCTGCTCCCGAAGTCGGCCTACGGTTATATTCAATGCAAACAGAAGTACGCCACCCAGGACGAGGTGTTATCCGTAGCGAAGGGCTACCGAGAGCGCCACCTGCCGCTGGATACGATTGTGGTCGACTGGTTCTATTACACCAAGATGGGACAGATGGATTTGGATCCGGGGAAATGGCCGGACCCATCCGCGATGAACGCCGAGCTACACAAGATGGACATCCAGACGATGATCAGCGTATGGCCGCGGTTTGTTCCCGATTCGCGGTACTATGACCTCATCCTCAAGAATGGCTGGTTCGAGCATCTGGCCGACGGAACTCCCACCAATGGGCTGCCCTATGACCGGGCCGGCTCCGACATCGACACCACGAATCCGGAAGCAGCAAAGTGGTATTGGGGAGTGATTCGCGACAATATTCTAAGCAAGGGTTTCGACGCCCTCTGGGCAGATGAGACCGAGCCTGACCTTCCGCCCCAGGGCAGCTACTTTTATATCGGGCCCGGGACCCGTTATTACAACACCTACCCACTCTTTCACACCGGCGCGCTTTATGACGGCTTCCGGCGGGACACCTCGCATCGGGCACTCATCCTTTCAAGAGACGCCTATCTCGGCATCCAGCGCAATGGAGTGATCGTCTGGTCATCGGACATTCATGCAACCTGGGACACGCTGAAGCGGCAGATTCCGACCGGGCTCGACTTTACTGCCTCAGGTATCGCCAACTGGAGCAATGACACCGGCGGCTGGCAATATCTGCCTGGGGAGCATCATCCCGCCCACCCCCCACTGCTCGATCCTTCCGACGCGCGCGTTAACGTCGGGGGATACGACGATTATCCCGAGCTCTATACTCGCTGGTTTGAGTACGCCACTTTTCTTCCGATCTTCCGCACCCACGGCAGCCGCACCTACAACGAGGTTTGGTCCTACGGGCGTGAAGCCGAACCCATCCTTGAAAAATATCTCAAGCTTCGCTATCAGCTCATTCCCTATATCTATTCGCTGAGCTATCACACCTATGAATCGGGCGCGCCCTCGATGCGAGCTCTCTTTATGGACTTTCCCGGCGATGCTAAGGTGAGCGATATCCGGGACGAGTACATGTTAGGTCCGGCATTCCTGGTTGCCCCGGTGAGCGACCAGGGAGTTACCAGCCGCAAGGTCTATCTGCCGGCGGGGTCCGATTGGTATAACTACTGGACGAATGAGCGCCAGCGGGGCGGGCAGACAATCACCGTCGAGGCGCCCATCGACCAGCTGCCGCTCTTTGTGAAGGCGGGAAGCATACTCCCGCTCGGCTCGCCGGTCGAAAGCACAAACGATGCCCAGAAGATCGAGCGAGTGCGGATCTATCCCGGAGCCGATGCGGATTTCACCCTCTATGACGATGACGGCAAAACCTACGCCTATGAATCGGGGAAGAGCAGAATTACCAAGCTGCATTGGGACAACGCGGCGCAGAAGTTAAGTCAATCCGGCGCGGAGGCGTGGGCTGGCGCAACTGCGGATTTCATCGAAGTGATGGGCAAGTAACGGCGCAGCTGCCGGATTACATCAACCGCCTACGAACCAGATCCAGGGCCTGCTGGGTGGACCATTGGCGGATGCGCTCACGATCGCGGCCGAAGCGTTTTTCTACCACTTCGGTGGACTTTTCGTCGGCGGTGGCAATGTAAACCAGGCCTACGGGTTTCTCTTCGCTGCCGCCGCTGGGGCCAGCGACGCCCGTGATCCCTACCCCGATGGTCGATGAGCAGCGTTGGCGGATACCTTCCGCCAACGCTGCTGCGACTTCGCGGCTCACCGCCCCGTGTTCATTGAGCATGGAAGGCGGAACTCCGGCAAACTCAGTCTTCAGCTCATTGGAGTAAACCACTGCGCCGCCTATGTAGGATCGAGAGCTGCCGCTGATGCTGGTCAGGCGCTGGGCCATCATGCCGCCCGTGCAGCTCTCCGCGGTGGCGAGGGTTGCGCCCCGCATCTCGAGGTAATAGAGGACGATCTGCTCGAGCGATTCGCCCTGCGAGGAGTAGATCAGGTCGCCGAGTTCGTCCTCGATGCGGCTGGCGAGTTCGTCGACACGGGCCTGGGCGAGCTCGATCAGCGGTTTCCCGCAGATCAAGTTGAGCTGGATGTCGCCCTTATCGGAGAGAATTGTCGTTTCCACGTCGGCATACCTGCTGTAGATGGGCGCAATGCGGGAATCGACCAGTGACTCCGCGATCATGGTGGCTTTCAGGGTGCGAGTGGCAATGTGATGTTTGGGCAGCGTCTCGGTGAGGCGCGGCAGGCATTGCGCGTCGAAGAGCGGCTTGATTTCGCTGGGAGGCCCAGGCAAGAGGATCAACAGCTTGCGGTGATTGTTGTAGACGATGTCCAGCCATTGGCCGGGAGCTGTGCCGTTGGAATTTTCGAGCACCACGGCGCCGTCGATTATGTCGCCCTGCCGGGAGTTGTTCTCGGTCATGGTCATGCGGTGGGCGGCGAAGCGCGCGTAGAGCGCGCCGACGACGGCCTGGTCGCGCTTCAATCGAAAGCCAAGAGCTTCGGCGACAGCTTCGCGAGTGAGGTCGTCGACCGTCGGGCCAAGGCCACCCATGGTGATGACGATATCGACCCGGTTAAGGGCGATTCGAACCTGGTCGACGAGATCCTGCTGGCGATCGCCGACGACTGACTTGAAGGTGACCTGGACGCCGATTTTGTTGAGGCGCTCGGTGAGGAAAAGGGAATTGGTGTCGGAGCGATGGGGAGTGAGCAGCTCCGAGCCGATGGCGATGATTTCACAGTTCATAAGAGGTTTTCAGTCTTCAGTTTTCAGTACTGAGTTCCTGGTCTTTGGCCGCTCCCTGCGTTCTTCATAAGGCTCTGAAAACCGATTGCTGAAAACTGACAACTTCGTCAAGCTAGGTGAATTGAAATCCTTCGATGTCCAAGTCCACATGATAGACGGCGGTGCTTGTGGCCAGAATGGCGGTCCCGCCGGGCGCAAAGGCGAGCCCGATAAGGCCCGATCCGGCGAGCACCAGCGCAGCTTGCTTTTGAGGCGTGATGCGAACGATGCCGCGACGGCCTTTCAGCGACGCGGCGATATAAAGATTCCCGGCGAAATCGACCGCGATTCCCTGCGGACGCCCGAGGCCGCGAAAGTAGACGGCGGTGCTGCCGTCGGGGTCGATGCGGTGGACCGAGTCATAGCTGGAGGTGGTGGGGCCGGTAACATACAGCCCTCCATCCGGGCCGAAGGCCATGTGGTATGCCGAGACGCTGGGCTCGAGCGTGGCGAAGACGAAGGTCTGGCGATCACGGGCGATCTTGAAGATGGTACCGCTGCGGTCGCCGACATAAAGATTCTGGTCGGCGTCAAAAGCGACTCCGGTGGCAACCCCCATGCCCTCGGCGTAGATGGCGGCTGCCCCCTCCGGCGAGACGCGGTGGATGGTGCCCTCGTTGCGCGACGAGACATAGAGATAGCCGTAGGCGTCAAGCGCAAGACCGGTCGCGTTGACCAGGCCCGAGAGCAGCACGCGCATCTCCCCGCTGGGGTCAATTTTGAAGACCGAAACCGGCGTTTGCTGTCCCCGTGGACCGGAGAAAGTGACGAAGACTTCGCCCGCGTCGTTGACCGCGGGGCTGGCCACCGCGTGGACATTCTCGGCAAGCAGCTGGGCCACGTGGACCTCGACCTGGTTGCTGCGGGTGCCGTTGCGAAAGACTTCCAGACGAGGCGCAGTCGAAGCCGCTTCGGGGACGCGCACGATCAGACGGGTGCTCCGGCTGAGTACCACGGGTGCGCTTGCGCCGCCAATGGCCGAATGCGGGCGCTCGAGCCCGTTGGTGCCGTCAACCGCTCCCAGGTTGACGCCGTGCACTTCGATCTCTGCACCCGGAAGCGCCGCATTGGGAAGCACCGAATCAATGCGCGGGGTGGTCGCGGTTTCCGATTTGAGAATTCTGACCATGAGGTTTGCCGCCTGCTACTACTCTACCGCGTCGCTCCGTGGTTGCCGACTGGATTGCTGGGAGCCGAGCTCGACGCGCTATTAGAGCGATCGGACGGCTAACGCAGCGACCGATAGAGGATCTGGAAGACAATCAGGGCGTAGACCCCGGCTGCGACGTCGTCGAGCATAATGCCCCAGCCGCCCGGGAGGTATTCGATCCTGCGGATGGGCGGCGGCTTCCAGATGTCGAAGGTGCGGAAAAGTACCAGGCCGACCAGGGCGAATTTCCAATTGGCGGGCGCAGCGAGGAGGGCGATCCATTGGCCGACGGCTTCGTCGGCAACCACGCATTGCGGATCTTTGCGGCCGCTCTCCCGCGCGACGACAGCGGAGGCGGGGACCCCCACGATCAGCAGCACCAGCGCGGCGGCGGCGGTCATCCAGGCGAGCGGCATGTGGGTGCGCAGCGTAGTGGCCGCCGGGTGGGTGGTGGTGAAATAGCCGGCTAACCACCAGATCGCGGCCGCGGCGATCGAACCGGCGGTGCCGGGGCCAGGCCTCCAGAAGCCGACTCCGAAGAAGGTGGCGATCGTCCAGGCCCAGAAGGTCTTCTTGCCCGCTGGACTCCTCGCGGTCGAGTTAGTCATTCTCTTCCGAATGCGGGCGCTGGCCGGACTCGAGGTCTTCGAGCACGTCGGGGTCGAGGATGGGTGAGGAGATCTTGTAGGCTCCGCTGGCCCACTTGCCGAGGTCGATCTTGCGGCAACGATCGCTGCAGAAGGGGAAGTCTTGGTCGGCGACAGTGACGATGGTC
>Ga0302324_100008743_pt1 | contig 21303 bp, 16 predicted proteins | sample Palsa_T0_1_FD_201949 | JGI IMG/M metagenome (GOLD analysis project Ga0302324, IMG submission 201949) | Peat permafrost microbial communities from Stordalen Mire near Abisko, Sweden - Palsa_T0_1 | ecosystem: Environmental > Terrestrial > Soil > Palsa > Peat permafrost | place: Sweden: Abisko...
GACCGGCCGGCACCAGGACCGGCCGGCACCAGGACCGGCCGGCACCAGACCCGCCAGCGCGACATCGCCCTGGCAGATGTGTGACACTCAACCCGTGGTGCCTGACCGCGACCTCGGGGCATTCGACCGGCGTGCGCCCGGCTACGAATCGGGCTGGCTCGGCCGGCTGCACCATGAGATCGCCGACCGGGCGACGGACCTTGCACTGCGCTGCGAGCCTGCGCCGCGCCGCGTGCTCGACGTCGGCTCCGGGACCGGGTACGCGCTCCGCCGGCTGGCCAGCCGGCTGCCTGCGACCACGGAGCTCATCGGCATCGACCCGGCGCCGGGAATGGTACGGGTCGCCGGCGACGGTACCCAGGACGGCCGGCTGACCTTCGTCCGCGGCACGGCGGAGCAGCTGCCGGTGCCCGACGGAACTGCCGATCTCGTCATCAGCACCACCTCGTTCGACCACTGGGCTGACCAGCAGGCCGGGCTCGCCGAGTGCGCGCGGGTCCTGTCCGCTGGCGGCCACCTGGTGCTCACCGATCAGTTCTCGCTGCTGCTCAGCCCGACGCTGCTCGGCAGCAGGCGGGGAAAGGCACGGACGCGAGCCCGCGCCACCCGGCTGCTGACAGCCACCGGATTCCGTCAGCAGCGCTGGCAGCACCTGTATGCCGGGATCATCCAGTCCGTGACAGCGACCAGGTAGCGCAGCCGGAAACCGGAGCGGAAGCCGTCCGGTGCGCGGTTCTCAGCCGACCGACGAGTAGGCGACCACGCCGCGGCGGAGCAGATCGGCTGCGGCGTGCGCGGTCTTGCCCAGCTCTCCCCCGCCATCGGCCACTGCGAGCTGGCCGAGCAGGTCGATCAGCTGCTTCATCGAGCGGACGAAGTCACCGGCGGTCAGGTCGGAGCCGACCAGCTTCTCCAGCGCCGTGCCCCGGGCCCAGGCGTGCACCGTCCAGGCGAACCCGAGGTCGGGCTGGCGCAGGAAGGACAGGTGCTGGCCAGTCTCGGCCGCGGACAGCTCGCCCCACAGCGTGAGCATGCCGGCCAGCACCTCACGGGCCTGGCCGTGCGGCAGCCGGACCGGGCTGGCATCGTCCGGCCGCCGCGACTCAAACGTCAGTGCCGATACGCAGGCGGCGAGGTCAGCGGGCGGCAGTCCGCCCCAGGTGCCACGGCGCAGGCACTCGGCCGCGAGCAGGTCAAGCTCGGTATTGACCGCGGCCAGGCGGCGCCCGGCCGGGGTCACCTCGTCGCCCTCGATGTAGTCAAGCTCCTCGAGCACGGCGCATACCCGGCCGAACGTGCGGGCCAGCACATGCGAGCGCCCGGACACGCGCTGCTCCAGGGCGGCAGCCTCGCGTTCCAGCCGCGCCCGCCGGGACAGATCCCGCAGATGCAGCTGCATGTCCGGGCAGCCGTGGCAGGCATGCTTGCGCAGCCGCCGGCGCAGGGCCTCGATGGCGGCTGCTGACGCCTCGTTCCGTCCGCCGCCGCGCTCCTGCCGGGGCAGGTCGCGGCCGGCCAGCCGGTTCCGCACGGTGGACGCGAGGTCGCGGCGCGCGGCCGGCGATCGCGGGCTGAACGACGGCGGGATCCTGATCCGCTCGATGGGGCTGACCGCCACCGGGAAGTCAGCAACCGAGAGCCGCTTCACCTGCCGGTTAGCGGTCAGCACCAGCGGCAGCGGGCGGCCGTCGCCGGAGCCGCCGCTCTGCAGCACGACAGCGATGCCCGCCTGGCGGCCGCCCGGCACGTCGATGATGTCGCCCGGCCTGAGCTTCTCCAGCGACGCCAGCGCCTCCGCGTGCCTGGCGGCCGTGCGCTGCCGTGACTCGTCCCGCTCCAGCTCGCCCAGCTCGCGCCGGAGCTGGTCGTAGCTCTCGATGTCGCCGCGCTCGCAGGTAACGGCAAGCCCGGCGATCTGCTCCTGCAGCTTCGCCGCCTGGCGGGCCAGCCCGACCACGCCGCGATCGGCCTGGAACTGGGCGAACGACGACTCAAGCAGCCGGGCCGCGCGCGTACGGCCGACCTGGCCGACCAGGTTCACCGCCATGTTGTAGGTCGGCCGGAAGCTGGAGCTGAGCGGATAGGTCCTGGTGCCGGCCAGCCCGGCGACCGCCAGCGGGTCCAGGCCGGGCTGCCAGAGCACGACCGCGTGGCCCTCGACGTCGATGCCGCGACGACCGGCTCGACCGGTGAGCTGGGTGTACTCCCCCGCGGTCAGGTCGGCGTGATGCTCGCCGTTCCACTTGTCCAGCTTCTCGATCACTACCGTCCTGGCCGGCATGTTGATGCCCAGTGCCAGCGTCTCGGTGGCGAAGACCGCCCGGATCAGGCCGGCCGCGAACAGCTCCTCGACGACCTCCTTGAACGTCGGCAGCAGCCCGGCGTGGTGGGCCGCGATGCCGCGCCGCAGGCCGGTCAGCCAGTCGGGGTAGCCGAGGACCTGGCGGTCAGAGTCGGCCAGCCCCGCGGTCCTGGCCGCGGCGATCCGCGCGATCTCGGCCGACTCCTCCGGCGTGGTGAGCCGCAGGCCGGCCGCCAGGCACTGCTGCACGGCCGCGTCGCAGCCTGCCCGGCTGAAGATGAAGGTGATGGCCGGCAGCAGGCCCTCGGCGTCCAGCCGCTCGATCACGTCCGGCCGGGAGGGCGGGCGGTACCGGACCGGGCGGTGCCCCCCGTAGCCGGCACCGCCCCGGCCAGGCCGCCGGCTGCCCTCGCGGTAGGCGTCCTGATCACGCTGAGCCAGGCGGCGCAGCTCGGGGTTGACGGCCCCGTTCCTGGCAAAAAGGTCGTACACCCGGCGCCCGGCCAGCATGTGCTGCCACAGCGGGACCGGCCTGGTCTCGTCCACGATCACCGTGGTGCCGCCGCGGACCTGCTCCAGCCAGTCGCCGAATTCCTCGGCGTTGCTGACCGTGGCCGACAGGGCCGCGACCTGCACCGACTCGGGCAGCTGGATGATGACTTCCTCCCAGACCGCGCCGCGCGAGCGGTCGGCGAGGTAGTGCACCTCGTCCAGCACGACGTAGCCGAGCCCGCCGAGTGTCACTGAGCCGGCATAGAGCATGTTGCGCAGGACCTCGGTGGTCATGACCACGACCGGCGCCTCGCCGTTGATGCTGTTGTCGCCGGTCAGCAGCCCGACGTTCGCCGCGGAGTAGCGGCTGACAAGGTCGGCGTACTTCTGGTTGGACAGCGCCTTGATCGGCGTGGTGTAGAAGCACTTGCGGCCCTCAGCCAGGGCCAGGTGCACGGCGAACTCGCCGACGACGGTCTTCCCCGAGCCCGTCGGCGCCGCGACCAGCACGCCGTGGCCGGCCTCAAGGGCATCGCAGGCCTGGACCTGGAAGTCGTCAAAGTCAAAGTCATAGAGCTGCCGGAACGAGCTAAGCCCTGGCCGGTCAGCCACCTCGTCACGCGGACCCGCCTGCGAGCTCATGGCCCAAGACTAGGCGGCCGGGAGCTGAAGCGCGCAGCCCAGGCGCCTCAGCGCAGCTCGCAGGTGGCCAGCCAGTAGTAGGTCAGCCCGGTCCAGTCCAGCCCGGTGGCGGCCGGACCGAGATCGGCCGCCAGCTGAGCGCGGTCAGGGAAGTTCTTCAGCACCTCGTACTGGCGGCCGTCAGCCAGCCTCCGCTGCTGGTAGGTGTCGCCCTCCGGGCCGGTCCTGGTGACCGGGTGATTGCTGCCCGGAACATACCGGTTGTCCAGCAGGACCAGGGTGGTGCCTGGCGCGGTGCGGCGGCGCAGGCCGGCCAGGAACCGCGGAATGTCGGCGCGCAGGATGTGCGACCACCAGAAGCCGCAGAACACCAGGTCGAAATCGCCGGGCACGGCGTCCAGCTGATAGGCGTCGGCGGTCCGGAGGATGACCTCGGCCGGACCGCAGTCGCGCTGCGCGGCGATCGCGATCGTCTCGGCGTTGATGTCAGTCGCCGTGATGGCCGATGCGGTAGTAGCCAGTACCTGCGTCCAGTAGCCGGTGCCGGCAGCGATCTCGAGAATGCGCCGGCCGGCCGCCAGCGGTGGCAGCAGCTTCCTGAGCCGGGCCAGATCGGCCTGGCGCTCGGGCTTGCGGTAGACCTCGTCGTACTCGGCAGCGCGCTCCGCGTAGTACGCGGCGAGCGAGCAGGCGGCTGCGGATGTCAATTCTGCCTCCGTGAGTTACCGGGAGGCCACAAGCGACCCTGAAAACCCAGCCTACTGGCAGGCAGCCGCGCAGATCGAGCCGTTTACCTGGGCGCTCCGGCCTGCTCGCCAAGCGGCTTGTCGAGGCCGTACTGCGCGACCTCCTCGTCAGTCAGGCCAGGGAACTGCAGGCTCCCGTGCCGTGCCTTGCGCCGGTCGTGGATCCAGGCGAAGACCTCGGCCGCCTCGACCAGTACCAGGCAGGGAATCGCGAGCAGCAGCATGCTGATCGGGTCCGGGCTCGGCGTGAAGATTGCCGCGAAGGCGAACACGCCGAAGATGATCATCCGGCGCCACTTGCGGAAGCGCTGGTGGGTGAGGACGCCGGCCAGGTTCAGCAGCACGAACAGCAGCGGCAGCTCGAAGGCGATGCCGAAGATGGCCAGCATCGCCCCGGCATAGCTCAGGTAGGTGTTGATGGTGATCAGCGGAGTCACGCCCGGCGGCACCAGGCTCAGCAGGAAGTGCAGGCCGCGGGTCATGGCGAAGTAGGCGATGGTGCCGCCCACGGCGAACAGCGGAACGGCGGCTCCGGCGAAGTAATAGGCCCAGCGCCGTTCCCGCCGGTACAGGCCGGGGGCGATGAACGCCCACAGCTGGTACAGCCAGACCGGGCACGACAAGATCACGCCGGTCACGATCGCTATCTGGAGCCGCAGGAAGAACGCGTCGAAGATGCCGGTGACGAAGAGCTCGCACTTCCCGGATCCGGCCACGCCGGGGATGGAGCGTGACCTGCCAGGCAGGCGGCAGTACGGCTGCTCGATGAAATGCCAGACGTGCGGGTACAGGAACCAGCCGATGATCGACCCGACCGTGAGCACGACCGCGATCTTGACAACCCTGTTCCTGAGCTCGCGGATGTGCTCCATCAGCGACATCCGGGCCTCGGGGTTGGGCCGCCGGCCCAGGCCCAGGTCCCGGTGCCCGGCCTGCTGGCTCAGCCCGTCGTCTGCCGCCGTCATGTCAGCCGGCAGTTACAGCGGCTGCGAAGTCTGCGTCTCGGCCGGCTGCGCGGCGCTGGCCGCACTCCGTGCCTGCAGGTCGGCGACCTGCCGCTGCAGGTCGATCAGCTGCTGCTGAGTCGGGTCAGGCGCGTCCACTGCCGGCACCGAGGGCGGCAGCGTGCCGCTCGCCGACAGTCCGCCCGGACCGGCCGCGAAGGGCTGGTCGTCTTCGTGCAGACCCGAGACCGACTTCTTGAAGATATGCATCGACTGCCCGAGCGACTGGGCCGCGCCGGGCAGCCGCTTAGCGCCGAACAGCACCACCAGCACGACCACCAGGATGATGATGTGCCAGGGAGCAAGTGCATCGCCCATTGTCAGATCCCCATTCAGCGGAGCCTGTGCTCCTCATCCGATATCCGGAGTCTACACGCGGCCTCCAGCCAAACGACTGTACGTAGCCGTCCGGCCGCGAGTTGGTGTCCGGCGCGTTAACACGACATTTCAGTACGGGATGTTACGCATAGTTATCAAGTGCAAGCGCAGCGTCAGCAATTACCTGCTCGGCCAGACGCGCGGGCGCTACCAGCCGACCGTCCTCGCCCAGCCGGAGCGCCAGCCTGCGCACCCACTCGGTGTCCGGCGTCCGCAGCTCGATCCGGAGGCGTCCGTCAGCCAGTTCCTCGGTCTGCTCGCAGGGGTAGTACTCGGCGACCCAGCGCCCGGCAGCGGACAGCTCGAACACCACGCGGACGTCCTGCGGCGACGGCCGGAACAGGCCGTGATCGACGTCGACGTGCTCAGCCCCGGCCGGGACCTGTCCGGGAACCTCGAGTACCTCGATGGCCAGGATCCGGTCCAGCCGGAACAGCCGCACGTCCTCCGCCCGGCGGCACCACCCCTCGAGGTAGCTGCGGCCCTCGACCACGAGCAGGCGCATCGGGTCCACATCCCGCTCGGTGGCCTCGTCGCGGCCCGGCACATAGTAAGAGATGTGCAGCCGGCGGCCGCGGTTCAGCGCATCGGCGACCTGAGCCGACGCTGACTGCGCGGTGATGTCATCGACCTGGACCGCGACCTGGGCGCTCGGCCCGGCGGCCGCCCCGGCTGCCGACTCCAGTTTCGCGATCGTCCGGCTCAGGGCCGAGCCGTCGCCCACGCCCGGCAGGTCAGCCAGCATCCGCAGCGCGATGAGCAGCGCGCAGGCCTCGTCCACGCCCAGCCGCAGCGGCCTGCCGATCGCCTCGGCCTCGCTGACAACGATCTCGCCGCCCTCGTAGGAGAGGTCGATCGGGCAGTACGGGTCCGGCGACCGAAGCTCGACGCACCACAGCAGATTGAGGTCATCGACCAGTTCCCGCTCGGTCACCCCGAACGCCGCCGCGGTCTCCGCCATCCCGACGACATTGCGGCTGACGACATACGGCACCAGCGCCAGCAGGCGCTGCAGCCGCTCGGTGGCGGTCGCAGTCGCCGCTCCCCGGACGGCCGCACCCGGCCGGGCCGACGCCTGCGCCGTCATGCCAGTACCCCCTTCAGGCGCCCGATCACGGCATCGCGCAGGTCGCTGGGCTCCAGCACCACCACGTCGGCGCCGAACGATGCCAGGTGCTCGCTCCACCAGCCGTTGTCAGTGAAGTTCAGCTCGGCCAGGTCCCAGCCCGGCGTCGCGTCCGGCTCGATGCTGACCGCGTGCCGGCGCAGGCCGTACCCGGCGCCAGCCCGGACGCGCAGCCGGCACGTCCGCGGCACCGGCGGGTCAGCGTCCCAGTCGCGGACGGCGGCGCGAACGTCAGTACCGGGCGGCACGACAACCGTGCCGGCCGGCCCTGTGAAGGTCACCGGGCCGTCGATCCGGCTCAGCCGGAACACCCGCTCGGCCCCGCGCTCGGTGTCCTGGCCCGCCACGTACCACCGGCCCCGGCGGTTCACCACGCCCCAGGGCTCGAGCCTGCGCTGCTGCGCGGCACTGCGGCCAGCAGCCCGGTAGCCGAACGTCACCGGGCGCCGGTCCCGGACCGCCTCCCAGAGCGGCCCGAACGCCGCCTCGGGTGTCTGCACCCGCGGCTCGATCCCCGGCTGGGTCAGGTCCTCGGCCTCGATGCCGGCCGCCCGGAGCTTGAGCAGCGCGCCCTCGGCCGCGCCCGCCAGCTCGGCGCGGCGCCACACCCGGGCGGCCAGGCCGAGCACGGCCACCTCGTCCGGCTCCAGCGTGATCTCGGGCAGCTGGTAGGCCTGCTGCGAGATCCGGTAGCCCTGCTCCTCGTCGCCTGGCGAGTTCGTGCCCGTCTCCAGCGGGATGCCGAGCTCCCGCAGCTCGTCCTTGTCCCGCTCGAACATCCGTTTGAAGGCCTCGAACGACTCGGGGTATCCCGGTACCGCCTCCCGGATCTGGGCAGCGGTCAGGTACCTGCGCGCAGACAGCAGGCAGACCACGAGGCTCAGCAGCCGCTCAGTCTTCCGCCTGGACATCGCCATCCCTTCCCGCGACCGACGCTACCCTGCCGGAGTGATCAGGTGGCGTAGTGGCGAGGTTTCCGCGCTCGGCCGGTCGTGGGCCGGCGCCCAGGAGCTCACCGTCCGGGTGGGGGGCGAGGCCGTGCGGGCGCTGGCCTACCCGCTGCTGACCGGTCTGCCCGAGCCCGGTGACCAGGTACTGCTCAACACCACCGCCCTCGACCTCGGCCTCGGCACTGGCGGCTACGCGCTGGTCGTGGCCATCCCGGCCCGGCTCCCGGCGGACTCCGGCGGCCCTGGCCACCTGATGAAGGCGCGGTACACGCCGCTGCAGGCGCAGGTGGCAGGCGCCGACGAGCAGGGCTCGGCATATCACGAGGTGCTGCGCGAGGCCGATGACCTGGCCGGCCTGCCCGTTGTCGTGGCCGACCTGCACTCGGCGCTGCCCGCCATCCTGGCCGGGTACCGGGCCGCACGGGCCGGCCAGCACCAGGCAGCTGCCTACGTCATGCTCGACGGGGGCGCGCTGCCGGCCTGGTTCTCCCGGTCGGCCGCAGCACTGACCGGGGCGGGCTGGCTCGCCGGGACGGTGACCGTGGGCCAGGCGTTCGGCGGCGACGTGGAGGCAGTGAGCCTGCACAGCGGCCTGCTCGCCGCCCGGCACGTGCTCGGCGCAGACCTGGTCGTCGTGGCCCAGGGCCCGGGAAACCTGGGCACCGGCACCCGCTGGGGCTTCTCCGGCGTCGCGGCCGGCGAGGCCATCAACGCCGCCGCGGTCCTCGGCGGCCAGCCCGTTGGCTCGCTGCGGATCAGCGCGGCCGACGCCCGCGAGCGGCATCACGGCATCTCCCACCACAGCCTGACCTCTTACGGGCGGGTCGCGCTGGCCAGAGCCGACATCGTCGTGCCCGAGCTCGGCGGTGAGTTCGGCGAGCAGGTGCTGGCCGCCGCGCAGCCGCTCGGTACCCGGCACAACCTGGTCCGGGTCAGCGTTGCCGGGCTCGAGCCGGTGCTGCGCGACGCTCCGGTGCCGCTGTCGACCATGGGCCGCGGCCTCGATCAGGACCTGGCCTACTTCCTGGCCGCCGCGGCCGCCGGCCGCCATGCGGCAGGCCTCAGAACCGGACCCGGCCGGGCTGCCGCGGCAGCGACGGCAGCCGCGCTCACGGATCCGGACCCTGACCTGCACTACGAGCTGGAGCGGTCCAGCGTCCGCGTCGTGTTGCAGGACGCCGGGGGCCGGGTGCTGCTCTTCCGCGCCCGGCTGGCGTCCCGCAGCCGGGAGCCCTGGTGGGAGCTGCCCGGCGGGGGCATCGAGCCGGGCGAGAGCTACCAGCAGACCGTCGTGCGCGAGCTGGCCGAGGAGACCGGCCTGCAGGTCAGCCCGGACCAGGTCGGGCTGCCGCGCTGGCGCCGGTCGGCGACCTGGACGGCCCGCGGCATCCGGCGGCTGCAGCACGAGGTCGTCGTGCACGTCCGGCTGGATGTGCACGAGCCGCCGATCACCGACGGCGGCCGCACCGCCGAGGAACTCGAGGACTACACCGGCGCCCGCTGGTGGACGGTCGCCGAGCTGCTCGCCAGCCCGGAGCGCTTCTATCCGGGCAGGCTGCCTGACCTGCTGCCGGCGTTCCTGGCCGGGGCCGACCTGACCGAGCCGTTCGAGCGATGGAACTAGCTCGCCGACTGCACTCCGAGCACGTCGATGACGAACACGAGGGTGTCGGTCTTCTTGATGCCCGCGCTGGCCTGGCCGCCCTCCGGCCCGTAGCCGAGCGCCGGCGGGATGACCAGCATGACCCGGCTGCCGACCGTGACCCCGGTCAGGCCCTCGTTCCAGCCGGTCAGCACCTGGCCGCCGAGCTGGAAGCTGAACGGTGCACCCGATGCCGTCGAGGCCGACGGCCAGGTCGTGCCGAAGACCTTGCCGGTCCGCCAGATCGAGCCGACGTACTGGGCCACCACGGTGTCGCCCTTGGCCAGCGTGGGTCCGGTGCCCTTGATGAGCGTGGTCACCGAGAGCTTCGACGGCGGCGAGTTCTTCGGCACCGAGATGACCGGCGCCTGGCCGGCCTTCGCGGTCACGGTCGGCAGCGAGCCGCCGCCGTGCGACACCTGCGAGCCGCTGGCCGTCTGGGTGGCCGAGTACTGCTGCAGCAGGTCAATCACCCAGACAAGGGTGTCGCTGCCGGTGATCTGCAGCTGAGACTCGCCAGTCTTGCCGTAGCCGTACTTCGGCGGCAGCACGGCAACGATCCGGCTGCCCATCTTGGCGCCCTTGAGTGCCGTCGCCAGGCCCGGCAGGCCCATCTGAGCCGGGATCATCTGCGGTCCGGACGTGAACGTAGTGTCCACCAGCGTGTGCGTCGTGCCGCTCCACTTGTAGACCGCAACGTTCGCAAGGGTCGCGTCCCCGCTCTTCAGCGTCGCGCCGGTGCCCTTGATCGGCGTGCTGATGGCGAGGTTGGTGCTCGCCTTCTCGGCCGGGATGGTGACATTCGGCGTTTTGTTGAAGGTACCCGTCACCTTGACGGCTGCGTTCGAGTTTGCAGCGGACGAGCCCGATGACCCGCACCCGGCGAGAACGGCGCAGGCAGCAAGCGGGACCAGCAGGGCTGCGGCAATGCGGCGCATGTGATTCCTCAGCGTTGGGATTGTAAAGACGAGTCAGCCTACCGCTATCGGCCGGCTGCACTGCGTGCGCGACGCCAGCCGGGCCAGCCTGTGTGTCACCCGAGCCGGGCGAGCAGGTTGGCGTTCCACACCAGCACTGTGTAGTCCGCGAGCAGGTAAACCCTGGCTGGCTGCCCGAACGTGCGGATCACGTTGATCGCCGACGGGGCACGAAACCAGGGCCCGGGCCCGTAGCTGGGCATAACCACAAAGTTTGCTATGTGTTCGGCCGGCGAGTACCAGCCGGGCTTCGTCTCCCAGGTGTTCGGCCAGGCCGCGTACTTGCCGCTCTTGATCGCGCGCACAGCCACCTTGCCGCCGCTGTCCACGGTGACGGAGTTGGCCAGCCAGTAGTCGGCCAGCCCGTAGCTGAGCTTGTGCGCGGCCAGCCAGCCGGCCAGAGCCTGGTTCTGGGCCGGGACCGGCTCGCGGTGCACGTAGCCGACCAGGCCGGCCACGTAGATCGCCAGGACCGCCGCCGTGGCCGGTACCAGCCGGGCGCGGCGGAGCCTGCGGGCCAGCAGCCGGCCGGCCAGAGCGGCGCCCAGCGGCAGGACAGCGGCGAATTCCCTGCTGGTATTGCCCGCTGCGGCGTTGGGACCGAGCAGGTAGGCAATGACGTTGCAGGCCACGCTCGCGGCCAGCAGCTGAACGGTGATCTTCGCTCTGGCGAAGCGCCGGAACGCCGCGCAGACGGCCCAGATCACCAGGCCGGCGCCGATGAGGTGCACCAGGCCGACGGCGGCCAGGAAGCTAACCGACCGGCCGGGAAAGTCCGCGCCGAACAGGACCAGAATCCCCTGCAGGACCTCCAGGGCGTTGTGCGGCAGCGTCGTGAACGGAGCGAGCTGATTGCTGACCGGATACACGGTAAAGCCGCCGCTTGACCGGATCAGCGCGAGCGCGCGCTCCCCGGCGTAGACGCCGGCGGCGGCCGCCGCCACCAGCGCCAGCTCGAACCAGGCTGTCCGCAGCTTGCGCCGCAGCCGGATCACCAGGTGGTAGGCGCGAGCCAGCGCGACGAGCGCCAGCGGCGCGGCCGCTGAGATGAGGATCACCTGATCGGCGACAAGCGCCCAGCCCACCAGCACAAGCACCAGCGGCGGGACAAACCAGCGCCGCCCGGCCCGGTCGATCAGCAGCAGGATGAGCAGCACCGGCACGGCGCTTCCCACATGGTCGGGCTGCAGCATCAGTACCGACACGCTGGACTGCGGCGGGGCGAGCATGATCCCGGCAGCGATGGCGACCCGCACCAGGCCCTCCGGACCGGTCGCGCTTCCCTTGGCCAGCCGGGCCGCCAGCAGCACCAGGATCGTGTAGGTCAGCGCGCCGGCGATGTGGGTCACGTCCGGGCTGACGCCGCGCACCAGCTCGATCAGCATGTACTGCGGCAGCTCGGTGGTGTAAAACGACACGTCCGAGAGCACCCAGCCCCGCAGCAGCGGGTTGCCGTGCAGCATCGACCAGGCCTGCAGGACGTTCGCGGCTCCGTCGGAGTTCGCCGGAACCGTTCTGGACAGGTGCAGGTAGCAGCTGTACAGGACCGCGCCGAGCAGCAGCCAGCCGACGGCGGCGGCTGCCTGCACCGGCCACGGTGCCCGGCGGCGGCTGGCCTGGTCCCGGCCCGCGGCGGCAGGCTGCTCGCCGGCAGCGGGCGCTGTGACCGCGCCCGGGCGCGCGATTAGCGGCAGGCGCGGCACGCGGAACTCGCGGCGCGGCAGCAGCAGGTCCCGGCGCGGCACCCATAGATTCAGGTGCCGGACGAAGCGCAGCATCCGTCTGGGCAGCCGGCGCAGCCTCAGCGTTAGTTCCGGCCGGGATGGCCGCGGCGGTGCTGGCCGGGTTGCCTGACCAGGCGCGGACTGGTCATCCGGTCCGCCGGAAGCGTCCGGGGCCTCCGTGGAGTCAGGAAGCACCGCGGCGTCCGGAAGCACCGCAGCGTCAGGAAGCACCGTGGCGTCCGGCGGCGCCAGGCTGTGCAGCCGCCCTGGCCGCCACAGTCCCCGCCGGCCCAGTCCCCGTCGGCCCAGTTCCCGCCGGCGCAGCGTCCGCTGGCGCAGTGCCCGCAGCGCCCGCCTCGGCCGTCGCGGCCCTCGGCCAGGGCCGCCCGGCTCGCCGGAGCGCCCGGACTCACCTGGAGGTACGAGCTCATCGGGCCGGGCGGACTCACCGGGCCGGGCGCCGCGCTCCGGGCGCACCGGGCGGCGCAGCGAGCCCGGCAGCCGGAACAGCACCCACAGCCCGGCCACCCGCAGGATGCCGCGCATAAGCCTGCCGGGCCGGATGCCGATGGCGCTCATACCAGTCCCGCCTCGGCGGCCCCGGCGATCCAGCCGATCACCTCGTCCAGCACGTCGCCGAGGCTGGTCTGCGCCTGGAAGCCGAGCAGCCGCCTGGCCTTGCCGGTATCCGGCTCCCGGCGCTCGACGTCATGCCGGAACGGCGTGTCATGCGCAATCCGCAGCGGGACGCCGGGACCTTTGATCTTGATCCAGATCAGCTCGGCCAGCTGCAGCACGGTGGTGCCGGCTGCCGTCGACAGGTTGAAGTCCTCGCACCGGGCGGCCGGGTGCTCCATCGCGGTGACTATCCCGCGGGCCAGGTCACCACCGTAGGTGTAGTGCCGCAGCTGCCGGCCGGAGCCGAGAATGCGCAGGGGGTCCTGGCCCTTCAGCACCTTCGTGACCAGATCGGGCACGACGTGACTGAGCGCGAGCTTGATGTCGCCTGAGCTGACCCGCTCGGCGCGCAGTGCCCTGCTCTCGCCGACGCCCACGCAGTTGAACGGGCGCACGATGGTGAACGGCAGCTCGTACTGCTCGAATGCCGCCCTGGCGAAATACTCGCCGGCCAGCTTCTGAAAGCCATACGCCGACCGCGGCGGCGGCACCGTGGCCTGCTGGCCCTCGTGCGAGGGCCAGCTGTCGGCGTGCTCGTACACCATCGAGGACGAGACGTAGGTCAGCTTCCGCAGCCGGCCCTGGCGGAAGGCCGTGACCGCGGCGTCGCAGCTCCCGGCCATGATCCGCTCGTTGGTGGCGAGCAGGTCGTAGGGATAGGCGTGGAAGTAGGAGATGCCGCCGACCATGGCGGCGGCCGCGATGAAGTGATCGCAGTCGGTCAGCAGGCTGGTCATCAGGCTGACATCAGCGGCGTCGCCCTCGACGAAGGCGAAGTCCGGGTTGCCCTCATGCGGCGAGTGGCGCGGGCCGTACTTGCTGAAGTTGTCGACGCCGACCACCTGGTAGCCGCGCCGCAGCAACTCGCCGCACAGGTAACCGCCGATAAAGCCGGAGGATCCGGAGACCAGGACGCGCTCAGGCACCGGCGGCACCGCCCGTGGTCCGAGCAGCAGCAATCTGAGCGCCCGTGAGCTGAGCGCCCGTGACCTGAGCGCCCGTGACCTGAGCGCCCGTGACCTGAGCAGCCGTTAACGGACGTCCGAAGCAGAACAGGTACCAGCGCAGGTAGGCGGGCAGCCAGCGGATCAGCCGGAAGCCCGAGCGGCCTGCCTGCCGCTCCCGCCAGGTCGTCGGGATCTCGGCCACCGGCAGCCGCAGCCGGCGCGCCTTCGCGGTTAGCTCGATGCCAACCGCGAAGCCCTGACCGGACTCCACCCCCACCGACCGGACGAACTCCGCCGAGTACGCCTTGAACGAGTTCGTGGCGTCGCTCGTGCCGGGCCTGGTGAGCGCCTGCAGCGTGGTGCCGGCCAGCCGCGACAGGGCTCGCTTGAGCGCCGGGCCGCCGACCTGGCGCCCGCCGGGCGCGTACCGGGAGGCCGCGGCCACGACGGCGCCGTCCTCGATCAGGGCGGCCAGCTCGTCGATCTGCCGGGCGTCGTCGCTGCCGTCCGCCATCGTGACGACGATGACCGGCGCGCTGGCCCGGTCCATCCCGTACCTGATCGCGCTGGCGGGTCCGGCACCGTAACTGCTCACCAGGCAGGTCAGCCGGGGCTCGGCAGCGCCGTAGGCCGCTAGCACCCCGGCGGTGCGGTCGCTGATCGTGTCCACGACCACGAGGACCTCCGCGGGCCGCCGGACGGACGCGAACAGGCGGTCTAGCACCGGCCTGATCCGCTCCCCCTCGTCTCTGGCCGGCATTACCACCGACACACACGGCCGCTGACCTGATTCCGAAGCAGTCTGACCTGGCCTCGCCAACGAAAAAGCCCCCCGACGATCCGGCTGAACGGCCAGCCCGCTGGCCGATGACCTGCACCGGGCTCCGCTGCCAGCCCCGTTGCCCCCGGGCGGCCCGCGTCCCCGTCACTGCGCTGGCGGCCGGCGCACTTGCGGGCCGCGTACCCCGCGCAGCCCGAGTTTAACAACTCAGAGTGCCTGCACGGATACGAACAGCAACGAGCGGAGTGTTATCTGCATCAAGGCGTAAGATCGCGCGGGTCAGGACCCCGCGCGATCTTACGAGATAACCGATTCGCCGCCTCGCCAGCCGGCTACATGCCGGCGATGAGCTTCTCCACGCGCTCGTCGACGGACCGGAACGGGTCCTTGCACAGCACTGTGCGCTGAGCCTGATCGTTCAGCTTCAGGTGCACCCAGTCGACGGTGAAGTCACGGCGCCGCTCCTGCGCGCGCCGGATGAACTCGCCGCGCAGGCGCGCCCGCGTGGTCTGCGGTGGTATCGACTTCGCGGCAAAGATGTCCAGGTCCCGGCAGGCGCGCTCGACCGCGCCGCGCTTCTGCAGCAGGTAGTACAGGCCGCGGCCGCGGTGCACGTCGTGATAGGCCAGGTCAAGCTGCGCCACCCGGGGCGACGCCAGCGGCAGGTCGTGCTTGGCCCGGTAGCGCTCGATCAACTGCAGCTTGGTGACCCAGTCGATCTCGCGCGCGACCAGGCCCAGGTCCCCGGTCTCGATCGCGCGCAGCGTCCGCTCCCACAGTTCGAGCACCCTGGTCGTGATCGCGTCGGCGCCCTTGCGCGCGGTGAAGTCCTGCGCCTTGGCCAGGTACTCCTGCTGGATGTCGAGAGCGCTGACCTCGCGCCCGTTGGCCAGCCGCACCCGGCGGCGGCCGGTCATGTCGTGGCTGACGTCCCGGATGGCCCTGATCGGGTTCTCCAGGGTCAGGTCCCGCATCACGATGCCGGCCTCGACCATCCGCAGCACCAGGTCAGTCGCTCCGACCTTGAGCAGCATGGTCGTCTCGCTCATATTGGAGTCGCCGACGATCACGTGCAGCCGGCGGAAGCGCTCGGCGTCGGCGTGCGGCTCGTCCCTGGTGTTGATGATCGGCCGGGACCTCGTCGTCGCGGACGAGACGCCTTCCCAGATGTGCTCGGCCCGCTGGCTCACGCAGTAGACGGCGCCGCGCGGGGTCTGCAGCACCTTGCCCGCGCCGCAGATGATCTGCCGCGTCACCAGGAACGGGATCAGCACGTCGGCCAGCCTGCCGAACTCGCCGTGCCGCCCGACCAGGTAGTTCTCGTGACAGCCGTAGGAGTTGCCGGCTGAGTCGGTGTTGTTCTTGAACAGGTAGATGTCCCCGGCGATGCCTTCCTCGCGCAGCCGGGTGTCGGCATCGACCAGCAGGCCCTCGAGGATGCGCTCGCCGGCCTTGTCGTGGGTCACCAGGTCGATCAGGCTGTCGCACTCCGGCGTCGCGTACTCGGGGTGACTGCCCACGTCCAGGTAGAGCCGGGCGCCGTTGCGCAGGAACACGTTGCTGCTGCGGCCCCACGACACGACCCGCCGGAACAGGTACCTGGCCACCTCATCCGGCGAGAGCCGCCGCTGCCCCCGGAAGGTGCAGGTGACGCCGTACTCGTTCTCCAGCCCGAATATTCGCCGGTCCACTGATTCTGCCTACCAATCGACGGCGATGTACTTGGTCTCGGTGTACTCGAGCAGTCCCTCGTGCGCGCCCTCGCGCCCGAGCCCGGACTGCTTCACTCCGCCGAATGGCGCCGCCGGGTCGGACACCACGCCCCGGTTGATTCCGACCATTCCCGCTTCCAGCGCTTCCGCAACCCTCAGGCTGCGGCGCAGGTCGCCCGAGTACAGGTAGGACACGAGCCCGTACTCCGTGTTGTTGGCCAGCCTGATCGCCTCGTCCTCGGCGCTGAAGCGGACGATCGGGGCAACCGGGCCGAAGATCTCCTCGGACAGGATTCCTGCCCCGGCGGGCACGTCGTCCAGCACCGTCGGCTCGTAGTAGTAGCCGACCCGGTCCGGGGCGTGGCCGCCCGTGAGGACCGCGGCGCCGGCACCGGTCGCCGAGTCCACCAGCGCCGAGACCTTGTCCCTGGTGTCCGCGTTGACCAGCGGGCCCAGGTCCACGCCGTCGTCAAGGCCGGGACCGACTGCCAGCGCAGCCAGCCGCGCCGAGAGCTTCGCCGCGAACTCGCCGGCGACCTGCTCGTGCACATAGAACCGGTTCGCCGCTGTGCACGCCTCCCCGCCGTTGCGCATCTTGGCCAGGAACGCGCCCTCGACCGCCGCGTCGATATCGGCGTCCTCGAAGACCAGGAACGGGGCGTTACCGCCGAGTTCCATCGAGCAGTTCAGCACGTAGTCGGCGGCCTGCTTGAGCAGCATCCGGCCCACCTCAGTGGACCCGGTGAACGACAGCTTGCGCACCCGCGGGTCAGCCAGCACGGCCTCGGTCACCGGTCCGGGCTTCGCCGTGGGAAGAACATTCACGACACCAGCGGGAACGCCCGCTTCTGCCAGAATCCCCGCCACCGCGAGCGCGGTCAGCGGCGTCTCCTTGGCCGGCTTCAGGATCACGGTGCAGCCGGCCGCCAGCGCCGGACCGATCTTCCTGGTGGCCATCGCGGCCGGGAAGTTCCACGGCGTGATCAGATAGCTGACCCCGACCGGCTGCCTGGTGACCAGGATCTTGTTGGCTCCGGACGGCGCGACGGACAGGTGCCCGTCGATGCGCACGGCCTCCTCGGCATACCAGCGGAAGAACTCGGCGGCGTAGGCAATCTCGCCTCGTGCGTCCCGCAGCGCCTTGCCGTTCTCCAGCACCATCAGCCGGGCCAGCTGCTCCGACCGCTCGGTCATCAGCTCAAAGGCCCTGCGCAGGCACTCGGCCCGCTGCCGCGGCGGCGTGGCGGCCCACCCCGGCAGTGCTGCAGCCGCGGCACCGACGGCGTCCAGAGCGTCCTCCGGGCTGGCGTCCGCGACCTCGCCGATCGCGTCCTCGGTAGCCGGGTTGAAAACGGGCAGCGTCCCTGACCGGCCCGCCGACCACTGCCCGCCGATGAACAGGCCGGTCGGCGCGTCAATACCGGTGATGGTTGCCAGGTCCGATGTCACGAAGGCCTCCTGCGCGGCTGCGGGGAGCGCGACCTCGCGCTTCCCACCCTGAGGCTATCAACGCCGGCATACCCGGTCATGACGCCCTGACCTGCGGCACGCGCGGTCAGCTGCCAGCCGCGTCGCCGGGGGTGCCGGAATCAGTCCCGCCGCCGGAGCCGTTGGCGCTGCCAGAGCCATTGGCGCTGCTCGAGTCCGTCGCTCCGCCAGCACCAGTGCCAGCAGCGGGTTCCGTCCCGGCAGCGGGCTCCGTCCCGTCAGCTGGCACAGCAGCGGCGGCACCGCCAGCGTCGGCCAGCAGCGCCTCCAGCCGGGCGCCGGTAATGCGGCGGAACGCGCGGTGCGGCCGCGCCCGCTCCAGCAGCGCAACCTCTAGCTGAGTGCTGGTCAGCGGCTCGGTGCCGGAGCCGTCGCCCTGCCCGGCCAGCGCGGCCATTGCCAGCCGCATGGCCTCGGTCAGCGACATCGTCGGGGAGTACCGCTCCTTCAGCACGGACGCGACCTTGTCGGCCGGGCCGCCCATCACGACGAAGCCGTGCTCCTCGGCAACCGAGCCGTCAAAGATGATCCGGTAGATCTCGTCAAGGTCGGGACTCGCGCCGACCTCGGCCACGACGAGCTCGACCTCGTACGGCTTCGGGCTGTCGGTGAACAGCGCGCCGAGCAGCTGGGCGTACCAGTCGGCCAGGCCGCGCGCGGTTACGTCGCGGCGGTCGTACTGGAACCCGGTCATGTCCGCGTACCGCACACCTGCCTTGCGCAGGCTCTCGAACTCGTTGTACCGGCCGACCGCGGCGAACGCGATCCGGTCGTACAGCTCGCTGAACTTGCGAAGCGCCCGGTACAGGTTGGGGGCGACGCACAGAATGCCTGCGTCACAGGTCATCACGACGCCGCTGCGGATCTGCGCGATGCGCTTGCGCGCGTAATCCCCCTTGTCCTTCATCACCTGCTCAGGTGACACGTAGAACGGCATCGACACTGCGGGCGCTTCCTTACTCGAGTGGGGTTAGGTGCTCGGGCTCAGTACTCGGACTTATGTCCTGCCGTCAGGACGCCGGGGGCCGCAGCGGTGCGGGCGGCCCGTCCGGATGCCGCATCCGCTCGCTGACCACGGCGGCGGCGTACCGCCCGGCGTCATCGTCGGTCAGCCGCTCGAAGCCGTCCGCGGTCACCGTGGCGACAATAGGGAAGATCCTGCGGGCCATGTCCGGGCCGCCGGTTGCCGAGTCGTCGTCGGCAGCGTCGTACAGTCCCTCCATCAGCACCATGATGACGTCCTGGGCGCTCATGCCATCCCGGTACAGCTTCTTCAGCGAGCCGCGGGCGAACACCGAGCCAGAGCCGATCGAGAAGAAGCCCTGCTCCTCGTACTTGCCGCCAGTGGGATCGAAGCTGAAGATCCGGCCTTTGCTCGTTTCCTCGTCGTAGCCGGCCAGCAGCGGAACGGCAATCAGGCCCTGCATCGCGGCACCAAGGTTCGCGCGGACCAGGCCGGCCAGCCGGTTCGCCTTGCCCTCAAGCGAGAGCATGCGGCCCTCGAGCTTCTCGTAGTGCTCCAGCTCGACGCCGAAGAGCCGGACCATGTCGATCGCGATGCCGGCCGCGCCCGCGATACCGGCGGCCGTGAACTCGTCGCAGCGGAACACCTTCTCGATGTCGCGCTGGGAGATCATGTTCCCGGACGTCGCGCGGCGATCTCCCGCCATCACGACGCCGCCGTCGCACACGGCGGCGATAATCGTGGTGCCGTGCGGGATGTCGGGCGGGCTTCCAGCGTGGCCTGCGTGCGCCAGGTCGCCGGCGTGCCGGGAAGGCGGCAGCAGGTGCGGCGCCGTAGTCGTCAGGAAATCGGCGAACGACGAAGGGCCGGCAGCCAGGAACGCCGATGCCTGCCACCGTGACTCGGGTTCAAAGCCGCTCACCGCGAGAATCCTTCCGGTCGTGTGCCACCACTGCCGACCGGGGACGGCAGCGGGGACTGGCCCTGCGCTACCCCGTTCCCGGTATGAACTTGGTTCTTAGACCCTAAGCCCTGCCGCCGGCCACGGCGGCGACGGCACGGCCGCAGTCAGCGCGAGATCACTCGCCGCCCTTCTGCACATAGGACCTGACGAACTCCTCAGCGTTCTCCTCGAGGACCTCGTCGATCTCGTCCAGGATCGAGTCCACGTCGTCAGTGAGCTTGTCCTGCCGCTCCCTGACCTCGCTGTCCTCCTGGACGTCGACGTCCTCCTCGTCCTCGGCTCGCCTGGTTGTCTGTCGCTGTCCGCCGGTGTCCTTCGTCGCCATGCCACAACCTCCGTGCTCCGCGGTGCCGCCCGCGGTCTCAACGCTATCCTCGCCTGCCGGTATGCGATCCAACCCTGGCGCACTGCATTCGGTATCCCGCCGAGACAATTCGTCGCCAGCATAGACACACCGGAACGACTGCCGCGCTACCGATTTAGTGCGCTACGACCGCCTATGTCATGTGTTGCGCCAGCTAACGTCCCGTGAGCGCGGCGACGAGGTCGCCGGCCGTCGCGCAGCTGTCGAGAAGGCCGCCGACATGGGCCCTGGTGCCGCGCAGCGGCTCCAGGGTCGGCACCCGCTGCAGGGACTCCCGGCCGGGGATATCGAAGATGACCGAGTCCCAGGAGGCCGCTGCGACCGCCTCCGGGTACTGCCGCAGGCAGCGCCCGCGGAAGTACGCCCTGGTGTCCTCCGGCGGCTCGTCCATCGCCGTCAGCACATCGTCCTCGGCGACGAGCCTGTCCATCCGGCCGCGGCTGATCAGCCGGTTGTACAGGCCGCGGTCGGCCCTGACGTCGGAGTACTGCAGGTCCACCAGCTGGAGCCGCGGGTGGCCCCAGGAAAGGCCGTCCCTGGCCCGGTAGCCCTCCAGGATCTCGAGCTTGGCCACCCAGTCCAGCTCGCGCGAGGTCTGCATCGGGTCCTCGGCCAGCCTCGTCAGCACGCTCTCCCAGCGGCTCAGCACGTCGCTGGTGATGTCATCGACATCCGCGCCGTACTTGTCCTCGCTGTACTTGCGGGCGAGCTCGAGGTATTCCATCTGCAGCTGGACCGCGGTCATCTTCCGGCCGTCGCGCAGCGTGACCAGGTGCTTCAGCGACGGGTCGTGCGAGATGGCGCGCAGCTCGGCAACCGGCGACTCGATGCTCAGGTCGCCGGCCAGGAACCTGTCCTCGATCATGGCCAGCACCAGCGCGGTGCTGCCGAGCTTGAGGTAGGTCGAGATCTCGCTCATGTTGGCGTCGCCGATGATGACGTGCAGCCGCCGGTACTTATCCGGGTCCGCGTGCGGCTCGTCCCGCGTGTTGATGATCGGCCGCTTGAGCGTGGTCTCCAGCCCGACCTCGACCTCGAAGAAGTCGGCCCGCTGGCTGAGCTGGAAGCCGTCCTCCCGGCCGTCGGCGCCGCGGCCGACCCGGCCCGCACCGCACACCACCTGCCGGGACACGAAGAACGGCGTCAGGTGCCTGACAATGTCGGCGAACGGCGTCGCCCGGTTCATCAGGTAGTTCTCGTGACAGCCGTACGAGACACCCTTGTTGTCGGTGTTGTTCTTGTAGAGCTGGATCGCCGGCCCGCCGGGCGTAGCCGCCGCCTTGGCAGCAGCCTCGGCCATCACCCGCTCGCCCGCCTTGTCCCAGATCACCGCATCGAGCGGGTTCGTGCACTCAGGTGCCGAGTACTCCGGATGGGCGTGGTCGACGTAGAGCCGGGCGCCGTTGGTCAGGATGACGTTGG
>Ga0302324_100008748_pt1 | contig 21293 bp, 24 predicted proteins | sample Palsa_T0_1_FD_201949 | JGI IMG/M metagenome (GOLD analysis project Ga0302324, IMG submission 201949) | Peat permafrost microbial communities from Stordalen Mire near Abisko, Sweden - Palsa_T0_1 | ecosystem: Environmental > Terrestrial > Soil > Palsa > Peat permafrost | place: Sweden: Abisko...
GCCTCGGAGTGCCTCCGCGATGCGCTCGGCGTTCATGAGGTAGGCGCGCCGCTCGCGCAGCTCGGCCTCCTCGGCCGCGGACACCTGCGCCGCCGCGATTTCGCCGGCGGCGAATCGCGCGAACTCGGCCTCGGCAAGCGCGCGGCCCTCGTGTTCCTCGTGGGCGTGCAGCGCCGCATCGAGCTCGGCCGCGCGCGCGTGGGCGGCCGCGACGCGGTCGCGCGTGGCCAGCGCCTCGTCACCGCCATAGCGGTCCAGGACGTCGCACTGGTACGCGGCCGACAGGAGGCGCTGATGTTCGTGCTGTCCGACGACGTCGACCAGCGTTTCACCGTAGGCGCGCAGCTGGGCCGCCGTCGCGGGCCGGCCGTTGACGCGTGCTGCCGATTTCCCGGCGCGTTGGATCTCTCGCGAGAGGATCGCGTCCTCGTCGGCGTCGAGCGCAAAGCCGTCTGCACCGAAGCGCTCGCGCAGGCCCGCGTCGGCCTCGACCTCGAGCGTCACGCGCGCCACGGTTGCCCCGCGCGCGATCGTGTCGGGCGACGCGCGCTCGCCGAGCGCCAGCTGCAGCGAATCGAGCAGCATGGTCTTCCCGGAGCCGGTCTCGCCCGTGAACACCGTGAGGCCGTCGCCGATGTCCACCTCGGCGCGCGCGATGAGACCGACGTTCTCGATCGTGCAGCGCCGCAGGCGGGTCATGCGTCGCTCGGTTCCTTGATCGGCGCGTTCCAGCGCAGCTTGTCCTCGAGCACGGAGAAGAAGTTGAGCGGCGCGTACCGCGCGAATCGCACGCGCAGCGGATATTGCACGACGGTGACCCGTTCGCCAGGAGCGAGCGTGTCGACCGTTTGGCCGTCGGCCTCGAGGGTGGCGTGCTCGCTTTCGCTGTCGCACGCGAGCGTGATGGTCGAGGTGTCGGGCACGACCAGCGGGCGCGAGAAGAGCGTGTGCGGCAGCAGCGCGACGATGCCGAACGCCGCGACGTCGGGTGCGAGAATCGGACCACCCGCGGAGAGAAAGTACGCCGTCGAACCGGTGGGTGTCGCGACGGCGAGCCCGTCGGCGGGCACGTGCGCCGCCGCCTTATCGTCGACGTACAATCCGAACGGCGTCATGTGCGCGTTCCCACTGCGGCGAACGACGATGTCGTTGAGGGCGAAGTGAGCACGCCCGTGGACCCGCGCCTCGAGCGCGACGCGCTCTTCCTCGACGAACCCGCGCTCCAGGATCGCAGCCAAGCGCGAGAGGTCGCCCGTCCGCGCGTCGATCTCGGTCAGGAAGCCGAGGCGGCCCGTGTTGATGCCGAAGAGCGGAATGCGCAGCGGCGCCGCGATCTGGGCGGCGCGCAGCAGCGTGCCGTCGCCGCCGACCGTGATGAGCAGGACGGCGTCCTTGACGGTGGCATCGGGCGAGGACAGCTGCAACGTCTCGTCCTGATCGACGCAGAGCGCGACGCCGAAGCCCGCGCGGCGGATGATGGCGGCGGCGGCGCGTGCGACGTTGCGCGCGTGCTCGCGGTCGAGCGACACGTACAGCGCGATCGTTCCGGTCGTCGGTCGCACGATCGCGTTCGTCATGCCAAGGCCTCGTCGATCGCGGCGGCGTCGAGCGCTCGTCCGTCGCGACGGATGTGCAGGAAGAACTCGACGTTGCCGGCGGGCCCGCGCAGCGGCGAGCGCACGAGCGCCACCGGGACGACGCCCAGCGCGACGGCCGCATCGACGGTCTCGACCAGGATCGCGCGGTGCACCGCCGGATCGCGCACGACCCCGCCTCCCCCGATCCGTTCTCGACCCGCCTCGAACTGCGGCTTGACGAGGGCAACGATGTCGCCGTCCGGCGTCACGTACGAGATCGCGCGCGCGATCATCGTCCGCACCGAGATGAACGACGTGTCGATCGTGATCACGTCGAACGGCGCTGCGAACGCATCGGCGGGCATCAGCCGGAAGTTGCAGCGCTCGAGGACCGTCACCCGCGTATCCATGCGAAGCGGATACGCGAGCTGCCCGTAGCCGACGTCGAGCGCGACGACCGACGCCGCACCGTACGCGAGCAGGCAGTCCGTAAAGCCGCCGGTCGACGCCCCGACATCCAGGGCGGACTTCCCACGAACGTCGATGGCGAAGGCCTCGAGCGCCGCCTCGAGCTTCTCCCCGCCGCGGCTCACGAACGGGCGCGGCCGCTCGACATCGACCAAGGCATCCGCTCCGACGTTCGTGCCAGGCTTCGTCATCGGCCGGCCGTCGACGCGAACGCGACCGGCCATGATGAGCGACCGCGCGCGCGAGCGCGTGACGCCGGCACGCGCGACGACGGCTTCATCGAGACGGAGCGAGCGGCGAATCCTGTCCGGCATGTCGGCTGCCTAGAACGGCAGCGATTCGTCCGCGGGTGGCCGAGCGGCAAGCGGCGGCGGTTTCTCGGCAGCCTCGCGACCGGCGGCGTCGACCTCCTCCTGTGCCGTGCGCAGCAGCTGTTCGCAGGTGCGCGCAAGCTCACGCCCCTCGCGATAGAGCTTGACCGATTCGTCGAGCCCGACGTCGCCGGTCTCGAGCTCCTTGACGATCTGTTCGAGCCGGTCGATTGCCGCTTCGAACGCGCCCGCCTTCTTCTCAGCCATCGCTTCGCGTTTCTTCCACTCGTGCTCGGACTGTCCCGCGAGAGAGCTGCGCCTCGAGGATCGCCCCGATCCGCAGCGTCGCCGCGTCGCGCACGATGCGCCCGTCCGAGCGGACGATGGCGTAGCCCTGTTGCAGAATCGCTTCCGGATCCTTGCCGGCGAGGCGGGCTGCGAGCAGCGCCGCGCGCGACGTCGCGCGCAGCAGGCGCCCGGAAAGCGCGGGCGCGAGTCCGCGGACGGCGTCGCGCAGGTCGCGCTCGGCATGCGTGCGATCGTTCGCCCACGCGGTGCCGAGCGACGCGGAGAGCGCGGCCAGCCGGCCGCGCCGCTCGGCAAGGCGCGCGCGCGGATCGACCGGCCCGAGGCGTGCCTCGAGCGCGCGTAGCTGCTGCGTCTTGCGGTGCACGACGACCGAGCGGCGCGCCGTGACAAGCTCCAGCAACCGGTCGACGCGTTCGGCGCGGGCGTCGGTCAGCCGATCGAAGCGCTGCAGGTACGGAGAGTGCGCGAGCAGCCGCAGCCGCGAGCGGTGGCGTTCGACGCGACCATCGACCACGCTGCGCATGCGTTCCGTGGCGGCGCGCAAGCGGCGCTCGACGCCTTCGAACTCCGCGACGAGCAGCTCCGCGGCGGCCGTCGGCGTCGCGACTTCGCGGTCGGCGACGTCGTCGGCGATGTGATGATCGCCGCGATGGCCGATCGCGGTGATCACCGGCACGTGCGCCGCCGCGATCGCTCGCGCGACGATTTCCTCGTTGAACGGAAGACGGTCTTCGTCGGAACCGCCGCCGCGCGCCAGCACGATCACGTCGGCGCCCGAGCGCGAAGCGACACCGATCGCGCGAGCGATCGATTCCGGAGCTGCCGGCCCCTGCACGACCGTGCGATGGATGGAGACCGCGACGGCCGGCACGCGGCGCACGATGCCGAGAAAGTCGTTCGCCCCCTCGGCGTCGGGCGACGAGACGAGCGCGATATGAAACGGAAAGCGGGGAATCGGCCGCTTTCGCGACGGATCGAACAGCCCTTGCGCCTCGAGCTTGCGCTTCATGCGCTCGTAGACCGCGGCGAGCGCGCCGGCGCCGACGAGCTGCACGCCCGTCACGAACAGCTGGAATTGGCTGCGATACTCGTACGTTCCGAGCGAGCCGAACGCGATCGCCTCCACGCCGTTCTCGATTTTGGGCAGCGCTCGCGCCGCGGTGTTTCGCACGAAGCACTTGAGCAGCGCTCCGCTCGGCTCCTTGAGCGCAAAGTAGACGTGTCCCGCACCGGACGCCGGCGAGAGATCGGTCACCTCGCCGCGGACCCCGAGCTCCTGGATCTTCGGATCGAAGCGCAGTTGCCGGGCCAAGTAATTGAGCAATTCGCGGACCCCCCACACGCGGGGCGTCGGGGCCGCGTCCGGACTCATCGCGTGGCCGCTACCTTCTGCACGGATTTCGGCGACGTGGGCTCCGCGAGGCCCGAACCGGTTGCGCAGCGCGCGCTGGGTTCCGTCCCTTCGACGAAGTACTCGTACCGATTCGCGTACCCGCACGCCGCGATCTTGCGCACCTCGGTCGACGGATAGACGAAGTCGTGCTTCGCAACGTTCGCGAGGGCGGCTCGCATGAAGCGCGACCACATTCGCGCCGGGATGTTGCCTCCGTACGATTCGTTCATCGGCAGATAATTGTCGTTGCCGAGCCACACCGCGGTGACGAGGTCGGGCGTATAGCCGACGAACCACGCGTCGCGATAGTCCGAGGTCGTCCCCGTCTTGCCGGCTGCGGGCCGCCCGATAACCGCATTCGGGTAGCCGGTGCCCTCCTCGATCACGCTCTCGAGCATCGTCGTGACGACGTAGGCGGTGCCGGCGCTGATGACCTCCGTCTGCTGCGGGAACCGGTCGTCGAGCAGCGTCTGGCCGACCGGATCCTTGACGAGCCGGATCGATACGGGGTCGATGTGCACGCCTTGATTCGCGAGCGTGGCGTAGCCCGCGGCCATGTCGAGCGGCGTGACGACGGACGTTCCGAGCGCGAGCGAGAGATTCGCCTCGAGCGGCTCGCCGACGCCCATGCGCTTCGCATACTCGATGACCCGATCGATGCCAAGGCGCTCCGCAAGGCGCACGGCGACGACGTTGCGCGACTGCGCGAGCGCGGAGCGCAGCGTCATCGAGCCATAGAAGCGATCGTCGTCGTCGAGCGGCCGCCAGTACTTCCCGTCGCCCATCGGATACGCGACGGGTTCGTCCTCCATGATCGTCGTGGGTGGAAGGCCGCTATCGATCGCAGCGGTGTACACGTACGCCTTGAACGACGACCCCGGCTGCCGGCGCGCCTGCCACGCCCGATTGAACTGATCCGCGAGCGAAAAGCCGCGGCCGCCCACGAGCGCGACGATCTCGCCCGTCTCCGGACGAATGGCCACGAGCGCCGCCTGGTGCGCGCCGATCCCCTCGGCGACGGAACGGCCGACGCCCCAGTCGACCGCCTCCTGCGCCATTCGCTGGAGCCCCGGATCGAGCGTCGTGTCGACCTCGAGGCCGCCCTCGTACGTCGCCTTCGTCCCGAACTGCTGCTCGAGCTCGTGGTTCACGTACGTCGTGAAATACGGATACTTGAACGACTGCAGCCCACCCGGTCGCTCGCCGATCAGATGCAGCGGGGCGTTCTTCTCGGCTGCCTCCTGGGCGCGGGTGATGAAACCGCTGGCGGCCATCCGGTCCAGCACGTGCTCCTGGCGCTGCTTCGCCCGTGCGACGTCGACGTATGGCGAGTAATCGGACGGCGCTGCCGGCAGCCCCGCCAGCACGGCCGCCTGTGCGATCGTCAGGTGCCCCACGTCGGTGCCGAAGTACGTGTGGGCGGCGGCTTCGACCCCATACGCGCCCGAGCCGAAGTAGATCAGGTTCAGGTAGCGCTCGAGGATCTCGTCTTTCGTGTACTGCCGCTCGATCTCGAATGCGAGGAGCGCCTCCTGGACCTTCCGCGAAATCGACACTTCGTTCGAGAGGAAGAGCGCGCGGGCGAGCTGCTGGGTAATCGTGGAAGCGCCCTGAAAGCGGTCGTGCCGGTAGTCCGCGTACGCCGCACGCGCCACGCCCTCAAAGTCGACGCCGTGGTGCGTGTAGAAATTCCGGTCCTCGGTCGCGACGAACGCGTTTCGTACCATCTGCGGGATGCGGTCGATCGGAACCCAGATGCGGTTCTCTTTGTAGAGGCTGGCGAGCAGCGTGCCGTCGCGCGCGTAGATGTGCGTCGAGCGCGACGGCTGGTAGTCCGCCATGCGGCTGATGTCAGGCAGGTTCCGCGAGTACGAGTTGACGATGCCGGCGACGATGCCGGCACCGAACACCATCGCGAGCAGCAGCAGGGTCGCGAAGATCGACAGCGCGCGCCTCACGCGATGCGACTCGCATGCGACAGCACGCCGTTCACGAACCGGCCAGAATCCTCGGTGGAAAACTTCTTCGCGAGCTCGACCGCCTCGTTGATGACGACCGGCCGAGGCGTCTCCGGCTTGTGCTGCATCTCGTACACGCCCATCCGAAGAACCAAACGATCGATCGTCGGGAGACGTTCGATCGTCCAGCCTTGCAGCAGTGGGGCAATGATAGCGTCCGACTGCTCCGCATGTTCGAGCGTCCCGAAGACGAGGTCGCGAACGAACGCACGGGATTCGCTGGAGGAGGCATGCACGAGCGCTTCCGCCAGCGCGTCGCCGGGCTGGTGGTGCCCGACCTCGACGCTGAACAGCGTCTGGAGGGCGAGCTCGCGCGCATGTCGCCGCGTGAGCGCCATCTAGTCGACGCCGACGGCGGGGGCGAACGAGGTCAGGAAATCGACGGAGACCCCGCCGCGACGAAAGGCCGCGTCGTCGACGATGCTGCGGCAGACGCCCACGGTCGTGCTCACGCCCTCGAGGCGGGTGTCGCGAAGCGCGCACGACATCCGCGTGATCGCCGCCTCGCGGGTCGCGGCATGCACGATGATCTTCGCGAGGAGCGAATCGTAGTACGGCGGGATCGGGGTGCCGGAGAGGACGGAGGAGTCGACCCGCACGCCCGGGCCTCCGGGCAGGGCCACCTCGGTCAGCGTTCCGGCCGCCGGGGCGAAATTGTTCGCGGATTCCTCGGCGTTGATCCGGCACTCGATCGCGTGCCCACGCGCGACCAGGTCCTTTTGGCGCCAGGAGAGCCGCTCGCCGTCGGCCACGCGCAGCTGTTCCCGCACGAGGTCCACGTCGTACAGCATCTCCGTGACCGGGTGCTCGACCTGGATGCGGGTGTTCATCTCCATAAAATACACGTCGTCGCCGCTCACCAGAAACTCCAGTGTTCCGGCGCCGGTGTAGCCGACCGAGCGCGCCGCTGTGACCGCCATCGCGTGGAGCCGCCGCCGGATCCGATCGGGGAGTACCGGCGCGGCCGCCTCCTCGATCAGCTTTTGATGGGACGGCTTTTGGACCGAGCAGTCGCGTTCGCCGACGTGCACGACGCCGCCGTGGGCGTCGCCCATCACCTGGACCTCGATGTGCCGCGGCTTTTCCAGGAGCTTTTCCAGGTAGAGGCGGCCGTCTTTGAAATTGGCCTCCGCCTCGGCCTGCGCCGTCGCAAACGCGTGCTCGAGCTCACTCTCCGCACGAACCTCGCGCATCCCCTTGCCCCCGCCGCCGGCCGTCGCCTTGAGCAGGATCGGATAGCCGATGCGCTTCGCGGCGGTGCGCGCGTCCTCGACCGACGGCAGCACGTCGCTGCCGGGCGTCGTGGGGACGCCGGCCTTCTCCATCATCTTCTTGGCCGTGGCTTTGTCGCCCATCTGGGCGATCACGGCGGGCGTGGGGCCGACGAAGGTGAGCCCGTGGTCGGCACAGATCTCGGCGAAGCGTGCATTCTCTGCCAGGAATCCATAGCCCGGGTGCACCGCGTCGGCGCCGGAGATCAGCGCGGCGGAGATGATGTTCGGCACGTTCAGGTACGAGCGGGCGGCCGGTCCCGGCCCGACGCAGAAGGCCTCGTCCGCCGCCGAGACGTGCAACGCGCGGCGGTCGGCTTCCGAGAAGATCGCGACGGTCGGCACCCCCATCTCGTGGGCGGCCCGGTTCACGCGCAGCGCGATCTCGCCGCGGTTCGCGATGAGGAGCTTCTTCATCGTCAGCGCTCGATTTCAAACAATGGCTGGCCGAACTCGACCGGCGCGCCGTCGGTGACGAAGACGCGCGACACGCGGCCGGGGCCGCCCGAGGAGATCGGGTTGCGGATACCGAGCGACTCGACATAGGCGAGCTCGCGCTCGTCGGCCAGCACGGCGCCCTCGACCACCGCGGGCCGCGACAGCCGCACGATACCGACGACGTCGGATCGGAGCGTGGTCGCCTCGCGATCGCCGCCCGCGTGGACGACGCCGTTTCCAGATGGCGCGTCGTCCGTCTCGAGCGCCGCAGCCGGCGCTCGTTCCGGGGCGGCGACATGCGGCGCTGCACGGCGGACTTCGATCTCGAGGTCGCCGTCGACGATGGTCAGGCGGGTGAGCCCGCTCGCTTCGGCGGCCGTGGCGACATCGCGCACGCGCAGCGCGACGTCATCCCACTGCACGACGGGCCCCTCGTTCGCAGCAGAGCATGGAGGCGGAGCGTTCACCCCATCGAGCGGCGCGACCTCGGCCCGGTCGCGCGCGGGCAGGGCGAGCAGGGCCGGTCCGTACGCCGAGTCGATCTCGGCGAGCGGAACGAGGGCGAACGCTCGCTCGCCCAGGCGTGCATGGGGCAGGGTCAACTCGGGCTCGTCGATGCGAACGTCGTCGTACGCCAGCAGGTCGAGGTCGATCACCCGCGGCCCCCAGCGATAGGTCTCCGTGCGGCCGAGCGCCCGCTCGATCCGTTGTAGCTCGGCGAGCAGCTCCCGCGGCGGGATCGTGGTTTCGAGCAGGACGGCAGCGTTGACGAACGGTGGCTGGTCGCGGACACCCCATGGCTCGCTGCGATAAAGCCCCGACCGCCGGACCACCGTCCCGAGCGACCGCAGCGATACGATCGCCGCCTCGATCGTGGCGGCCGCGTCGCCGAGATTGGCGCCGAGCCCGACCCGCGCGAGGCCCACGTCGCGTCGCCCTAGCCTGCGCTGCTGCTGCGGGTGGCGACCAAGGTCACGGCCGGCGTGGCCCCATCGAGCAACCGTGGCTTCGCGATCGTCACCTCGGCCCGCGCGACGCGCGGGTCGCGCAGCGCGTCCTCGAGGATCCTTGAGCACAAGCGCTCGAGCAGTGCGAACGACGTGCCGGCGACCAGGTCGACGACTCGGCGATGTACGGTGGCGTAGTCGATCGTGTCCGCGAGGTCGTCGCTGCGCGCCGCGGCGTCGAGATCGACGTCGAGGTGGAGATCGATGTCGAGCGGTTGCGCGTACTCCCGCTCTCCCGGGTCGGCTCCGTGGCGGCCGTACGCGCGCACACCGCGCAGGCTCACGCGCGATGCGCTGCTCACAGCGGCCGATCGGCCCAGCCGTCGGGCCGCCAGCCGCGCACGACCGCGTCCGCCACGTGCACGACGTCGCACATCGCGGCGACGTCGTGGACGCGCACGATGTCGACGCCCGCCTCCACGGCGAGCGCGACCGTCGCGGCGGTCCCGAACGCGCGTGCGCCGATGTCGCGACCCGTGAGCTTGCCGATCGTAGACTTGCGCGACGTCCCGAGCATGGTCGCAAACCCGAGTGCGACGAGTCGATCGAGCGCGCGCAGGAGCGCGACGTTGTGTTCGGCGGTTTTCCCGAACCCGATACCCGGGTCGACGATCACGCGTTCTCGCGCGATCCCGGCACGGACCGCCCGCGTGGCTTGCTCCTCCAGTGACGAGAGCACCTCGTCGACGACGTCTCGCTCGTACACCGCGACCTGCTTGTTGTGCATGATCACGACCGGCGCATCGCATGCGAGGGCAACGTCGAGCAGCTGGTCGTCCAGTCCCCACACCGAGTTCAGGATGTCGCCGCCCGCCGCGTGCGCCGCTCGAAAGATCGGCGGCTTGAACGTGTCGACGGAGATCAGCGCATCGGGCGCGCGATCGCGCGTCCCTCGGACGACGGGGAGCAAGCGCGCCGCCTCCAGCGCCGCATCGATCGGGGCGTGCCCCGGGCGTGTCGACTCCGCCCCGATATCGAGCAGATCGGCACCGGCCGCAAGTTGCGAGAGGGCATAGTCGACCGCGTGCTGTGCGTCGCCCAGACCGTCGCCGGAGAACGAGTCCGGCGATGCGTTGACGATGCCCATCACGTACGTGCGCAGACCCCACGCGAGCGATCGCCCGCGTACGCGCAGCGCACCGCGGGCGCCGCTAGCGGGAGGAGACTTCGCCGACATTCGAGAGCCACCAATCGCGCAGCCTGGCAACGACGAACGTCGATCCCGTGACGACGATGATGTTGGCGGCGTCGGCGCTGCGCCGCGCCACCGACAGCGCTTCCACCGGATCGGCGATGGCACGCGCGAACACGCCCGCGGCCTCCGCGAGCCCCGCCAGCCGCTGCGGACGCACCGCCGTGCGTCCCTCCGTCTCGAACGTCGTGAACACGAAGGCAGCCGGCAGCGCGAAGAACGGCTCGAGAACTCCGAGCGCGTCCTTGCTCTCGCTCACGGCGATGACGAACGTGAACCGCTGCTGAGGAAACTGGACGAGGAGCGCCTCGGCCAGGCTCGCGGCCTTATCCCGATTGTGGGCGATGTCGAACACGATGCTCGGATGCGCCGGAAAGAATTCCATCCGCCCGGGAATCATCAGTTGCGCGAGCCCGCGCTCGACGTCGGCGACGGCCGGCGCGAGGGCCGGCGGGGCAAACTCGAGCGCAGTGATCGCGGTGGCGGCGTTGCGCTGTTGGAACGGTCCGAGTACCGGCAGGTCGAGCGCGTAGCGCGCGGCCGGCGTGATCACCTCGAACGACTGCCCGTAGCGCGCGCCGCCACCCGTCACGCGTATCTCCGTGCGGTCGCGGACCGAGTGGAACGGCGCGCCCGCCCCCGCGCAGCCCGCTTCGATGACGGCGCGCGCGGCGCGATCCGCGGTGTCGCTGACGAGCGGGACACCCGCCTTCGCGATGCCGACTTTGTCGCCCGCGATCCGTTCGAGCGTATCGCCCAGCAGCTCCGTGTGGTCGAGCCCGATGTTCGTGATGACGGAGACGACCGGCACGATCACGTTCGTGCCGTCGAGCGTACCGCCGATCCCGACTTCGATGACCGCCGCGTCGACCTGCTCTCGAGCGAAATGCACGAACGCCAGCGCGAGCAGCGTCTCGTAGTAGGACGGCCGCTCGTGCTCTGCCGTCGTCCGCTCGATCGCCGGCATCATCTCTTCGAGGAGCTCGCCGAATGCCTCCGGATCGATCGGGACGCCGTCGACGCGCGCGCGCTCGGTCATCGACGTCAGGTGCGGTTTCGTATGCAGCCCCACGCGCTTCCCCGACGCCGTCAGCGCGACGGCGATCATCGTCGCCGTCGATCCCTTGCCGCTCGTGCCTCCCACGTGGAACGTCGGATAGGCGTTCTGCGGATCCCCGAGTTCGCTCAGGAAGAAGCGCATGCGGTCGAGCCGCGACGGGCTGCGCCGCGAGACCGTCTCGTTGATGGTCCCGAGTAAGTACGAGGCGGCCGCGGCGAAGGTCATATCCTCTTGAACGCTTTCGTGTCCGGGTTTGCTGCAACGGTTTGCGGCCCGCTCACCCGTCGGCAACCGCCCCCGCGAGGAGGTCGAGGGCGTGGGGCAGAGCCGGGAGGAGCACTTCCAGGGTCTCGCGGACCGCCTTGGGACTCCCCGGAAGGTTCACGATGAGCGTGCTGCCGCGAACGCCGGCGACCGCCCGCGACAGCATGGCGGTCTTCACAGACGCCGCAGAGGCCGCTCGCATCGCCTCGGGGATTCCCGGCACCTCGTAGTCGAGCACGGCCAGCGTCGCCTGCGGCGTGCGGTCGCGCGGGGCCAAGCCGGTGCCGCCGCTCGTCACGACGAGCGCCACCCGGTCGCGGTCGCACAATTCGATGAGCGCCGCGGCGAGCGCCGTGCCGTCGTCGGCCATCACCTGCGTGGATACGATCTCGAACGCGTCGCCCAACCCGCCGACGATGGCCGGCGCGCACGCATCCTCACGCGTGCCCGCGAACGCCCGGTCCGAGAGGACGACGATCGCGGTCCGATAATTCATCCGTCGGCGCGCCAGTGGCCGCTCTTGCCGCCGCGCTTTTCGATGAGGCATACCGATTCGATCTGGATGCCCCGCTCCAGCGCCTTCGCCATATCGTAGATCGTGAGTGCTGCGACCGCTGCTGCCGTCATCGCCTCCATCTCGACGCCGGTCTGCGCCGCCGTCTTCGCGGTCGCGAGGATCTCGAGCAGCCCCGGCTCGGTCCACGCGAACGCGACGTCGACGCTCGAGAGTGGCAGGGGGTGCGCGAGCGGGATCAGGTTCGCGGTTTGCTTCGCGGCAAGGATTCCCGCGAGCTGCGCCGTGACGAGCGCATCGCCTTTGTGCAGCGTCGCAGCGCGCAAGGCATCCGCGGTGGCGACCTCCATGCGAACGCGCGCTCGCGCGCGCGCCATGCGCTCGGTCACGGGCTTCGCCGAGACGTCGACCATGAGCACGCTGCCGTCGGCGGCGACGTGCGTCGGCCGCTCCACGGTCAGCTCGCCGAGGCGCGGCCCGCGAAGCGCATCCACACGAGCGCCAGCAGGCCGAGGACGAAGAACAGGATGCCGTGGCTGTGATGCGGCCCTGGGTGGCCCGCTCCCACCTGCAACGTGCCGGTCCAATAGAGCGAGCCGACCACGAAAAAGACGACGGCGAGCGCGAGCGCGATATTCCTCATGCGATCATCTTTGCCGCGGCGAGGGCCAGCGCTCCCGCTCCGGCGACGAGGCAGTACCAGCCAAACGGGCGCAGGTCGTTCGAACGGAAGTACCGGGTGAGAAAGGCGACCGACGCGTACGCAGTGACGCCGGCGAGCACGCCACCGATCGCGGCCTCCGCTAGGACGCCCTGCGCGCTCGGGTCGAGCAGCCGCGGCAACTCGAGGACCGACGCAGCTCCGATGGCCGGCGTCGCGAGGAGAAAGGAGTAGCGGGCCGCGTCTTCGTGCGTCAAGCCGAGCAGCAGGCCCGCGACGATCGACGACCCCGAGCGGGAGATCCCGGGGAAGAGCGCCAGGGATTGACCGAGGCCAACCCATACGGCGCCGCTCCACGGTAGCGACGCAAGGCGACGCGGCGGCCCGCTTCGCACGGCGCTGCGCAAGCGCTCGCCCGCGAACATGATCGCGGCGTTCACGATCAGGAACCCCGCGACGAGCGGGATCGAACCGAACAGTGCGCGGACGGGCCGCTCGAGGAACACGCCGAGTACCGCGACCGGGATCGTTCCAAAGACGAGCAGCCACGCGATCCGCTCCTCCCCGTCCGTTCCGATGCGGCCGCGGGCGATGCTTGCGGCAAGCCCACGCACGATGCCGGCCCAATCGCGCCGGTAGAACACGACGAGCGCGACGGCGGTGCCGAGATGCAGGGCGACGACGAAGGCGAGAAACGTCGGTGCGGACCGATCGATGTGCCAGTGCAGCAGCGCCGGGACGAGAACCGTGTGCCCGAGACTCGAGATCGGGAACAACTCGCTGAATCCCTGAAGCACCGCAAGCAGCATCGCTTGCAGAAACGTCACGCGTCTACTGGGCTATTGACTGTCGAAGACCGCGATGAACTTATACGTCCCGGCGACCGGCTTGCAGTCGGCAATCTCCGGCGCGAAGGTGGACTCGTGCGCTGCTTCGATCGCGGCGCTGTTGAGCATCGCGCTCGGCGACTTGATGATCGAGGTCCCCGTGACCTTGCCGGCTGCGTCGAGCGAGACCTGGACCTCGACCTGCCCCGAGATGCCTTGCTGCTTCGCCATCTCCGGCGTGTCGACCGATGCGCCGTTGATCATGTGGGGATCGGCGTTCGGCACGGCACACTGCGGTCGCGGTGTCGGCGACGGCGTCGGCGGTTGCGGTGGCGCAGTCGCCGCGGCGGTCGCCGCGACGACGGGCGCCGACGCGACGTTGCCCTGCGGCACGCCGTTCTCGCTGCCCTTCTTCACGTCGTACTGCGCCTCGCTCGGCCCGCTGTTCGACTTGGACGTCGTATGCACGACGTTGACCTTCAGCTTCGGCTGCGGCGGCGGGTTCGTCTGCTTGACCGGCGGCGGCGTCGACTTGGGCGGCGGCGTCGGTGGCGGCGGCGTCGGCGTCGGCGGCGGCGGCGTGGGAACGATGACCTTGACCTTCTTGCTCAGCGAGACTTTCTCGACCTCGGGCTTCTCCGCTTGCGTCGGCTTGTAGCGAATGACGAGCGGCAACACGAGAAAGTGGATGGCGAGCGAGATGACGAACGCCCATCCGAGAAAGTTCCGGACGCGCGCGCCGACCGTTGCGGCTGCTGCGGGGGGCGGTGCGTTTGCTGCCATCAGCCGGGACTCTTCTGGCCTTCGACGTGGTTGGCCAGACCAAAGTTCGTGAGGTTCTCGTTCTTCGCGGCGTCCATCACCTGGAGAACGACCCCGTAGTTGGCGTGCGGATCGGCCTTGATGATCACGCTCGTGTAAACGTGATTGGTTTGATCCTGCAGCAGCTTGAACGCGGCGCCCGCCTGCTGGATGTCGACCTGGGTCGAGCCGATTTGCACTCGGCTCTTGTCGTCGATGATGACGACGATCTGCGACGCCTTGACCTTCTCCTTGTTCTTTGCCTCGGGCAACTTCGGCTCTTTGGTGACCGACGCGAGGATGATGAAGATGATCAGGAGGACCAACAGCACGTCGGTGAACGGCGTGATGTTGATGGTCGACATGACGTCCTCGTCGCCTTGCCCAGTGGATACCGCCATCGTTTGCTCGTCCTTACCTGCGCAGCGCTAACCGGTGACGAATCCGACGTCTTGCAGGTCCGCTTCTTTGGCCGCATCCAGGATCCGGATGATCAGGCCGTACGGTGCCTTCGCGTCCGCGACGATCGACACGTGCAGGTGCCCGCGGGCCCCCGCGACGCGCGCCATCGCCGAATAGATGTCCCGCTCGGAAGTACGCTCCCCGTCGAGGAAGATCACGCCCTTGTCGTTGACGTCCACCTCGATCGTCTTCTTCGGATCGTCCTTGTTGGCGCTCGACGGGTTCGTATGATTCGGGAGTTCCTTTTGGAAGCCCGGGGGCGTGATGAGCGCGGCCAAGATCATGAAGATGATGAGCAGTACCAACAGCACGTCGGTGAACGGCGTGATGTTGATCTCCGCCATCACGTCGTCGTCTTGCTTGGCCGAAAGCAGCGACACGCCGTACTACTCCGTTCGCCTTATGCCCGAGCCGGTGCCGGCGTCGGCGTCGGCGCGGCTGGGTTGTACAGATCCGTCGGTATCGGTTCGCCGATGTTGTGGAAGTGCAGCATCTCCGCCAGCTGGTTGGCGGCGACGATCATCTCTTGGTTATACGCCTTGATGCGCGTCTTGAAATAGTTGAAGAAGATCACCGAGATGACGGCGACGAAAAGACCGGCTGCCGTCGTGATGAGGGCTTCACCGACGCCCGCGGCGACGACGGCCGGCGTCGAGTTCCCCTTGAGTGCGATGTCGTCGAACGCGTGGATGATGCCGAGCACCGTTCCGAACAGGCCGACGAACGGCGAGATGACGGCGATCGTGCCGATGATCCCGAGGTAGCGCTCGAGGGAGTTCAGCTGCTGCATCAGCGCGATCGACAGCGCGTCCGTAATGTCGGCACGATTCTTGCGGCCGCGCTCGAGGCCGAAGCGCAGGATCTTTGGCAGCATGCCTTTGTTCGAGTTGCAGATCTTGATCGCGCCGTCGTAGTCGTCTTTTTCGATGCGCGCGCCGATCTGGCGCAGGAGCCCCTGCGTATCACCGTGCTGCTGCGCGAAGAACACGAGCCGTTCGATCACCACGGCGACCGCGGCCACGGAACAGATGAGCAGGCCGAACATCGCCGGGCCGCCGCGCGCCAGAAAGGTGATAAAGTCGCTAAAGAAATTCACGGTAGCCTCGCCGCCTCCAAGCTTCTCGGTGAGTTGAAACGAGCAGAAGCGACGCCGAGGGCTCGTCGCGAGGCACCCGTATTTACCCCCCTGTAGCGCGATTCCTCGGTCATTATTTCGCCCCGCCCAGCTGCTTTATGGCGTTCTCGATCGCGGTCGCGAGCTGGGTGTCGTTGGCGGCTTTGGCGGCGGTGTCGGCCTTGTTCAAGTAAACGAGCGCATCTTTCGTGCTGCCTTGGTTTGCGAGCGCCACGCCCGCGGCGAAGTTCGCCTGGGCGTCGCCGGGCGCGAGGGCGAGCGCCTTGTCGGCGTCGGCCTTGGCTTTGGCGCTGTCGGCGTTCGGCTTCATCTGTAGGTACGAGAACGCCGCTCGGTTGTAATACGTGACCGCTTGCGCCGGCTGCACGCTTGCCGCTGCCTCGTACTGCGCAGCGGCGTCGCCCAGCTTCCCTGCCGCCTCGGCTGCCTGTGCCTTACGAATATAGTAGCCGGCCAGCGCCTGCTGCCCACCGGGCGAACTCGGGTCGAGCCGTGTCGCCTCCGCTGCGGCCGCCTTTGCCTTGTCCATATCGCCGGCCTGCGCGTAGGCTGCCGCGAGATTCGCCTGGAGCGTGCTCTTCGCAGACGCCGACGCTTTCGGGTCGTTCGCTGCCAGCGCGGAGCCCTTCTCGAACGCGGCGATGGCCGCGACCGCGTCGTTCGCCGAGAGCGACGCCAAGCCGAGCGCATTGTAGCTCGGCGCGGTCGGCGCGTACTGGACCGCCTTCTTTCCAGCAGCGACCGCATCCGCGCTGTTCTTCGCGTTGGCCTCGCTGATCGCATACGTGGTGTAGGCCGCGGCGGCTGCCGGCGCATATTTTTCCGGTACCGTGCCCGCGGCATCGAACGCTTTGACGGCGCCCGCATCGTCCTTGAGTGCGGCGTCGGCGACGCCGAGCAGCGCCGACGCGGCGGCGTCACCGGGGTGCGCTGCAACGTAGTCCGTGAGGCCGCTCTTGGCGCCGGCGACGTTGCCCGCGCTCAACATTTCCTCGTACTTCGCGATGTCGCCCTCGGCGCCCGAGTCCGTCGACGTCACCGAACTCGACGTGAACTTGAGCGAGAAGTCGTAAAACGCAAGCTCCGGTTTGCCCTGTTTGTACGCCGGCTTGTATTTCGAACTCTTTGCGATCTCGAGCGCCGCTGCGTCGTCGCCGTGGTTGCTGGACTTGATGACGCCCTGAACCTTGAACGTGCCGTCGGCGTTGACGAGCACCTTGACGACGACGGTGCCGGGGCCGGCGATCGGCGTCGTCGACGTCCCCTGTTTGAGCAGCTTGGGGGGTGCGTACCCGCCGTCGAAGCTGCTCTGAGCGCTCGCGGTGGACGGCGCGCCGAGCGCGACGAGCGCCGCGATTGCGAGCGCGATGTGGAGCTTGGGCTGCGTCATAGGATACCTCGACTCGGTCGTTCGTTCGGTGTGTCCGGAATAACGGAACCAGCACGCGGCTCGTTCGCAGCCAGCGCGGCGGCGGCCGCCGCGCCCTCGGCGAAGTGCTCGCGGAGCGTGCGGCTATCGCATGCCTCGACGGCGTCCGCGACGCTGCGCAGTATGCCCGCGAAAGCGCGGACTTCCTGCGCCACCGCGGCGGCGTTTGCGTCGAGAATTCCGTCCCACACCGTCCACGCCGACCCGGCCAGCCGGGTCATCGAGGCCATCCCCGTGCCGCAGAGATCCAGCAGGGCCGGTTCCTCGAGACGGCGTGCGAGCAGCGCGCCGAGCGCGGTCGAGGCGACTTGCGGAAGGTGCGACGTGAACCCGACGAGCGCGTCGTGCCGCTCGGCGCCGATCGGCAGCGGCCGGCCGCCGAGGAGCGCCACGAGCGCGCGGACGCGTTCCTCGAGGCGTGGGTCCGCCGGCGGCACATAGGCCCAGACTCGACCATCGAACAGGTCGGCCCGCGCGGAAGCCGGGCCGGCGCGCTCGCTGCCCGCCAGCGGGTGCGTCGCGACGAACGCCGGGATGGCGCAGGCCGCGGCGATCACGGGCGCCTTGACCGAGGCGACGTCGATGACGAGGCCGGCCGTCGTCGGCGGGAGCGCGCCGAGCAGGGTAAGCGTCGCCCGCAGCGGCGCGGCGATCACGATCGTCTCTGCCGCGGCGCACGCGTCAGCGAGGGATGCGGCGGCTTCGTCGAGCGCGCCGAGCCCGCGTGCGCCGGCCAGGGCGTCGCCGTCGACGTCCCAGCCGACGACGTGCATTCCGGCGCGCCGCGCGGCGAGGCCGACGGACGCTCCGATCATCCCGGTCCCGACGATCGCGACGTCCACGGCGCCTACCCGGCCGCGGCCTGCACGACCTCGTCGCCAGGCAAGCGGCGACCGACGGCGTGAGCGACGGCGCGCACGGCGAGCATCAACTCTGCGAAGAGCGGCGGGCTGAGCGACTGGGGACCGTCGGAGAACGCCGCAGCCGGGTTCGGGTGCACCTCGATCAGCAAGCCGTCCGCCCCGGCGGCAACCGCTGCCAAGCTCATCGGGGCAACCAGCGCCCGGACGCCGGTCCCGTGCGATGGATCCACGACGATCGGGAGATGCGTCAGTTCCCGCACGAGCGGGACGGCCGCCAGGTCGAGCAGGTTGCGCGTGTGCGGGTCGAACGAACGAATGCCTCGCTCGCACAGCACGACGTCGTGGTTCCCCGCGACGACCACATATTCGGCCGCCATCAGCCACTCCTCGATCGTCGCCGAGAGGCCGCGCTTGAGCAGCACCGGCAGGCGCAGCTCGCCAACCGCGCGCAGCAGCCCGAAGTTCTGCATGTTGCGCGCGCCGATTTGCAGCACGTCGGCGTAGCGGGCGACGACCTCGACGTCGCGCACGTCGAGCACCTCCGTAACGACCGCGAGGCCGTTCGCGTCGGCCGCCTCGCGGAGCAGCTTGAGTCCGTCTTCGCCGAGCCCCTGGAACGCGTAGGGCGACGTTCGCGGCTTGAAGGCTCCGCCACGCAGCACGTTCGCGCCCGAGCGCGCGACGGCGACGGCCGTCGCCGTCAATTGCTCGCGCGACTCGACGCTACACGGTCCGGCGCAGATCGCGAGGGTAGCGCCCCCGAAGGTCGCGCCGTTGCGAAGCCGCACGACCGTCGACGCGCGTGCCTCACGGCTGACGAGCTTGTAGGAGCGAGAGATCGGTACCACGCTCTCCACGCCGTCGAACTGGGCGAACTGCGCCGCCAGGGTGTCCTTGTCGTCGGTCACCCCGACCACGCCGACGACCGTGCGCTCGGCGCCGCGGCTGACGTGCGAGTTCAGGCTGAGAAGGTCGAGGTGCTCGATCACGGCGGCGACTTCCGTTTCGGTCGCACCGGGGCGCATGACGATGATCACGGTGGGCTCGGTGCTCCTAGGTCGGGGCGAAGGGACACGGCTTCGCGCAGGTACACGTGAACCATCTCTGCCTGCGAGCGCGTGGTGTTCACGTGGATCAGGACGCGCACGCAGCGCCCGAGCCGCCCCGGTACGTCGATTTCGGTGAAATTGAGCAGCGGCACGCGGGTCCACCCCATGCGACGCGCGGCGGCGGCGGGAAACTCCGCGCTCAGATCCGGCGTCACCGTGAACAGCGCGGAGGCCACGTCCTCCGGGTCGATCGCGTTGCGCTCGACGATTCGTTCCAGCAGTTCCTGGGTGGCGCTCAGGATGGATTCGGCGTCGTCCCGGTCCGCAGTCGTCGCTCCGCGGATTCCCCGGACGACCGTCGGCGGGCGCTCAGCCATCGGCTGCGACCCGCGCGGCCTGCGCGGCATTCGCGGCATGCGCGACGGCGCGCAAGGAACGGACTTCCCGCTCGGTTGCCTCGCGAACGCGCCCAACGCGCAACTCCCCGAGCGAGAGCGGACCGAATCGCAACCGCACGAGCGAGAGCACCCGGTGCGCCGTTGCCTCGAACATGCGCCGGACCTGGCGGTTGCGCCCTTCGTGGATCGTCACGTCCAGTTCCGAGCTCGACCGCGTGGTCGCCACGACGCGAATCTTCGCTCCGCCGGCGACTCCGTCGGCCAGGCGTATCCCTTCGATCAAGGCGCGCACGTCGTCTCTCCCCAGGCGACCGCTGACGACCGCGCGATACGTCTTCTCCACGCCGAACCGCGGATGCGTTAGGACGTGCGCGAGGTCGCCGTCGTTCGTCATCAGCAGGACCCCCGCCGTGTCGTAGTCGAGCCGGCCGACGGGGACGACGCGTGGTCCGGCGGGCACGAGCGAAGCGACGGTGCGGCGTCCGCCGGGGTCGCGCATCGTGGTCATCACCCCGGTCGGCTTGTGGACGACGAGGTATCGGAACGGCGCCGGCCGGACGTCCCCGATCCCTTCGACGAACACGCGATCCCCCTCGGCGACGCTCGAACCGAGCTGGCTGACGACGCGACCGTTCACGCGGACGCGTCCGGCGACGATCCACTCCTCCGCCGCCCGGCGCGACGCGACGCCGGCGTGCGCGAGATACTTCTGCAGCCTCACGAGCCATGCTTCGACGCCGGCACGCGGACGCCGTGCGCGGAACACGGGCGCCCGAGAGGCTCGGCCCGTCTTCCGGCGGAAGCCCGCGGCTCCGGCACCGGAGTGGGCCGGCGCCGTTCCCAAGGGAGTTTTCTTTCATGAGGTTCCGTTCGTTCGCGCTTGTCGCCCTATCGGGCGCGGCGCTCGTTCTCGTGAACGCCCCCGCAGGCGCCGCGCAGGCCGCGCCGACGCTGCCCCTGCGCGACAGCGCGCTGACCACAGCTGGGTCGGTCCGGCCGCTCACCCCGAGCGACCCGGTGATCCCGGGGCCGAAGATCGTCCGCCCGAAGACGGCGTCGTGTACGGTGACGCTCGGCACGAACATCCCGTTCGACAACTTCACGCCGTACGTCGGGAGCTACGCGCCGCCGCCGTCGTGCGCCGGGCCCTGGTCGAAGGTCGTGCTCGATTTCAACGTCTCCGTGATGGGGATTCAATACGACCGGCTCGGAGCGATTTGGATCGGCGGCACCGAGATCTTCCACTTCACGACGTCGGAGCCGCCGGGCCCGCAGATCTCGTGGCACGTCGAGAAGGACGTGACCGAGTACACGCCTACCCTCTCGACCGCGCAGCCCTTCACGATCTCGCTCGGCAACCTCGTCAATCAGCAGTACACCGGCGTCTACTACGTCACCGCCACGCTGACGTTCTATGCCACCGGGCCGCATTGGCCGGCCGCCGTCACGCCGGATGCCGTGCTCCCGATCTCGGAACCGTCGGGCTCTCCGCCATGGTTCACGCTCAACACGCCGTCGAACACCGCCCAAGCGACGCTGTCGCTGCCGACGAACATCGAGGACGCGCAGCTGGAAGTCTACACGACGGGCCACGGCTGCGATGAATTCTGGTACGCACAGGAATCGACGGCATACGAGCAGTCGATCGGGCAGACGTGCGGAGGCACCGCGTATCGCGAGGTCGACGTGTACGTCGACAGCATGCTCGCGGGCGTGATTATCCCGTACCCGTACGTCTATACCGGCGGGATCGATCCGAGTCTGTGGCTGCCGATCACGGGACACGACACGCTGGGCATCCCGCCCTACCTCGTCGACTTGGGCCCGTTCGTGGGGATCCTCACGG
>Ga0302324_100008749_pt1 | contig 21292 bp, 13 predicted proteins | sample Palsa_T0_1_FD_201949 | JGI IMG/M metagenome (GOLD analysis project Ga0302324, IMG submission 201949) | Peat permafrost microbial communities from Stordalen Mire near Abisko, Sweden - Palsa_T0_1 | ecosystem: Environmental > Terrestrial > Soil > Palsa > Peat permafrost | place: Sweden: Abisko...
GCGCAACCGAGTCGTCGGCGTGCTGGTCCCCGACCCGGGCGCTGACCTGTTCGGCAGCGAGCCGGTCCTGCGGGACGGCGTCCGGGTGGGCTACGTCCGTGCCGCCGCCTACGGCTACACTCTCGGCGGCCCGGTCGGCCTGGCGCAGGTGGCGTGTCCCGACGGTGTCACGGCCGGCTGGCTCGCGGGCGGCGAGTTCACCGTCCGTACCGGGACCGGGCGCGAGCTGCCGGCGCGCCTGCAGATCGCGCCGTTCTACGACCCGCAGCGGCTGCGCATTCTCAGCTAAGCCTGGCGGCACTCGCCGGCTGGTCAGCCGTAGTACTTCAGGTGCGGCCAGAGTGCCGGCCACGCTGCTGACGGGTGAGTGCAGATGCCGATCTGGATCGGAGTCCACTGGTTCTGCACGCCGTAAGGCGCGCGGTAGGTGGTGAGCAGGCGGCAGCTGGCGAAGTACGGGCGCAGGGTGCTGAGCGCGTCCACGACCAGCACCGTGCGGTCAGAGGCCTGGCCCGGTCCCCACATCCAGTAGGCGTTCTGGCCCGAGAGCACGGGCGGCAGGTGGTCCCTGGTGCCGAGGACGCCGAGCGCACCCGCTTCTGCGTAGTACCCGGTGAAGATCGAGGTGGGCGCCTCGCCAGCGTGCACCAGGGCCGCGTCCTGACTGGCGACCGCCGCGGTGAGCTGGGGCCAGCCGATGGTGTTGCCCACCTGAGCGCTCTGCTGCGCGGAGGCCGGCAGCGAGTGCACGTCCGTGACCGGGACCAGCGGCAGGAGCTCCAGCGCGATCAGGACGAGCCCGGTCAGGGGAGCGGCGAGCAGGAGACCTCGCCGCAGCCCGGGCCGGCGGCCGCGGCTGACCCAGGCCTCGGCGGCGGCGGCACCGGCCGCGAGCACCGGCGCGAGCATGCCATCGGCGTAGTACGCCTTGCCGGGCACCCAGGCCAGCACGTACAGAACGACGAGGCCGGCCGCGATGGCGATGAACCGGAGCTCCGGCGTCCGCCACAGCCGGACAAAGCCGGCGATGACCAGCGGCGCGACCAGGAGCCCGGCATAGACGAACTGGGCCGGCACGCCGGCGGCATAGGCGGCGGGCGAGCTGTTCTCCTGGTGCAGGGCGGCCGACATCGCCAGCTGCGGCCAGCCGTGCGTCGCCTGCCAGGCGAGATCCGGCGCCCAGATCACGGCGGCGATGCCGGAGCCCAGCCACGGCCACGGGGTACGCAGCACCCCGCGCTGGGCCGAGGCGGCAATGCCAGCGAGCAGCACGACGAGCAGCAGCACGACTATGTTGTCGTCCTGCAGGCCGATTCCGGCGGCGGCGCCCGCCAGGAGCCAAAATCGCGGCCGGTCCCGCAGCAGCGCCGTGCAGACGCACACCACGACCACGGTCCAGGCCAGCAGGTCAATGGGCGTGGTGTTGGCGACATGGTCGGCGCCGATGAGGACCGGGGCGCACGCCGTGGCAAGGGCCGCGAGCACCCGGCCGAGCCGGCCGGCGCCGAACAGTGCCGCGAGCCTGGCCGCCAGGACCACGACCGCCCCGCCAGCGAGCGCCGGGACGATCCTGATGGCCGTCGGGCTGACCCCGATCAGGTCAGTGATGCGGGTGAGCAGTGGCGCCAGCGGGGGCTGGTCCACGTATCCGAAGGCGAGATGGTGGCCCGCGACCAGGAAGTACAGCTCATCCTGCATGAAGCCGTAGCGGCTGCTGACGGCGAGCTCGACCGCCACGAAAGCGGCGCCGATCACCCACGCGAGCAGCGGTATCCGGTCGTCGCGCCTGGCGGGCGGCGGTAACGCCGGCGCGGCTGCTGACGCGGCGGTCTCGCGGACTGGGGCGGCAGAACGGTCGGGCTGACTCATCGCGTATGCCTCTCGCTGCGTTCTGCCGGAGGACTCCGGCTCTACGCCATCAATCTGTGCGTATCAAACTGGGCGCTATCAATCTGATATCAGAATACTACGCCTGGCAGGTCCTGGCCAGTGTCCTCGCCGGCCGCGCCCGGATTGATAGCTTGACGTCGAGATATCTCGTCATTAGGCTGCTGAACAGATAGCTTGATATCGAGATACTTGCCGCCGGAGCCCGGCAGTCTGCGCGAGTGCCGGGGCCAGCCCGCGCTGCCGGCGCGGCAAGCGGCAAGATGCATGCAGGGCACAACGCAGGGCAGGTCCGGCGGGACCAGCACGATCCAGGAGGCCATGATCATGACCGGGAACAGCTTCGGCAGCCGCGCTGATCTCGCTGCCGGCGGGACCAGCTACCAGATACACCGGCTCGATGCCGTCGACGGGGCCAGTGACCTGCCCTACAGCCTCAAGGTGCTGCTCGAGAACCTGCTGCGGACCGAGGACGGGCTGAACGTCACGCCCGACCACGTCTCCGCGCTCGCGCGCTGGGATCCGACGGCCGAGCCGGACACCGAGATCCCGTTCAGCCCGGCGCGCGTGCTGATGCAGGACCTGACCGGCGTGCCCGCTGTGGTGGACCTGGCCGCCATGCGCGAGGCGATGCGCGCGCTCGGCGGCGATGCCGGAAAGATCAACCCGCTGGTGCCGGCCGAACTGGTGATTGACCATTCTGTGGTGGCCGACGTATTCGGCCGCCCGGACGCCTTCGACCGGAACGTCGCGCTTGAGTTCCAGCGCAACCGCGAGCGGTTCGCCTTCCTGCGCTGGGGCCAGGAGGCGCTCCGCCAGTTCAAGGTCGTGCCGCCCGGAACCGGCATCGTCCACCAGGTCAACATCGAGTACCTGGCCAGGGTCGTCATGACGCTGGAGTCCGACGGCGTGCTGGCGGCCTACCCGGACACCTGCGTCGGGACCGACTCGCACACCACGATGCAGAACGGCCTCGGCGTGCTGGGCTGGGGGGTTGGCGGCATCGAAGCCGAGGCAGCAATGCTCGGGCAGCCGGTGTCGATGCTGATCCCGAGAGTCGTCGGCTTCCGGCTGACTGGCGAGCTGCCGGCTGGTGCCACCGCTACCGACCTGGTCCTCACCATCACCGAACTGCTGCGCCACCACGGAGTGGTCGGCAAGTTCGTGGAGTTCTACGGCGACGGGGTCGCCGCCGTGCCGGTCGCGAACCGGGCCACTATCGGCAACATGAGCCCGGAGTTCGGCTCTACCTGCGCGATCTTCCCGATCGACGCGGAGACGCTGACCTATCTCAGGCTCACCGGCCGTCCCGCCGAGCAGGTCGCGCTGGTGGAGGCCTACGCGAAGGAGCAGGGGCTGTGGCACGACCCGGCCGTGCACGCGCGCTACTCCGAGGAGCTTGAGCTCGACCTGTCCACGGTGGTGCCGTCGCTGGCGGGCCCGAAGCGCCCGCAGGACCGGATCGCGCTGTCCGACGCCAAGACCTCATTCCGCAGTGCGCTCGGCACCTACGTGGAGCTGGACAAGCTCGACGACGACATTGCTGACACGTTCCCGGCCTCCGACCCGTTCGTGGCCGACAGCGAGAACGGCGGCAGCACCGGCCAGGACGAGGGGAAGGCCGCCCGGCGCCGGGCATCCAAGCCCGCCGAGGTCACCCTCGAGGATGGCACCACGACCTCGGTCGACCACGGCTCGGTCGTGATCGCCGCGATCACCTCCTGCACCAACACGTCCAACCCGTCGGTGATGATTGGCGCCGCGCTCGTCGCCAAGAAGGCGGTCGAGCTGGGCCTGGAGCGCAAGCCGTGGGTGAAGACGACGCTCGCGCCCGGCTCCAAGGTCGTCATGGACTACTACGAGCGCGCGGGCCTCACTCCGTACCTGGACAAGCTGGGCTTCAACCTGGTCGGCTACGGCTGCACGACCTGCATCGGCAACTCCGGTCCGCTCCCGGAGGCGATCAGCGCCGCGGTTGCCGAGAACGACCTGGCCGTGGTCTCCGTGCTGTCCGGCAACCGCAACTTCGAGGGCCGGATCAACCCGGACGTGAAGATGAACTACCTGGCCTCGCCGCCGCTGGTGGTCGCGTACGCGCTGGCCGGCACGATGGACATCGACCTGGTCAACGAGCCGATCGGCACCGGCTCGTCCGGGCAGGACGTGTATCTGAAGGACCTGTGGCCGGCCCCGGCCGAGATCGAGTCGATTGTGGAGAGCGCCGTCGCAGCGGAGATGTTCACCCGTGACTACGCGGACGTGTTCAGCGGTGACGAGCTCTGGCAGGACCTGGACGTGCCGCCGGGCGACACGTTCGCCTGGGACCCGGAGTCGACCTACGTCAGGCACCCGCCGTACTTCGAGGGGATGGAGACCGAGCCGAGCCCGGTGACCGACATTCACGGCGCCCGGGTGCTGGCGGTACTCGGGGACTCCGTCACTACCGACCACATCTCGCCGGCCGGCGCGATCAAGACCGACAGCCCGGCCGGGAAGTACCTGACCGAGCACGGCGTGCAGCGGCCGGATTTCAACAGCTACGGCTCCCGGCGCGGTAACCATGAGGTGATGATCCGCGGCACGTTCGCGAACATCCGGCTGCGCAACCAGCTGGCTCCCGGCACTGAGGGCGGCGTGACGCTGAAGCTCCCTGCCGGCGAGCAGATGTCCATCTACGACGCGTCGCGTCAGTACATCGAGGCGGGAACGCCCCTGGTCGTACTCGGTGGCACGGAATACGGCTCTGGCTCCTCCCGTGACTGGGCGGCCAAGGGCACCGCGCTGCTTGGGGTCCGGGCTGTCCTCGTCGAGTCGTTCGAGCGGATCCACCGGTCCAACCTGATCGGCATGGGCGTGCTGCCGCTGCAGTTCAGGGCGGGGGAGAGCGCAGAGTCGCTCGGGCTGACCGGGCATGAGGTGTTCGACATCACCGGCATCGAGGCGATGAACTCCGGCGACACGCCGCGGGAGGTCACCGTGAAGGCCGACGACAAGGAGTTCACGGCCGTCGTGCGGATCGACACCCCCGGAGAGGCCGAGTACTACCGGCACGGCGGGATCATGCAGTACGTGCTGCGGTCCCTGCTCGGCAAGAGCAGCTAGGCCAGCTTCGCGGGCTGGCGGCGGCGGGCTGCCATTTTGTTCTAACCGCCGCCGCCGTAACAGCGTCCTTTCTGATGACGACGTCACCGTTGGGTGACGTCGCACCTAGAGAGGACTGACGGTCATGCTGAAGCGAGTGCGAATTGTGCTGACGGCCGGGGGACTGGCGGCAGCGGGAGCAGTGGCAGGAATGGTCGTGGCGGCAACGCCGGCGTCAGCCGGCTCGGCTGCCGGGCAGGTGCCCGCGGCGAGCGGAGTCGTGCTGGTCAATCAGTGCACCGGCAAGGGCCAGGTCCGCCCCGCCACGGTCGCGCTGCCAGATTGCATGACCTCGAGCGAGCTCATCGGCCATGCGGGCTGGACGAGCTGGGGGCAGGCGGCGTTTGGTCACGGTGTCCTGGAGGTCAACAACTGCACGCCGAGTTCCAGTTGCGGGCCGAGCCAGTACACCAAGTACCCGATCCTCATCGTGCTGTGGCGGCCGGAGCACTGGGCCGGACGGTCGGACACGGACTATTTCAGCCGGCTGACCTGGATCTTCACCGGCTCGCGCCCGCGGCACGCGGGCGCTGCGCACACGCTGGTCCTGCCGTCAGCGGCGCAGTAGCGGCCGTGACCTATCGGGCCGGTAAAGATTCCGGCATATCAGCAGCAAAGGCACCTGCCGGCCGCTGCCGAGGCTAAGGTCGCAGCCGTGAGACTCCTCCCTTCTCGTCCGGTGCAGGCCAGGCGGTTATGGGCAGCCTCGCGGCGGACCTGCCGCTGACCGGTCTCGCGCTGCGCGCGCCCGGTCTGGCCACTCCGGCGCTCTGGCTGACCGGCCTGGAGCGCGGCGTGATGCTGGCGAGCCTCGCCCTCGCGCTGGGCGGCCTGGCCGGGCGCGGGCTTGCGCGCCAGTACAGGGGCCCGCGGCCCGCCCCGCTGCCCGCGCCATGGGCGCTGCGCGGCTCGCTCGCCGGACTGGCGGCGAGCTGTGCACTCCTGATTACCGCCCTGGCCGGCCCGGTGATCGCGGCCCGCCTGGCACAGCCACCCCCGCCAGGCCTGCGGTCAGGCGGAACGGCGCAGATCGCTGCCGCCGAGGCGGTGCTGTTCGCGCTTGCCGCCATCCTGCTGCGCTTCCGGCAGGCCGGCTGGGCGGCGACCGCGCTGTGCGGGGTCGTGCTGGCCGAGGGCATCCGGTCGCATCCGGAAGGAGTCATCCCGGTCGCGGGCGCGTTCGTCACGTACTGCCATCTTTTCCCGGCCGTGCTGTGGGCCGGGATGCTGGCCTATGCGGTGCGTGCCGGACTGGCGTGGCGCGAGCACCCGGCCGCGGCCCAGGGCATCATCCGGCTGTACGCCACGGCGGCGGCGTGGCTGTTCGCGCTGGTCCTGATCACCGGCCTGATCTCAGCACTCGTGCTGGTGCCGGTCAGCTCGCTGCTGACGACCACCTACGGCCGGTTCCTGATCGCCAAGGCGGTGATCGTGTGCGTCGCGGCTGGCCTCGCGATGGCGGGACGGGCGTGGCTGCGGCGTGCTGCCCGGCCAGGCGCCGGGCCTGCCCTGGCGACCCGGCTGGAGATCTGCTCGCTCGCGGCCGTGCTGCTGATCACCGGCATCCTGACCGTTCTGACCCCGCCGGCGAAGCCCAGCTCAGCCCCATCGGGCCCGCCCGGCCAGACGGCTCAGCAGCAGCGGCCTGCCGCCCGGCCGGGTTAGGCGCGGATCGTGGGCACCCTAGCCCGTGATCACGACCGAGCTTCCCAGCGGGACACGGGACAGGACTCGCAGAGCGGCGGCCGGAACTCGCACGCACCCATGGCTGATCGCGTGGCCGAAAACGGCAGGATCCGGCCAGCCATGCAGGCCGACCGTGCCCGGCCCTCCGCCAAACGTGCTCAGGGTGTCTGAGTGAGTGCCCAGCGGGAGAATCAGCGGACTATAGGTCGGATGCAGCGGTGCAATCGAGGCCAGCAAGAACGTCCGCCCTGCAGGTGTCGGCGTGCCAGGTGCACCCACGGCCACGGTCCAGGATCCCAGCCTGCGGCCCGCGTCGAGCACGGTGAGCCGGTAGCCGGGCAAGCTGACCTCGATCCGGTAGGCGCTGTAGGCGGTGACGAGGTTTTTAGTCTTCAGGTAGATCCAGCCAGTCGACCGGTCCGGTCGCGTAGGCAGCAGAATCCGGCCCCAGTCCAGCTGAGACTGAACGACCGGGACCCAGGTGGGGCTTCCGAGTTCGGTGACGGGGAGCGCCGCCACCGGTGGCCCGCCCGGCCGGGCGTACACGACCTGGGTCGCGGTGGGATGCAGCACGGTCCCCGTCTCGGGCGCAAATGGATCTGGATCCTGCGGTGCGGCCGCCGACGTGCCGAATGTCGTCGCCATCGGCAATCGTGCCAGCTGCGCCGCCGACACGCGTACGGGCAGGGGCGCGACGACTGGCGTTGCAGTGCGCGGCGTGCTGGCTCCGCAACCAGCAACCAGCGCGGCGGTCAGCACAGTGGCTAGCACGGTGGCCAGCGAGGTAGCTGCCGCCGCGATCAGCCGTCGGGCAGCCTTTGTTTTTGCTGAAGCGCGGCATTGCCGGGAATAGCGAGATCGACAATGCATTGGCAGACCTCCCGGGGAAATAATGCGAAAAATTCTGCGCATTGCATCCGGTCGTTGACTGGCGATTAGAATATTGCCTGCAGCCATTGGTAAGCAACGGCATCCCGCCTGGCAGCACGACGATTTTTCCGGTCGCGCTTGCCAGGGAGCAGGCTGAGCGGCTGAAGCGGACCCCGGATCAAAAACGCATTTTCCGGAGCGTGGCCCAGCTTAACGGACTCAATCTATGAAGGGCCTTCTCTCCGTCATCAGCGATTATTGACTGTACCGTCTTAGTCACTCGGCTGCGAAACTTCGCGCTGAACGGTGTGCTCTGCGCGCGGCGATCGGTAATCAGGTGTAGCGTGCTCGCAAAATTACTGAGTCTGCTGCTGAGAATTGCGGATGATCTAGCGGCCATTCCTCATCAGTCACGCAATTGCTCGCCTGGCAGCTGCGTTCGGCGACGCACGACCATCGCTGATGCTCTGACAGGAGCGGTTTAGCGAAAGGATCGGCAAATGACGGACATTAGCAACCGCGCCGTGCGTGGCCGCGCCGCCTTACTTACGGTGGCGCTCGCCTTACTTACTGCTGTTGCCGTGTTCATCGCCATGCAATCCAATGCCGGCGCCCTTGTGACGCCGGTCGACCTCGGCACGGCCGGGGCCTTTGGCGTCCTGGCGGGGTCGACGGTCACGAATACTGGCGCGACGATCGTCAGTGGAGACCTCGGCCTGAGCCCGGGCAGCTCGGTGACCGGCTTCCCTCCCGGCACCGTGATCAACGGCAGCATGCAGATCACCAACGCCCTGGCGGCGGATGCCCAGAATGACCTGACCACTGCCTACAACGCTGCCGCAGCGCAAACCCCGACGGCTCCGCCTGTCTCGTTCATCGGTGCCGGCCAGACGCTGACGCCCGGCGTCTATGACGCGACGAGCACGCTGGAAGTCGGAGGTGCGCTGACTCTGGACGGTCAGGGCGATCCGAACGCGGTATTTATCTTCCAGGTTGGCTCGGGGCTCACGACCGACGTGGGCACCACGATTCTTCTCATCAACGATGCCAATGCGTGCAACGTCTTCTGGCAGGTCGGCTCTTCTGCGGTCCTCGAGACGGGCACCACCTTCCAGGGGACCGTTATGGCGCTGACATCGATCACGGTCGATCGTCGCAATACCATCGCCGGGCGGATGCTCGCGAGGAACGGTGCCGTCACTCTCGATGACGACAGCATCGTCGCGCCCACGTCCTGCGCGTCAAGCAGCCCGAGTCCGTCACCGAGCATCACGCCGACTGTCACGCCGACGATCACGCCGACTGTCACGCCGACGATCACGCCGACGATCACGCCGACGATCACGCCGACGATCACGCCGACGATCACGCCGACGATCACGCCGACGATCACGCCGACCATTACGCCGACGCCCTTCCCCACGCCGACGCTGTCATCGGCGCCGACGCCCACTCCGACGCTCACGCTGATCCCGACACCGACGCCGAGCCCAACCAGAACGAGCCTGAGCTCGTCGCCGTCGCCGTCGCCGACCAGCGTGAAGCACCACCGGCACAAGCACCCGAAGCCGGCTCCGGTTCCTACGCCGGTGCCCACCACATTGCCCGTGACCGGCTGACCTCTCGCCGCGCCGCACTGAGCGGCAGGGCGCTCAGGATGGCGCCCGGGCGGTTACGCGGGCTCGCCGGAAAGCCGGTAATAGATCAGCGTCACCACGGCCGCGAGGAACGGCGCGACCAGGGTTCCCGAGATGATGGTGCTCAGGCCGCTGCGCAGCAGGTCCGGCAGCACCGAGAAAATGGCTCCGAGCACCGCATCGACGACCAGCAGGATCAGGAACACCAGCACCAGCGTCCCGAAGACGTGCCAGCCACGGCCGCGGACAAGCTGATGGCTGCGCCCGAAGGCGGCCAGGGCGCCTGACCGCTCGATCACGATGACCGGGATGATCACAGCCCAGATGGTGATGAGGTACAGGCCGGGAACGATGATCAGGGCGAGCCCGATCGTGATGGCGATGCCGGCCAGGATGGACGCTGCGGCGACGGACCACAGGTAAGGACTGGCCGCGGATACGGTCTCGCGCAGGGACAGGTCAGTGCGCCCGTCGCGCACGTCCTGCACCGCCTTGACCAGTGCCGCCTGCACCAGGAAAGCGGCGAACAACTCCGCGATGGAGCCGAGCAGCGCCCCGATGACGCCGCCGACCAGCGCGAGCAGTGCCGCGACGATGGCGGCCGCCAGGTAAATGACGAAGGCGATGGTTAGGAAATGCGCGGCGTGCGCCCGGTAGGTCTGCCACGCCTGCCCCAGAACTCCGGAAAGCGGATTCATGGCACGGATGGTATAGGTAACGGAAACTTCCCGGATAGAGGCGTTAGCTCTGGGTGGTGCCGTCGATCAGCTCGCGGATGATGTCCGCGTGCCCGTTGTGCTGTGCGTACTCCTCGATCATGTGCAGCATCACCCACCGCGCATCGACGGTGCCGAGGCGCCAGTGGACGCCCACATCGTCGAGCGACAGGCCGGCGAGGATCTGCCTGCTGCGCTCGCAGGCATCGACGTAGCGCTGGACGTCGGCCGCCAGGCCGTCGCTGTCGTCGAGCCGGAAGTCACCGTCAGTCACGGCGGGCCAGCCGAACGGGACCGGGTCGTCCAGGCCGGCCAGTACCGTCACGAACCAGGCGTGCTCCACTTTCGTCAGGTGCCTGACCAGGCCGTGCAGCGTGGTCAGCGACGGCAGAACCCTGCGCGCCGCCTGCTCGTCATCCAGGCCCGTCAGCTTGGTGAGAAGCTCGACCCGGTAGTAATCGAGCCACGCCTCCAGGGCCTCTCGTTCCGGGGCAACAGTCGGCAGGCTGGTGTGCGTCAGCGGCGAGGCGAATCCCATGGGCGGCGATCCTACTGAGACTGCGCCGGTTCGTGCCCGGTGGCGGGTCCGCCGCCGCGCGGGCCGGCGATGATGTTGACGATCCGGTCCGGGACGATCACCATGCGGTCGACGGTGCTGTCCGCCGTGAGCCTGCCGTAGTCCGGGTGCGCGGCGACAACCTGCTTGAGGCCGGCGCTGTCCAGGCCGGCCGGGACCTCAAGACGGAACCGTGTCCGACCGTTGACCTGCACCGGGATCGTGACAGTCCGCTGGCGGGCCAGGCCCGGATCTGCCTCAGGGAAGGGGGCGTACGCCAGCGATTCCGCATGCCCCAGCCGGTACCACAGCTCCTCGGCGATGTGCGGTGCCAGCGGCGCCACCATCAGCACCAGCGGTTCCGCCACCGAGCGGGGCAGCGTCCCGTCAGCGCTGCTGAGCCTGGCGGCCGCTGTGGTCAGCTCCGTCAGCCGGGCGATCGCCGTGTTGAACCGCAGCTGCGAGAAGTCGTGCCGGACCGCGGCGATCGCCGAGTGCAGCGCGTGCAGCATTCTGTCGTCCGGCGGCGTGTCGCTGACCGTCAGCGCACCGGTCCGCTCGTCGACCAGGCACCGCCACAGCCGCTGCAGGAACCGGTGCACCCCGACGATGTCATCGGTTCGCCACGGCTTGTCGACCTCGACCGGACCCATCGCCATCTCGTACAGGCGCAGCGTGTCCGCGCCGTAGTGCTGGTAGATCTCGTCCGGGCTGATGCCGTTCTTGAGGCTCTTGCCCATCTTGCCGGACCGGCGCGTTACCGGGCGGCCGCGATAGCTCGGGGAGCCATCGGCCGTGGTCACGACGTCGGCCGCGGGCACGTAGATGCCGCGCTCGTCGATGAACGCGTCCGCCTGGATCATGCCCTGGTTCACCAGGCGCGCGAACGGCTCGGAGGTGGAGACCAGACCGAGGTCGAACAGCACCTTGTGCCAGAACCGCGCGTACAGCAGGTGCAGCACGGCATGCTCGACGCCGCCCACGTACAGGTCCACGCCGCCTGGCTCCATCCAGTACCGCTCGACGGCGGGATCGACGAAAGCCTGGTCGTTGGCGGGGTCCAGGTACCGCAGGTAGTACCAGCACGAGCCGGCCCACTGCGGCATGGTGTTCAGCTCACGCCGGTACGAGCGGATGCCATCGCCCAGGTCCAGCTCGGCGTCCGCCCAGCCGGCCGCGCGCGCCAGCGGCGGCACCGGCTCACTGTCCTCGCCCTGATCGGCCGCCGGCCGGAAGTCGGTCATCTCCGGCAGCAGCACGGGCAGCATCTCGGCGGGCAGCGCGACCGGCTGGCCGTCTCCGGCATAGACGATCGGGAACGGCTCTCCCCAGTAGCGCTGCCGGGAGAACAGCCAGTCCCGCAGCCGGTAGCGGCGGTCCCGCTCGCCGTGGCCGCCCTGCTCCAGCCAGGAGATCGCGGCGTCGACAGCAGCCCCGGCGTCCAGCCCGGCCAGCTCGGGTCCAGGCGCCGGCAGGTACGCGCCACTTGCGTCGGTGACCGGCCGGGACGGCAGCCCGAACTCGCGGGCGAAGTCGGCGTCACGCTCGTCATGCGCGGGCACGGCCATGATCGCGCCGGTCCCGTACCCCATCAGCACGTAGTCGGCCAGGAACACAGGCAGCTGCTCCCCGGTAGCGGGATTGCGCACGTAGCCGCCGGTGAAGACGCCGGACTTCGCTGCCGGGCCAGCCGTCCGCTGCCGGTCGCTCAGCTGGGCCGCAGCCGCCCGGTAGGCCGCCGCGGCGGCATGCGGGCTCGCTTCCCCGCCGCGCCAGCGGACCGGGGTGCCCGGCGGCCAGGCCTCCGGCATCAGCTTGTCGGCCTGCGGGTGCTCCGGCGCCAGGACGACGTAGGTCGCGCCGGACAGGGTGTCGGGCCGGGTGGTGAACACCTCGATCCGCGCTGCGCCCGGACCGTCGCCGGCCAGCCAGATGACAGCGCCGTCGCTGGCGCCGATCCAGTTGCGCTGCAGCTGCTTGACGTTGTCCGGCCAGGCTAGGTCGTCCAGGTCAGCAATCAGGCGCTGGGCCATAGCGGTGATGCGCAGCATCCACTGCCGCATCGGCCGCCGGTAGACAGGGAAATTGCCGATGTCACTGCGGCCGTCGCTGGTGACCTCCTCGTTCGCCAGCACGGTGCCGAGACCGGGGCACCAGTTGACCGGCTCCTCCGCGATGTAAGCCAGCCGGCGGCTGTCGATCAGCTCGCGCCGCCTGGCGTCGGTCAGCTCCGCCCATGCCTGTCCGCCCGGCACCGCGCGCTCGCCTGCGGCGTACTCAGCGGCCAGGTCGCTGATGGGCCTGGCCCGGCCGGTGCGCTCGTCCACCCAGCTATTGAAGATCTTCAGGAAGATCCACTGCGTCCAGCGGTAGAAGGCGGGATCGGTCGTCTCGATGCTGCGCCTGGCGTCATATCCCATGCCCAGGCGGCGCAGCTGGCGCCGCATGTTGCCGACATTCTGACTGGTGGTGACCTGCGGGTGCTGCCCGGTGCTCAGGGCGAACTGCTCGGCCGGCAGGCCGAACGCGTCGAACCCCATTGCGTGCAGGACATGGTGCCCGGTCATCCGCAGGTAGCGCGCGTAGACGTCGGTGGTGATGTACCCGATCGGGTGTCCCACGTGGATCCCGGTGCCGCTGGCGTAGGGGAACATGTCCAGCACGTACTGCTTGGGCCGGCCCGCCATCTCCTCGAACCCGCCGGCTAGCGGGCCGGACGGATTGGGCGAGTGAAAGGTCCCCTCCGCCTCCCAGCGCCCCTGCCAGCGCCGCTCGATCTCCGCCGCGAGCGCCGCGCCATAGCGGAACGGCGGGCTCGCGGACTCCGCCGCGCCGCCCGCAGGCTGGTGGCCTGGTACGTCCGTCGTCTGGTCGCTCATGGCGCCATTGCCTTTCGCTGTCGGGAAGCTGATGTCGTGGCCGGGAAATGAAAAAGCCCCTCACGATGAGCATGAGGGGCGGCCGCGCTGACGGATGGTCGTCAGAGCGGCCTGAGGAGAAGAAGGCTGCGGAAGCTTGTCACACCGCCAGCGTAGCAGCGGCCCGGAGTGAACCGCGAGGAGCTCAGGGTGCAGCCGACGCGAGAGTGAGCGGCAGGACGGCGCAGGCGCCCGCCTCCCGCAGCGCCATCGCCGCGACCGTCATGGTCCAGCCGGTATCGGCCAGGTCATCGACGAGCAGCACCGGCCCGCCGAGCCCGGCCAGCTGACCGGAGACGGCAGCGGGCACTGTCAGGCTGTGCCATACCGCGCGCAGCCGCTGCGCGCTGTTGTGCTGACGGCCTTCAGCCGGAGCGCCGGCCTCAGTCGCATAGTCCAGCGAGCCGAGGAATGGCATCCGGCCGATCTCCGCGATGCGCTGCGCCAGGCTGCTGACCAGCTGGGGGCGGGTGCGGGACGGAAGGCTGACCACGCCGGCCGGCCGCTCGTCCCACCGCCAGGCTGCCAGCACCGCCACGACCGCGTCCACGACGTCACCGGGAACGACGGCATCCGCCGTCTCAGCTCCGAGCAGTGCCCGCAGCCGGGGACCCCAGCCCAGATCGGCCAGCCTGCCGAGAGCACGTCCCGGCCCGGCGGCCAGGTCCGGGCTGATCTTCCCGGCCACGTCGACGCCGAGCTCGCGCATGCCGGACGGCCACATCTTGCGCGGGTCCAGGTCGGTGCCGGGCCGCAGCAGCCGGTCCCGCGCCGCCGTCGCCGCTGCCTCAGGCACAGCGTCCGGCCACGGCTGGCCAGTGCAGTTATCGCACCGGCCGCACGGCTCCGCCGCCGGGTCATCGAGCTCGCGGCGCAGGTAATCCATCCGGCAGCCGGTCGCGGCGATGTAGCCGAGCATTGCCTGCTGCTCGCGCGTCCGCTCGGCGGCAACGGTGGCGTACCGGTCGGCGTCGTAAGCCCACTCCTGCCCGGTCGCCGTCCAACCGCCGGACACCCGGCGGACCGCGCCGTCGACGTCCAGGACCTTGAGCATCATCTCGAGGCGTCCGCGGGACAGGTCGATCTGAGTCTCCAGCGCGGCGGTGGACAGGGGACGGCCGGCGTCGGCCAGCACCGCGAGCGTGCGGCGGACGACTGACTCGGGCGGGAACGCCAGCGAGCCGAAGTAAGCCCAGATGTCCGCGTCCTCGCGGCCCGGCAGTAGCACGACATCGGCGCGGTCGACGCCGCGCCCGGCCCGGCCGATCTGCTGGTAGTAGGCGATCGGCGACTGCGGTGCGCCGAGGTGGACGACGAAGCCGAGGTCCGGCTTGTCGAAGCCCATCCCGAGCGCGCTGGTGGCCACGAGCGCCTTGATCTCGTTGGCCAGCAGGGCATCCTCGGCCGCCTGCCGGTCAGCGGGATCGTCCTTGCCGGTGTAGGGGAGTACCTGATGGCCGCGCTCACGCAGGAACGCAGCCGTCTCGTGGGCCGCGGCAACGGTCAGCGTGTAGATGATGCCGGAGCCCGGAAGCTGGCCGAGGTACTCGGCCAGCCAGCCCAGGCGCTGCTGCGCTGCCGGCAGCCGGACGACCGCGAGCCGCAGGCTGTCCCGATCGAGCGGGCCGCGCAGCACGAGCGTCTCGCCGTCAGCCCCGGCACCTAGCTGCTCAGCCACGTCGCGGGTGACCCGCGCGTTGGCGGTCGCCGTGGTGGCCAGCACGGGCACGCCCGGCGGCAGTTCGGTGAGCAGGGTGCGAAGGCGCCGGTAGTCGGGCCGGAAGTCGTGCCCCCAGTCGGAGATGCAGTGCGCCTCGTCGACCACGAGCAGGCCGGCCGAGGTGATCAGCTTCGGCAGCACCTGGTCCCTGAAGCCGGGGTTGTTGAGCCGCTCGGGACTCACCAGCAGGACGTCCACCTCGCCGGCCGCGACCTCGGCGTAGACCTCTTCCCACTGCTCGACGTTGACCGAGTTCACGGTCCGCGCCCGGATGCCGGCCCGGCTGGCCGCCTCGATCTGGTTCCGCATCAGCGCGAGCAGCGGGGAGACGATGACCGACGGGCCTGCCCCGCGGGCCCGCAGCAGTGCCGTCGCGGTGAAGTACACGGCCGACTTGCCCCAGCCGGTCCGCTGCACGACCAGGGCCCGGACGTGATCGGCGACGATCGCCCTGATCGCGGTCCACTGGTCGGCGCGCAGGCGGGCATCCGGGCCGGCGAGCGCGCGGAGGCAGGTCTCCGCCTCGGCCCGCAGTGCCTCAGACCCCAGTGCCTCAGACCCCAGTGCCTCAGACCCCAGTGCCTCAGACCCCAGTGCCTCAGACCCCAGTGCCTCAGACGCCAGGGTGTCGGCCGGGGGATTATCGGGGCTTGTCATGGCGTCCTTCGTAGCAGACGCTGCCGACATACGCGCCGGGCTTGGGTCCGCCAGCCCGATATGCGAGCCTTGGGAGGTGGGCACGGGTGAAGAGCGCGGATGACGTCACGCCGGCCCGCCTGGTAGCTGGCCAGCGGGCTGCCGTCAGGCTGAAGCAGCTATCCGGCAAGCGGCTGTCCCGCAGGCGGCTGTCCGCGAGATCGGGCGCCGTGCTGCTGATCGTCGGCGTCCTCGCCCTGGCCTTCAACCTGCGCGCGGCGATCACCAGCCTGCCGCCGATCTTTCCCGAGCTGGAATCCGCGCTGCACCTCTCGGCCGCGAGCCTGTCGCTGCTGGCCGCCATTCCGGCGCTGTGCTTCGGCGTCTTCTCCGGCACCGGGGCTCCGCTGAGCCGCCGCTTTGGCGAGGAGCGCGTCCTCGGCGCCGCGCTGCTGCTGCTCGGCACCGGGCTGCTGCTGCGCGGCCTCAGCCCCGCGGTCCTGCTGTTTCCCGGCACGATCGTGGCCGCCGGCGCGATCGCCCTGCTGAACGTCCTGCTGCCGAGCCTGGTCAAGCGCCGCATGCCGGACCGCGCCGGGCTGGTGATCGGGCTGTACCTGCTCATGCTGTCGGTCGGCGCGATCGTCGGGTCGCTGCTGGCCGTGCCCGTCTTCACCGCGGCTGGTGCCGGGACGAGCGCCGGCAGCGCATCGCTGCGCATCGCGCTCGGCCTGTGGGCTGTCACGGCCGTGCTGGCGGCTGTGCTGTGGCTGCCGCAGCTGCGTTACCGCACGCTGCCTGAGGCCCCGGTGTCGGGGCCGCCAGCACCGGGCAAGCCGGTCCGCCGCTCCGGGGCGCTGGCCATGGGCCGCTACCGGCTGGCGTGGCAGGTCATGCTGTTCATGGGGCTGCAGAGCCTGTCGTATTACGCCACGCTGTCGTGGTTCCCGACCATGTTCAGGGACCGGGGCGTGAGCGCGGTGCAGGCGGGTGAGCTGCTGGCGCTCATGAACCTCGGGAACGCCGTGACCTGCCTGCTGGTCCCGGTGCTGGCGCACCGCGCCCGCGATCAGCGCGCGCTAGCCGTGGTCACGTCGCTGGCCATCGCGGCGGGCATCGGCGGCGCCGTGTTCGGCCCCGCCGGGCCGGGGCTCGCCGGGTTCGTAGTGCTGCTCGGTCTCGGCCAGGGCGCCGCGCTCGGCCTGGGCGTCTTCTTCACGATGGCGCGCGCGCCTGATCCCGTCACGGCCGCGTCCCTATCGGCATTCGCTCAGGGGGCCGGCTATCTGCTGGCCAGCGCCGGGCCGCTCACGGTCGGCTTCCTGCACAACGCGACCGGCAGCTGGACCGTGCCAGGCCTCGCGCTGCTCGCGGTGGCAGGCGTGCAGCTGGTCTCCGGCTGGCTGGCAGGCCGCGCGCAGACGGTGCCGGTCAGCGTGAGCCGGACGGCCTCGCCGCTCGCGCGGTCGTAATTAGTCAGTCATAACTCACAGGGCGGCGCAGCAGCCACTGCCAGAACGTGCGCCGTGGCGGCCTGGCTTTCAGGCTGCCGCTGCCTACCTGGCCGGTCACGTGGACACGCAGGACCGCCGGTACGCCCGCCCCGCGCGGCGCCTTGACGCCCACGCTGCCGCTCCGGACCGCGACGTCGTCCGTATCGACCACGATTCCCGGCCTGGTCACGAGCACGAGGCTCCCGCTGCGGACGTCAGCATCCACCTGCAGCGTGGGACTGCTGATAACGGCCCTGGTCAGGTCCAGCTTGACGCTGCCGCTGCTGACCCGGACCTCTATCCGCTCCGGCACGACCCAGCGACCGTCGCGCTTCGCGCTGCCGCTGCCGCACTCGATCCTGACGAGCTGCCGGGCCTCGGGTACCGGGACGGCCGCGCCCTCGGCCGCTGGCACGGCAGGCAGGTCGGTGGTCAGCACCGCGAGCTCGCTGTAGGTCCTGGCCGTCAGGGCTGCCCCGAGCCGTTCGTCGAGTTCATCCGGCGTCAGGCGGCCATCACCAGCGGCCACCCGGAGCAGCTCAACGACCCTGTCCCGGTCGGTGTGCGAGGCTCTGAGCTCCGACTGAGCCGGCAGATCACCTGAGGAGTTCACCGGGGATAGCTCACCAGCCATGCGACATACTGTAGGTGCCCGCGGGTCCGCGGCGGAATGGCCCCGGGACATCTCCGGCCGGCCAGGGCCCATGCCGCTGTAGCGAGGTCGCGTGTGCGGGGCAGATGGAGCGAAATAGACTCGGTGAGAAGTGCTCCGCCGTACCCCGGCAACGGACACGCGCGAGCAGGTCCAGCAGGTGCTGGGCGGGCGGCGGCCGCCGGGAGCGGCACGGACGCACGGCTTGGACGGACAACCAGGGCCTGGTGGCGGCGATGCGGCAGGGAGCCTCAGGCCGGCGCCTGGTGGCGGCCGACGATACGAGGAGCAGATGACGTGACCTTGCTGGAGCGCATCTCCGGTCCGCGGGACCTGAAGGATCTCAGCGCTGAGGATCTGCCCCAGCTGGCTGCGGAAATCCGTGATTACCTGATCAGGGTCGTGACCAGGAACGGCGGTCACCTGGGACCGAATCTGGGCGTGGTGGAGCTGACCATTGCCCTGCACCGGGTCTTCGACTCGCCGGTCGACCGCATTCTGTTCGACACCGGCCACCAGTCCTATGTGCACAAGCTTCTCACCGGCCGCTACCCGGATTTCGACACGCTGCGGCAGCGTCACGGCGTCACCGGCTACCCGAATCCGGGCGAGTCGGAGCACGACCTGGTCGAGAACTCGCACGCCTCCACGAGCCTGTCCTACGCGGACGGCCTGGCCAAGGCATATGAGCTGCGCGGCGAGTCGCACCGCAGCGTCGTCGCCGTCATCGGGGACGGTGCCCTCACCGGCGGCATGGCCTGGGAGGCGCTGAACAACATCGCCGGGGCCAAACAGCGCCGGGTCGTCATCATCGTCAACGACAACGGCCGGTCCTATCAGCCGACTATCGGCGGCCTGGCCGATCACCTCGCCTCCGTGCGCGTGTCACAGCGTTACGAGCAGGTGCTCGACTACATCAAGACGTCGCTCTCGCACACACCGCTGGTGGGCTCGCCGCTGTTCGACACCCTGCACGGGATCAAGAAGGGCCTCAAGGATGTCCTGCAGCCGCAGGTGATGTTCGAGGACCTGGGGCTGAAGTACCTGGGTCCGGTCGACGGGCACGACGAGTACGCCGTCGAGCACGCCCTGCGGCGGGCGCGCGACTTCGGCGGCCCTGTGCTGGTCCACGTGATCACACGCAAGGGCTTCGGATACCAGCTGGCCGAGGAGAACATCGAGGACTGCCTGCATCAGGTCTCCCCGGCTCCGGCTGCGCGCCCGGCTGCTCCCGCCGCCAGCCCCGTGACGGTTGCCACCACCACGGGCGCCACCACCACGGGTGCCACCACCACGGGCGCCACCACCACGGGCGCCACCACCACCAGTGCGGCCGCGAAGCCTGCGGCGAAGCCGTGGACGCAGGTGTTCGGCGACGAGCTCGCCGCCATCGGTGCCGAGCGGCCCGACGTCGTGGCCATCACGGCGGCGATGCTGCATCCGACCGGCCTGGCCAAGTTCGCCAGCGCATTCCCCGAGCGGGTCTTTGACGTCGGCATCGCCGAGCAGCACGCGGTGACCAGCGCCGCCGGCCTGGCCATGGGCGGCCTGCACCCGGTGGCCGCCATCTACGCCACCTTCCTGAACCGCGCGTTTGACCAGGTGCTCATGGACGTGGCGCTGCACCGGCTGCCCGTCACGTTCGTGCTGGACCGGGCCGGGGTGACCGGGCCGGACGGCGCGAGCCACCATGGCATGTGGGACGGCTCGATCCTGCAGCTCGTGCCCGGCCTTCGGATCGCGGTGCCCCGCGATGGCGCCCGCGTTGCCGAGCTGCTCAGGGAGGCAGTCGCGGTCAGCGACGGTCCCACGGCGCTGCGCTTCCCCGGCCGTCAGTCGACGCCGGACGTGCCGGCCGTCGGCCAGCTGGGCGCGATGGACGTTCTCCGGGTACCGGCTGATCCGGCCCGGCGGGACGTGCTGCTGCTCGGGGCGGGCCCGATGGCGGGCATCTGCGTGGAGGCAGCCGACCGGCTCGCCGATCACGGGATCGGCGTCACCGTGGTCGACCCGCGCTGGGTCAAGCCGCTCGATCCGGCGCTGCCAGCGGCGGCGCGGCAGTACGGCCTGGTGGCGACCGTCGAGGACAACGGCCGTGTCGGCGGCTTCGGTGACGCGGTAGCCCGGCTGCTGCGAGACAGCAACGTCGATACCCCGGTCCGCACGTTCGGCCTGGCGCAGGCCTTCCTGGCGCACGGTGAGCGGGCACAGCTGCTGGACGCTCAGGGCCTGACCGCGCAGCACCTGGCCCGGCAGATCACCGAGCTGGTAGCCGGCCGCGCGCCCGAGCTGGCCGACGAGGGTCAGCGGCATCCGGCGTGAGCGCGGAGACGCTCACGGACTGAGGTCAGCCCTTCTTCTTCGCCGCGGCCGTGTGCTGGCCGGTGCCCCGGCTGAAGAACCCGCTGCCCCCGGAGACGCCGGGGAACGAGCCGAAGCTCCGGCCGAGGTCGGCTGACTCGAATGTCATCTGCCAGATCTGGCCGGCGTTCGCGCCGAACACCGAGCCGGGACAGTCCGCGCCGCCGCCGGATGCGCGGTAGCAGGACGCGTAACCGGTCATCGGGTGGTTGATCGGCCCGGCCGGGTTGAACATCGACACGTATCCGGCAAGCTTCGGCGTGTAGCCGCCGAACGCGGCGAAGTCGAAGCTGTTGGCAGTCCCGGTCTTGCCTGCCTGCGGGACGTCGACACCGCCCCTGGTCACGCCGTCACCTTTCGCGGTGCCGGTGGTGAGCACGCCGCGCAGGATGTAGTCGGCCGCCGCTGCTACCTGAGTCGAGAACACCCGGTGACAGTCGGCCGGCACGACCGGCAGCTGGTGCCCGCCGTAGATAGTGATCTTGCTGATCGCCACCGGCCGGCAGTAGATGCCGCCGGCGGCGACGGTGGCGTAGGCGGCGGCCATGGTCATCGGCGACACGGCCACCGAGCCGAGCGTGAACGACGGGATGTCATCGGCTGGCAGCTGGTAGCCAGGCGTGCCCGGCTTGCCGGCCGGGCGGAGCAGCGAGCCGCCGTCGGCGCGGTGCACGCCCATGCTGACCGCCGTCCTGACGGTGCTGCACAGGCCGACGCGCTGCTCCAGCCGGGCGAAGAACACATTGATCGACTGGGTGGTGCCGGTGTACAGGGAGTAGGTGCCGTGGCCGGCGCCCTCGGCGTTCGAGACCGGGAACGGCCCCGTTGGCTGCCCCTTGCAGTTGTAGTACGGCCCGGCGACGGTGGGCGAGGACACGGACATGCTGAAGCCGAACGGGACGCCTCGCTTGAGTGCCGTGATGAGCGTGAAGAGCTTGGACGACGAACCGGTCTGCACGCCGATGCCGCCGTTCTGGGCGCTGTCGGCCGCGTAGTCGATGCTGTCCTGACCCCGGCCG